>Belle_p2__coassemble_1376_pt1 | contig 37662 bp, 33 predicted proteins | sample Belle_p2__metabat2_low_PE_017 | metagenome-assembled genome bin Belle_p2 | reverse complement strand
CATCGAAGAAGTGGCCGAAAAAGCCGGTCTGCACGAATGGATCGAAAGCCTGCCCCATAGCTATGATACGCACCTTGACGTGCTTGGAAAGCAAAACCTTTCACAAGGACAAATGCAGAGGATCGCGATCGCAAGAGCGCTTTTGAGAAAAGCTGATCTTTATTTGTTTGATGAAATAACATCGGCACTCGATCCTGTTACCGAAAATAAGATCCTTGATACGATCGAGTCGATGGATGGAGCGGTCCTGCTCATCTCCCATAAGGAAAATGTCCTTGCCCGCTTTGATCGAAAAATCCGGATCTGACACGATAAAAAAGACTGCTGATGTCATTTCAGCAGTCGCTTTTTTTTACAGAAGCGGAATGTTGTTTTCGGCACACAGATCGATCATTTCCTGCGGCCATAAGCTCGCCTGCACCTCGCCGATATGGGCTTTTTTGAGCAGAAGCATGCAAAGCCTGGATTGACCGATCCCTCCGCCAATCGTATAAGGAAGCTCTTTGTTCAGGATCGCTTTGTGGAACGGAAGCTCTTCCCGTTCAAGACACTCTTCCGCCTCCAGCTGTTCATGGAGCGCTTTCTCATCCACACGAACTCCCATGCTCGAGATTTCGAGTGCCTGCTGCAGCGGTTCGTACCAGAATAAAATATCGCCGTTGAGCTGCCAGTCGTCGTAGTCAGGCGCCCTGCCGTCGTGCTTCTCGCCATTCGACAGGCGGCTTCCGATCTTCATGACAAACACACAGCCCAGTTCTCTGGTGATCGCATTTTCTCTTTCTCTGGGCGTCATGTTCGGATAAATGTCGAGCAGCTGCTGGCTCGTGACAAAATGGATCCTCTCCGGCAGGTGATTGACCGCCTGCGGATATTTGTACCACACTTCATGTTCCATATGCTTGATGACCTTGAAGATCTGTTCCACATGCTCTTTGAGCGTTTCGACATTCCGTTCGCTTTCGTCAATGATCTTTTCCCAGTCCCACTGGTCCACATAGGCAGAGTGGAGGTTGTCCAGCTCCTCGTCCTTGCGGATCGCGTTCATGTTCGTATACAGGCCTTCGTGCATCTGAAAACCGTATTTTTTCAAAGCCATCCGCTTCCATTTCGCCAGAGAATGAACGACTTCGATCGTTTCGTCCCCCATTTCCTTCATCGTGAAGCTGACTGCCTTTTCGCTTCCGTTCAGGTCGTCGTTGAGCCCTGAGCTTTTTTCTACGAACAGCGGCGCCGAAATACGGGAAAGTCCAAGCTCTTTGCCCAGCTCTTTCTGAAAGGTATCCCGGATATACTTGATCGCTTCCTGTGTCTGACGTAAGGTCAGCACCGGATCATAGTCTTTTGGTATCGTAAGCTGCATAAATGATCTCCCTCTTTAATTTATTTATGTTCCCAAGTATAACATATTTATCACACAATTTCTCCCTCATATCGGATCAATCAGCAAAGAAAGAAAAATGTTAAAAAAACGGGCGAAACTGAACGATGAAACTGGTACTCCTTGTTCCAGGCAAAACGTATAATGAAGACAGAACCTGCAGAAGGAGGAATGAAAATGAGACTGGGGAACAACTTGTTCAATGCGCGAAAAAAAAAGGACTGTCGCAGGAAGACGTGGTGGAAAAACTAGGCGTAAGCCGGCAGACCATTTCGAAATGGGAAACGGACGAGACGCTTCCGGGCATCTGTCAGTCAAAAAAGCTTGCGGTTTTATACGGCATATCGCTCGATGAACTGATCGAGTACGATGTGGACGAAAAAGAAATACAGGACATGATCGACCAGACAGACGATAAAGTGTCCCGAAAGGTGAACTGGAACCGGGTATGGAGCCGCAAATATCCTGTTCTTGCCGCCTATCAAAAGGAAGTGGATACGGCAGAATACGCAGAACAGTTAGGAAGGCTGCTCGATAATTTAAAAAAGGAATATGGGTATGGCGAACTGGATGCGATGCTCGTTCTGAAAGATATCCTGGCCTCTGTCTGGAAAAAGAGGTCTTAAAAAAGAGAACGCTTACAGGAGCATCGGGCAAATGTTTTGGCAAATCGCTTGTGAAACAGCTATCATGTACGCATTGGAGGTTTTTTATGAAATTAGAAAAAGTTCTTGAAGAATACTCGTTATCCCGCTATAACAAGCCCATTTCTGAACTGGACAACACACAATGCTATGTGATGCTGCTCGATTATGTGAAAAAGCAGCTCGAATCCGCACCACAGGTGGAAGGAAAGAAACGGCTCTATTATATTTCTGCCGAATTTCTGATCGGCAAGCTTTTATCCAACAATCTGATCAACCTGAAGATCTATCATGAGGTAAAAGAAATCCTTGCAAAGAACGGCAAATCGCTGAGCGAGATCGAGGAAGTCGAACTCGAACCATCCTTGGGAAACGGCGGGCTCGGACGGCTCGCAGCCTGCTTCATGGATTCCATCACAACGCTCGATCTGCCTGCAGACGGTGTCGGGCTCAATTATCATCTAGGCCTGTTCCTGCAGAAATTTGAGCAGAACGAACAGAAAGAATATCCGAATCCATGGATCACGGACGACAGCTGGCTCGAAAAGACCGATACAGTATTTGAAGTTCCTTTCAAGGATCTGACATTACCTAGCCGCATGTATCAGATCGATGTATCCGGATACAACGGAAAAGTGAACAAGCTCAAACTGTTCGACCTTGATTCGGTCGATGAAACGATCGTTGAATCAGGGATCGGATTCAATAAAAAAGATATCACGAAAAACCTGACTTTGTTCCTGTATCCGGATGACAGCGACGATGACGGAAGAAAACTGCGCATTTATCAGCAGTATTTCCTCGTATCGAGCGCCGCCCAGATGATCATTGCCGATCTCAAGGAAAAAAATATCGATCTGCGCACGCTCAATGAATACGCTGTCATCCAGATCAATGACACCCATCCTTCCATGGTCATCCCGGAACTGATCCGTCTGCTGCAGGCAGAAGGGCTTGACTTTGATGAAGCCGTATCGGTTGTCGAAAAAACAACTGCCTACACGAACCATACGATCCTTGCCGAAGCGCTCGAAACATGGCCGATCAGCTATCTGGAGGAAATCGTGCCGCAGCTCGTACCGATCATCAAAGAGCTCGACGCGCTGGCAAAAACAAGAAGCAGCGATGAAAAGACATTTATCATCGACAAGGACAATCGTGTCCATATGGCAAGCATGGACATCCATTTCTCGCAGTCGACAAACGGAGTGGCCGCCATTCACACAGACATTTTGAAAAACGAGGAGCTGCATAGCTTCTACGAACTGTATCCGGAAAAGTTCAACAACAAGACCAACGGGATCACGTTCCGCCGCTGGCTGTTCGAATGCGATCCGGAACTGACACAGTTCATCGATGACCATATCGGAACAGGATATAAGAAAGACGCGCTTGAACTGCAGAAACTGCTTCAGTTCAAGGACGATGAAAAAGCGCTCAAGGAACTGCTTGATATCAAGGCGATCAAAAAACGCCAGCTGGCCGAATACCTGAAGAGCGCGCAAAACATCGAGATCGATGAGCATTCCATCTACGATATTCAGATCAAACGTCTGCATGAATACAAACGCCAGCAGATGAACGCTCTCTATATCATTGATGAATACCTCAAGATCAAGGATGGCATTTATCCTGAGCGTCCGATCACGTGCATTTTCGGTGCCAAAGCAGCCCCGGCTTATATTCTGGCAAAAGACATTATCCATGTGATCCTGACCCTGCAGCAGCTGATCGAATCGGATCCGCTCGTGCGCAAGCATCTGCGTGTCGTGATGGTCGAAAACTACAATGTCACGAAAGCTGAAAAACTGATCCCGGCAGCCGATGTTTCCGAACAGATCTCGCTCGCATCCAAGGAAGCGAGCGGAACGAGCAACATGAAATTCATGCTCAATGGTGCCGTGACATTAGGAACGGATGATGGAGCCAATGTCGAGATCCACGAACTGGTCGGCGACGACAATATTTATATTTTCGGAGCCAAGGCCGACGAGGTCATTGCCCACTACAAAAACAGCGATTATGTTTCCAGGACATACTATGAAGAAGATGAGCGCATTCATCGTGTCGTAGACTTTATCCTCAGCGACGAGATGAAAAAGTACGGGGACGAAGCGCTTCTGAAAGCCGTTCATGACGACCTCATCAACAAGGACTGGTTCATGACTCTGCTCGATTTCGAAGCGTATGTGGCAGAAAAGAAAAAGATCTTCGCCGCTTATGAAGACCGTATGGCATGGGCAAAGAAGATGCTTGTCAATATTGCGCAGGCCGGATATTTCTCAAGCGACCGTACGATCGCCCAGTATAACGAAGAGATCTGGCACTTGAAATAAACAAAAAATAATAAATCAAAAATTAAAAAGTCAGCCGATCGACCGGCTGACTTTTTTCTAAAATAATGTATTATCTTCTGAACAAGGCTTTCAGTATCGCAAAAGCGCCAATGGCCATCAGGGCCTTCTTTCCAAGCTCGGCAGCTGTTCCGGCAGGATCGTTGTGCAGATCTTCTTTCAGCTGTTCCGCCTTTTCTTTCGCGATCCCTTTGAGACCGCCTGCGTTCATATATTCCTGTTCCATTTCTGAATACTGTGCCTGCATTGACTGATGGAACTGATCGATGTCCTTTTGGATATCGTCATTGACTTCCTCAAGCTTTTTCTGCCCGGCAGCCGCTTCGTCCTGGATCGTTTTCTGCTCTTCGGCAATTTCCTGCTGAACCGACGCCTTTTTCTCTTCCGGCTGTTTTACGTTTTTATTCTCTGTCATATTATGATCCTCCATATTTTTGTTTTCTGTTAAGAGCATTGTACCTTGACCGGCTTTGAAATACTTACTGGATGCTTTAATGATTTGAATGAAAATTTTCATGATTTGTTGAAATAATTTACATTTCGTGGTAACTTAAACAGTATCAGAAATGGAGATGACGTTATGGATATCAAGTTTGTAGAATCCGACACTTTAAAGGAGAAACCGACAGGGGCTCTCGGATTTGGAAAAATATATACCGACTATATGTTTGTTGCCGATTATGATGCTGATCAGGGGGGATGGCACGACCTTCGTATCGAGCCGTTCGGACCGATCGCTCTTTCTCCGGCCAGCATGGTGCTTCACTATGCCCAGGAAACGTTTGAAGGATTGAAAGCGTACCGCACCAGCGACGGAAAGATCCAGCTTTTCCGTCCGGAAATGAACGCGCGCCGCTTTATCAATTCCAATGAACGTCTGAGCATGCCCGCCGTTCCGGAAGAAATGTTTATTGGCGCGATCAAGGCGCTGGTGGACGTGGAGCGCGACTGGGTGCCCGCAAACGAAGGAGAATCCCTGTATATTCGTCCGTACATGTTCGCGACCGAAGCATGTGTCGGTGTTCATCCGGCCACTTCCTATAAATTTATCATCATTGCTTCGCCGTCGGGCGCGTATTATCCGGAAGGAGTCAATCCGGTCAAAATCTGGGTCGAGGACGAATATGTGCGTGCGGCTCCGGGCGGAACCGGCTTCACCAAATGCGGCGGCAACTATGCCGGCTCGCTGAAGGCGCAGGAAAAAGCGGAAGAGCAGGGATATACACAGGTTTTATGGCTGGATGGTGTCCATAAAAAATATGTCGAGGAAGTCGGATCGATGAACGCGATGTTCGTATTCGGCGATACAGTAGTCACTGCGCCGATCGACGGAACCGTGCTTCCGGGCGTTACCCGCGACTCGATCATCCATCTGCTCAAGGACTGGGGCTACAAGGTCGAGGAACGTCATATGCCGATCGACGAGCTCATGGAAGGCGCAAGGACCGGCAAGCTGACCGAAGCGTTCGGTACAGGAACGGCAGCCGTTATTTCTCCGATCGGGGAACTGTGCTACAAAGGCGAAAAAGCAGTCATCAATGATTTCAAGACCGGAGAACTGACACAGAAACTGTATGATACATTGACAGGCATCCAGTGGGGAACGCTTGAGGATCCGTACGGATGGATCGTGGATATTGATTAAATGAAAAGGCCTTCACAGGTCTTTTTTGTTAAGAGGAGGAAAGCTATGATCGAACAAGTCATCCGCCTTGTGCAGGGCGATCCAAACGATCTTCTTCTGCGTCAACAGATCGTTTCGCTGCTCGATGAAATGAAGAAAAGCTGTCCGTTCAGGATACAGTATCGGATCGAGCCGATCCGCATCAGCCCGGACGGTATCGTTTGCCAGCGTTCAGGATTGGTGCTTGAAGGCGCCCTGGCAGCCAGCATGCTCAAAACATGTCATGAAATCATCCTTGTGCTCTGTACGCTCGGCTACCCGTTTGAACAGAAGCTTGCCTATTATCAGCACAAGGATGTCCGGCTCGCTCTGCTCTGGGATGCGTGCGGAAGCCTCTATATTGAAAAGAAGCTGGATGAATTCGAAAACTCGCTTCCTTATCCGTATAAGACCGACCGGTTTTCATGCGGATACGGGGACCTTCCCTTGTCGCTGCAGCCGCAGATCGCTGCATCGCTTCCTGATCTTGGTGTACGGGTGCTTCCGAGCCATATGATGTTTCCGACCAAAAGTGTCAGCGCCCTGATCGGGATCGGCACACAGCCGCAGCCGGCAAGGATCAGGGGATGCGCATACTGCTCGTTCCATGAACGCTGCGCATACAAAGAGAGAGGAGAAACTTGTGGAATATAAAATAAACATACTCGATGGAGCGATGGGAACCATGCTTCAGAAAGCAGGGATCGAGATCCCCCGAAATCCTGAAGATCTCAATATGACGTACCCTGAGCTCCTTCAAAACATACATCATCAATATGAGGAGGCTGGTTCGCAGATCGTATACGCCAACACTTTCGGCGCCAGCCCTCTCAAGATGGCTGAAAGCCCGTTTTCTTTTGATGAAGTGATCGCAGCCGGCATCCGGAATGCGAGGATCGGCGCGCCGTCATGCCAGGCAGCCCTCGATATCGGACCGCTCGGACAGCTCATGGAACCGATGGGAACCTTCACGTTCGAGCAGGCTTATGAGCAGTTTGCGCAGATCGTGAAGGCAGGAAGAGAGGCTGATCTGATCGTGATCGAAACGATGAGCGATCTGCTCGAAACCAAAGCAGCCGTTCTGGCTGCAAAAGAAAACAGTTCCCTTCCGGTCTATGTCACCATGTCCTTTGAACAGAACGGACGCACATTTACGGGCTGCACGATCGAAAGCATGGCCATGACGCTCGAAGGTCTGGGCGCAGACGCGATCGGGTTCAACTGCTCGATCGGCCCGGACCAGATGGTGCAGCTTGTCAGGACCTTGTCAAGATGCACGAACCTGCCCATCATCGCCAAGCCGAATGCTGGTCTGCCCGATCCGGCCACAGGATCGTATGACATGACGCCGGATCGGTTCGCGTCGCACATGAAAGATCTTATTGAAGCGGGAGCGAGCGTGATCGGCGGCTGCTGCGGCACGGACCCGCAGTTTATTGAGCGTATTGCCTGCTGGAAGGACAGGCAAGCGGAGCGTCCTGAAAACAAAAAAAGCGGCAAAGTGTGCACTTCGCTGCTTGCCCTCGATCTCGATACGGTACAGCCTGTGGGAGAGCGGATCAATCCGACCGGAAAGAAAAGATTTCAGCAGGCTCTTCTGGAAGAAGACCTGGATTATATTGCTTCGATCGCTATCGAACAGAAAGAGGCCGGAGCCCGCATCCTTGATGTCAATGTCGGTTTCCCAGGCGTCGATGAAGTCGATATGATGAAAAAGGTCGTCAAAAAACTGCAGAGCGTTGTCGATCTTCCGCTGCTGCTCGATTCGTCGAACGCCAAGGCACTTGAAGCCGGCGCAAGAGCGTACAACGGCAAACCGGCTCTCAATTCTGTCAGCGGGGAACGCGAAAAAATGGAGGCTGTTTTTCCGACCGCCAAAAAATACGGGGCTGCGGTCGTCGCACTGCTGCTTGACGAAAATGGGATTCCTCAGGATGCCGGACAACGTCTGAAAATCAGCAGACGGATCATTGAAAAGGCCGAAGAATACGGGATCGATCGGGCTGATCTGTGGTTCGATGCCCTGACCATGACCCTTTCTGCCCAGCCCAGGCAGGCTGCCGAAACGCTGAAAACGATCGAAGCGCTTCACCGAGAAGGGTATCATACCATTCTTGGCGTCTCGAACATATCTTTCGGGCTGCCGGATCGTCAGTCCATCACGAGAACGTTCCTGGCCCAGGCGCTGTCTGCTGGTCTGACCTTGCCGATCATCAATGTAAATGTCGACGCCTATATGGATACGATTGTCTGCGCAGATCTTGTGGCGGGCAAAGATCCGGATGCGGCCCGGTATATCGAGCGCTTTGCCTGCCGGATAAAAAAGGAGATGCCGAAAGGATCGGGCCCTGCTCTTACGCTGCAGCATGCGATCTATCAGGGCCTCGATCATGAAGCCAGGGTGCTGGCTAAGCAGAGGCTGCAGGTGATAAAACCGCTCGATTTGATCGAAAAGGAACTCATCCCCGCCCTTGATGAGGTGGGTCGTGCATACGAGCAGGGGATCCTCTTTCTGCCGCAGCTTCTTTCTTCGGCCCGCTCTGCCGAGGTCGTGTTCGAGGTCGTAAGAGAAGTGCTGGCTGCCACGGACGCCTGTCATGTGAATAAAGGAACGATCGTGATGGCGACGGTACAGGGCGATATTCACGATATCGGGAAAAATATTGTCAAAACCGTTTTGAAAAACTACGGCTATGAAGTGATCGATCTGGGTAAGGATACGCCTCCTCAGCTCGTTTACGATACAGTACGCGAACGAAAGATCCGTCTGGTCGGTTTATCGGCGCTAATGACAACGACGCTGGATGCAATGAGAAAAACGATCGAGCTGCTGCATACGTTACCAAAGCCACCGAAGATCATGGTAGGCGGTGCGGTGCTCACAGAGCAGTACGCCCGCGAAATGAAGGCTGACTACTATTCGCGGGATGCGCAGGACGGGGTGCGGATCGCCAGAGAGGTGTTTGGCAATGAATGATGTGCTTGAATTTTTAAAACACGGTCCGCTGCTTTTTGACGGGGCAATGAGCTCCTACAAGGAAGAGCGAACCGGTGCGCAGGTTCTTGAAGAGTATATGGATGCGGGAGCGAACGCGATCAAGACCGATACATTTTCGATTTCGCGGCAGCTGGGACGTGATGAGCAGAAAGCGCTCGAACAGCTCGAATATGCGATCGGGGAAGCGTTTTCTGTGTGCCGCAGCGATGTATTTCTTTTTGCGGACATTGGACCGGCCGAAGAGGAAGCGGATCCGTTTCCGGTATTCAGAAAACAGATCGACCGGTTTCTCGATCAGGGAATTTCCTGCTTTATTTTTGAAACGATGGAACGGATCGATGGTTTGGCCCAGGCGTGTGCCTACATCAAAGAGAAAGCGCCGGACAGTTTTGTGCTGGTCAGCTTTGCGCTTGACAGCACAGGAGACGGGATGCAGGCGCTTTATGATGGTATAAAAGACTGGGCGGATGCGATCGGCTTCAACTGTCATTCGGGCCCGAGGCATATGGTCGGGCATGTGCATGGGCTGGTGCGCTGCGGCAAGCCGCTGTTTATTGCGCCAAATGCCGGGTATCCGACTGTTCTGGGATGGCGTGTGCGTTACGGAGGCGGTCCGGATTATTTTGCGCAGGCCATGAAGGAGATCCGCCTGGCAGGGTGCGAAATGCTTGGCGGCTGCTGCGGAACGACGCCGGAACATATCCGGGCTTTGCGGCAGATGCTTGACGGGCTGCCGGATCATATCGCATGGCACAATCCGGAAACTGTGCCTAAGGAGAAGAAAGAGGCGCGCACCGACTGGAAAAACAAGGTTTTCGTGGAGCTGGATCCGCCTCGAAACGATCGGATGGAGGGCTTTATGAAGGGGGTCCTCGCTTTCCAGAAGGCAGGAGCGGATGTGATCACGATCGCGGATTCGCCCATCGGACGTCCTAGAGCGGATTCGTCGCTGCTGGCATGCCGGATCCAGCGGGAAGCGCAGATCATGCCTCTGCCGCACATTACGTGCCGGGATCGGAACCTGAATGCGATCAAAGCGCTGATGATGGGGCTTTCGAGCGAAGGGGTGCATCAGGTGCTGTTCGTGACGGGCGACCCGCTTCCGCAGGATACCAAATCGGAAGTCAAGGCGGTGTACAATTTCAATTCGCGCAAGCTGATGCAGAGGATCGGCGATATGGAGGAGGTGTCGCAGCGTTTTGCGATGTTTGGCGCGCTGAATGTCAATGCGCCCAATTTCGGGCAGCAGCTTGCTCTTGCAAAGGAAAAGGAGCGGAACGGAGCGATCGGTTTTCTTACGCAGCCTATTCTTTCGCGCAGGGCGCTCGATAATTTGAAAAGGGCGCGCAGCGAGCTGAGCGGGTTCCTTTTTGCCGGGATCTATCCGGTCGTTTCCTACAAAAACGCCATGTTTCTCGAAAATGAGATCCATGGCATGCATATAGATGAGCAGATCATTGCTCGTTATCAGGGGCTGGACCGCGCCCAGGCTCAGCAGCTGGCCGCAGACATTTCGGTACGGATCATGAAAGAGTGCCGTCCTTGGTGCGACGGGTATTATTTGATGACGCCGTTCCAGCGTCTCAGGCTGATGGAACAGCTGATCAAAGAGGCGCGATGTCTTTTGAACGAAGAGCCTGAGCGATGAGGTGGGCAATTTCTTTCTGTCCGTAAGCGTCTGGATGCACGCTGTCGAAAGAAAGCCAGTCTGTCCGGGATGCTTCGTACAGATCGATGAATGCCAGACCGTTCTGCCGGGCGATATCCTTGATGATGGCGCGGATCTGTTCGAGCTTGTGTGTTTCATAATGGCCGGCGTTCATTTTGAGCGGGGCGATCAGAAAGATGCGGCTGGCTGTATAACGGGCCAGCAGCTGTTCGTATTCCGTGCGGAAGGTATTTTCGCTGGTCCAGTACCACACATCATTGGTGCCAAGGAAAACGAACAGCATATCGTATGGCTGCTCCTGGATGCTTTTTTCGAAAGCCAGTGTATTTGTATAGGCCATATCGAACTGGCTTTGCAGGGTCGCTCCGCTCGAGCCGAAATTCAGGATCTCGTACTGGGGGAAGGCTTGCGCCAGCAAGGTGGTGTATCGTTCTTTTTCCCAGTCGCTCAGGCCCCAGCCTTCGGTAATAGAGTCTCCGATAAAGGCGAGCCGCGGTTTTTCGGTTTTGTGCATGGATGTTCCTTCTTTCGTTTCTGCTTTTATGGTAGCACAAGACAAACAGCATTCGTGTGTCTCTTTGAAAAAATGATACAGGAATTTTCTGACAAATGTTGTTGCATTCACTGTTTTATACGGCTATTATAAATATATAAAGCATCGTTTACGGTGCCTGGGAGGACCTTAAATGACATATGAAATAATGGAATGGTCGGATCTTAAGCGCGCTCAAAAAGATCAGACATCCGTTTTCGCGTTCTGTACGCTTTATGTCGCACAGCCGAATGAACGGGTCGATTCCTATGGCGATATGGTCAAGATAATTAACCGCCGGATGGAGGATCCCGCAAAAGTTATGGAAGCGTATTTTACATTTGAAAACATGCTGAAGAAGATCCGCTGTTATGTGCTGCTCAAGGATGAGCGGGTCGTGGCATTTGTTTTCAGACGCAATGACGGATCGTGGGTATCAAATGCGCAGAATCTGCAGGGAAATGATCTGGATGAACTGAGACGGCATGTGGGCCCGGGAGTCTGGCGCCAGATTTCCAGAGCGGCGTGAAATAATATCAACAGCGAAAAGGAAGATCGCAGGATCTTCTTTTTTGAAGAACGAATTTACATTTTCTTTCAGAAAACTTTCATAAAATTTCATCTTTTTGCTTTACAAACGAAAAAAATGGGAGTACTATACAACCATAAATTGAAACCGATGAAGAAGAAATCAAACAGAAAGACGTGTTCGAAGCGAGTCCGGGGCGGTGCAAGCCGGGTAATAACGATTCTGCAAATGGACTTTGGAGGGCGAGGTGAACTCATAGTATCCGAGCCGGGACTTTCCCGTTACAGAAAGAAGAATGTGTCAGCATTCGTAAAGTGGGTATATCATGCATACCAATTCAGGTGGTACCGCAGAATTAGAAATTCTGTCCTGTGTCTGTTTTAAGACGCAGGACTTTTTTGTTAAAATGGCCATTTTATGAGGGAGCTGCAGAGTAGAGGAGAGAGTATATGAAAAAATCTTTAAAAGCTTTAAGCGCACTTTGTTTATCAGCCACAGTATTTGCCGGATGTTCATCCTCATCGACGGAAGAAAAGATTCCGCAGATCGGTGTCGCGCAGATCGTCTCGCACACATCGCTCAACACGATCCGGGACGCGTTTGTCGCGCAGATGGAAGAGCTCGGTTACAAGGACGGAGAAACGGTCAACTACGATTTTGCGGATGCGGCTGGCCAGCCTTCCAATCTGAATGCGATCATGTCACAGTTTGCGGATGAAGACAGTGATGTCATCGTCGCGATCGCGACCCCGACCGCGCAGTCGGCAGCAAACTATGCCGATCAGATCCCGGTCGTTTTCTCTGCGGTATCGGATCCGGTGGGTGCCGGACTTGTGAAAAGCCTTGACAAGCCGGATGGAAACATTACCGGAACGAGCGACGAGGTGCAGATCGATCAGATCGTTGCGCTCGCGAAACAGATCGATCCGGATCTGAAGACGCTTGGTTTCCTGTACAATGCCGGGGAAGCAAATTCGGTGTCGAATCTGAACAAGGCGAAAGAGTACTGCCAGGCCAACGGGATCGAGCTGATCGAAGGGACAGGAAAAGATATGACCGAACTGCAGTCTTCTGCTTCTGTTCTTGCCGAAAAGGTGGATGCGATGTTCTCGCCAAACGATAATACGGTGGCCAGCGGTATGGCAGCCCTTTCCAAGATTGCTCTGGATGCTGGCATTCCTTACTATGTCGGTGCCGATTCGATGGTCCAGGATGGCGGGTTCGCGACAGTCGGGATCAATTACGAAGAGCTTGGTCATGAAACGGCCAACATGGTGGACGAGATCCTGAAAGGCAAAAAGGCGGGCGATATTCCGGTGAAAGTATTCAAGGACGGACTGAATATTTACGTGAACAAAGCCTATATGGATCAGCTCGATATCGCATTGCCTGATTCGATCAAAAACGACGATAACTTCATCATGGTAGGAGAATAAAATATGTCAGCAGCTATTCTTACAAAAGCGTGCGAGCTCGGACTGATCTTCGCGATCCTCTCGCTTGGCGAATATATTTCGTTTCGGGTCATGGATACGCCCGATCTGACTGTGGATGGTTCCTACGCGACCGGCGGCTGCGTGTGCGCGATGTGCACGCTGGCCGGACACCCGCTATTAGGCATTTTAGCCGGCTTCATTGCCGGCTGTCTTTGCGGTTGCGTAACAGCTTTTCTGCAGACAAAAATGAGGATCCAGCCTCTTCTTGCTGGGATCCTTACGATGAACGCTCTGTATTCGATCAATATCCGGATCATGAACGGGGCGCCTAATGTCTCCCTGTTCAGCAGCTCGCTCAAGCCGACCTGGACGCTTCTGTCCGATACGAATACCCAGCTCTATGTGCTTGCGGCCATCGTCCTTGTGATCGGACTGCTCATGTTCTGGTTTTTCAAGACAAATCTCGGTCTCATGCTTCGGGCTGCCGGAAACAACGAGGAAATGATCAAGGCTTCCAGCATCAATGTGGATGTGATGAAGTTTTTAGGGCTCGGCCTTTCCAACGGGATCGTGGCAGTTTCCGGGGCGCTGCTCGTGCAGTATCAGAACTTTGCCGACGTGACGAGCGGAACAGGAATGCTCGTTTTAGGGCTTGCCGGAATCATTGTAGGTGAAACGATTTTCCGCCGCCATACTGTCGGTGCCGGGATCCTTGCCTCTGTTTTCGGTGCGGTGATCTACCGCCTGCTGTATACTTTTGCGCTCAAGCTCGGCTTCGCGGCAACCGATATGAATATGGTTTCGGCTGTTCTTGTCGCGGTGACGATCTCGATCCCGTATCTTCAGTCTTTAAGGAGGAAAAAACACCATGCTTGAATTGAATGATGTCAGCGTGATCTTCAATGAAGGGACGAAGCTGGAAAAAACAGCGCTCGATCACGTATCGGTCCGTATCAATGAAGGAGATTTTGTAACGATCCTTGGAAGCAACGGGGCCGGGAAAAGCACCTTCTTCAACGTAGTGACGGGCTCGGCGCCTGCCACATCCGGAACGATCCGGCTGGACGGAAAAGACATTACTTCGCAGAAGGAGCATGTGCGTTCCAGGATCATCGGCCGTCTGTTCCAGGATCCTTCGCACGGGACCGCTTCGGCCTTGACGGTCGAGGAGAATCTGGCGCTCACTGGTCACAGTGGATCCGGACTGTTTTCGATCGCTGTGAAAAAGCAGGATGTGAAACGGTTCAAGGAAAAGCTCAAAATGCTGAATATGGGTCTGGAGGAGCGGCTGAAGACGCCGATCGGCCTTCTTTCTGGCGGCCAGAGACAGGCGGTCGCTTTAATGATGGCTGTGCTTAATCCGCCCAAGCTCCTGCTTCTGGATGAGCATACGGCCGCTCTTGATCCGAAAAGCGCGCGGACTATTCTGGATCTGACCGATCAGCTGGTGCGTTCTGAAAAGATGACGGCCTTAATGATCACGCATAATATGTCGGATGCCCTGAAATACGGCAACCGCCTTCTGATCTTCAATGACGGAAAGATCACGAAGGATTTTTCGAAAGAGGAAAAGGAAAAGCTCAAGCCGGCCGATCTGCTGGCGTATTACGAGGTCTGAAAAAGCGCTTTGTTCGAAACAAAACGCTTTTTTTCAGCTGTCATCTTTTTCATGGGCCGCATTGCCAAAAACCGCGCTCATACAAAGCAGGACGATTCCTGCCAGCAAGGCGCCCAGGTCGATTGGCGGAAGTAGGAATAAGACAAAGTAATGAATGGATGCGTTGGCGATCCAGTACATGATCATTTCGAAAACAGGCACTAGAAGCGTGAACAGTCCGATCTGACGGAAAAGGGCGGCATTAGCCGGAGTAAAAATGGTTCCGCCTGCTATGTTGGAAAACAGACGATATCCTTTTATACCGAGCAGTACGTACAGGATCGAGGCTCCTGCCATACCGGCCTGAACGATCGCGGCATGCCGTACCTGCAGATCGCGGCTGAGCGTGGACAGATGTCTGTTCAGCGAAGGGTCGCAGGATATCGAGGTGCTGAGGGCTGAAGGATCGGCAGACAGCCGGACAATTTGGACTGAAGTAAACAAGGCGTAAAGTGCGCAAAGCAGGCCTGTTGCCAGAAAGAGCCTGGCGGTCCAGGTAAAAAGCGTGTGATTGGATCGGTTCATGAGTGATTCCTTTCAAGTATAAAAAGCCTGTGAATTAGGCTTTTTATTTCTTGTTAATATACAAGTACATAATCTTCTAATTGAATATTTGGATTACTGAATGTTACAACTCCCAAATCATGTCCCATGGCATCAGTTTTTCTAGCCGTTACAGTGACATCAGCAGTGTATGTATAAATATTATAAGTGCGTCCTTCTGTTATAGTACCAAATGAAATAAACATGCCGTTTACATATATCCCAACAGGAACAGTAATAGTAGCTTTCATTGTTCTGGAATAAGCCCGATTTCGCTTATTGGTAATACTGTATGAAATAGGTGTGTAGTAATAGTCTGTAGCTCCTCTTTCTGAAACTTTATCAAGGGAATGATTTGGAGCTTCCTCTGCCCAGATATTAAGTGTGTTGCCAGATAATGTGAAAACGGTGATTAAACCAACTATAAGAAATGATTTTATTTGACATATAGTTCTCTTCCTATTAATAATTTTCTAAATAAAACTGATAAAGAGCTCTTGACAAAGATTGTTTATTGACCAGATTCATATCCATGATTTGGAGTGGATGTTTCTTCCATCCAGCAAAAATCATAAACGTTATGTTGTGGACATTTTTTTGGTTGCAACTCTACTGCTCCAGCTAGGAGAAATAGGACAGCCAAAAATATAATTCCCTTTTTAATTGGTTTCATTATTTTCCTCTTTCTTTTCCCGGGTTCTGATTTTATTATAAAAGTATGAAAAAAAAGAAACAACATTTAAAAGTTCTGGAACAAAATGGAGATCGGGAGGGATCGATTTTTCGTCGTTTTACGGCTGTTATGAAAAGATGATGCGAAAAAAGCTTGGTTATTCCCTTGAAAATGTGTCACGGGATCTGTATATCTCGAAAGGGAGCCTGAGCGAAATGGAAAATGGAATACGTCCAATGAAAAAAGAGCTGTTTGATCGGTTTTTGAGTACATATGATATGGAGTTTTCTGAAGATTTCTGTTTTGTCGCAAAGCTGAAAGAGGTGCTGAGCGAAGAAGTGGATGCGTTTCTGTGGTTGGACAAAAACAAACAGAAAAAAGTTCGGGAACGTTTTCAGAAAATCAAAGAGAAGGCAGAAAAATCCTATGCGTGCTTTTTAGAAAAGTTGATCGACTATTTTGAACAGGTCGTTCTTGACCACGAAAACGGCAGTGATTTGTTTAACGAGCTTTTTGAAGTGCAGACATGTTTTTCAAATGATGAAAGAGCGCTGCTGTTCATGATTCGCGGGATCGAAGGAAGATGGAACCTCACGCTCCGTACGATGGAGGCGGATTTCGAAAGGGCGTTGCGGCTGGCGGATGAAAGAGAGCTGTCCGGACTGAAAGCGCTGATCGGCTACTATCAAATATATGAGCTGCAGCGAAAACGGATTTCTTTTGCGGCACAGGAACGATGTATAGAAGTGAGGAAACAGTTTCACGCGATGCACAATTATCTTCGTGCGCTGTATCTGGATAATCTGGAAGCGCTGGGACTGTCTTATCTTCGCGCGTATGAGAGTGCGTATTCGCGGCTGCAGACCCTGCTCAAGAACATAGAATACGCAAAAGATGAGTATCTGCATTTTTGCGTAGCGCAAAACGCGATCCTTGTATTGTGCGTAATGGGACGTTTTTCGGAAGCGCTTGCTCTGATGCAGAAAGAAAAAAGTACATTTCAATACGGCTTGTCCAATTTTGTGTTTGCACCGTATTGTCTGTATCGTCTTGGCAGAAAAGAGCAGACGATTGCCACGATCAGAGAATTGGAACCGTATATCGTTGAACTGGATGATCGCTTATTGAACGATATGGTGATGGCAGCGTTCGCACAGGATCGGGAATCTTTTTTCGAAGCTGCCACGCGCCTTTTGGCGCTTGATCAGAAACGACGCCTGCTGGAAAATGTCGACATCGATTTTCAGTTCATTATCCATTTCTGCAGGGAAATGGGGCTGAAGGAAGAACTGATCGAAGCCCAGGACGCATATATTGCGTTTTTGAATGTTCCCGGCTGATCGATCGGGAATGCCGGCTGATCGAAATGTTTTGATATTGTCATGAAAACCGGAAAGATGGTATACTGTCGGTAGAAAATAAATGAGGTAATTATCACATGAAATCAATGGTAGATGAATTAAATAATGTTCCTGTAAAAAAGTCGGTGGTTACATCGATCGAATACGACTGCAAACGACCGGACAAAGAAGATGAAGTTTTTGATGCGGTACGCGATATCGTTGCCAATTATCAAGATACATTTTCGAAGATCACATACGATCTTGACCCTGTAAACCACAAGGTCAAGGTAGAAGTCAACGAACATAAATAAGAAACAGCCTGAGCGAGATCTTTGCCGATCCAGCTCAGGCTGTTTTTTTGAATTATTTGTTTCTGGATGCCCTGCCAATGATCACGGCAAGGGCCAGAGAGATGACCCCGCACCCGAGCCATATGTTGCTGCTCGTAAACGCGAACGCAATCAGAAAGGCGGAGGCGCAGAAATAAAAGATCATGCTGATATAATTCCATTTCATGAAAAGCTACTCCATTTCCAGTATGAGCTGTTCTTCCTTGAGCGGTCTGATCTGTGTCCTGAAGATCCGGACCATGAAGAGGATGCCGAGCACGACCGCCACCAGTTCAGCAATCGGGAAGGCGAGCCATATCAGGTCGAGCACTCCGGTCTGCGCAAACAGAAAAGCGCACGGCAGCAGCACGATGAGCTGGCGGATCAGCGACATTTCAAGCGAAAGCACACCATGCCCGAGCGCCTGGAACGTACTGGAACAGATGATCGAAACGCCCGCGATCAGAAAGTGAAACGAAATGATCTTCAGTGCAGGAATACCGATCGCGAGCATCGTATCCGACGCGTTGAAGATCGAAAGCAGGTTTTGCGGGAACAGCTGGAAAGCCGCGAAACCAAGCACCATCATACCGGTCGCATACATCATGGACAGCTTGATCGTTTTGACGATCCGTTCCGGTTTTCTGGCCCCGAAATTGTAGGCAACGATCGGAACGAGACCGTTGTTCATTCCGAAGATCGGCATGAATACGAAACTCTGCAGTTTGAAGTACACGCCAAATACGGCTGCAGCCGTCGTTGAGAAACCGATCAGGATCTTGTTCATCCCGAATGTCATGACCGAACCGATCGAAGCCATCAGGATGCTCGGGATCCCTACGCTGTATATGGCTTTGATCACTTTGAATTCAGGTCTGAATGAACGGAAGGAAACATGGATTTCGTGATTGAAACGATGGTTGAGCCAGATCCCGAGAAACGCACCAATGATCTGCCCGACGACCGTTGCAGCCGCAGCTCCGGCAATACCCATCTTTGGCATGCCGAACATGCCGAAAATGAGGATCGGATCCAGAACGATATTGATGATTGCGCCCGCTCCCTGCGTCAGCATGGTCAGCACCGTTCGCCCGGTGGAGGAAAGCAGTTTCTCGAACGCGATCTGGATAAACAGACCGATCGATAAAATGCTGCAGATCAGCAGATAGCTTTCTCCTCCGTTGACGATTTCGGCCACATCGGTCTGCATTGCAAAAAATGTTCTTGAAAACCCAAGACCAAGCAGCGCGAATACGATCCAGCTTGCACCAGCCAGAAAGATACATGTGCACGCTGTTTTATTGACCAGTTCCTTGTTGCGTTCGCCAAGCGAACGGGACAGCAGCGCGTTGACACCCACACCCGTGCCGGTCGCCACCGCGATCATGAGATTCTGGTATGGAAAGGCCAGAGAAACGGCGGTCAGCGCATTTTCGCTGATCTGCGCCACATACATGGAATCTACAATATTGTACAAAGCCTGAACGAGCATGGAAATGACCATCGGGACCGACATCGTGATCAGAAGCCGGTTGACAGGCATGACGCCCATTTTATTTTCTTTCATAATGATTCTCCCTTCTTACTGTCTCATTATAAAACATAAAAAAGAAAAGGAAAGATGGATTTCGAGTTTGCTCGAATGCTATGATGACACCGACGAAAGGGAAGATCAAAATGAAAACAAGATTAATTCGTGTCATTCAATTAAGCGTTCCGGCCATCATGGCCCAGATCTCTTCGATCATCATGCAGTATATCGATGCCGGAATGGTCGGCTCGCTCGGCGCGGACGCGACCGCATCGATCGGGCTCGTATCGAGCACCACATGGCTGATCAACGGGATCGGCATGGCCTGCGCAGCCGGATTCGCCGTACAGGTCGCTCAGTATGTCGGAGCCGGGAACGACGAAAAAGCCCGCAGCACGATGCGCCAGTCGCTCCTGCTGTGTACACTGGTATCCGCCATCCTGAGCGTTGCGGCTGTGCTCATCAGTCCCAGGCTGCCGCACTGGCTGAATGGAACTGAAGCGGTCTGTGTCCTGGCGACCCAGTATTTTTTCGTGTACGGCTGTTCGCTTTTCTTTGTGCTGAACCGGATGCTCGCCTCCAATATGCTTCAGTGCGCAGGCGATATGAAAACGCCCAGCCTTTTGAATATCCTTTTGTGCGCTCTTGATGTCGTCTTTAACTCGTTTTTTATATTTTATCTTGATCTGGGTGTGCTGGGCGCGGCCCTGGGAACAGCCTGTTCCGAAATCGTGATCTCGGCAGCTATGTTTTATAAGATGGCTTTCAGCTCACCGATCCTGACACTCAAAAAAACAGGTTCATGGAAATGGAAGGCTGAAACGCTGAAAAGCGCGTTTGCGATCGGTGCGCCCATCGCCCTTGAGCATACCGTGCTCAATACGGCGCAGATCATGATCGTCGGCATCATCGCTCCTTTGGGAACGGTTGCGGTCGCTGCCAACAGCCTGGCTGTAACGGCAGAAAGCCTGTGCTATATGCCCGGATACGGGATCGGCTCGGCCGCCACCACGCTGGTCGGGCAGAGCGTCGGCGCAAAAGATATGGATGCTGTGCGATCCTATGCCAATCTATCTGTCTTCCTCGGGGTCGCGATCATGTCTGTTTCGGCCCTGGCCATGTATATGGCTGCGCCGCTCCTTTTTGACATGATGACCAGTGATGGGCAGGTACGCGCTCTAGGAACCATGGTACTGCGGATCGAAGCGTTCGCGGAACCGTTTTTTGCCGCTTCCATCGTGATCGCAGGTGCGCTGCGCGGAGCCAAGGACACGCTTGTACCAAGCCTGATCAATCTGGCTACGATGTGGGGGATCCGCATCACGCTTTCCATGGCGCTTGCGCCGGTGTACGGACTGCCGGGCGTGTGGTTTGCGATGGCTTTCGAGCTTTTTGCGCGTGGATGTCTGTTTTTTTACCGCCTTTTTAGCATGCGCTGGCTTCGTATGGAAAGATCGGTCGAAAAAATGGAAAAGTCGTGTGAAATTCGTTGAATGTTTGAATGCAGGAAAAATTTGGCGTTCCTTTGTGTTTCTTACTAAAGTAAAGGAATTTTCGTCTTTAAAATCAATTTATCAGACATTTTTAAATTAAATAAAAGTGCGATAAATTGAATTTATAAAGGATGCTCGAATATTTACTTGAGTAAAATTAACAAATTGTAGAAGAAAATTAAAAAAAATTAAATTTTCCTCGGGTAAAGACTAGCTTTTTTATAGGAATATGCTATTATATGGGTGTAAAAGAAATCCGCATGAAACCAGCAGCAATTATTACTCATGGGATTTCTGTTATTAGAAATGGAGGGCAAAGCAAAATAGAAGTCATTGAAGCGCATCATACTATGGAGCGAAGCCTCCAAAAGTCACGCCGATCCCCATATAATATAAATTCCCAAACTCATTAAGCGCAAAATAAAGCATAATTCGATCGGAACCAACCTCTATGAAACCAGTCTTTTGTCAGATACAATACATTAGTTTTTCCCGAAACGATGAAGAAGGCTGGAATATCATCTGAACTATGAGATATACATCACGAACGATTTATATAATATTCCCTAGCAGCACGTATTGTGATTGATCGAATAGAAAACCCATTTCCAGATGATGAATTATTCATTTTATAGTTTATAGTAAAAAATTCCTCTACAAATTCACTTAATTGTAAAATAATCAATCCTTTAAAGAAGCAGACTTCCCACCTGCTTCTTTATTTTTTTGTTTTGTTTGATATAATGTTATAGAAGAATCATGAAAGGATAATATTATGGATCTAGATTTTAGCAAAGAGGCACTTCCTCTGTATGTACAGCTGAAAACACGCATCAAAAACGCGATCATTGATGGTGCATATCCATACGGAGCGCAGATTCCTTCCGAAATCGAATATGAAAAAAAGTACGGAGTTTCGCGGATCACGGTACGCCGCGCCATTTCCGATCTCGAAAAGGAAGGGTATGTGGTCCGTTCAAGAGGAAAGGGAACCCACGTTATTTATAATCATACGATCAAGGAAAGTTTTTCCAGGATCCGTTCTTTTACGGAGGAAATGAAAGCTGCCCATCTTGAACCGGGCACCAGCTTTGTGGAAGTAAAGGAGGAAGCCGTTCCGTCGGACGGCGCCACCGCTTTTGGGATCGAACCGGGAACCCGGCTCGTTTGTGTCAGCCGGGTACGCACCGCAAACCACAAACCGATCGTTTACTTCAAGACCTATTTTGCCAAAGGATTGAACGCTCCTCTCGATCCGGAAGTTTACGGCGAGTCGCTGTATTACTGGCTCAATGAAAGAGGGATCCGGCAGCCCGAGCGGGCGCTGGAAAACTTTAAAGCGGTCAATGCGTCCAAAGCGATAGCCGACAAACTGGAAATCCGGGAAAATGACGCCGTACTGGTCAGAACGCGTTTCGGCTATAATAAAAAGAACGAAATGATCGAGTATACTCTGGCCTATTACCGCGGGGATACATACTCCTTTACGGTAGAACTCACCGCCTGAGCAGAAGAGGATCTTCTGCTTTTTTTTCGGACGATTTGTGAATGAATTAACTTGCAAAAAAATAAGAAAAATAATAATATGATGTCAGAAAGAAGGGATACTGTGTATCAGTGGATCAGTGGCAGCTCCTTTGCGTGCCAGGTAACATTTTATACCACCAATATCACATTGAATTCAGCTGCCTGTTCGCATTTCGAGAATATTCGCTGGGTTCGCATCGGAATGGATCCCCAACATAAAAAAGTAGCGATCGAGCCGCTGAAAAAGCAGCAGATCGATCTGGGGATCATCCCGAAAGATCAGCTCCAGAAGCTTTCCCTGGGCAAGGGATACGGACGGATCAGCAGCAAGTCGGTCATGCACGCGATATATACCCAGCTGCATGTTCCGGTAGATACCGTAAAATATCCTGCTGTGTTCAACGAGGAACAAAACCTTCTGGAAATCGACTGCGCCCAGCCGCAGTGAAAGGAGAATGGAAATGATCTTGATCTGGCTTGGTACAGCGCTGGCAGCCGTTGTGCTTGAACTTATTACCCCGTCTGCCCTGGTCAGCATCTGGTTTGCGCTAGGCGCTGTAGTAGCCGCCTTATGTGCGGCCCTGCAGCTCAGTGTTGCGATCCAGTTCATCGTATTTCTGCTGATCAGTGTCCTGGCCATGCTTATTGTCCGCCCGGTCGCGTCGCGTTATCTGCGCGGAAACGTCGTGCCGACCAATGCAGACCGGATGATCGACCAGACCGGCAAAGTGACAAGAACGATCTATGAGGATCAGTGGGGCGAGGTATATGTGCTCTCCTCGTACTGGTCGGCTGTATCGCTTCATCATGAAACGATTGAAAAGGGCACGAAAGTGAAAATATTAAATATTGAGGGGGCAAAGCTGATCGTGGAGCCCCTTCGGGAAAGGAAATGAAATATGATTATCGTTAGAACTGTTTTGATTGTCGCGGCGATCCTGCTTGTTGTGGGCATCCTGATGAGCATGATCCGGATCGTTCCGCAGGCAAACGCCTATGTGATCGAACGTCTGGGAGCCTACTACGCCACATGGCATACCGGCGTTCATTTCAAGATCCCGTTTATTGATCGTGTAGCCAACAAAGTCACGCTGAAGGAAATCGTAAAGGATTTTGAACCGCAGCCTGTGATCACCAAAGATAATGTCACGATGATGATCGATACGGTCGTTTATTTTCAGATCACGGATCCGAAACTGTATACATACGGTGTGGTCGGTCCGATCACGGCGATCGAGAATCTGACCGCGACAACGCTGCGTAACCTGATCGGCGATCTGGAACTGGATGAAACGCTCACTTCGCGCGACATCATCAATACGAAGATGCGCGCTATCCTCGATGAAGCGACCGATCCGTGGGGGATCAAGGTGGGACGTGTCGAAGTGAAGAACATCATTCCGCCAAAAGATATTCAGGAAGCGATGGAAAAACAGATGCGGGCCGAACGGGAACGCCGCGAGTCGATCCTCAAGGCGGAAGGCGAAAAGCGCAGCGCGATCCTGACAGCCGAAGGCGAGAAGGAAGCCACGATCCTGAACGCGACAGCCAAGAAGGAAGCGATGATCGCCGAAGCGGAAGGTAAAGCCAAAGCGATGGAAGCGATCTATGAAGCACAGGCGCGCGGGATCCAGATGATCAAGGATGCCGCTCCAAGCAAGGAATACCTGACCTTGCAGGGACTGAAAACCTACAGCGATCTGGCAGACGGCAAAGCAACGAAGATCATTGTTCCTAACGAGCTTCAGAATCTGGCGGCGATCCTGACAGCTTCCAGGGAATTTCTGGACAGCAGCAAGGAGCAAAAAGAATAAATAATAAAGTCCGGACATCGTTCCGGATTTTTCAATTTCCTATAGCGGACAATGGTGCTAAAATAGGGAAGTATTAAGGAGGCTTATTATGTTTGAAAATTCATATATCAAGTATATCGGTGCAGACGATCATGATCTCGATCTGTTCGAAAACCAGTATCCGCTGGCTCACGGCGTCTCATACAATTCCTATGTGATCCTGGATGAGAAAACGGTGGTCATGGACACGATCGATGTGCGCAAGACAGAGGAATGGCTCAAAAATCTGGAGAAAGCATTGAATGGCAGAACGGCAGATTACCTTGTGATTTCTCATATGGAACCGGATCATGCGGCCAATATCCAGAAACTGTGCGCCATGTACCCGGATCTGAAACTGGTTGCCACGATGCAGACATTCAATATGCTGCCTAATTTCTTTGATATCGACCGTCTTGCAGAACGCAAGATCGTAGTCAAGGAAGCGCAGACGCTGCCGATCGGCAAAAATACATTGCAGTTCTTCATGGCTCCTATGGTCCACTGGCCGGAAGTCATGGTGACGTATGTTCCGGAAGAAAAGTTCCTGTTCTCTGCCGACGCGTTCGGAAAATTCGGCACGATCGATCACGACGATGACTGGGTGAGCGAGGCACGCCGGTATTATGCAAATATCGTAGGCAAATATGGCGTGCAGGTACAAAATACGTTGAAGAAACTGGCCGGACTGGATGTTGAAACGATCTGTCCGCTTCACGGACCGATCCTTACGGACGATTTGGGCCGCTATCTTGACCTCTATAATAAATGGAGCTCTTATACGCCCGAAGAGAATGGCGTCCTTATTGCCTGCGCTTCGATCTACGGACATACAGAACAGGCTTGCGAAAAGCTGGCCGGTCTTCTCAAAGAGCAGGGAAAAAAGGTCGAATTTGTCAATCTGAACCGCGTTCCGGTTTCGGAAGCGATCGGACTGGCGTTCAAGTATTCCTCTCTTGTTCTTGCGGCGTCCAGCTATGATGCGGCCGTATTCCCAAGCATGGAACTGTTCCTGCTTGAGCTTTCGCATAAAAACTTCCAGAACCGCAAGATCGCGCTGATGGAAAACGGTTCCTGGGCTCCGACTGCGGCAAAAACGATGATGAAATATATTGAGCAGATGAAAAATATCACATTGATCGAGCCGGTCATTACGCTGAAATCGCGAATGAACGCACAAAATGAAGAACAGATGAAAGATCTGGCTGAACAGTTATAATCGCGGATTAGTTTAGTACATATAAAATGATTGTTGAATAATTTCTCGCTATTTCCTATAAAAAAGGTATAATTTGATTAGGAGGATAGTATATATGGTAATTCTTTATACTTCTCCTGGGTGCGCTAGTTGTCGAAAGGCAAAACAGTGGCTCAAAGATAATCATATCGATTTTGTCGAGAAAAATATTTTTTCAAGTGTGTTAAAAGAAAGTGAGATTAAGTACTTGTTGTCACGTTGCGAAAATGGTACCGAAGATATCATTTCCGTGCGATCAAAAGTGTTTCATTCTTTAGAGAAAGGGATTGATGACTTCTCGACAAAAGAATTGATTGCTTTGATTCAAAAGAATCCGTCGATCTTGAAACGGCCGATTTTGTTATCAGAGAACAGTATGGTAATTGGTTATGATGACGATGAAATCACGACATTCACACCGAATGCTGTACGCAGTCAGACAACTCACGTCCGCACACCAGGAACGAAAAAAGACGAAATTAACAAAGGTTTGACTTTAGACAGCCAACCTGGATCGATTCATCTTAGTTCAATTTAAAATCTCTCAACTTCCCCGTTGGGAGATTTTTTGTTAAGGAGGTTTTTTTGAAACAAACGAAAATTCAGCATCTGCAGTTTGCGCTCGAACTGCTCCTGTTCATGGCTGCGCCGATCGCTCGAACGAGCATCACCCCGATATATCTTGGCATGCTGTATGTGCTCTTTTACTTCTGTACCGAAGTGATCGGGTGGATGTATATCAAAAGTCAAAGAGAAAATGTTCAGAATATAAAACTGTATATCCTGGCAGGTTTCGGTCTTCTGACACTCGGCTATGGACTGATCATCCGCTCCGGCCTGGTCATAGGAACAAGTATCGGGCTTGCTGCTCTGTATGCACTGATCAGAAAATACATTTAAAAAAGGACCGGCGAGTCCTTTTTTAATGTATTTAGTTTTCTTCGTGTCTGATCAGGCCGAATGCTTTTGAACACTCCATGACAACGAGCGGAACAAGCGCAAGACCTAATGCGATAAAGAAGCAGTCCCATGGCAGGATCTCCAGACCAAATGGTATATTAAGCGGTGTGAAGATCACCAGCGCAACAAGAAGCACAGAGATCAGGGCAGCTTTGTTGAGCTTCGGGTTCGTAAATACGCCAATGCGGAACAACGAATGATTGCTTCGCATGTTGAAAGCCTGCACCACCTGGGAAAGAGACAATGTGATGAAGGTCATGGTTTCTGCTCCGCGGACTGTGTGGGTCAAGGTCTGTCCCAGCCAGAAGGAAAGGATGGTCAGCGCTCCGAACATGAAGCCCTGCAGGATGATCCGGGTACCGAAGCCGTGGGCAAAGATGCCTTCGTTTTTGGCTTTCGGCTTCTGATCCATGACATCGTTTTCAACAGGCTCCATCCCCAGCGCGATCGCCGGAAGGGAGTCTGTAACAAGGTTGATCCAGAGCAGCTGCATGGAAATGAGAGGCGATTTGTGCCAGATGAGCATGGAAACGAACACAGTCAGCACTTCGCCGATATTGGTTCCGAGCAGATAGCCGATCACTTTTTTCAGATTGGCGTAAATGCCGCGTCCTTCTTTGACAGCAAATACGATTGTCGCGAAGTTGTCATCCATCAATACCATATCGGCCGCTCCTTTTGCGACCTCTGTTCCGGTAATTCCCATAGCACAGCCGATATCGGCTGCCTTGAGAGCCGGCGCATCGTTGACACCATCGCCAGTCATCGCTACGACCTGATCGCGGCGCTGCCAGCCTTTGACGATACGGATCTTGTTTTCCGGCGAGACCCGGGCATAAACCGAAATGTTCTCGATCTCGTGATCCAGTTCATCGTCGCTCATCGCATCCAGTTCGACACCGGTGATCGCTTTATCGCCCGGACGAAGGATCCCCAGTTCTTTGGCAATAGCGCTTGCTGTGATGACATGGTCGCCAGTGATCATGACCGGACGGATACCGGCCTTGCGGCATACCTCGACCGCTTTTTTCGCTTCCGGACGGGCCGGATCGATCATGGCGACAAGGCCTTCAAGTTCCAGATCGTTTTCGATCGTATCGCTGCTGATCTTTTCAGGCAGTTCGCTGATTTCTTTGGTTGCGATCGCTAGTACGCGCAGCGCATTTTCCGACATCTGTTCATTCAGCTTTTTCGCGCGCTTCGCGTCACCTTTTTTCAGACGGGGAATGATCGAATCCAGCGCACCTTTGGTGATCACGGTCAGTTTTCCGTTCATATCGCTGATCACTGACATGAGCTTGCGATCCGAATCAAACGGAACTTCCGCGATCCGCGGATATTTTGTGTTCAGTTCATCTTTTGTCATTCCGTTTTTCATGGCTGCGGCCACGATGGATGTTTCGGTCGGATCGCCGATCGAGATTTCCTTGCCGTCCTCGATTACGATCGAGCCGTCGCTGCATAATGTGCCGAGCGCGAGCAGGCGCCTGATTTTCTGCGGATCGTCGGACGTGATTTCCACAGTATCCTCGTCGCCGTCTGCCCAGGCCCTGACCAGGGTCATCTTGTTCTGGGTCAGCGTTCCGGTCTTATCGGAGCAGATGACAGAGGCGGAGCCGAGCGTTTCGACAGCCGGCAGGTTGCGGATGATCGCGTTTTTCTTTGCGAGCTTCGTGACCCCGATCGAAAGCACGATCGTTACGATGGCTGGCAGGCCTTCCGGAATAGCGGCGACAGCTAACGAAACGGAAGTCAGGAACAGCTCCATCGGAGCAAGACCGTTGATCATGCCCACAATAAATATGATGACGCAGCATCCGATCGCAAGGAAACCAAGATATTTGCCGAGCTGGGCAAGCTTGATCTGCAGTGGGGTCTGCGACTGCTGCTCGTTGTTGAGCAGGCCGGCAATCTTTCCCATCTCGGTGTCCATTCCTGTGGCGCATACGATGGCCTGTCCGGTCCCGTAAGTGACCGAGCATCCAGAATACACCATGTCTTTGCGGTCGCCGAGCGGAGCGTTTGCTGCGACGACAGCATCGGCTTCTTTTTCTGCCGGGACCGATTCGCCAGTCAGCGCGGCTTCTTCGCATTTCAGGCTCACGCTTCGAAACAGTCTGGCATCGGCCGGCACGTAATCGCCCGCTTCCAGCTTGATGATGTCGCCAGGAACTACGCTGGCAGAATCGATGAGCAGTTCGCTGCCGTTCCGGATGACTCTTGCCTGCGGGGAAGACATGTTTTTCAGCGCGTTCAGCGCCGCTTCGGCTTTCGATTCCTGCATCACGCCCATGATCGCGTTGACGATCACGATCACAAGGATCAGGATCGGTTCAAAAAATTCCTGAGGATCGTGTTCGATCGCAGCGATCACAAAGGAGATGAGTGCTGCGATAAGCAGGATAATGATCATCGGATCTTTGAACTGGTCGACAAAGCGGGCCAGATTTGATTTTTTCTTTGCTTCTTTCAGCTTGTTCGGTCCGTATTTTTCTAGACGTTCTTTTGCCTGCGCTTCTGTCAGGCCCGACTCGATTTTTGTATCGAGCTCGTGTTCCACGTCAGATATGGTCTGATCGTAAAATTTCACTTTTATTCCTCCTGTTTTTTTCATCATAACAAATCGTATTTCTTATTTCCTTTCAAATACTTTACAGGATATGGAGCCCGTCCAGAAGAATTTTCAGCCCGATCAGCACGAGGACGATCCCTCCGCAAAGCGTTGCTTTGGACTGATAGCGGTCGCCAAACAGGCTGCCGATCTTGATCCCGGCCGCTGAAAACAAAAAGGTAACGAGAGCGATGAGACCAGATGCCCACCAAATGTTGACCTGCAGCATGGAAAAGGTGACACCGACTGCCAGGGCATCGATGCTTGTCGCAACAGCCAGCGTGAACATGGAGCCGGCGGACATGGAGGCGTCGACCGATTCCTCCTCGCTGTGGAAAGAATCCCAGATCATTTTCCCTCCGATCCATGCCAGCAGGATGAAGGCGACCCACGATGTATAGTTCTGCATATACCCGGTAAAAAGATTTCCTAAAAAATAGCCGATCAGCGGCATCAGTCCCTGAAAACCGCCAAACCAGAGACCTGCGCACACCATGTTTTTCCAGGTCGTTTTTCGTAAGGACAGTCCTTTGCAGATGGAGACGGCAAACGCGTCCATGGACAGTGAAACGGCTGTCAAAAGCAATTCGATGATTCCCATATTCTTCCTCCTATCGCAAAAAAAGACCCATGAACGCAAAAAGACCACGTTCATGAGTCTCATCTTTTCAAGTAATACCGGGCAGATTGCCAGGATGTCGATATTACTGCATTTGAGAATGCTGATTACTCCCTCAGATGTCCTTTTTATACCACGCAGAAAAACGAAAGACAAGGCGCAGCATCTACAAAACGGTTAGACAAGGCTTACTGATGGATCTTACTTTTCGTTTTCTTTTAAGATGCAAAAAAAAGACCGCCCGATGGCGATCTAAAAAGGATCCGGATCCTGGCTTTCGCTGATGATCGAGATCGAGGAATGGCGGCCCTGTTCAATTTTTTTGGAGCGCTTTACCTTTGTTTCAAGATGATGGTCATAATCAGCGGCAAAGACAAGCGAGTACAGCACATTGAGCAGATAGGAAATCGAAACTTCCGAAGCGTACCACGAAATCTTGGAGAACATCTTTTCGCGTGTGCAGATGCGCAGCGTCAGATCGGCAAGACGGCTGATCGAATTATCTCCAAGCGATGTGATGGCAATGACCGGGACCCCGGCTTCTTTCGCGTACTGGATCCAGCGGATGAAATTGCCTGTTTCCCCGGTATAGGAAATGACGATCATGCACGAGGTAGGGTCAGTGATCGTACCATTGTACAAGCCCTCGCCGCTAGGCGGCTGTACGATGACCATTTTCTGGATGCGGCCCATTTTGTACATGAATTCCTCGGCCTGGGCGATCGTGTTGTTCATGGCGACAATATTGACAATGCGCCGGGATCCGATCAGCACAGCAGCTTTTTCGATCGTTTCCCAGTTGATGAGCGCGAGCGTATCGTTGATCGCCTCCTTTTCCAGCACCGCGATCCGGTTGGCAATTGTCATGGGGGAATCCGATCTAGAAAACGGAATGTTGGCATCGACTTCCTGAAAGTGGGACGACAAGTATTCCTGCTCTTCGATAAACGCGTTTTTCAGATCTTCCCATCCAGGATAATTCAGCTTGTGCGCGATCCGGATCATAGTTGCCGAGGAAGTATACGTTTCTCTGGCGATCTGGCGAACCGTTTTATCCTTGATCTTAGGGCCGAGCTGCATCATATAATCGACCACAGCCTGCTGGGAATCTGAAAACTTTGTCTGTTTAAGTTTTTCCTTGATCAACATAATTTTATTTTATCAGAAGATACACTGTTTCGCTAGAATCCTTCAAAAAATAAAACAACCCGAAACGGCAGACCGGAAATCAAAAACCACTTTTCTCCTGCCGCGAAAAGGAATATTTTAATAAGCGGAGAAGGAGGAGAGGATCATGGAAAAACTACAGACAAAATACAATCTTCTGCATATCGCATACTGGATGAACGCCCTTTTTTTATACGGATTCATCGCCGTGCTTCTGCAGTACAAAGGACTGACCAACACCCAGATCGGCATCGCGACCGGAGGAGCCAGTGTCGTAACGATCGTTCTTTCGCCTCTCATTTCCCAGAAATGCGCGCAGATCAGAAATTATTCGCTTCAGCAGATCCTGATCCTGTTTTATGTGATCACCTGCATTTTATTTCTGATCATCGGCTTTGCACCCGTTTCGAGCGTATTCATTATCGCTCTTTACATGATCCTGTACTCGATCAATATCAGCACGGTGCCGCTTGTATCCACCATTGCCATGAACTACATTGAAGACGGCCATCCTGTCAATTTCGGACTTTCCAGAGGACTTGGTTCGGTTTCCTACGCCATAACTGCTCTGGCAGCCGGACAGCTGACTGCCATCCTTCCGCCAACCATTTTATGTATCCTTTTCGTGGCCAGTGCGCTGCTTGTCGCTGCGATCCTGAAAATGCTTCCCGCCACGTATTCAAAAGCCGGAAAGAAAACGGATCGGGAAAAATCGAACATTGTTTCCATCATGCTAAAATACCGCCAGTTTACTGGTCTGCTGACCGGCTTCGGCCTCGCTTTTGCAGGCAGCGCATGCCTTGGAACCTATCTGATCAATATTGTTAAAAACCTAGGCGGAAATACATCCATGCTCGGTCTGGCCACCTTTTTCATGGCTGCCAGCGAACTGCCGTTCATGACCATCGCTCCAAGGCTGATGCGCCGTTTCAAAACAAAGAACCTGCTCGTTTTTGCGGCTGTCATGTATGTAGTGCGCAACGGCATGGCATGCTTTGCGTTCAATATCCCGATGCTTCTGGCCGGCCTTGCCTGTCAGGGAATTTCCTATGGACTTTTTACGCCGATCATTACTTATTATGTCGCCGAGAATCTGGAGCCGAAAGATCAGATCATGGGACAGACCATGATCGGGGTCATGACTTCGGGCGCCGGAGCAGCGCTTGGAAATATGACCGGCGGCTTTCTTCAGGATACATTCGGAATGAGCGTGATGCTGGCTTTCGTGATTGGTGTCACACTGGCCGGTGCCCTGATCGTCACCCTGATGAATGGACGCAGACAGTCTGCCGAACAGCCCGAACTTGCCACGACAGTCGAATAGGACTGTCTTTTTTTGTTTGAGTTGGCAGACGTGCGAAAATAGAATATAATATGCTATATTTTTTAGGAAGAAGGAGGAGGTACATGATCAGAATAGGCTTAGACGTAGGTTCAACGACCTTGAAAAGCGTCGTTCTGAACGAGGATGGCGAAATTCTTTATCAGCAGTATGAACGCCATTTCTCTCAAATCACTTCAAAAGTTAACGAAATGCTTTCTGAAATCAGAAAATTATTTCCTGAAGAGGAGAGTGTTCGCTTATGCATATCCGGGTCGGCAGGAATGGGGCTGGCCCAAGATCTGAATATCCCGTTCGCTCAGGAAGTTTACGCGACCCGGGAAGCCGTCAACACGCTGCTTCCAGGAACCGATGTCGTGATCGAGCTTGGCGGAGAAGATGCCAAAATACTTTTTCTGTCCGGCTCGATGGATGTATGCATGAATGGAAGCTGTGCGGGAGGGACAGGGGCGTTCATTGACCAGATGGCAACGCTTCTTGGCATTTCGCAGGATGAAATGAATGCGCTGGCAGCCAGCCACAAAAAAGTGTACAGTATTGCTTCGCGTTGCGGCGTATTTGCCAAATCTGACATTCAGCCCCTGCTCAATCAGGGTGCGACCAAGGAGGATGTATCGGCATCGATCTTTGCGGCGGTTGCCAATCAGACGATTGCCGGGCTCGCCCATGGACGGCAGATCAAAGGAAATGTCGTTTACCTAGGGGGGCCGCTCACTTTTTTTTCGCAGCTGAGAGAAACGTTCGATAAGGCGCTTTCGCTGCAGGGGACGTGTCCGGAACATTCCCTTTATTTTGTTTCTTATGGAGCCGCTCTTCTTTCGCAGGATAGAAATTTCCATTTCGATACGCTGCTCAAAGCGCTGGCTGCGTATAAATCGAGCGATAACTACGCGGCCTGCCAGCCGCTCTTCGAAACCAGAGAGGAATATGAGCGGTTCACGGAAAAACATCCGAAACGCTCCCAGGAAATAACGACCACGAGCCAGGAGCCGGTCGGCCTGAGCGTAGGGATCGATGCCGGTTCGACAACACTGAAAGCGGCAGCCATCAACGAGCAGGGCGAGGTCGTTTTTTCCCGTTACATGTCCAATGCCGGCAACCCGGTCCCGCTCGCGAAAGGTTTTCTTGAACAATTGTACGAGGCGTTTCCGAATGCCCGCATCCTTTCCAGCGCTACGACCGGCTACGGTGAGGAAATCATAAAAAATGCGTTCCATGCCGATTTCGGGGTCGTAGAGACGATTGCCCATTATACGGCGGCCAAACGGTACGATCCAGACGTAGATTTCATCATTGATATCGGCGGTCAGGACATCAAATGCTTCCAGATCCGCAATCAGGCGATCGATAATATCTTTTTGAATGAAGCGTGCTCTTCGGGCTGCGGATCCTTTTTACAGACATTTGCGGGCGCGCTCGGCTATTCGATCGATGAATTTGCCAGACGCGGCTTGTTTGCGAACCGTCCTGTCGATCTGGGGTCGAGGTGCACCGTGTTCATGAACTCATCGGTCAAGCAGGCCCAGAAAGATGGTGCGACCATTGAAAATATCGCGGCCGGTCTTTCGATCAGTGTCGTGAAAAATGCCTTGTACAAGGTCATCCGCATCAAAGATAAAGATTCGATCGGAAGCCATGTGATCGTGCAGGGCGGCACCTTTTTGAACGATACGGTACTGCGGGCTTTTGAGCAGGAGCTCGGCCATGAAGTCATCCGTCCTGAACTGTCCGGTCTGATGGGGGCCTACGGTGCGGCGCTGTACGCTCTCGATCACAAAAAGGAAGCGAGCACACTGCTTGGCAAAGAGGCGCTTGAAAAATTTACGCATAAAGTCACGGCTGTAACGTGCCAGGGCTGTACGAATCACTGCCGGCTGACGATCAACACGTTCGCGGATGGCGGACGCTTTATCGGCGGCAATCAGTGCGACCGTCCTGTGCAGGGCTCGAACGCAAAAAAGATGCCTTCAATGTACGAGTTTAAAAAGGATCTGCTGGAATCGTATCCTTCTGTATCAGGAAAATACGAGACGATCGGACTGCTCATGGGGCTCAATACGTATGAGCTGCTGCCGTTCTGGCATACTCTTTTTACCGAGCTCGGGTTCGGGATCGAGCTGTCCGGAAAATCAGGTAAGAAAATGTATCATGACGGTCAGAACACGATCCCAAGCGATACTGTGTGCTATCCGGCCAAGCTGATGCACGGGCATCTGAAAATGCTTATCGACCGCGGGATCGATACGATCTTCTATCCATGTCTTTCGTATAATTTTGACGAGGACAAGGCGGATAATCACTATAACTGTCCGGTCGTGGCCTATTATCCGGAAGTGCTCAACAACTCGCTTCCGGAAGGCTCGGACGTTCGCTTTCTGCATCCTTATCTCGGCATACACCGGCCAAAGGATTTCGCGAAGCATTTCCGTCAGTTTTTGAACGATACGTTTGATCATGGCTTCTCGAAGAAGGAAGTGAATGCGGCAGTGGAACATGCCTACGATCATTACAGACAGCATCTCGAAAAGATCCGCAGCGAAGGCGATCGCCTGTATGCCTACGGGGTCGAAAACGGTCTGCCGATCATTGTATTGTGCGGACGTCCATATCATCTGGACGAAGAGATCAATCACGGGATCGACAAGTTCATTACGCAGGAAGGAGCTATCCTGCTGTCTGAAGACAGTCTGGGACATTATACGCACAAGGCAGATACGGATGTGCTCAACCAGTGGACATATCATGCCCGGCTGTATTCGGCAGCCGATTTTATCAATTCGTGCGGTTATGACAAGATCGATCTGGTCCAGCTTGTGTCGTTCGGATGCGGTCTGGATGCCATTACCACAGACGAGGTCCGGGCGATCCTGGAGGAGAACGAAAAGATCTATACGCAGATCAAGATCGACGAGATCACTAATCTTGGCGCGGTAAAGATCCGTCTGCGTTCGCTGTTTGCGGCTGCTCAGGAAAAGAGAGGGAAAAAGCATGTCAGATAGAGTCAATACAAATGTTTTTACGAAGGAAATGAAGGAAACGCATACCCTGCTGTTCCCGAACATGCTTACGACCCATTTCATGATCCTGCGCAATATCCTGCAAAGCTACGGCTTCAAGATCGAGGTCCTTCAAAATGACGGCCCGCAGGTTGTCGAGGAAGGCCTGCGCTATGTCCATAACGATACGTGTTATCCGGCTCTGCTGACGATCGGCCAGATGATCGATGCGCTCAAAAGCGGAAAGTACGATGTCGAGCATGTGGCGCTGCTCATGAGCCAGACTGGCGGCGGATGCCGGGCGAGCAACTACGCTTATCTGCTCAGGAAGGCGCTTCGGGATGCCGGGCTTGGACATGTTCCTGTCGTAACGATCAATCTGAGCACGCTCGAGAACAATCCGGGTTTCCGGCTGTCGATCCCGATGCTGCGGCGCATGCTGGCGGCTCTGGCCTATGGCGATATGCTCATGCTGCTGAGCAATCAGGTGCGGCCGTATGAGGTCCATCCGGGACAGACTGATGCGCTCGTTCGGTCCTGGGTCGAAAGGACATCCGGATGGTTCGATGCCAACACCGGATTTTCATTGAAGCAGGTAGGGAAGCATTACCGGGAAATGGTGCATGAATTCGGCTCGATCGAACAAAAAGACGTTCCGAAAGTAAAGGTCGGGATCGTTGGCGAGATCTATGCCAAATATTCTCCGCTTGCCAATAACGGGCTGGAGAAGTTTCTTGCCGGCGAAGGCTGCGAGGTCATGGTGCCGGGCATCATGCAGTTTCTGCTGTACGCGATCGATATGCCGATGGAGGATACCCATTTGTACGGCGGCAGCAAATTCAGCCAGCAGGCGACCCATGTCATGTTCTCGTATCTGACCCGTTTCGAGACGGAGCTGATCAGCGCCGTTCAGGAAGACGGGACGTTTACAGCGCCAAGCAGTTATGCGCATCTCAAGGAGATGGTGACTTCTTTTATCGGCAACGGCTGCAAGATGGGCGAGGGATGGCTGCTTACGGCGGAAATGATCGAGCTGACCGAATCAGGCTACGGCAATATCGTGTGTGCCCAGCCGTTTGGCTGCCTGCCCAATCATATCGTAGGCAAAGGAATGATGAGCGCGATCCGCAAAGCGTACCCGCAGGCGAATATCGTGGCGATCGATTATGATCCGGGAGCGACAAAAGTGAACCAGGAAAACCGCATCAAGCTCATGCTTTCGATTGCCCGCGAGAATCTGGAAAAAGAAAAATAAGCAAAAGATCGGGATAATTTGAAAAAAATTCTCTTTATCCCTTTTTTATTTATGGAAACACGTGTAAAATATTGTATTAGATAGTAAAACTTATGAGTGAGGAAACATATGGCACAGATGAATGATGAATTGTACGAAGTTGAAGACATGGATGCGGACATTTCGCTCAAGGAGGAATTAGTGGAAGAAGCTAAAAACTTCCAGGAGTCTTCGAACTGGAACCAGACCCAGAGAGATCTTCGCGATCTCAAAAAGCGCTGGAAACGGATCCATTACTGGGAATCGGATTACGAGGATCAGCTGAGGGACGAATTTGAGGCGGCCCTCGATGCAGTTTATGCAAAACGTGGAGAGGTTTATAAAGAAGCAGAGGCGGCAAAAGAGGATCTGATCCGCCGCGCCAAGGAACTGGCGGAAACCGACAACCTGAACAAGGCGAGCAAGGAAGCCAACGAACTGATGGAGGAATGGAAGAAGGCCGGTCATGCCGGACGCGAGACCGACGACAGACTGTGGGCGGAATTCCAGGCAGCCCGTGATGTGTTCTATCAGCGCAAGCACGATGCGTGGGAGCAGATGCATGCCGAGTTCGATGAAGCGAAAAAGAAAAAGGAAGCTTTGATCGTTCGCGCCAGGGAACTGAAGGATTCGACAGAATGGCAGAAAACGAGCAACGCGATGAAAGAGCTCATGGACGAGTGGAAGAGCGTGGGTCATGCGGGAAATCGTGTGGATGATGCCCTGTGGCATGAATTCAATGATGCGCGTCAGGAATTCTATACCCGGCGCAACGAGCATTATGATGACCTGGCCCGTTCCCGCGAGGAAAACTACGAAAAGAAAAAAGCACTGGTCGAACAGGCCCGCGCGGTTGCGGATGGCGGCGTGTATTCCCGTGAAAATACAGAATTCATGAAGTCGCTTTCGAATGAATGGAAGAAGATCGGCTTTGCTGGACGCGAACGCGATGACCGGGTATGGGCGGACTTCCGCGCTGCCAACGATGTATACTTCGACGGTCTCAAGAAGATGAGCGAGCAGCGCCAGCTTGACTGGAAAACGAGGATGCTGGATGCCCGCAATAAAAAGGTCGAACTGATCAACAACCAGAAGCGTCAGATCGAACGTCTTCAGAACGATATGTTCGGTCTTGTCAGCGAAGCAACGATGGCTGATATCCAGAATGAGATCGATGACAAGGAAGATTTTATCGACGAGCTCGAGCAGCAGATCGCGGATATCGACGCCCGTCTGGCGGACGAATAAAAAATCAAACCGGAATATTCCGGTTTTTTCTTTTCTTATCTTGCACAGAATTATTGTGTATGTTATACTGTATAAGGT
>Belle_p2__coassemble_1347_pt1 | contig 40384 bp, 43 predicted proteins | sample Belle_p2__metabat2_low_PE_017 | metagenome-assembled genome bin Belle_p2 | reverse complement strand
AAAAAGAACCGTGGGACACACGGGGATAGCTCGCTTATGCTGGAGTCAATAGACTGCTCGAACGAGAACCGACTGTTCGCTTTTTAAGCGAAAGGAAGCCCCCACCTCTATAGGTGGGGGAGGATGTCACCCTGGTGCGAGTTTCTTCAAGGAAAGGATCAGCAGGCAATCGAATACGCCTTGAAAGGAAAAGAAATGGGCAGCACATTCCCCGATATTTACATCGTGCTCGCTTTTTCGAATTACCGGCTGGGACAGTTTGATCTTGCTTGCCAGTTCGCACAGGAATTCATGAATCAAGACCGCGCCGATCAACGTTCCGGATTCATCATGCTATTCATGAAACTGTTATTACAGGTGTTGAAGGATGAATCGGACATACTATATCTAGAGGAACAGATCCTGTCTCTATTGCCTGCCTTCCGGGCTGTCGAGATCGAGATCCCGTTCTACACGTTGCTGGCCGATCACTACAAAAAACACAAGGATCTCGTAAAAGCTCTGGAAATCCAGGATCGGCTCATTTATTATTTGGAGCATGATTTTAACCAGCACTAAGAGCAGAGGCTATTCTTTTCTGTGCTATTCAAAAAAACGACTGCTGATGTCTGATCAGCAGTCGTGTTATGCTTCCAGGCAGTACCCGACATTCTTTACTGTACGGATCTCATCGTTTTCGAGATGAAGCTTCTGGCGCAGCTTGCGGATATGCACATCCAGGGTACGGGATTCCTCATAGTAAGGGCCCCATACTTTTTCAAGAAGCTCATCGCGCTTCACGACTTCTCCTTTGGATTCGAGAAGCACCTTGAGCAGATTGTATTCCTTATATGACAGTTCGACTGGCTCGTTGTCTTTTGTCACTTCATGCTTTGTTTCATTGAGCTCGATCGTTCTGCAGCGAAGTATAGTTTCTTTCTTTTTTGTTTTTTCATACCGGCGCCGGATCGCTTTGACGCGGGAAGCGAGTTCCATGATCCCGAACGGTTTGGCCAGATAATCGTCTGCGCCAAGATCGAGTCCGATCGCCTTGTCGACTTCGCTGTCTTTTGCGGAAAGAATAAGGACCGGGATATCCTCCCATGCCGGACTGGCTTTCAGCTTTTTCAATACGGACAATCCGTCTTCTTCGGGCAGCATAAGATCGAGGATAATAAGCTGAGGCGCTTTTTCTTCCATGGCTTTCCAGAATGCGCTTGGACATTCAAAGCCTTTGTTTTCCTCGTCTTTCATCAGAGCGTACATGAGCATCGTACGGATCGGTTCGTCATCCTCCAGAATATAAATCATGAATACACCTTCCTTTTCTCCGATTTTACCACGAAAACGACGGATTCAGAATATAGGATCGCAACATTTCAATCTTCCTGTATATAAACACGCGTACTTCGGGGGAACTCTCTGGCAAAAGCATCTTTCAACAGTTTTTTGGCATTTTTTTCATCCAGAACAATGTTCTGATCCAGATATCCGGACTCGATGAGCCGGCATTCCTTTTCGTTCCTTTCAAACTGCACATATCTGTCTTTTTTGAAAGTGAGCAGTTTGAGCCTGTTCAGATTTTTCTGACGAATGCAGTTGGTCCACTTGAGCTGGGCCTGACGCAGCGGAATCAGCTTCATATCATTCTCCTTTCAAAAATGTCTCGAGTTCCTGGGTAAAGGATTTTTTGAGCAGCGTAGTCGATCCGAACAGCACATGGATCTCATCGTTCCTGCGGGCAAAGGCGATCCGCATAGCGCCTACGGACGGTTCGTTGATCCGGCATTCCAGGACCGGCATATCATGCCACTTCTGCTTGGTCGCGTATTTGGTTTTAAAGAAGTCGTTTTCTGCCTGATAGGTCAGTCCTGCGATAATTTTCTTTTTCAGTGCCGGATTTTTCTGAAGCATCTTGCGGCACCCTCTTGTTTCAAACGTTATATCTAGCATAACCCTATTGTATGTTCGCACCCTTTTTTAATCAAACAGCATACAAAAAAAAGTCCTTTCGGACTTTAAGATTCGGTTCGATCAAACTTGATCGGAGCTCCCAGATTCTCCGCAATTTTGAACGTCATCCCGATAATGAGAACAATTGACACTGTCGTTGCAAAGGACGCATGATTCAAATGCAGTACGATTGCTGCCATGCCACATACCAAATTCACAAACAATAAGATCCAATTGAGATAGTTCATGGTTTGCCTTTCTTTGTGTTTCCTCTTTGTCATCAACAGCATAACACATTTTGAAAGCACTTTCACCATTTTTTTCCAAAAATTTCCTGCAGTAAACAGTTTTGTTTGTTTGTATCATTTTTGCCTAATCTAAAGGAGATTTGTCAATTCTCTTTTCAGATTTCAGATATTCTTTCAGCCAGTTTTTGATCTGATCGGCTCCGCCTGGCGTATTGCTTTCGATATTGCATGGCAGGATCGGATCATGAAGGCTCATGCGCACAAGCAGCCATCCGTTGCCATGTTCCTTGTCAAAGTTGATCCGGATTCCTTCGAAATTCGAGTCGGCTGCTGTGGCGAATGGCACATTTTTTATATCCCTGCTCAGCCGTTCGATCACACCATTCCCATAGGAAACAAAGTCGTCGCCGTCAATATGCAGGCGGTATTCTCTTTCTTCGAGCGGATGTCTGAGGTCTTTGAGCTTCTGGGACAGTTTCTCATGGACCGCTTCGGCCGTGATGAGGGCTGCAAGATACGCCCCGTCATCCAGAAAGAAATTGTTTTTGAACGCGGCATGCCCGCTTGTTTCGATCGCAAGCTGGCAGTCGATTCCTTCTGAATTCAGCCGTTTTGCTTCATTGATGACATTTTTGTAGCCTCGTTTGAAACGATGATGCCTCATTTCATGCGATTCAAGGAATGTATGCAGTTCATCGCTCGTCACGGAATCGGTCACGATCGTCGTGTTCGGATGTCCTTTTTTGGCAATAAGAGCGGCCAAGGCGATGATGGCATTGCGGGAAACCGGATTCCCATTTTCATCGACAGCTGAAGAACGGTCAACGTCCGTATCGAAAATAAGCCCAAGATCGGCTTTGTTTTTGCGTACTGCCTCGCAAATGCTAGCCATCGCTTCCTTGTTTTCAGGATTTGGCACATGATTGGGGAACATGCCATCGGGTTCTAGAAACTGGCTTCCGGAAATATCGGCCCCTAACGGACCGAGCACGTCGGTAGCGAAATAGCCGCCGGCACCATTGCCCGCATCCACTACGATATGCATCCCTTTTAACGGATGATCATAATCGGACGCATTGACCCGTTCCCTGATCAGATCCTGCAGATGGATGGAATACGGTTTCATGATATCGAATTTCATCATTTTTCCTTCCGGAACATGGGTGAAATTCTGCGTATCGGCCAGTTCGATCAGTTCTTTGATCTGAAACGATTCCAGGCCGCCGTCTTTAGTGAAAAATTTCATGCCGTTGCGGTTGAACGGCAGATGACTGGCCGTGATCATGATGGCTCCGTCACAGTCTGGCTGCGGGAACATGCAAGCCATGAACATGGCCGGGGTAGTGGCCAGACCGCATTCATAAATATAAGCTCCGTCGAACAGCAAGCCGTCCGCGCAGGCGTGGAGCAGTTTCTTTCCGCTCAGCCTCGAATCGCGTCCAAGCGCCACCTTGACATGTTCCTTGTTCGTTTTTTTCCTAAGCCACGTGCCAAACGCCCGGGACAGATCGTAAACAGCCTGTTCGGTCAGATTGATGTCTTCTCCATCGATTCCTTCGAGCGCAACGCCCCGGATATCGCTTCCGTTTTGAAGTTTTTTGTATGTCATATTCTTCCTTCTTTCGATTGTTCTTCTTCATTGTAGCAAAACGCGAAAAAAACGGAACCTCAAGCGATTCCGTTATGAATGATTTTATTTTTTCTTTTTCGTTTTATACTTCTTTTTGGAAGTGGCTGCGGTGGCAGAAACCCGCTTCGTGCTCGTTTTATACGCTTTTCTTTCCTGCTCTTTTTTATTCCCGAACCATTTTTTATCAACATAATTGATCCCGATATACAGGATGATGATATCGAACGAGAAAATAAGCACCCACTGGAGCACTTCCGTATTGCTGCGCATCATAAAATAGGAAAGGAGCGCAATAATACCGGCAACAAGCATGTCGTACTGAACAAGTCTTGGATCATCGCTATCTGAAAGTACCAGCGCGTATTTGCTGAAACGGCGGATCCCTCGTTTGGCGCACCAGCGGCCTTTGAGCATACCGCCAATGATCCAGATCAATACAATATTGATCAGATACATGTATGGAAAGATGCCTGCTGCTGCCCATGTCATACCTGCACATACGACAATCCACAGCCACATCATAACGATCTGTCCTTTACGAAGACCTTTCATAATCTCATATTCCCCCCTGTCTTAAAATGTATCATATCAGTTTTATGAAAAAAGAGAAAGATAGAAATACGATTTCCAGAGATATGAATGATACGATTTTATAATGACATCCTCTCCTATCAGGAGGTCTACTTGCTCAAGAATGATGAATTTGACATCCTGAAATGTATTCAGGAATCAATGATATGGAAAAAATGTATTTATGCGAAAAAGAGGTGCGCGGTATTTACCAGCGACGGACCGAAACGTAATGAAACTTCATTATTGTGTTCAAGATCTATTGCTGAATATATTTTTTACTGTAAAATTTAAATATAAAGGAGAATGATCATGTACAAGGAACAGAGTTTGAAAAACCGCAGCCGCTTTTTCCAGATCGCATATGTCGTATTCGTGCTCGCATTCAACGGAGTGCTCTTCTTTATGTGCGATCACGGTTTTGCCTGGGAAGCCACTTTATTCGGGCAGGTCCTTCTCGTTATCCTCTCCACGATCTGGCCGCTTTATTTGTATGCCAGGACAAAGGACAAGGAATCCCTGCTCCTGCTTCTTTTCGGACTGGCAGCCTGGGGTCTGCCATTACTCTCCACGCTAACCAAAGCACACTGAATCATCAAAAAGCCGGAAAGCTCTCCGGCTTTTTTCGATCCATTTCTGTTCTTATGCATTCCGTCCTGTCTCGTACGCTTCCTGCCATTTTTCTTCAGAACCATTCTGCTCTTTAAATGAGGTGATGATCCCCCGATCTTCCAGATCCAGGTATTCCAGGAATGATTTTCTGTATTCATATATGGCCCCATCATAGACATCATCGCTTCCCGAGCTCAGGATCAAAGCCGCCTTTTTCAGATTTTTCGGTTTATCGAGCGCGTAGATCCGGTTGATTGCGCACTGAAGCTGGCCCGTAAAACTGTGATAATAGATCGGCGAAGCAAGCACGATCATCTGCGCCTCTTCCAGCAAAGGATAAATTTCCTGCATATCATCTTTCTGAATACATGTTCCATTGCCAGCTTTATGACAGTATTCGCATGCCAGACAGCCATTGATCTTTTTCCGGCATACAGAGACCACATTCACCTCGTGACCGCTTTCCTGCGCCCCCTTGACAAATCCGTCCACCATCCATGCCGTATGCCCGTTTGCCCGCGGGCTGCCATTCAAAACAAGAATCTTCATTTTAATCTCCCTTCTTCAGGCTGATCGTCACATCGTCCGCTTCCAGTTTCTGCTGCGAACCATCCGTGATCGTACCCAATCTTGTATATTCCCACGTATTGCTGCCAAAGAAAACGACAATCTGATTTCCCTGGTACAAGACGATATCGCCAGGGCTGGTCGTGATCCGCTTGTCGCTGCTGATCAGATCTCTTCCCAGATCGCCAACCTGTTCAAAACCTCCATACAGATGCATCGAGATGTCGATCGGCCCTTCTTCATCAAGCATGTCCATCAGCCCGCTTACCGTTTCGTTTTCTTCCCAGCGAACTATGCTTTGCTCGCCATTGATACAGAGTACCATTTCCTTTTTCATCTCTTTACCCTTTTCTGCTATTTCATTTTGTGTGCCGGCACATCCGCAAAGCAGCATCCCTATTGCTCCCAAACATATCCAGGACCTTTTCATGAAATCTATCCTTTCTTTTTCTGGGCCCATCATATCAGGAAAAAACTTCTATGAATAATATCTATTCTAAATACTTATCTATTCTTTTTATGCATAAAAAAAGATCTTTGACAGATCTTTTAATCGATACGCATTACATCGATCGGAAGCGATTCGAGCGTCTGCAGCAGCATCGCGTCTTCAGGCGGATCGTTTCTATCACACAATACTTCGATCCACTCTCCGTTTTTTGAAAACCCGACCGCACTCACACGAGGCACTTTTTCGAGATAGTTTGCGACCTGCTCTTTCAGATCTTCCGGGATCCGCTCTTTGCACACAAGAACTTTGTAATCGAGACGCGTGATACGGAAGATCACCGGTCTTGTTCCGTCGTTGCAGCATGCGATCATCCTATGCTCGTCATTCGTCCAGCCTCTCATGATGCTTCCGCCCTGAAGGGCCGTATAAATATAGCGGGAAATACAGTCCCACGCTTCCGCGCACTACGAACCTTTCCCCATCGTCCAGAACGTATCTTCTTTGTCATATCGTTCAAAAAGAGAGGTATCCCCTACGTGATAAAACGGACAGGTTCCCGATCGGGGATCGTTCAGATATTTTTCCTGCAGATCAGGAAACACTTTTTTATCGATGACTTTCACTTCGCACTTATACTGCATCCTTGTTCCTCCTTTTCTTCATCTTATTAAAAAGAAAGAAACAAAGATAGGGAACGGCGCGATTGTGGCACACTGTATCGGAATTTGTATGATTTACTGTCCCTTTTCGGTACCCGGTGCCGAAAAAAGATCGCTTCCCGCAGGCTTTGCGTAAAACGCGCCTCTTCCTTGTGATCCTCGAACAGCGACCAGAACAGAAGGTCGATCACATATTTGGCAGCCACATAATAATCCATTTCATCCGCCAGATCATGACGCTGGCAAAATAGCGTACAGATCACGAAATCAGCCGGCCAGGCTTCCGGTTTTCGGCCGCCCGCGATCAGGAGCACAGGAACATGACGCTTCTGAAAATGTTCAAGAACGCTTTGCCATCGCTCCTTCAGCCCGTATTTGCTCATGACCACCACGACATGATCGTCCGGGATCATGAGCGACGCATTCATCTGCAGATCAGTATCAGAAAACACCTGTCCGCATTTTCCGGTACCCCAGCATAGATGCATTCCATATTGAGCCAGTGCCGCATTCGTATCGTCAGCGATCCTGTCGATTGCGCCGTATAGCAAAGCACTTTCTGCCATCGGTCAAACTATTCCTCATCGATCGCCTCGATCGTTTTCTGAATGATCTTCGCCTGATGCTCGGCCCATTGAAAACGATCCAGCTTCGTTTCCGTACTCGTCTGCTGAAAGCCAAGTTCTTTCATCTTCTGATCGATCCGGTATTTGAAATCCGGAAAGCTCTGGTATCCGATCTTTTTGATGAACCGCATGACTGCACTTGTCGACGCATAGCACGCATGAGCCAGATCACGGACCGTCATTGCCGGCATGGTCTGCAGATGCGTCAGGACATAGGACGGGATTTCCTGTTCCGTGCTGCTCAAACGATACTGCTTTCGAAGCTGTTTAATCATCCGATCTATATTGCGTTCTTCCTGTTCCATAGCAGTTCTCCCCTTCCAAAAAAAGCGGATCCAGTTTTGCTTCCTGTATCCGCAATCGCTTGTTTCGATCAGTCCTTCAGTTCCTCAAGAAGTTCCCGTGTATCTTTCGTGAAAGAATACGGGTCATCGAGAAGAAGGGTATAAAAGCCGAGCGTTCTGGCCGCCTCGATATTTTTCGGATTGTCATCGATAAACAGACACTCCGACGCATCGAGCTCATACCGGTTCAAAAGGATCTTGTAAAAATCAAAGTCCGGCTTGATCTTCCGTTCCTGATAGGAGTAGACACCTCCGTCAGCATATTTGAACAAACCGTTTTCCTTTAAATGGATCCAGCAGTCTTCCGGAATATTGGATAAAATATAGATCCCATATCCAAGATCATGAAGATGCTGTACAAAATCGAGATTTTCTTCGATCAGGTCTACATGATGCACCCATTCATTCATCAACTTTTTGATTTCCTTTTCCCTTTCCGGTGCCTGCAGCATACCGATCTCGATCATTTTCGCCTTGCTCACAGCGTTTTTGTCATACTGATCCCAAAGAGAAGAAAAATAGATTCCCCACAACTGCTCTTCGATGTGGCTGTTGTCGAAGAGATCTTTCAACATTTTGTCGGGCTCGAATGTACACAATACATTCCCGATATCCAGTACTATGTTCTTGATCATAATTTCATTATGAAACGAACACGTCCGATAATCAAGACTTCGCAGTAAAATACGTCGTTTCCTTGTCCCGGATCAATATCCATGCCGATTTTCCATCCTGTCCGATCTGCCCGTACACTTCTTCAGAGCGGTTCTGCGCCAGATCGGTCACCTCGACCACATCTCCTTTGTGCAGTGTTCCGCTCACCTGTTCGCTATCCATATCCGTATACGTTTCGCAGTCTGTATCAGCAATGTATTTTCCCGGAAACAGACCGAACTGCTCCTGCACCAGAAGGGTCTGCGTATCTTCAGCACTCTCTTCATCCGCCTCTGCATTGGAGCGGATGAGTTTTTCGGCATCCTTGTCCAGTGTCTCGCCATTGTCGCGGGCATTTTTCTGTTCCTCTTCGTAAATGGCCGCCTCTTTTTGGACCGTATGGCTCCGGCATACGTATTCATATACGAACGCGCTGACAAACAAAATCACCAGCACGATCACAAGAAGGGTAATTCGTTTATTTCTCATAGTATTCCTCGCTTCCTGTTTATTATAGAAAGCTGAAAAAAAGGATGCACGCAAAGTACATCCTTTCTAGCTATTATTCTTCCATTCCGGATTCAAGAGACTGATTGAACAGATCATTCGACGCCGAATCATCGAGCAGCGTCAGACTGTCATCCATCACCGCTACCGTTTCGTTTTTCTCCTGACTGTTCTGACGGGCAATTTCTTCAAACTGCTCGTCATGCGTTTCATGCGTACGGGCAAGACGCTTTTCGCGCAGCTCCTTCGCCTTCGCCGCAATGATCTCGTTTTGAGGACGATCGCCCTTGACACCCGTTCCGGCAGGAATCAGTTTACCAATAATGACATTTTCCTTCAGACCGACGAGATGATCGACCTTTCCTTTGATCGTCGCATCCGTCAGTACTTTTGTCGTTTCCTGGAAGGAAGCGGCCGACAGGAAGGAATCCGTCTCCACAGAAGCCTTTGAAATACCAAGTAGGATCGGCTTGAAGGTTGCCGGCGTCTTTCCGTTCAGGAGCGCATCACGGTTGATCTTCGTAATGTTGTTGAGGGAAAGCTGCACACCAACGTTCAGATCCGTATCGCCGGCATCCGTAACAATGACCTTTTTCATCATCTGTTTGATCATGACTTCAAGGTGCTTGTCGCTGATCTCGATACCCTGGCTCTGGTATACCTTCTTGACTTCTTTCAGGATATAATCCTGCACTTCGCGAACCCCCGCCACATTGAGCAGTTCCTTCGGATCAAGAGGACCTTCCGTAATGGCCTGTCCCGCTTCGATCGTCGCCCCGACCGTCACCCATGGACGCAGGGACTGGTTCGCATTCAGTTTATGAACTACGCTTTCGTGTTCATTCGTGATCACAACTTCCTGACGCATCGTGCCGTCGACACGCTCGATCGACGTGATCTCTCCGGAAATCTGGGCAATGACCGCCACACCTTTCGGATGACGCGCTTCGAAAAGCTCTTCGACACGAGGAAGACCTTGCGTGATATCTCCTGTACCGGAACCGGCAACACCGCCCGTATGGAATGTACGCATGGTCAGCTGCGTACCTGGCTCGCCAATCGACTGGGCAGCCATGATACCGACCGCTTCGCCGACCTCGACATCCTTGCCCGTTGCCATGTTCTTGCCATAGCACTTGCGGCAGATACCCATCGTCGACTTGCATGTGAACGGCGAACGGATATACATGCCTTTGATGCCTGTATCCACGATCTTCTGCGCGATCGCATCCGTAATGTACTGGTCGCTTTCAATAATGACCTCGCCCGTTTCCGGATCGACAACATCCTGTTTCGAGTAACGGCCGACCAGACGATCTTTCAGCTCTTCGATGACCGTGTTTGTCTTGCGGTCGATCAGCGTCTCGACCCAGTACCCTTTATCGGTACCGCAGTCGTCTTCTTTAATGATGACATCCTGTGCCACATCGACCAGACGACGCGTCAGATATCCTGACTCCGCTGTTTTCAGAGCCGTGTCGGTCAGACCTTTACGCACACCGTGCGTACTGATAAAGAACTCGGACACGTTCAGACCTTCACGGAAGCACGAATAGATCGGCACCTCGATAATCGAAGGAACGAATTCGCCATGACGGCTCTTTCCATGACCAGGGCGGGCCATCAGACCACGCATACCAGCCAGCTGGGTAAAGTTCTGTTTGTTACCGCGCGCACCCGACTCGCTCATCATGAAGATCGGGTTCTTGCGAGGCATGTTTGCCATCAGCTCATCCGCGATACCGTCTTTTACAGTATCCCACATCTTGTTCAGACGGGATTCCCATTCAGGCAGTGTCAGCAGACCTTTCTGCTGCATCTTTTTCAAGGCATCCGCCTTCTGACGGCCTTCCTCGACGTGTTTTTCCTTATTTGGCGCGACCTCGATATCCGAAAGGGCAACCGTGATCCCTGCCGTCGTCGAATATTTGAATCCAAGCGATTTGATCTGGTCAAGGATCTCCGCCGTTTCATCGACCGAGTAACGTTTGAACACTTCCGCAATAATGCTTCCAAGATCTTTTTTCTTGAAGGCTGGCGTGATCGGAAGGCTCTCAATGTACGCCTTGATATTATTGCCCGGCGCTACAAAATACTTGTCCGGGGTCTTTTTGAAGTTTTCGCCGCTGACCTCGTTCAGGAACGGGAAGTCAGCCGGGAACATTCCGTTGAAGATGATCTTGCCGACCGTTGTCACGAGATAATCGTTGGCATGCGCGTCATCGAACGAAGTTTTATGCATGCCGCGAACAGGCACCGCGATACGGGAATGAAGATGGACCTGTCCGATCTGGTAAGCCAGACGAACTTCCTCTTCGTTGGCGTACACGTTTCCTTCATTTTCGGCAAACCGTTTCCAGTTCGCCGCTTCCAGAGGACAATTGGACTCCTCATAGCGTTTGGCTTCATCAAAAAGCTCCTGTTTCGTTTCCTCCATGGTCAGATAGAAGTTTCCCATGACCATGTCCTGGCCCGGCGTAACAATTGGCTTGCCATCCTTAGGACCAAGGATATTGTGGGAACCGAGCATCATGATCAGCGCTTCGGCACGCGCCTCTTCGCTGAGCGGAACGTGGATGGCCATCTGGTCACCGTCAAAATCCGCGTTGAACGCCGTACATACAAGCGGATGCAGACGCATAGCGCGCCCTTCGACCAGCTTTGGAAGGAAGGCCTGGATACCCAGACGGTGCAGCGTCGGCGCACGGTTCATCAGGACCGGATAGCCGTCGATCACTTTTTCCACCGCATCCCAGATCCGAGGGTCGCGGCGTTCGATCAGCTTTTCCGCGTTTTTCGGATTGGTCGCCAGTTTCTCGTTGACGATCTCGTTGATGATGAACGGATTGAACAGATTGATCGCCATTTCACGAGGAATACCGCACTGATACATTTTCAGATCCGGTCCGACCGCGATAACCGAACGTCCCGAGAAGTCGACACGCTTGCCAAGCAGGTTCTGACGGAAACGTCCCTGCTTACCTTTCAGGGAATGGGACAGCGACTTGAGCGCCCGGCCGCCAGCACCCGTGATCGGTTTGGAACGGCGTCCGTTATCGATCAGAGCATCCACCGCTTCCTGAAGCATACGCTTTTCGTTCTGCACGATAATATTCGGAGTTCCGAGCTCGAGCAGCTTGCGCAGACGATTGTTTCGTGTAATGACACGACGATACAGATCGTTCAGATCGCTTGTTGCGAAACGTCCGCCGTCCAGCTGAAGCATCGGGCGCAGATCAGGCGGGATGACCGGAATATTCGTCAGGATCATCCATTCCGGCTTGTTGTCCGAATGACGGAACGCATTGATCGTATCCAGACGTTTGATCAGCTTTTTGCGCTTTTCGCCCTGCGCTTTTTCCAGCGTCGTCTGCACTTCCTCGTATTCCTTTTCCAGATCGACATCCTTGAGCAAACGAAGCACCGCTTCAGCCCCGGTCTGAGCGGTAAATCCGCTCATTCCGTAAATGGCCATGTTTTCACGATACTCTCGCTCGGAAAGCACCTGCTTGTAAGCCAGGCCCGAATCTTTCGGATCCGTAACGATATAGCTTACGAAGTATACGACTTCCTCGAGCTGCTTCGGCGTTACATCGAGAAGCAGCGCCATGCGGCTCGGGATCCCGCGCAGATACCAGATATGGGCTACCGGAGCGGCGAGCGCAATATGCCCCATGCGTTCGCGGCGCACGCTCGATTTGGTGATCTCGACACCGCAGCGGTCGCATACGACCCCTTTAAAACGTACTTTTTTATATTTTCCGCACGCACATTCCCAGTCTTTTGTCGGACCGAAAATGCGTTCGCAGAACAAACCGTCCTTTTCTGCCTTCTGAGAACGATAGTTGATGGTCTCCGGCTTGGTTACTTCGCCATGAGACCATTTCAGGATCGTTTCAGGACTGGCCAGCTGGACCTGGATCGAGGCAAAATTGTTAATACTCATTCTGGACTTACGCCTCCTCTTCTATATTGTCATCTACATCTTCAACGACATCTTCGTCGATATTGTCCTGGGCATTGACGGCATCATCGAGATCAATGGAATCAAGATCGATGCCGTTGATATCCACATCGACGATATCCTCCTTCGGCTCAATATCGTTTTCGAGCTTTTCGTTTTCCGGATGTTCGAATACTTCTGTTTCATGGACGACAACATGTTCGTCATCGTCATTGGTGATATCCACTTCGTTGCCTTCCTTGTCGAGCAGGCGGACATCGATCGCAAGACCCTGGAGCTCGTGCATCAGGACGCGGAACGATTCAGGAATACCTGGTTCAGGAATATCCTTGCCCTTGATGATGGCTTCGTAGGTCTTGATACGGCCCTGGATATCATCGGATTTGATCGTCAGGATCTCCTGGAGCGTATGGCTCGCACCATAGGCCTCAAGAGCCCACACCTCCATCTCTCCGAAACGTTGTCCGCCGTTCTGTGCCTTACCACCTAACGGCTGCTGGGTCACAAGAGAATAAGGGCCTGTGGCACGCGCATGCAGCTTGTCGTCGACCATGTGGGCCAGCTTGATCATATACATGACACCGACAGAGATCCGTTCGTCGAACGGCAGACCGGTCTGGCCGTCGCGCAGCACCTGTTTTCCGTCTTTTGTCATCTGGGCTTCCTTCATGATCGAAGCCAGTTCTTCATTGGATACACCGTCAAATACCGGTGTCGCGAATTTCTGATTCAGTTTCTTTGCGGCATATCCGAGATGGATCTCCAGGATTTGCCCGATATTCATACGGCTAGGCACACCAAACGGGTTCAAAATGATATCGATCGGTGTTCCATCCTGTGTAAACGGCATATCTTCGATCGGCAGGATCTTCGAGATGACACCTTTGTTTCCGTGACGTCCGGACATTTTGTCCCCTTCGGAAATCTTACGTTTCTGCACGATATATACCTTGACACGTTCATTGACTCCAGGAGGCAGATCCGATCCGTCTCCTCGTTTGAAGATACGTACCGAGTGCACGATCCCGGCACCGCCATGAGGCACCTTCAGGGAATTATCGCGCACCTCGCGGGATTTTTCGCCAAAGATCGCAAGAAGCAGCTTCTCTTCCGGAGAAACTTCCGACTGTCCTTTCGGCGTTACTTTTCCGACCAGGATGTCGCCTTCTTTTACTTCGGCACCCACCATGATGATTCCGTCCTTGTCGAGCTTGCGCACTGCGTTTTCGCCCACGTTCGGAATGTCGCGGGTAATTTCTTCCGGGCCAAGCTTCGTGTCGCGGCAGTCGATATCGTATTCCTCGATATGGATCGAAGTGTACACGTCATCGCTGACCATCCGTTCGGACATGATGATGGCATCCTCGTAGTTATATCCGTACCATGTCATATACGCGATCGTTACGTTCTGTCCAAGAGCAAGCTCGCCGTTTTCCATACTTGGTCCGTCGGCAAGGATATCGCCCTTCTTGACTTCTTCGCCGAATTTGACGATCGGTCTCTGGTTGATCGATGTGGACGCGTTGCTGCGCGCAAATTTGCGCAGCTGGTAGGAATGATCGGTTCCTTCCTTGTCCGTTACGACAATGCGCAGCGAATCGACATACGATACCGTTCCATCCTGCTTGGCAACGATCCCGACACCGGAATCCTTTGCGATCTTGTGCTCGATACCGGTACCGACGAACGGCGAATGAGGAACGAGCAGAGGCACGGCCTGACGCTGCATGTTGGCACCCATGAGGGCGCGGGACGCATCGTCATTTTCCAGGAAAGGAACGCATGCTGTCGCGACAGAAACGATCTGTTTCGGGGACACGTCAGCCAGCTCTACTTCTTCCCGGGACGCGATGATCGTATCGCCGTTTTTACGGGCCACGACACGATCGTTGATCAGGCGGCCGTCACGAACCTCGTTGGCCTGGGCGATCACATAATCCGCTTCTTCATCAGCCGAAAGATAGATCGCTTTTTCCTGTACAGTTCCATCTTTATTTACAATACGATACGGCGTCTGGATAAATCCGTATTCGTTGATCTTTGCGTAAGTTGTCAGGTTGGAGATCAAACCGATGTTTGGTCCTTCTGGCGTCTCGATCGGACAGATCCGTCCATAGTGAGACGAGTGAACGTCACGAACCTCGAATCCGGCACGCTCACGCGACAGACCGCCAGGTCCAAGCGCGGAAATACGGCGCTTGTTGGTCAGTTCGGCAAGCGGGTTCTGCTGATCCATGAACTGGGACAGCTGCGAACTGGAGAAAAATTCCTTGATCGCTGCCGTGAGCGGACGGATATTCGTCAGCTTTCTTGGTGTCAGGCTGTCAAGTTCCTGAATGGACATCCGCTCTTTCACGACACGTTCCATACGCGAAAGACCGATCCTGAACTGGTTCTGGATCAGTTCGCCGACCGCACGGATACGACGGTTTCCGAGCATATCGATATCGTCGGTCTCGCCGATACCGTCCATGACATTCAGATCATATCCGAAGAACGCATAGATATCGGCCATCGTGATCGTATGACGCTGAGCGAACGGATCGTTTCCGACGATCTTGATGATCTGCTCATCCTTGTCGACCACTTCGATTTCCTGCTGGGCCGAACCAATGAGCCATGCATTGATCTCTTCTTCGCCCGCACGCTGCTGCAGCGAAAGAAGCACAGCATCATCCAGACGATCCGGCGTCACTCCGACCGTATAGCGCGGTACGACCAGATCGAACTCGTCATCCATCAGATCGGCACCGTTGCGGTTTGTCAGACGTCCAAGCGCAAACAGACGCTGGCCGTAATTCATAACAGCTGTGAAGTTTTCCGGTGTAAGAGCCACTTTTTTCGCGATGATCCCTGCGTAGATCTTCACTTCCTCGATCACGCCTTTGAGAGCCTCGATATCGTTTTCGGTCAATACCATGCCCTGTTCGAGCAGCGTATCGTTTACTGTCACATCCTGCGCGAGCACACGTCCGATCAGGCCCTGATTGTAGGATACCGGGATCGTCACGATATCTTCTTCATGGAATTCGGAACGGAACGGATACGGATTCATATAGCCGCCTTTTGCCAGCACTTCACGCAGTTCGTTGCGTTCGTTGCGGGCAACATGCGTACCTTTTTCCATAACCACATTGCCATCCGTATCGACAATGTCATACGCAAGCGTATTGTTCATCATGCGCGCAAATGCATTGAGCTTCTTGCGCAGCTTGTAGCGTCCTGCGCTTGTCAGATCATAGCGGCGGTGATCGAAAAACTTGGCCTGCATGAGGGAGATGGATCCGTCCAGGGTCGGGATCTCATCGCTGCGCTGGTTTTCATAGAACGAAAGCAGCGCCTCCTCGGTCGTTTTCACTTTATCATTGAGCAGAGTATTTTCGATTTCCTCGTATTTTCCGAAGAAGGCATTGTACAGCTCGAGATACATGTTCATGTATTCCCGGTTTTCCTCGTCCACAGCCGGATCCTCGATCTGACGGCCCAGCGCGCTCAGGAACGTTTCGAGATCGGCCGTGTCGAATGCGTTGTCGTTTTTCTCGATCCCGAACGACATGCCGAGCGCTTTGAAGAAGATCGAGAACAGGATCTTGCGCCGGCGGTCGATCGACACATTGATCGTACGGCCTGTCATCGTCTTTTTCTGTTCGGTCATGAACTCGAGCCATGTTCCGCGGCTAGGGATCAGTTCGCAGTTGTAGTTCTGTTTACCTGTCTTTTCATCATAGGCTTCTGTAAAGTAGGCTCCTGGAGAACGTACGATCTGGCTGACGATAACACGCTCCGCACCATTGATAATAAAAGTACCTGTTTCGGTCATGAGCGGGAAGTCGCCTAAATACACTTCCTCCTGCTTTGTCCGCACTTCACCGGTTTCCGGATCGGTGATCTCAAGTTCCATGTCTGCATATAACGGTGCGGCATAGTTACATTCTCTATACATTGATTCTTCCGCGCTGTATTTTGGTTTGTCAAAATGATAACGTAGAAAATTCAGTTTGATATTTTTACCGTAGTTTTCAATGGGATAAATCTCTTCGAAAACCTCCTGAATACCTTGGCGGGTAAACCATTCGAATGAATCGGTTTGAATTTCTACCAGATTAGGCAGCTCTAATTTACCGCTTACTTTAGAGTAGTCTCGCCGGGAGGATTTATTTCCGCAAGAGACAATGTGATACGCTTTGTTGCTATCCATGTGCGCCATCCTTTCGTTGTCTGTTCGCTGATAAATGCTGATTTTTTCAGACTATTTTGCAATTTATTATATTAGCAACCCTTGTCCACTTTGTCAAACGAAATGTTGAAATTTTCTTCATTTTTCTATATACTATAAAGGATTTTTTTAAGCTATCCCATAAAATTCCTATTTTTGCCATAATAAAAGCCTGTCATCTTTCCGTGAGAACAGGCTTTTTCTGCTTTGATTAAAGTTTTGTTTTGCTTGATCGTCCTAGAACGGATTGTTCATATGCCCGAACGCAATCGTATTGGTCCGCATGACACGGCCTTTCAGCTCGCGCGCCGACAGCCTTGTCGCTCCCTGAGCCAGGATAGCATTCTGGATCAGGCCGTCCGAGGTAGCCACGATCAGCGAATACTTCTTTTTCAGATCATGGACCAGACGTTCGATATAGGAATCGGCCGTCTGTCCGTATTTCGTAAACACGATATTGAGCTTTCCTCTTGTTTCATTGCGCACACCGGGATTTTCTGCGCGCCGGTAGGCATCGAACACAACATACACCTCGATCCCTTTGTATCCCTGATAATTGGACAAGGCATCGATCAGCCGCTCTCTTGCCGCATCGTAATCGACGCGCGCCAGATCCTTGAGAGAAGACCAGCTGTAGATCATATTGTATCCGTCCACGATCAGACACTGCGGCTTTTTCGGCTCGATCTTCACTTCCTCGAACGAAAGATCGGCTTTGACCTTTTTATGAGGGATCACTTTTTTCTTCTCGTTTTGATTGCGCCCGCTTGTCATTTCGAACACCCGTTTTGCTTCCTCGTCGTTGATCGTGTAGCGCACCGCTTTGTATGTTGTCGTATTTTCGATCTCGAGCGGATGCAGATGCATATGCTCCTCCACCTCGTCATATGGAACATAGTAGCCCGACCCCTGGGCGCAGAATACCGAACCGGTCGGATTGCGAAGATCGCTGTCCGGATCGTACCCGATCTGTTCGACGATCTGTGCCTGTTCCCGGCACGCGCCATATGAAATGCTGCGGGGAATAAAGCGGCCTCGTCCTTTTGTCAGCGCATACAGGCTGCTCTGAAAATTCATGAACAGACGCACGGCCCCTTTTCCGCGGATGATCGTCATATCGTCTTCGCTGCTGCTGATCTCAAAATCAGCTTTCATCTGATCAAGCTCATACAGTACCCTGGAAAGCGATCCGGCCGGTGTCCCGATCTCAAATTCATAGTACGGTTCGAGCAGGATGGATCTGCCTTTGCGCAGCGCCTGCCGGACAGCCCGTCTGGCTGCCTGGCTGAAATCCTGGGCCGATGTATGCTTCTGATTGCCTCGCGCCGCGATGAAACGGATCTTCACATCCGTTAATTCCGATCCGGTCAGCACGCCTCTGTGACGGTAGTGCAGCGCATTCATGATCTGCTGCTGCCAGCCAAGAGACAGGTTTTCGATCCGGTTCTCGTTTACGATCTGGATCCCGCTTCCTGCCGGCAAAGGATCGAGCAGAACATGCACTTCGGCATAATGGCGCAGCGGCTCGAAATGCCCGACCCCGTATTCCTCGTTTTCGATCGTCTCCCTGAACACGACCTTTCCCTGGGTGAAGCCGACATGGATTCCTGTCTGTTCCTCGATCTTTTTCTGCAGGATCTCCTTCTGCACCTCGCCCATCAAAGAAAGCGAGATCGTCTTCGAATGCTCGTGATAGGTCAGCTGCAGCTGCGGATCTTCCCTGGCCAGTTTTTCGCAGTACGGCCACAGCATCAATGCGTCTGTTCCTGCCGGCAGCAGCAGATCGTATTCAAGGCACGCGCTCAGCAAGGACTCCTGCTGGTCTTTTTCGAAGCCAAGTCCCTGCCCGGTGCGCATGCTCAGGTTACCTTTCAGCCCGACCACATCGCCGGCCTGCGCCTGGTGCAGGAGCGTATATTTTTCTCCGGAGTATGAACGGATCTGATCGATCTTTTCGTCATTGACCACGTCTTTGGGCCTCAGCATGCCTCCTGTGATCTTGACCATTACGATCCCGTCCTCATTGATCTTGAACACCCTGGCGCCAAACTCGTCCGGGTATTCCCGATCAAACGCCAGATCGGTGACGGCATCGAGCAGCGCAGCGATCCCTTCGTGCTTCAATGCGCTCCCGAAATAGACCGGAAACCATTCTCTTTTGTACAAGGATTCCTGCAGGAGCGAAAGAGGGATCGTTCCTTTTTCGCTGTATGCGTTGAGCATTTCATCGTTGACCATGGCCAGCTTCTCTTCATGGTCTGCTCCATCCATATCCACACAGTTATCGGACAGTTTCTTTTCCAGATCGGCCATGAGCTCATCCTGTGTCCTGAAGGAAATGTCCATCTTATTGACAAAAATGATCGTCGGGATATGATATCTTGTCAGACATTCCCAGATCGTTTCTGTATGGGCCTGCACACCATCCTGCGCATTGATCAGCAGGATGGCCAGATCAAGGACCTGGAGGCTGCGTTCCATTTCTGTCGAAAAGTCGATATGGCCGGGCGTATCGATCACATAGATCTCGCATCCGTTCCATTGAAAGCGGGTCTGTTTCGAATAGATCGTAATGCCCCGCTCGCGCTCCTGCACGTCATAATCGAGCATCGAGTCCTGATGATCGACCCGGCCTGCTTTTTTTATTTCATGGCTGGTATACAGCATGCTTTCGATGCATGTCGTTTTGCCGGCATCGACATGCGCTAAAATTCCTATGGTTATCTTTTTCATGACCTTACCATATCACATTGTATGGAAACGTGCGCAAAAAAAAGCGGTGCGTCTCAGGCATCGCTTTTCGGAAATGTTTCGATCAGTTCAATGGCTTTGTCATACATTTTTTCAGGAACACCGGTTTCCTCGAGAAGCTCGTAGCACATGACCATCAGATTCATATATTTCGGATTGGTGCTGATCAGCACCGGATCCGGATCGGATACGAGGCTTCTCAGCTTTTCCCTTTTTTTAAAATAAGAGGCTTCCGCGCGGATGTGTTCGAGCAGATCGCCCAGTTTCCAGGTGATGTTCGTATCTGTTTTTACAGCTTTGTGAAGAACATGGATCCCGGCCTCCTTCAGAGCCTGGTCGATTTTCGTGATCTCTTCAATATCCATGTCGGAAAAATACAGGAAGATTTCCTGATCGCTTTGGGCCGGCTCGCTTCCATGCGAATTCAGGATCTGTTCCATCGTCTGCTCAAGGCTGTCCTCGCCGATCTCAATGTAGGATACCTGCAGTTGATCAAGAACTGCAGCAATTTTATCTCTTTGTGCAAAATGATTTCCGTAATATACAACAACCATAATAAGTGTCCTTTCTTTGACAGTTACCCTTTTTCATTTTAAAATGGCACAAACGGAGGCCTATATGAAAAAAATAACTGGTTTTATCATATCACTGTTTCTTTGTTTTTCCCTGAGCGCATGCTCAGGGACGGATACGAAACAATACACGCTTGAATTCTTCAATGCCCTGCATCACACTTTCCAGGCCGATTCGGCCCATATCCGCGCAGACATCCTCATGAATCAGGACGATCCGGGCGAGATCCTTGCCGATCTCTGCTTCGATCAGAAAGAGCAGCTCGAACTCGCTCTTACGACCGATCTGAAAGCGGGCGGAAGGACCCAGAACAACTTTCTCGATTTTTATATCAAAGACGGAAGAACTTATCTGAATTCGCTCGGAACCAAAACACAGAGCACAGCCGACAAGATCGGATTGAGCGCCGATTCAAAACTGACAAATCTTGACCCGTTCCTGGACATGAGCGATGACGAACTCGAAAAACTGTTCACCAGAGCCGAAAAGGAGGAGGACGGAACGTACCGCTTCGACATTGATGAGCATACACTGGCCAGCATTCTCGACTCCTATGGTTCGGTCACGGTCGATCATGCGGTCCTGGAAGCAAAGATCGAAGACAGCATTGTCACGTATATGAAGCTTGACTGCGATATTCATCAGAAAATCAGCAGCACCTCGATCGACTCCTCGGTCCGTGCAGTGATCCATGTCAGCGATTACGATACGCTGCAGTCCGTCCCGTTTCCGGATGATCTAAGCTCCTATAAAAAATAGAGTTCCAAAAAATAAGACCCGCTTGTGACGAGTCTTATTTTTCATGTCGTATCTACTGGACCAGGATCGCTTCACGGACAGTATATCCGCCATCCTCGAGCGCTTTTCTGATTCCATCCACTTCTTTGGCATCGCTGCGGATGACCATGCTCGCCACTCCGTCTTTGGATGAATACACACCAATATTGGAAATGCTGATATGGTTGTCCGCAAAGATCCGGGAAATCTTTTCCAGGGCCCCGATCTCGTCTTTTACTTCCAGCGTGATCCGCGATCCGGTATGTTCCCATCCAAGGACATCAAGAAAACTTTTGAAAATATCGTTCTGCGTCAGGATCCCGACCACTTTTTTCGAGCCGTTCACGACCGGAAGACATCCGATATCATGCTGCAGCATCTTCTGGGCCGCCGCTTCCATGAGCTCGTTTTCATCGATCGAGATCACATTTTTGATCATCACAGTCTTGACATCGGTCTTCGACAGCAGGTAATTCAGTTCAAAGATCGACAGCGAGGTCGCTGAATTATTCGCCCCCGCGATCATCCCTTCAGTGATGATCCCGAGCAGTTTTCCGTCCGGATCCACAACAGGCAGACGATGGATCTTTTTCGAATTCATCAGATCGATGACTTTCGTGATCTTTTCGTCCGGTTCGCACGTAATGACATCCGTTGTCATAAAATCTTTTACTTTAAACATCTTATCCTCCTAAATAGGCTTTCTGAATATCCGGGGATTCGATCAGATCTTTTCCCGTTCCGCGCAGCACGACCTTTCCGGTCTCAAGAACATAGGCGTAGTCCGCGATCGACAAAGCCATCTTCGCGTTCTGCTCCACAAGCAGGACCGTCGTTCCGGTACGGTTGATTTCCTGAACGATCGAGAAGATCTCCTTTACCAGGATCGGCGCAAGCCCCATGCTCGGTTCGTCAAGAAGCAGCAGCTTCGGTCTTGCCATGAGCGCACGTCCCATAGCAAGCATCTGCTGTTCGCCGCCCGACAACGTGGAAGCATCCTGGTTCTTTCTTTGTTCAAGGATCGGAAACTGTTTATAGATCTTCTGAATATCCTCTTCAATTCCCTTTTTATCTTTTCTTAAGTATGCACCCATCATCAGGTTTTCGTATACAGAAAGTCCCGTAAAGATGCGCCGGCCCTCCGGGACCTGGGTCAGACCGAGCGCAACAATTTTCTGGGGCGACATCTTGTAAATATCCTGACCGAGGAATACGACATCTCCCGCGCTTTTTTTGACAATACCGCTGATCGACTGCAGCAGCGTGGTCTTTCCGGCCCCGTTGGCGCCTATCAGAGAAACGATCTGTCCCTCTTCCACTTTCAGGGAAACTCCCTTGAGCGCCTCGATCATGCCGTAATGCACGTGCAGATCTTTCACTTCAAGCATCGCTGTCATATCAGATCTCCTCTCCAAGATATGCCTTGATGACAAACTCGTTGTTCTTGATTTCATCCGGCGTGCCGTTGGCAATCATCTTTCCGTAGTCGAGCACATAGATCCGCTCGCATATATTCATGACAAGCGACATATCATGCTCGATCAGGATAACTGTTAAATTATACTTTTCCCGGATCTTATGGATCAGGTTTGTCAGATCGGCCGTTTCCTGCGGATTCATACCGGCAGCCGGCTCGTCCAGATACAGGATCTTCGGCTGGATCGCCAGGGCCCTGGCAATTTCCAGACGCCGCTGCTCTCCATAAGGAAGATTGGTAGCCAGTTCATTGCGCTTGCCGTACAGTCCCACCTCTTTTAAATATTCCTCCGCTTTTTCTCTGACCCAGCGCTCTTCCGAATAATATTTCGGCAGCCGGAGAAGCGCGGTCATCGTGCCGTAGCGGATATTGCGGTGCATTGCCACCTGGACATTTTCAAGAACGGTCATCGATTTGAACAGACGAATGTTCTGAAAAGTGCGGGCAACCCCGTAGTCCGTGATCTTGTACGGTTTCAGGCCGCCGATCTGTTTTTTCGACCCGTCCACATTCATTTCGATCAGACCTTCGCTCGGTTCGTATACGCCCGTAAGCAAATTGAACAAGGTCGTTTTTCCGGCGCCGTTCGGCCCGATCAGCCCGATCAGCTCTCCCGGCATGATTTCCATCGAGACATTGGAAACCGCACAAAGACCGCCGAAATTTTTTGTCAGGTTTTTGACTTCAAGAACCGGTTCCATCAGCGTGCCTCCTTTTTCACTTTTCTTTTCGCCATGATCTTCGTGAGCGAAATTTCCCGATCGCCGAACAGACCGTCCGGCTTGAAGATCATCATGATCACGAGGATCGCTCCATACAGGATCATACGGATATCGGTAAAATTCTGCAGGATCATATTCAGCAGACCGATCGCAATGGCAGCAAGCACCGAGCTTGTCATGCTTCCCATGCCTCCGAACACGACCATCACAAGGATATCGATCGATTTGTTGAACGTGAACTGCGTCGGTTTGATGACATAGAAATTGCACGCAAACAACGCGCCGGCCGCGCTGGCCAGGATCGCTCCGATCACAAATGCGAGGACCTTGTATTTTGTCGTGTTGATCCCCATCGCTTCGGCTGCGATCTCATCCTCGCGCACCGCGATGCACGCACGTCCTGGAGCCGAACGTGTAAAGTTCGAGCACACGACGATCGTGACCACGACACCGAGCAGCAGCAGCGGGAATGTCGTTAACGGCGGGATGCCGCTCAGGCCGGCCGCTCCGTTGGTGATCTTCATGTTCTGCACGAGGATACGGATGATTTCCGCAAAGCCAAGGGTCGCGATAGCCAGATAGTCCCCTTTCAGACGCAAGGTCGGAACCGAGACGATCAGCGCGGCTACGATCGAGATCGCAAAGCCGACAAGCAGGCCGATCAGAAGTCCGAAATAGTTCGGCATCATTTTCGTGATGACGCCGGCGCTGTAGGCTCCGATGCACATGAACCCGGCATGTCCGAGCGAGAACTGTCCGCAGATACCGATGACCAGGTTCAGCGAAACAGCCAGCATCACGTTGATACAAATATTGAACAGCGTGATCTTGTAGTAGGAATTGATGATCCCTACATTCATCATCGTGGAAAGCACGACATAAAGAACGACGATCAGGACGATCCACATCAGATTGATCTTGTTGAATACGCTTTTTGTCATGCTCTACACCTTCTCTCTCTGATTCTTTCCTAATAGACCGGTCGGCTTGACGATCAGGACAATGATCAGGATCGCGTAAACGATCGCATCGCGGTACAGCGAGCTTCCGTAGGCGACGACCATCGTTTCGGCCATACCGATGAACAGACCGCCGATCAAGGCGCCCGGAATGCTTCCGATACCGCCGAATACGGCTGCAATGAACGCTTTAAGGCCCGGCACCATCCCCATGAGCGGGTTGATGGAGTTGTAATAAATGCCGACCAGGATACCGCCGGCTCCGGCCAGGGCCGAACCGATCAAAAATGTAAATGAAATGGTCGTATCGACCGAAATGCCCATGAGCTCGGCAGCGTTCTCATCGGTGCTCACAGCACGCATGGCACGGCCCATTTTTGTTTTCTGAATAATAAACTGCAGGATCAGCATCAAAACGATGGTGATCACAAAAATATAGATCTGCTGGATCGTGATCTTGATCGGACCCAGATTAAAGGATGCGTTGGAAAGCAGCTGCGGATACGTGCGCTTTTCCGATCCCATGAAGTAGGCTGTCGTATATTCGATGACATACGATACACCGATGGCTGTGATCAGCGCGGTGATCCGCGGCGCATGGCGCAAAGGCCGATAGGCGATCCGCTCGATCAGCACGCCCAGGATGCCGCAAACGACCATGCACATGATCAGGGCCGGAAAAAAACCGAACCCGAAATAGGTCGTCACGATAAATGCCACATACGCGCCGATCATATATACATCGCCGTGCGCGAAGTTGATCAGCTTGATGATACCGTACACCATCGTGTATCCGAGCGCGACCAGAGCGTAAATGCTTCCCAGCGAAAGCCCGTTTACGATTTGTTGAAGAAATTGGCTCATTTTTTCACTCTCTTTCTGAATTGGAAAAAAGGGGAAATGGCTTCCCCTTTAATCATGCAAAGGCTATTTAGTCAACCGATACTTCCGTTGCCTCTGTCTGTACACCGTCAACCTGGTTAACGACCATTACGCTCTTGATCGGTGTATGTGTTTTTTCGTCAAATTTGAACGTTCCTGTGATTCCTGTGAATTCAGCTTTCTTGATGGCTTCGTTCAGTTCGGCGCCTGTCTTGCCGGTCGCTTCAAGCTGGTCGAGAACAAGATTTGTCGCGTCGTAAGCAAGGGCGGAGAACATATTCGGCGTTTCATCGTATTTCGCTTTATACGCATCGATGAATGCATTCAGTTCGTCCGAAGCGTCCACCGTCGTATACGCTGTCGTATACCATACCTGGTTCAAGTTTTCCTTTCCGGCAAGCTCGGAAAGCACTTCGGATTCGAATCCGTCCGCGCCGACGATCGGGCAGTCGATTCCGTCTGTACGGGCCTGTTTGATGATCAGGCCGGCTTCGGAATAGTATCCTGCGATATAAAGAACATCGAAATCCTTGCTTTTCATGGAAGTCAGCATGGATGCAAAGTCGGTATCGCCCGCATTGTATTGTTCGTGCGCCACGACCTCGCCGCCGTGTTCCTTGAATGTTTCCTCGAACTGGCTGGCAAGACCCTGACCGTAGTCGGATGTTTCATTGATGACTGCCGCTTTTTTGCAGTTGAGCGTATCTGCTGCGTAAATAGCCATTGCCGCTCCCTGATAGGAATCCTCGAAGCATACACGCCATGCGTATTCGTAAGCGGTATCCCCGTTCATCATTGCATCCACCTGCGTGGCACTTGGCGAAATGACCGGTACGTTGTTTTCATCCGCAACCGCATAAGTCGCGATCGAGGCGCCGGAAGTTGCAGGACCTACGATCGCCGCAACACCATCCTCCGTACAGAGCTTGATTGCCTGGGTCGTACTTTCTGCCGCATCGCCTTTATCGTCCACTTCAACGCCTTCCGCCTTGAACTTCGTATCTGTACGGGCGTTGTACTGTTCGATCGCAAGCTGCGCCGCATTGCGTTCCGCCTGGCCGTAGCTTGATACATCGCCGCTGAGCTCAAAGTTGAGACCGATCTTGACAGTATCCCCTTCATTTAATGTTTTTCCTTCTGCGCCGCCGTTTCCTCCGGCACCTGAAGAGCATCCTGCAAGCATTGCAGCTGCCATAGCGCCGGATGCAAGCACTTTCCACATGTTACCTTTCATAGTCCTTAGTTCCTCCCATAGTATGTCCTAATGATACCCAAAGAATCACACAAAATCAAGAATTGTTTTCATGTTTTTTCAACAATCAATGAAAACTGTTTTCATCCCAACATTTTGCAGGAAGCAAGTATAATAGGAAAGGAGAAGTGAATACAATGCAGACAATTAAAGAAATTTACAAGATCGGCCCCGGACCAAGCTCGTCCCACACCTTTGGTCCGATGCGTGCCGCACAATATATCAAAGAAACCTATCCGGATGCCCAAAAAGTGGAAGTGACGCTGTTCGGTTCCCTGGCATTTACAGGCAAAGGCCACCTGACCGATATGATCATTCAGAAAACGCTGAAACCAGTGCCCAACGAGATCCGTTTCGACTATAAGACACCGGTCGAACATCCGAATACGATGGAATTCAAGGTCTATGAAAACGACGAAGTGAAAGCCGTCCATTCTTTCGTATCGATCGGCGGCGGAAAGATCGAACGGGACGGCGAAAAGGCGCTGGAATCAAAAAAGCTGTACCCTCATACGACCATGGACGAGATCCATGCCTACTGCAAGCAGAATCATCTCACTTTCGACGAATATGTCGACCAGGTGGAAGACAAGGATTTCGATACCTACATGAAATCGATCTACAGCGCCATGATCAAAAGTGTCAAAAAAGGATTATCGAAAACCGGCGTGCTGCCCGGCTCCTTGAAGCTCGATCGGGTCGCCAGCGCTCTCAATCAGTCCGCCAAAAGCTGCGATGACCTGACCGAACAGAATGCGCTCCTGCTCGCAAGCTATGCCTATGCGGCCAGCGAACAAAACGCGGCCGGAGGGATCGTCGTGACAGCGCCGACCATGGGCAGCTGCGGCGTGATCCCGGCCCTGCTCTACCATTACGCCTATGATCTGGGCTATCCGAAAAGCAAGCTGATCAAAGGCCTGAAGATAGCCGGGCTGATCGGCAACCTCATTCAGTACAATGCGACGATTTCCGGCGCGAAAGCCGGCTGTCAAGCCGAGGTAGGGGCTGCCTGCTCCATGGGAGCGGCCATGATCGCCTATCTTCAGGGACAGACCAACTCGCAGATCGAATGTGCGGCAGAGATTGGTCTCGAGCATCACTTAGGGCTGACGTGCGATCCGGTCGGCGGATATGTCATGATCCCTTGCATCGAGCGCAACGCGGTCGCCGCCCAAAGAGCGATCGATGCGGCAAGACTGGCGAAATATCTGCGGAACGTGAAGAAAAACCGGGTCAGCTTCGATATGGTGGTCAAAACGATGAACCTGACCGGGATCAAGCTGCCGATGGAATTGAAGGAAAGCGCACTGGGCGGCCTGGCAGTCGTGGTGCCCAGCGAAGAAAAAAAATAATACGATCCGGCACGAAGGAAGGAATTTAACCGTTCCTTCTTTTTCATTCATCCAGAGCATCAAGTGCCTGATGGATCAGCTGCACATAGAACATATTGCCGTAGGCATAGCGCCAGCCTCCGTTTTCAGATACGGCGATCGGATTATTGTAGTCCACACGTACATGATCGGCTTTTTGCGCCGCATACTCCTGCGCCATTTCGAACGAATAGATCCCGCCCCGGTCCGCAGCGTAATACAGAAAATCTTTTCCATAATTGTATGCCTGGAATATGCAGTCCTGATCCGCTCCAAGAGCACTTCCTTCGTTTAAGAGCTGGGCATAGTAACGGACACCTTGCTGAATGGATTCATCCCGTGATAAGGAATCCGGCTTCAGCCCGAGCGATTCGCTGGCCTGGAACACGTCTTCCCCGCTTCCGCCGCTTTCCACCATCACGAGCGCATATAAATCATTGACCTTCTCTTCGATCCCTTCGATCTGTGCCTGCACACGGATCTGTTCCTTGAGCGTATCATCCAGAGCGTACGGGACATACTCTGTTTCAGCGGCAGCCGGTTCCTGTCCGCCCGGCCTTTCCGAAACCCAGCTCATTCCTGCTGCCAGTACCATTCCAAGGAAAACAACTCTTCGCCAGGAAATCCTCCGGACCGGAGGCGGGCTCGTTCGATATTTCTTCCTCATGGTTCCATTATAAAATGCGAAGACAGAATCCAATCTTACATTGATTTCTCTTTATATCAAAAAAAATACTGCCGGTCGATGGCAGTATTTCATGTATTTCTGCTTTGTTTTACGCATCGCTGCGTGCATAAGCATTTTTCATATTCATGCTCAATTCGTACAAGACCTTGTCCAGTGTCTCGATCGTCTCCTTCTGGACCATATCGCTGATTTCCTGATTCGCTTTTTCGCGCAGATTTCTGCGGTCCTCTTCGGCCGCATTTTCGAGCAGATGATCATAGCGGTCCATGATCTCATGGCTTTGCGCAGCTACCTTGTTCTGGTAGCGCTCGATGTGGATGAGCGAATTTTTGTATGACGCATCGGCCATGGCCGCCATCAGCCGGGACGACCAGTAGAAATTATCGGTCGATACGTTCTGGGTCGTATTGTCCATATATTCGGGCGTATAATTGACGTCTGCGTAAAACGGAACAAGCGCGTTGAACGGATTGGACGCAAAGGCGATCCATTCTTTGGCATCGCGGTCTTCATATGTCTGGATGACGCCAAGCACACAGTTGCGGTTGACACCGATCGAACGGAACGCGCCAGCCTGCGCGCTCGACGCCGCATACGGATCATATGGAGTGCCTTGAAAATGGGCGCTGAGAATGTATTTTACATCCTCGATCGTGATCTTCTTTTCAGGCACCATGCTCCATGGCAGATCATCCGATCTTGGCCCGTACTGCGCGTTTGGACCATCCCATTTATAAGTGGACGGATTGAAATAGCGAAGCATGTACCACGCTCTTGGCGTATTGTAGACATGATCCGAATCATCATGGGATCCAAAGGCTGCCCGGGGATCAAATGTCCCGTTCAAAGAAAGGTCCAGATGGTTTTTTTCAACAAATTCCTTCAGATCGGCTGAACACATATTTGCTTTCTGTTTTGAATACGCGTCCTTGAAATCGAAGGCATCGATCCCCTGCTGATTGGGCATCACGACATACCGGTCATCCGGCACCCGTCTGGCCATCCAGTGATGTCCGCCGATCGATTCGAACCACCAGATTTCCTGGCTGTCGCAGAATGCAATTCCGTTCATTTCATACGTGCCGTAGGTTTCATGCAGTTTTCCTAAACGCTCCACCCCTTCGCGTGCCGTGCGGATATACGGCAAAGTGATCGTGACCAGATCCTCTTCTCCGATACCGTCTTCCACGAGCGGATCGGCCCCAAGCACACGTGCATTCGATGTGATGGTTTCTGTTGCGCTCATGCCGACATTGGCTTCATTGACACCGCATGCAGCCCAGATCCCGTTTCCTTTGATCACATTCGGACAGGCAGTATATCGCATCGGATCATCCGGCAGCTTGATCTTCGCATGGGAAATAACCGATGTGTAATCGCGCGGCTGCTCCTGCGGATGAACGACTGTAAAACGTTTGACTGTAAACTTTCCGGCTCCTGAATCATCATTTCTCGCAATGATGCACGAACCGTCATATGACACTTTCCTTCCAACCAAAATTGTTGTGCAGGCCATACTACTTACCTCCTATAAAACTCGTTCTTATCATACTCTTTTCGTAGGAAAAGTGCCATTTAAAAAGCAGCCTGCCTTTCGACAAGCTGCCATTTCTATACAGAATCTTTTTCAGCAGAAGCGTCCGTTTCAGAACTTTGCTTTTCTGAAGATCCGTTCTCTTCTGATGTTTCTTTCTTCGCAGTGCTGCCGCTTTCTGTATCTTCTTCACGATCCTTCTTATCAAAGCGGCCACGCTCTTTTTTCCGTTCTTCCATTCTTCTGTCGGCCAGTTCATATCTTTCAAAACGATGGCCGGCATGCATCCGCTCCAGAGCTGCTCCGCCCATTCCGCCAAGCAGCAGGGTCAGGACAAATCCAGCGATCAGAGCTGCCTTTTTATGTGCAAAAATAAACTGTTTCATCGTAAATACCTCTGTTACAGCGGGAGTATACGATTCATTACTTAAGATATTCTTAAATACCTAGCAGAAAAACAGAAATATTCGAGAAAAGATCGATGAACCAGGTGCGCAGCATGGCCATTGGTCCGCCAATCAGTCCGCTGTAAATAAGCGCGAACAGCAGCAGATTCATCCACCATGCCCCGTTGTTGATGCGGTAATACACATGGTCGGGCAGAAAGCTCCAGAGGATCTTGGCCCCGTCCAGAGGCGGTATAGGGATCAGGTTGAAAATTCCGAATCCGATCGACATCGAAGCAGTCAGAGCCAGCGTGCGCGTGACATACACCGCGGCCATGCCGTACGGTGCGAATTTGTAGATCAGAAAATACACGAAGACGCACACAAACGCAAGCAGAAAATTGGCAAGAGGGCCCGCAAAGCTTGTCCATATAATTCCGGATTTCGGATCTTTATAATAGCGCGAATCGATCGGCACCGGCTTGGCCCAGCCAAAACCGAACGCAAGCAGACAGAGCATTCCGAGCCAGTCAATGTGGCGCAGCGGATTGAGCGAAAGCCGGCCTGCATATTTAGCGCTTGGATCACCCAGCCAGTACGATACGAGGCCGTGCGCCAGTTCGTGAACGCTCATGCTCAAAATGACCGCAATGATCATCATGAGCAGTTCGGAAATCGATAAACCAGCCAGTCTCATTATACATTGAACCTGAAGTGCATGATATCGCCATCCTGGACGACATACTCCTTGCCTTCCAGACGAAGCTTTCCGGCTTCCTTGATCGCATGTTCGCTTTCGAGCTGATCGATATCATCAAACGTATAGACTTCGGCACGGATAAATCCGCGTTTGAAGTCGGTATGGATGACACCGGCACAATCCGGCGCCTTCATTCCTTTCTTGAATGTCCACGCGCGGCATTCATCTTCTCCGGCTGTCAGGAACGTGCAAAGCCCCAGGATATCATAAGCTTTGCGGATCAGCTGATCGAGCCCGGACTGAGGCAGGCCAAGCTCTTCGAGAAACACGGATTTTTCTTCCGGGTCGAGCGAGGACAGATCTTCTTCGATCTTTGCGCAAAGCGCAACGACTTCGCTGTTCTCCTTTTCGGCAAAATCCTTTACAGCCGCATAGTACGGGCTGGATTCCGGATCCATGACCCCTTCTTCATCCATATTTGCGACATAAATGACCGGTTTCGATGAAAGCAGATTGTAGTTTTTCAGAAGCAGGAGCTCGTCTTCGTCCAGTTCCAGGGAACGGGCAGGCTTTCCGGCTTCAAGATGAGGCTTCAGCTTTTCCAGCAGAGCCATCTCTGTTTTTGCTTCCTTGTCATTTGTCGTTTTTGATTTTCTCTCCACCTTGGCGATCCGGTTTTCGATGGTCTGCAGATCGGCCAGGATGAGCTCAAGATTGATGATCTCGATATCCCGTATCGGATCGATCGTATTTTCCACGTGCGTGATGTTCGGATCGTCGAAGCAGCGCACGACATGGCAGATCGCATCGGTCAGACGGATGTTGCTCAAAAACTGGTTTCCGAGACCTTCTCCTTTGGATGCGCCTTTCACGAGCCCGGCAATATCCGTGAACTCGAACGTAGTGTAAATGGTTTTTTTCGGATGAAAGAGCTCGACAAGACGATCGATCCGTCTGTCCGGCACTTCTACTACTCCGACATTGGGCTGAATGGTCGCAAACGGATAGTTTGCTGCCTCAACCTGTGATTTTGTGATGGCATTGAACAATGTCGATTTCCCGACATTCGGCAAGCCGACAATTCCTGCAGTTAACGGCATGATGATTCCTTCCTTTTATTTACTGAGCCGCCCTTTCGACGACTTTTTTCAGACTTTTTTCGAACTTCTGGCGCGGCATCAGTACGCTCGTCCCGCAGCCAAGGCATTTGATTCGTATATCTGCACCCATACGGATGATCTTCCACTGTTTAGAAAGATGGCACGGGTGTTCCTTTTTCAGCTCTACGATATCATTCAGATCGTACTCGATCTTTTCTTTCATATTCTTTTTCCCGCCTTTCATATGCTTCAAGCGTATTCGATAATAACATACAAACGGTCATTGGACCAACACCTTTTGGTACCGGGGAAATCCAGGAAGCTTTTTGTTCAACGCTGTCAAAATCGACATCGCCAACGAGCTTGCCATCCACCCGGTTGATCCCGACATCGATGACGACCGCACCCTCCTTGATCCAGCCTTTGGTAATAAACCGAGGCACGCCGATCGCCGCGATCACGATATCCGCTTCATGAGCGATCTTTTCAGGATCCACCGTTTTTGAATGGATGATCGTTACGGTCGCGTTGCGTTCCTGCAGCAGCAGAGCGATCGGCTTTCCGACGAGGATCGACCGCCCGATCACGACCGCCCGTTTTCCCGACAGATCGCTCATTCCGATCGAATCAAGCATAGCCATGATTCCTTTCGGCGTGCATGGAACAAGCCCTTTCTGTCCGAGAACAAGCCGCCCCGCATTGCTGATGGTCAGGCCATCCACATCTTTGCGCGGATCGATCGTATTGATCACTCTTTGCTGATCGATGTGCGAAGGAAGAGGCAGCTGAACGAGGATACCGTCCACATCAGGGTCTTCATTGCATTTGACAACCGCCCTGACCACATCTTCTGTTGCCACATTTTTGTCCATCACGATCATGGCTGCCTGCATACCGATGCTTCTGCACGCCTTTTCCTTGGAACGTACATACGACTGGCTGGCCGGATTGTCGCCGACCAGGATCACGGCAAGCATCGGGATCCGTTTTCCCTCTTCGCCAAGTTTGTCGATTTTCTTTTTCATTTCCTCTTTAAGCGTCTGCGATAAAGTGTTTCCATATAATACTGTCATTGAAATAGCTCCTTACTATCTAAGCATAGCGTGACCGGTCCGTCATTGACGAGCGATATTTTCATGTCAGCCCCAAAGATCCCGGTCTGTACAGGCACATAGTGTGCCAGCTTTTCATTGAACATTTCATACAGCGGTCTTGAAATGTCCGGTTTTGCGGCCTCGATAAAGCTTGGCCGGTTTCCTTTTTTTGCGTTCGCATACAATGTAAACTGCGAGATCGATAAAACAGCTCCGTTCACCTCGAGGATCGATCGGTTCATCTTGCCGTTTTCATCTTCAAAGATACGGAGCCTGATGATCTTTTCGACCATTTTCTGCACCGTCTTTTCATTGTCGTCATTACAGAAGCCGACCAGGATCATATATCCTCTTCCGATCTCGCCGGTCATTTCCTGATCGACCATGCAGGCTGCCTGCGATACCCGCTGAATTACAGCTTTCATTGTACTTCCTCCAGCAGACAAACACATAAGGAAGTGATTCCTTCTTCGCGTCCGACAAAGCCGAGCTTTTCCCCACGGGTCGCCTTGACGCTGATCTGATCGACCTGGCAGTGCAGAGCGCTGGCAAGATTTTTGCGCATCGAAAAAATATGGGGAGCCATTTTCGGCCGTTCAGCCATGATCGTCGCATCCACGTTGCCGATCCGGTAACCACGTTCCTTCATCAATACATAAACATGTTCGAGCAGACGGATGCTGGCAATCCCTTTATATTTTGGATCGGTGTCCGGAAAATGCGTGCCCAGATCGCCTAAGGCAAGAGCGCCCAGAATACTTTCGGCAACTGCGTGGACAAGCACATCCGCATCGGAATGACCATCAAGACCTTTGGAATGATCGATCTTCACTCCTCCTAAAACAAGCTCTCTTCCTTCCTTTAATGGGTGGATATCTACCGATTGTCCTATTCTCATCTTTTCCTCCAAAAAAAGCCCGGTATAACCGGGCATCGTATTTTATCTTTGTACTTGAATGTACTGTGGAGCACCTGTGCCGCCATCATATACTGATGCGATCACAGTATTTCCATTGTAGTTTCCGTGCACTGCCATACCGTCGCCAATGTAGACCGCGATATGATCGACACCACGTCCGCCATTATCATAATAGATCAGGTTTCCGGCTGTCGGCGTATCCGTATAGTATCCGTACATGATGTACTGATCCGGCCACAGCTGATAAGCGTCCGTTACCCCTGACATAGCCAGAGCCTGCTGTACAACTTCTGTACACTGCATTCCGTTCGTTACGCCAACGAGCTGCTGCGCATTAGAAGCGATCGATGCATTCAAGGATGCATATGGATCTTCGGCTGGCGCCTCATATACCGGTTCGTCAACCACTGGAGCATCTACGACCGGCTGATCAACCACCGGTTCATCATATACCGGCTCGTCATATACTGGTTCATCCGTGGCTGGCTGGTCAGTGACCGGCTGATCTGCAGCTGGTTCGTTATATACCGGCTGATCAACCACCGGTTCATCCACGACCGGAACATCAGCGACCGGAACATCAGCGACCGGCTGATCAATAACCGGTGCCTGTTCTGCCGGCGTTTCTTCTGCAGGTGCCTCTACGGCAGGCTGGTCCACAGCCGGTGTTTCAACGACCGGTTCGTTCACTACCGGTGTTTCTTCTGTAGGTGTTTCTACAACGACCGGTTCCTGTGCAGGTTCTGTCGCAACCATCTGCTCTACGGCAGGTGCCGGTTTTTCTGCTTCGGCAGCGGGTGTCTCAACCGCTGCAACTTCTACCGGTGCTGCCGCTTCCTGCGCCTGTTTATTTGCTTCTTCTTCAACAGCTGCCTTGCTGACTTCTGTAACTGTTTCCTTCACATTACCGATAATGTTGGAAGAAACACTTGCAGCAGCTGCTTTCTGAGATGCGTCTGCATCTACTGTGCCGTCCTCTTCGGAAAAATAGTAGTTTTTTCCTTCGATTTCCTGCCAGCCTTTCGCTACTGTTGAATCGGTATTTACATATTTATCGCCATGCCATCCCGGCTGCGTTTCCATCGCATAAACTGTTGCTACGACCGGAAAACAAGATGCAACACAAAGTACGGCCGCTACTTTTTTCCCATTGTTTTCAACAAAGTTCATTTCAGATCAGACCTCCTCTACAAAATTCCGTTTAAGTCACTCATTTACAAATAATCAAAATAATCCTACCGATAGGATACCACGAATGGCTTTTGTTCGCAAACTTTTCCATGAAACCTGTGACAATTTTTAGTTTAACGCTATCTATTTTAATTAATTATCCGTATATTGTAAAGTTGTATGATTTATATATCTTTGCGAATCCAAATGATCATGAACTTCCGGCATAAAAATCAAAATATACCGGTACTTATCGTAGCAAAATAATATTTTATTTCGATCGATCCGTTATTTTTTTAACAGATCGTCAATACATTCCGCGATCGAGCCGACAACGTGAAGCGCGCTTTCCTGAACTCCCCTCGGCGCATGATAGAACGTATAACTGTTGTGAATTCCGGTAATCATCGGCAGATCGTTGTAGTTGTCGCCAATGCATGCCGTGTCCGCTTCCTCTACATTGAAATGCTTTGCCATCTGCTCGATCCCTGTTTTTTTGGAGTAGCCTTTCGGAACAAAATCGATCGACGGTCCATTTTGATAAAACTCGATCTGATCCCTGAGATCTTCGATTTTCGGCAATACAGCATACAGCTCTGCTTCCGTTTCAAATTCGATCGAAGCATGCACGATGTCTTCATTTTTCAAAACTTCAGGATCTGTGAGATCGAGGATCGAATCGATCCATGGAAAAAAGCCAAGATCCTCTTTTACAGCATACGTATCTTTTTTTGTTTCGACAAAAAGATGATGTCCGTCCATACGCTCATAAAGCCCTTCAAACACCTCGTAAGGAATTGTTTTTTCATAAATGATCTTCCCGCCTGCAGAAAGCGCAGCACCCGAAGCCCCGATCAGGAAATCGAAATGAAGTCCGTCTTCTTTTTCCAGCTGGCTGAGATTTCCCAGAGCTCTTCCGGAACACAGTCCGAATAAATGGCCCGCTTCCTGAAACCGGCGGATCGCTTCGATATCCTCTTTGTGATAGCCGTCTTCAAAATGAAGCGTACCATCATAATCGCTTGCCAGAATCTTCATAATTATCCTCCTTCAAAAAAGAAGAAGTCCGCAGACTTCTTCCAAAACTCAAATGAATTATTTTGTTTTTTCGATGATCTCAATGAAGCTGTCCGGTTTCAGGCTGGCACCGCCAATAAGCGCTCCATCGATATCAGGCTGAGCCATGTATTCTTCCACGTTGCCTGGCTTAACGCTTCCGCCGTACTGAATACGGACTTTGTCGGCCGCGTCGTCGCCAACCATTTCGCGAACAACATCACGAACCAGCTTGCAGCAGTCTTCCGCGATCTCGACAGAAGCCGATTTGCCTGTACCGATCGCCCAGATCGGTTCGTACGCGATCACGATATTCGCATATTCTTCCGCAGGAATATCCTTTAAAGAACCATTCAGCTGAGTAGTAATGACATCTTTTGTTTTCCCTGCGTCGTATTCTGCTTCTGTTTCGCCAATGCACAGGATCGGAGTGATTCCGGCAGCAAGCAGTCTTTTCGCTTTCTTATTGACCGTTTCATCCGTATCGCCGAACATCTGACGACGTTCGCTGTGGCCGATAATGCAGTATTTCACACCAAGCTCTTCAAGCATAGGAACAGAAACTTCCCCGGTGAAAGCGCCTGAATCCTCGAAATGGCAGTTTTCAGCGGCAACGATCAGGTTTTTCGCGGTTTCTTCTGCCGTACGGATATCCGTGAAAGGAACACCTACGCCGTAAAGACCTTTGTCTGTTTTCGCAACGCTGTCGACCGCTTCGAAGAAAGCCTTGGTTTCGGCGTTGTTTTTATTCATTTTCCAGTTTCCGACAATAATAATATCTCTCATGACTCTTTCCCCTTCTTATTTTTCCGAAATGATCGCGATTCCAGGAAGCGTCTTTCCTTCCATGTATTCCAGAGAAGCTCCGCCGCCAGTAGAAATGTGGGAGAACTTGTCCTTGAATCCGAGCTGGATCGCTGCAGCCGCTGAATCTCCGCCGCCAATTACAGTGATCGCATCAGGCAGTTCAGCGATCGCTTCGCATACAGCCAGCGTGCCTTTGGCAAATTTAGGCATTTCGAATACGCCCATCGGACCGTTCCATACGACCGTCTTGGCACCATTCAAAGTTTCCTTGAACAGTTCGATCGATTTAGGACCAATATCAAGACCCATCCAGCCGTCAGGAACATCGCCTTCTACAACTTCTGTATTGGCATCATTCGAGAATGCGTCCGCAATGACCGTGTCAACAGGAAGAACGATCTTGCCTTTTCCTTTTTCAAGAGTAGCTTTTGCCAGTTCGATCTTGTCATCTTCGCAAAGAGAGTTGCCGATCTTGTGGCCCAGAGCTTTTTCGAACGTGTACGCCATACCGCCGCCGACAATTACCTTGTCCGCTTTTTCGAGCATGTTTTCAATGACACCGATCTTATCTGAAACCTTGGCACCGCCAATGATCGCTACAAACGGATGAGCCGGCTCATCCACTGCCTTGCCAAGCATATCGACTTCTTTTTCAACCAGGAATCCAAGCGCGTTTTCAGCGATATTGGATGGAATTCCCACTGTGGAAGCGTGAGCGCGGTGAACCGAACCGAACGCATCTTCTACGAATACATCACCGAGGCTGGCCCAGTATTTTCCAAGTTCTGGATCGTTCTTGCTCTCGCCTTTTTCATAACGGGTGTTCTGAACGAGCAGGATCTCGCCGTCTTTGAGATCTTCCACATCTTTTTCCAGTTCAGGACCACGTGTTACAGGGCAGAACGTAACTTTCGTTCCAGGAAGCAGTTCCGCAAGACGAACCGCAACGCATTCCAGGTTGTTCTTCGCTTTGTCTTCCTCTGTTTTCACTTTTCCAAGATGAGACATCAGGATGACTTTCGCATTGTTCTCAAGCAGATATTTGATCGTAGGCAATGCCTGAATAATACGATTGTCGTTTGTGATCACACCATCTTTGCGCGGCACGTTGAAGTCACAACGAACAATGACCTTTTTTCCAGCAACGTCAAGGTCTCTGACAGTTTTTTTAGCCATTAATTATTCCTCCTATTGAATTTTCAATCGTCCATATTATACCACTTGAAAAAAAGCATGACTACCTTGTTTGTGCATTTTTTCACAGTTAGTAAAAATCTTACAATTCTTACAATAAGTCTTGTTTAACAACTTTTACCTTTCTGCAGAGGAGCCATAACCTCTATCTGGTCATAGGTTCTGCAGGGGCTCACTGCAGAGCCCGCTTGCGGCTTATCCGTTTTTTAAAACAGCTTCACCTATGCATGGTGATTAAGAGAGAATTACTTTACGGCGTTCGACTGCACTGTTCAAGTTCTGCATCACGCACTGCTTCCATAGTTCGGGATTCCACTCGTCAACAGAAGACAATGCTTTTTTCATGATGTTCAGACTGCCGTTCAGATCTGCGTTGATGAGCTTATCTTCCTTTGTTTTGAAGAGTCCTCTGGCTACTCTTTTTCTACAGTATGTCTCATGCTTTGTGATCTCCTCGTCATCAAAGAAAGAACACTTCGATGTATAGGATTCTTCATGAAGGATCACTCGGATCCCTTTCTGCCTGCATTTGTATTCAAGATCAGAGATGAACCGGTTAAAAGGAATGTTCACGAATTTCTGGTTGTTGACTTTTCCCATGTCTGTGTCTTGTTTCCAGCCTTTGGTGTATCCGATAACCAATGTATCGATACCGCTGGAATCTAATTGATTCACAAGCATGGCCGAAGCCTTATGCATATAGTCCGTGATCCTGTTGCTCCTTTTGAGCGTAGTATTCCTGATTCTATGGCTTGTTTTCCTGTCATTGATATAAGCCAGCTGGGATTTTCTTTTGGCCAGTTCTCGGTTGTAACGGTTGTTGATATGCTTGAGCTTCTTTCCGTCAATGATATACGGATCCATGACGTTGGAGGAAACAACAGCCAGATTGTCGATTCCCAGATCGATGGAAGCATATCTTCCTTTCGGTTCTTTCATTTTACAAAGTTCTCTTTTATAGCCGATCTCCACGGTTATATACCCGCTGCACGGAACAATCCGTGCAAACTGTACTTGTTCTGCTGGTATCTTTGTCCGGATCCGGATATTCGTTCCTGACAACTTGACAATCCCGTTCTTCAGCTCTTTTCTGGAAATAGTTCCTTTTTCATAGTGAGTTACCTGTCTGCCTTCTTTGGAATCAAGATAGCGAGGAAGATGAGGCTTGTTCTTCAGTTCGCCGGTTTTGTATTTCTTCAGAAGGCCCAGATAGCTGGTTATTGCCTGACAGACTAGCATCTGGGTATGCTTCGACACCTTTGTAGGAAGTGCAGTATAGTCCGGATTTCTGGAATGGGTAAAGTCGGCATTGACTACGTTGTAGTTGAGCCATACGCCGTTAGAAAAGTAGTTCTGGCGAATGGCATAAAGAGTCGAGTTATATAGATTCTTGCTCAGGAAAGTGATCCGATCCATTTCGGCATACTGCGGATGACCTTTTCTGAAGATATGCTTTTCAACTAATATTTCCTGCTCGCTCATACGGTTTATCCTTTCTATTCAGACAATTTCTTGTCGATACTTTCTTTGACTTTTTTCTTATCCCATAAGCTTTTCAGAATATCTTTCTATGGATGGTCTGCGAACATCATGTGTATACAATCCGTTCGCAGTTATATTGTTCTCCGCCATTATGTATTGAAACGTGGAGAAACCTGCCTGTTTTGCTTTGTCTTACTATTCTTACAACATCTTTATTATTTCGCCACAAAAAGAACAGATTTTCACTATATTTTTATATAAAATAAACAGACATTTTGTAAACTATACAAAAAAACAGATTTGAACTCTCAAAGCCATTTGAGTAAAGAATAGACATATAAAGCAATCAAGATTTTTAATTCGCTATGGATAAATCAGGCAAAGATCACCAATACATAATGGATATATTTTTTATTTATGACATAAATAACGAATTTTATTAACATTCTGTAAATTGTGACATCCTCCCCCACCTGAAGAGGTGGGGGCTTCCTTTCGCTTAAAAAGCGAA
>Belle_p2__coassemble_1324_pt1 | contig 42746 bp, 45 predicted proteins | sample Belle_p2__metabat2_low_PE_017 | metagenome-assembled genome bin Belle_p2 | reverse complement strand
GTATAACACCTATCACGAACAGAAACAGCGGTTCAAGGAGTTGCAGACCGTCAAGCGGAACATCGACCAGATTTTGCGCCGGGACGAGCCGCACCGCAGAAAGGAGCAGAGCCATGAGCGATAACCTGCCCCACATGGACTACCGCCAGCACCGGCGGGCGCGGCGGCTGGTACATGAGTGCTGTAACTACGATGAGGGGAACTGCCTGCTATTGGACGACGGGGAGCCTTGCGTGTGCGTCCAAAGCATTTCCTTTTCCCTCATGTGCCACTGGTTCCGTGTGGCTGTCCTGCCCCTTGACGGGGAGCTGGCCGCAGCCCTCTTGTGCCGGGGAAGCCGGAAACGGTGTGCCGTCTGCGGGGCGGCCTTTGTCCCCAAATCCAACCGGGGAAAATACTGCCCCGACTGCGCCGGGCGCATGAAGAAAATCAAAGCCGCCGAGAGAAAGCGGAAACAAAGGCAGAGATGTCACGCTTTAGAGCCTTTCAAACCCGCATAAATCAAGGCTTTTTTCGTGGGTGTCAAAGGGTACGCGATACATTTATCCTTTTCCCCCGGAAACGGCGTTTTAATGCGTGACAATACGCCAAAATCAACCCGAACACAGGGAGGTGATCCTATCGCTGATTATATCAGGGCAGACACGCGGCTGCCCGCCTATCTGCCGTATCCCCGTTTCCTGCTGAAAATGGAGATTTCACAGACCGCCAAGCTGCTGTATTCGCTGCTGTTAGACCGTTCCACCCTCTCCCAGAAAAACAAGTGGCTGGACGACGAGGGCAGGATTTATATTATCTATCCCATCGCGGAGATAGCAGAAATACTGGATAAAGGCAGCACCACCATCAAGGGGGCGCTTAATGAACTGGACACGGCGGGGCTGTTGGAACGGGAACGGGGCGGCTTCTCCGCACCGAACCGGCTTTATGTCAAAGTACCGCCAGTGCCACAGGTACAGTTTTCAGACCAACTGATGGCCGGAAGTCCGCCCCTCATAGAGCCGGAAAACCGTCCTACTGATGGTCAGAAAACCGACCTTATGATGGTCGGAAAACCGACCTTATGATGGTCGGAAAACCGTCCCCTAACCAAACTACTATAAACAACCTTACAGAGAGCCAAACAAAGGGAGTGAGTGGGGGGCCGTCCGCGCCCTATGGCCGATATGGAAATATTTTTCTGTCACAGACCGAATACGACGAGTTGCAGGCAGAGTACCCTGACAGGCTGGAACGGTTCATCGAGGAAATGAGCCGCTACCTTGCCGCCAACGGGAAAAGCTACCAGAACTATGCCGCCGCCCTGCGGATATGGGCGGGGAACGACAAAAAGGAAGCCCCTAAAAAGGGCATACCAGACTACTCATGCAAGGAGGGCGAGAATTTATGAAGAATGAAATCAACGCGGTTTTGGAGAATATGACGACCACCATCCCGGAGCCGGAGGACTACACCGGCGAGGACGGTTTACTGTACTGCGGCAAGTGCCGCAAGCCGAAAGAAGCCTATTTTGCGCCGGATAAGGCCGCTATCTTCGGGCGCGACCGCACCCCGGACGATCAGCCGATGGCTGCGCGTCCTGCGTTCCTCTTGGGATAACTTTTGCCGCAACACCTTTTCCCGATTTTCAAGCTGCCGGATTTTCTTCTTCCCGTCCTCAATCTCGGCTTGCAATTCCTCGCGTTTTTTTTTCTCTCGGTTTCGTCATGGGTGGTCACTCCTTTCTACCTGTCGGCATAGAAAAAGGACAGTCGATTTCCTCGGCTGTCCTTTTGATTAGGGTGTTTGGTTTACTCCGTTCTGCTCAATAAATGGGAATATTAAATATCAATACGCCCTTTAATACATTCCTATTAAAACATCAGCTTCGATTGTCAAATGTGTGAGAGTACGCCAATCAACGCAATCTTTTTCAACGCAAAAGAGAAGCGGCGTCATTTCAATAAACGACATTCTTTGTTCTGATGACAACTGTACGGTGGCTGAAACCGTTTCTCTTGAAATGGTTTTAAGATATTTCTCAAAATATTCAACGACAGACTCATTTGAATAATCTGGATTTTTCAAGTGTGCTTGCACTTTAGTCCTGATTTCCCTCAAATGATTTTTCGTAGGAATTACTTTCACAACATATCCGTTAGGAGATAGCAATCGCTGAAATTCTTTGTAGTGTGCAGGCGAAAATATGTCTAAAATACAATCCATACTTCCGTCTTTCAAAGGGATTTTTGATAAGTCAGTAACAAACCACTTCACTGCTTTGCGCTTGTCTTTTTTTGATGCAATCTGTATTGCCTCCCTTGACAAGTCAAAGGCAAAGATGTTTCGTTCTGTTCTTTGCTGTATCTGCCTTGCATAGAAACCCTCGCCGCAACCAACATCTAAAATGTTTCTTATAGATGGCGTATCAGAAATAAACTGTATGATTTTCTCCAACACAACATCATACATGCCATACTCCAAAATTTGGTGCCGGTTGTCAAAAGACCGCTTGCTGTAGTTGGTTTTGGGCGATGATTTTAACAACAAATTTACATACCCATATCTTGAAATATCAAAGCAATGTCCATGTCTACAAATTAGGCTATTGCCTTGTATATCCATTGATTTTGTGCAAATTGGGCATTGAAAATAAACCTTGCTGTCTGCAAAGCGTGATAAATTATTATTCATTTGTTTTTCCTCCGTAATTACATCTCTGCTTCAATAAGCGAGTTATGCAATACGGATAACCGCAACATAACTCGCGGTTTTATCTTAATCTCATAAATGTAACCATTGTGTTGTCCTCCAATCAATTCCGCAGTATTACTCTGCTTTTAGAAAAATTATAGCACAAAACTATGAACATTTCAACTCTATTTCAGCCTGTCGGCGACGTTGCTCTCTCTGGCATACCGCCGCGCCGCTTCCCGCCGTTCCTCGCTGTATGGGGCGGTCAGACGGAAAGAGAAGCGGCCTTTCTCAATGTCAAACTCCATGCAGCCCGTTTCCGGGTCTGCGTCGGTCTGGCGGCACACATCGGGGTGCTGCTCGGCATAGGCGGCAAGCCGCTTCTTCAAGTCGGTGTTGTGGGTACGGATATGGATCAACGGGTCTTTCTCATCAAACCAGATGTCTGTGATCTTTTTTTGCTTGGGAAGCCCTGTTCGCATAAACTCTCCTTTCTGCGCCCTCGTTTGGAGAGAGGGGCATTTTTGAGGGAATTTTCCCGGCTCTTGACTTGGGGAAAATGGGGATTTTCAAATAGAAACCGCCCCGGCGAACCATTCTTCGTCCGGGCGGTTCCTATCGCGTGATTTTCGTTTTTTCCGGCTCTTGACCGTCCTGCAAGCTGTCGGCAAGTATCACTTTGAGCAGCTTGTCGCGGAATGTTTCTGTGCCGCTGTGGTTGAAAAACAACTCCGCAACGATGGTCTGTCCGTTCCTCTGTGTCGTGATAACACTGTCGGGGGATTGAGGTGTCCCGTTCTGTTCTGCCATAGGCGGCTCCTTTCTCTGGGTGCAAAAGAGGGATTTCCCGTAGCCCGGAAAATCCCTCTTGGTTGTCAGTATTCGGTTTTACTGTGCGGGTGCTGCGGCGGCTTCCTGTGCCTTTTTCTTTGCCCGGTATTCCCGTGCTTTCATGCGGTCATACTCCCGTCGCTTTTCAAGGTTACGCGCCCGGTACTCCCTTGAATACTGCCGGTGGTAGGCGCGGCTCTTTTCCTTTTGGGCTTCCTCGATTTTCTCCCGCATTTGCCGGATTTCCTGCTCCGTTGGCTCTGTAAGCTGTGTCACTTCGTTCTCAAATTTGCCGATATAGTTGAAATATATCCCGATGTGCTGAATGGCTTGTTTTGCCCTTTTCTTGTCGCGCTCATGCACTTCAATCCGGCTGATAAACTCGTTGAGAATGGCGGGGGTCAGGTCGGTAAAGGCAGCGTAGCGTTCCGTCAGCTTCAAAAACTTCTGCGCCCGTCCGCCCGCGTTCTCAAAAGCGGATAGCTGCTCTTGCAGCTCGGCAAACTCCGCTTTCAGCGCATAGTATTCTTCTGAATACTTCTGCGACATTTGCTCATAGCGGTCTTGCGGGATCGTGCCGAGGGCGTTGTCCTCATAGAGCTTGTTCAGCACCTTGTCAATCTGTTCAAGGCGCGTCGTGATTTGCGGGATACGCTTCTGCTGTTTCTTGGTCTTGTCGGTCTGCTGCATGGCAAGGTTCTTTTTCACTAAGGCTTCAAATTCCGCCCAGTTGCTGATAGAATAGTCCTCGATTTTCTTCAGCACTTCCGCGATGGTCTGCATGAGCAAATCCGCGTCAATGATGTGCGGGGAATTGCATTTGGGGTTTTTGGCTTTTCCCTTGTGGTACTCGCTGCAATAGGCAACATGACGCTTGCCGCCATTCCGATAATCTATGCGAATGTGCATTTTCGCACCGCAATCCTTACAGAAAAGCAAGCCCGACAAAGGGTGGATTTCCCCGTCCCCGTTGGGGCGTTTGACGGGCGCATTTTCCAAAATCCGCTGTACGGTTTCAAAGTCGGTGCGGTCAATAATCGGCTCATGCACATTTTCGGTTATCTGCCATTGGCTCCGGTCTACATAGTGGTTCCGCTTGTCGCGGAAGTGCTTTGTGGTCTTGAAGTTGACAACATCACCGCAATACTCCTGCCGTGTGAGGATATGGGTCAGGGTGGCTTTGTTCCACTTATAGCGGTTGGCCTCATTGAGCGCCCTGTTTTTACAGGTTCCCCGCCCGCGCTCTTTCATGTAGAATGTGGGCGTTGGGATTTGCGCCTGCGTGAGATATACGGCAATTTGGTTTCGGTTTTTTCCGTCCAGAAACAGGCGAAAAATCAAACGAACAACTCCGGCGGCTTCCTCGTCGATAATCCAAAAATCCTTGTTGTCCGGGGATTTGACATAGCCATAGGGGGCTTCGGTGGCAATCGGCTTTCCACTCATGCCCTTCGTCTTAATGCCGGTCTTTACTTTCTTGCTGATGTCCTTTGCGTACCACTCCGACATGATGTTGATAAAGGGCGCAAACTCCAATGTATCGGGCTTTTCGCTGTCTATCCCGTTGTTGACTGCGATAAAGCGCACATTGTTCCGTCTGAATATCTCCATCGCATTGCCGACTTGGAGATAGTCACGCCCCCAGCGTGTCAGGTCTTTCATAATGCAGACACCGATTTTCCCGTTCTCTACATCGTCCATCATGCGGGAGTAGGCAGAACGGTCAAAAAATCTGCCGCTTTCGTCATCGTCAATGTAGTGCCGGATATTGGTTAAGTGCTGCCCTCTGGCGTAGTTCTCCAAAAAGATTTTTTGGTTCTGTATCGAGTTACTCTCACCGCCGTCCCTGTCCTCGTCGCCCACGGAAAGGCGGGAGTAAAGGGCTGTAATTTTACTATAATCAGTCATGTGCATAACCTCCTGTGCGTCCATATAGGCTTCCTTTACACTTAAAATTATGCACTCCATCGGGCAGAGCCGTACTCCGCGCCCTTGCGGTATTTCTTCGCGTTTTTCCCTTTGACATAGACTATCAAGCGGATAATCACCGCACCGACAATGCCGACAAGCAAATCCAACGGGTAAACGCTCGGCAAGGCGTTTTCAAAGGCTGCGGAAAATCCTTGTGTGATATTCAGTATCTTTGCAGAAATATCCGCGCCGGGGGCAAGCCGCACCGCCTGTCCGACTTTATCAAAGAGATAGACAAAGAACACATAGGGGATATTCGGAAGTATCAGCTTTTTGTAGTTGATCTGCTTCATATCTCGCGCCCCCTGTCCATTTTCTTTACCTTGTCGCGGGCGGCGTTAAGCTGCTTCGCCTTGTCCTTTGCAGCGGCAAGGGCTTTGCGGATAGAGGGCTTTTTCTCCCGGTTCAGCTTCTTTGCGGAAAACTCTTGAAACGCTGCGGTCATAACGTCCGCGTCCCGGCCTTTGAAAAACACAAGGTAACGGGTCTGCTCGCCCTTAACCTTTTTTAGCGAAAAATCTATGTTGTATTTCTTCGCCGTACTCTCAAAGGCTTTAATATTGCTGTCGGTGATCTCGATGTTGGAAACACCCGCGTTCTGCTTCATAAGCTGCCGCATGGTCTGTTTCCCATGCGCGGGTTTGCTTTTCTGCTCCAAAAACTTTTGGATTGCTTTCTGTAACGCCTGTTCGGTAAGCCGCGCCGCGCCTTTTCCCACTTTGACGTATAGGGCAATCGTTTTTTGGGTTACTTCCTCCTGCAAGGTATCAACTCCTTTCCCGGTAAAGTGCGGCTATGCTCATTCGCCGCCGTATAAGTCGTGATTGACAAGGGCGGTATAGTAGCTGTCAATGGTACTCGGCGCGTTGAACAGCACCGCTTTTAGATACTGCTTGATGTTGCGCACTTTGGTTGTGTTCTCCCTCATGCAATCCAAAACAAACTCAATATGGCTGCTGTTCAGCTTCAAAAACTTGGATTTCACCAATTCGGCGGGGTAGTCGTCCCCGGCAATACGGATTGTCTTTCGGGCTGTGCAGACGGTTTCCAGCATAAGGTCAACAATCTCGTCCAAACGGTCTTTGTCAATTTTGCAGTTTTGAATGAGATGGTCGTATTCGATATTGTCCTTGATAATCTCCCTGTAAATCTCTACTGCGCTATTGCTTTTCGCTTCCGTTCTTTTCCTTTCCGGCGGCGTAGCCGCTTCGCCATGCGCAAAGGGCAAGGGGTTTAGGGAATGGAAAGGAATGGAATCGGTACTTGATAAATCAGTAATTGATTGTTCTTTACTTAATATATCTTTATTTAATTGCGTTGGATTTTCCAACGTAGGTTTTTCCTGCGTAGGTTTTTCCAACGTTGGATTATCCAATGTTGGATTTTCCAATGTAGGTAAATCCAATATAGGCGGCTGTCCGCCGCTGGTAGCTGCTTCCGGCTCTCGCGGCTGCGGCTGCTCGTATATGACGTAATCTGCGCCCCGCAAGCGTCCCTTTTCGTCGCGCTCCCGGCTGCGCACGATATATCCGGCTTTTTCGAGTTCCTTTACCGCTTCGCGGATTGCGTCGATCTTCTCCCGGTTGATATGGGATAAGCCCGCAAGGGTATAATCCCAATCTTCGGGCAGCGAAAGCATTTGCGACAACAAGCCCTTTGCCTTTAAGGACAATTCCTTGTTTCGCAAGTGGTGGTTGCTCATAACGGTATATCCCGTATTTCGCTCCACTCTGAAAACTGCCATATTTCCTCACTTCCTCTCTTGGTATGCGTGGACAATTAGAAAGCCGTTTTCGGCTGTTTTGGTATTGCAATATGCCCTTTGCCGTTTTCGCGTCTGCAAAGCCGCATGGCACAAGGGCTTTTGCCCGTCTATTTGTCCATGCTGGCGTGCGTTTTCCGCGTCCTTTTGCCGGGGCAATAGGGACACTCTTTGAAAACGCAAAACTCATATTTCCACCCGGGGCGGTAGAAACGGCAAGTGCCGCAATCTTCATCATCTCCGGCACAACCGGATTGATAGCGGTCAAATCCCGGCTTCTGCTGCATGAGCAATTCAAACGCCCGCTGCTTGCCCTTTGTGAAATACATTCCGGCTGCACCTCCTTTCCTGCGGGCATAAAAAAACGGCGTTACTTTCTCCCCCAAAGGGGTTAAGGTAACGCCGTTTGTGTGCGTATTCAGTTTTTAACACATTCCCTGTCTATCCGCTGTCCGCAAAACCATTGATTTTATTAGCTTTTTGCCGCTATCGCTATCACACCTCATTATTCCAGCGGCCCGGATTTCAAGCCATGCTTGCGGACATTGAAGCCGGGAAAGTGGGTACGGTCATCGTCAAGGACATGAGCCGGTTAGGGCGAAACTACTTGCAGGTAGGGTTTTACACGGAAATGCTGTTCCCTCAAAAAGGGTGTGCGTTTTATCGCTGTCAACGATAATGTGGACAGTGCCAGCGAGGGCATGGACAACGATTTTACCCCGCTGCGAAATCTGTTCAATGAATGGCTGGTGAGAGATACGAGCAAGAAAATCAAGGCAGTGAAAAAGTCAAAAGGCATGAGCGGCAAGCCTGTTACCAGCAAGCCGGTTTACGGCTATGTGATGGACGAGGACGAGAATTTTATTATAGACGAGGAAGCCGCCCCGGTGGTGCAGCAGATTTACCAGCTTTGCCTTGCCGGGAACGGCCCGACCAAGATTGCCCGTATGCTGACGGAGCAGCAAATCCCCACGCCGGGGACGCTGGAATATCAGCGGACAGGCAGCACCCGCCGTTATCACCCAGGCTATGAGTGCAAATGGGCGACCAACACCGTCGTTCATATCCTCGAAAACCGAGAGTACACCGGATGTCTGGTGAACTTCAAAACGGAAAAGCCTTCTTATTAGGTCAAGCACAGCATAGAGAACCCCGTCGAGAAGCAGGCCATTTTCGAGAACCACCATGAGCCGATCATCGACAAGGAAACATGGGAACGGGTGCAGGAGTTACGCAAACAGCGCAAACGCCCGAACCGCTACGATGAAGTGGGGCTGTTCTCCGGGATTTTGTTCTGCGCCGACTGCGGCCATGTGCTGTATCAGCAGCGGTATCAGAACAAAGACCGCAAACAGGACTGCTACATCTGCGGCAGCTACAAGAAGCGCACCCGCAACTGTACGGCGCACTTTATCCGCACCGATCTGTTGACCGCTGGTGTCCTGGCAAATCTCCGGCAAGTGACCGAATACGCAGCCAAGCATGAGAGCCGGTTTGTGAAACTACTTGTCCAGCAGAACGAGATCGGCGGCAAGCGAAAGACCGCCGCAGCCATCAAGCAGCTTGAACAGGCGCAGGAACGCATTTCTGAAATCAGCCGCATTATCAAGCGGCTGTATGAGGACAATGTAAACGGCAAAATCAGCGATGAGCGTTTCATGGAACTGTCGGCTGACTACGAAGCCGAGCAAGCGGAGCTGAAAAAGAGAGCCGCCGCCCTGCAAGCCGAACTGGACAAGTCACAGGCAGCTACCGTCAACGCCGAGAAATTTATGGGCATTGTCCGCAAGCACCTTGCCTTTGAAGAACTGACCCCCACTCTCTTGCGGGAAATGATCGAGAAAATTGTGGTGCATGAGTGCAGCTATGATGAGAACGGCACCCGCAGGCAGGACATTGAGATTTATTACAGCTTTGTCGGCAAGATTGACTTGCCCGAATAACCGCCCGACCTATCCGACACAATGGCCAAGTGTCGGATAGGAACGGCAAAATTTTTTGCACTTCTATTGCTTCTTTATCACACATAAGCAAAAACCCAGGACTTCTCGCGTAAATTCCAAAAATTTACTATGTAAAGATTGCTTCTTCTCTCTTCTCTTCTTTATAATAAGTCTATGAACTATTCCATACTGACAGATCAGCTCATTTCCTTGATCGATCCTGAACTTCCCTTTATTTCTAATTTATCCAACTTGTTGGCCTGCCTTCATAATGAGCTTCCCTCTTTGAACTGGACAGGGATATATTATTATTCGAAAAACAGCGAAGTGCTTTATCTCGGTCCTTTTCAAGGGAAGCCTGCCTGCACGATCATTCCGCTCGGTAAAGGAGTCGTCGGCACTTGTGCACTAAAAAAGAAAAGTATCATCGTACAAAACGTCCATACTTTTCCAGATCATATTGCTTGCGATTCAGCGAGCAAAAGCGAATTCACAGCTCCTATTTTTAAAAATGATAAACTATATGCTGTACTGGATATCGATTCAGACATATATTCTCGTTTTACAGAACAAGATATTCAGTTTTTAAAGAAAACTGCATCCTTATTGTCTGATCTCATATCGAGCGCAAAACAGGAAATATCATGATTTCCTAAATCCGCGTAGTGTATTTTTTCTTTATTCTTTAAAAACTGTCTGATTTTAAATTCCAGAGGTTTGTTCATTAAAAATGTCTGAACCTCTTTTTCTTTTCCTTTTTGCTTATAAGCGCGCAAAATGATCGACTCCTCGTACGGTGTATTGCGCGTCAGAGCATAAAATATGCTGCTTGAAAGCGGACTTTTATCAAAACATAAAATCCCTGTATCTCGGGAAAGCATTGATTTAAAAACAGAATCAAACGACACAGGATAATTTGCACATTGCCGAATGGTTTTCGAATCAAATTTTCCGTGAATCACAAAGCTGTAAACTGCATGATTCGAACGTTCGCTTCCCGGATTAAGCATTAACTGATTTGCGAATAAGTTCCTGCTTTGACTTAACCGTTTGTCAAATCCAAAAAGACTTTCACGCACCTCATTCCACGAGGAATAATCAAAACGGAAATCTCCCTGAGTTGCCGGATCCAGAGTCTCAAATGTAAAACTTGGAGCGATGATACATCCCTGGCTGCCTAGAAGCTCTTTTAGGACTTCAATAACCATCTGCTCTCCTCCGGCAATATAATTCTGCATGCTCCCGTTTGCTTCTACTAATACGATCATTCCCTTATGTATACCAAACTTTCTGAATAAAGTAATAAGGTCTTCTTTCGTATACATAACTTCCACCATTTCTACTCTCCTATTTTAAAAGAACGGCACGCTTCCACTGCGCTGAGCCAGTTCCTGTATTTTTTATTCATTTCCTCACGCGGCCGCTCTGGCGAAAAGACTCTCTGCAATTCAATTTTAAGATCCGCTTCTTTCCAGTATCCGGAAGCAAGGCCTGCAAAATAAGCCGCACCCATCGCCGTGAGTTCATTATTCTTGAATCGTTCCACATTGCAATTGATCAGATCGGCTTGAAACTGCAGCAGAAAATCATTCGAAGCCGCTCCGCCATCCACTTTTAATCGATCAATTTTTATTCCTGATTCCTCCTCCATCACTTCCATAACATCTCTTGATTGAAAGGCCATAGATTCTAACGCAGCCCGAACCAATTGATCTTTATCCGTTCCTAAAGAGAGCCCGACAATAGACGCACGCGCTTTTTCATCCCAGTACGGCGCCCCTAATCCCACAAAAGCAGGAACAATGTAAACGCCTCCTGTAGTTTTTGCATCATATGCCATCCTCGCTGTATCTTTTGCATCTATAAACATTTCCATTTTGTCTCTAAGCCATTTGATCAAGGATCCCGAAACAAAAATACTTCCTTCCAGTGCATAAGTGATTTTGTCATTGATCTGCCATGCCACAGTAGATAAAAGTCCTTTTTGGGATTGAATGATGTTCTCTCCGGTATTCATTAGCATGAATCCGCCAGTTCCATATGTATTTTTTGCCATTCCCTTTTCTGTACAGCGCTGGCCGAACAAAGCAGCCTGCTGATCTCCTACAACACTGCAGACAGGAATTTCCTGGCCAAAAAATACATAAGGAGATGTCTTTCCGTACTCATAAGCTGTCGGACAAATTTCAGGAAGAATGGCTTTCGGAATATTAAACAGCTTTAAAAGCTCTTCATCCCATTGAGATTCATAAATATTAAAAAGCATGGTTCTTGAGGCATTGGTAACATCCGTAATATGAACTTTTTGTCCAGTTATTTTCCATACAAGCCAGGAATCTATTGTGCCAAACATGAGTTCCCCGTTTTCAGCTCGCGATCTGGCTCCTTCAACACGATCAAGGATCCATTCGATTTTTGAAGCCGAGAAATATGGATCGATCCGCAAACCAGTCTTCTCTTTTACTATTTTTTCCAGACCCTCTTTTTTCCATAGATCACAGATCCCATCCGTTTGCCTGGACTGCCATACGATCGCATTATAAATTGGAAGGCCTGTCTTTTTGTCCCAGAGCAGTGATGTCTCCCGCTGATTGGAAATCCCGATCGCACGCACTTGCGCAGGCTCAATGTTTGCTTTCTGGATCACTTCAGCTATTACTGATTCAACAGACAGCCATATATTGATCGCATCCTGTTCGACCCATCCCGGATGCGGATATTCAATTGTTATTTCCTTCTGAGCCATGGCTTTTATCTGACATGCATGATCAAAAATTATAGCTCGTGAACTTGTCGTTCCTTGATCTATAGCTAAAATGTATTGTTCCATAGTTTCTACCACCTTTTTTTCATTATAACGAAAAAAAGAGAGCAATGCTCTCTTATTTACGTAAAACTGCCTGACAATCCTTTTCCAGAGAATCAAGAATAGATTCAAATACCCGGTTAATCTGTGCGTCTGTCAAAGTATGGGCATTGGACTGGAACTCCAGCGAAATCGCAACTGATTTTTCATGATCAGCCACATGTTCTCCTTCATAAATATCAAATACTTCTACATTTTGCAGGATCGTTTCTTTCGTTTCTTTATCACGGCCATGGCGTTTAATGATTTCAGTGATCTTTTCCACAGGCAATGAACGATCGACAACAAAAGCAAGGTCGCGTTCAACAGAAGGATATTTCGATACAGGCGCAAATTTGATTTTTGATTTCTTTACTCCGCCGATCAGATCAAGATCAAGTTCAGCCATGACAATATTCTTAACGTCATTCTCTTTGGCGTATACCGGATGAATTTCGCCCATGATCCCAACAAGATCTTTTCCAATGTATACTTCCGCTGATCGATATGGATGAAAATGCAGAATATCTTTCTTGTTCTCTTTAAAGAAAATGCGGTTTTTATTGATACCGATCTTATCCATATACATCTCGATCAATCCTTTAAGAGTATAAAAATCGGACGGCAGGCTCTCGTGCAGCCATCGGGTTTGTTCGAGTTCGCCGTTTAAAACGATCGCAAGATGGTTTTTTATCCAGTCTTTCGATGAAACTTCGCTGATTTCATATAAAGATGAATTTTTAATGCCATGCGCTTCATTGTATGCCGCCACACCAATCAGCGAAGGAAGAATGCTCGTACGGATCCATCGACGCTCTTCCGACATCGGAGATGCCAGTTCGATCGCATTCTCGCTTCCAAGAATCGCATTATCCTTCTTTGCCGAACTGATCAGCGTATATGTGACACATTGCTGCAGTCCTTTGTCGCACAAAAGTTCTTCTGTTTTTCGGATCAGCTGCTGTTCCTTATTCAGTTTTCCTTCTGTCATCGGCATAAAAGGAAGAGTGGAAGGAAGTTTGTCATATCCAAGGATCCGGATCACTTCTTCGCTCAGATCTGCCATTCCTTCCATGTCCATCCTGTAACTTGGTATCGTCACCGTAATGACTTCCCCTTCAACGATCGGATCAAAATGGAGCCGTTCAAACACCGACACGATCTCTTCAAGAGCAAATTGTGTTCCTAGACGATTATTGATTTCCTGCGGAGTGCATGAAAGCACACGCTGCGTTTCATCAATTACTCCCCATTGTACCGTTTCTTCAATTTCCTTGGCATCCGCATATTCGATCAACAGCTGTACAGCGCGGTCCATCGCTTTTTTAGGAGCAAGAGGTTCGATCCCTTTTTGATAACGCAATGACGATTCTGTAGAAAGATTCAGCCTGCGGGCCGTATTCCGGATCGAAACATGGTCAAAAGAGGCACACTCAATGATGAGTCCCTTTGTTGTTTCAAGAATTTTTGAATCATCTCCACCCATGATTCCTGCAATACCGATCGGCTTTCCTTCGTTTGTAATGACAATATCTTCTTTTTCCAGCTGATACGTTTCTCCATCGAGTGCCGTATACTCTTCTTCAAAACCGTTTTTCACTGTAATCTCCTGGTTTTTGATCGCACCAATGTCATAAAAATGCATAGGCTGTCCGGTTTCCAGCATCACTATGTTGGAAATATCCACTACATTATTGATCGAATGCATTCCGGCAGCTCTGAGAAGCTCCTGCATCCACTTTGGAGACTCCTTGATCGTAACGGAACCAATCACTTTTCCAAGAAAAAGAGGACACTGTTCTGTTGTCGAAGAAATTGTCAGATTCGTAGCCGTTCCGCAATCCGAAGCATTTTCAAATTGCGGAAGAACGACTTCGCGCTCAAAGATCGCACCAACCTCAGTACCCAGATTGAACTGTGCTTGACAGTCGCTTCGATTCGGCGTAAGACCAATTTCCAGAATCTCGTCATCATATCCTAGATACCCTAACGGATCGGTATATCCGACCGGCGCATCTTCCGGGAGGATCTCTATACCAGCCTTCTGTTCATCGGTAAGCATATGGGGATCGACACCTAGTTCGAACAGAGCGCAGATCATTCCGTTGGATTCCTGGCCCCGGATCTTTCCAGCCTTGATTTCTCCTCCCGGAAGAACTGCACCGGCACGTGCCACGATCACCTTCTGTCCGGCTGCGACATTTGGCGCGCCGCATACGATAGAAAGGATCTCATCACCGACATTCACCGTAGTAACATGAAGATGATCAGAATCCGGATGATCTTCACATGTCAGAATTTCTCCGATCACCAGATGGGTCCCGGCTGAAAGCGGCTTGCAAGATTCTACTTCCAGCCCGGCATCCGTGATTTTTTTTGCCAATTCGCTGAGCGTCAGATCATGAAGATCTACGTACTGCTCCAGCCATTTTCTTGATGTTCTCATCTCTTCATCTCCTTACTCATAGCGTTTGAACTGATCATTGAATCGCTGATCGTTCGTATAGAAATGACGAATATCGTCAATACCGTATTTCAGCATCGCGACCCGTTCGATCCCGACACCAAACGCAAATCCATTGCATTTTTCAGGGTCGTAACCAGCCATCCTCAACACATTCGGATGAACCTCTCCTGCGCCGAGAATCTCGATCCATCCAGTACCCTTGCATGTAGGGCACCCTTTTCCATTACAGATATGGCATGTTACATCCACTTCTACGCTCGGCTCTGTAAACGGGAAATAGCTTGGCCGGAAACGGATCTTCTTATCCTCTCCGAACAGTTTTTTTGCCATGAATTCAAGCGTTCCCTTCAGATCGGCAAGTGTTACTTTTTCCGCAATCACAAGTCCCTCCATCTGCATGAACTGATGAGAATGGGTCGCATCATCATCATCACGGCGATAAACTTTTCCAGGACAAACTACTTTGATCGGCAGCTTAGGCGCGCTTTCCTCGAGCACAGCCATCTGAATAGCTGTCGTATGTGTGCGAAGAAGCCATTCCGGGTCGATATACAAGGAATCCTGCATAGCACGTGCCGGATGATCCTTGGGAATATTCGCCCGTTCAAAACAATATTCGTCATTCACGATATCATTTCCTTCGATGACCTGATAGCCAAGGCCCACAAAAAGATCTTCAAGTTCCTCCTGCACGATACGCAGCGGATGTTTGTTGCCAAGTTTGAACTGTCGGCCAGGAAGCGAGATATCAATTTTTTCGTTCTCGATCTTTTTATTCATTTCGAGTTCTTCAAGCTCGATCTTTCTTTCCTCGATGACCTGCGATACTTCCTGTTTCAATTCGTTCACCGCTGCTCCGAAAGCCGGTTTCTCCTCTTTTGGCAGTGATTTCATTTCTTTCATCAAAGCCTGAATTTCGCCTTTCTTTCCAAGATATCTGACTCTTGCATCATTCAGCTCGCTCAGTGTCTGGGCCTTGGAAACACATTCCAAAGCTTGTGTTCGAATAGTGTTGATCTGTTCCATATTATTCCTTTCCATTAAAAAAAGACGTCTCAGGAACGAAATAAATTCCGCGGTACCATCCTGATTCGTCTAACGCACTTAATTGGCCATGATAACCGTCTGATACGGGAGAGGATTAGCTCTCAGCTCCAAGGTGAATTCCTCATGACTTCCTGCACCGATCCTTTCAGCTTACGGATCCGCTCTCTTTTCAGGTGTTGCATGCATACTATGTCTTTTCAACGCTTATTACGTGAATTATACAAAATTCGGAATAAAATCTCAAGATTTGATTCAGCATTCATGATAGAATCTGATTATGGAAACAATACAATCGACTTCAAACAAAACCATCAAAGCTCTTGCAAAGCTGCATCAGAAAAAATACCGGGATCAGGAAAACCGTTACCTGATCGAAGGGGAACATTTAGTGAATGAAGCAAAAAATGCCGGAGTCCTTGAACATATTTATTCGCTTTCGCCCTATCCGATCGGTATCCCGAACACATTATGCAGCCAGCCTGTGCTCAACAAGCTTTCATCCCAGCAGTCTGATGCCGTTTTGATCGGTGTATGCCGGAAAAATGCGACGGAAAGCGCTGCATCAGATCATATTCTCGTTCTTAACGACGTGCAGGATCCAGGAAATTTAGGAACCCTGCTCCGCAGTGCCTATTCCTTTGGTTTCGAAAAGGTGATCCTCTCTCCTGGCTGCGCGGATCTGTACAATTCCAAGACGATCCAGTCCTCGCAAGGCGCACTGTTCCATATCCATGTCGAAAAACAGGATATCCTTTCCTGGATCGGACAGGCGCGTTCCGAAGGATTTGTTTGCTTCGCGACCGCGCTGCATTCTCACTCCCGTTTTCTGCACGAGATCTCTTTTCCAAAAAAAACAGCCCTCATTTTGGGAAACGAGGGCTCAGGTCTTCCGGACGAGATCATCGAAGCGTGCAATGAATCCGTCAAGATCGAAATGGCTGCCTTTGAATCTTTAAATGTTGCGATTGCCGGATCGATCGGTATGTACGAGGCCTTTATTCAGTCTTCTCGAACAGATTGAAATGATCGCACGCTTTATATATCCCGTCATCTACATTAGCTGCTGTGATATAAGCAGCCTTTTCTTTTAATTTGCTGCTTGCGTTTCCCATCGCAATAGAAAGCCATTGCGGATCAAACATGACAAGATCATTGTCATCATCCCCGAAAACGATGACATCTTCAGGATTTCCTCCTGTGACTTCCAGCATATCGAGTATTCCCTGTCGTTTTTCATCGTACTGGAACATTAAGTATTCCGGTACAAACCGCAGATTGCCCAGAAGAGTTCTTGAGCTCAGCTTTTCTTCATCCTCTTTCGAAACCGAAAGATAAATCTTATAAATTTCTTTGACCGAATCGAAATCAAGTTCGGGATCGATCACATATCGGGTCGGCTCTTTCCTCTCCCCGACCTGCTCGCGGAACAGATCGTTTTTAGCATAGCAGTCAACCGAGTCATCCAGCATCATAAGAATTCCGATTCCTAGTTCTTCTGCCTGATGAATGATAGTCAAAGCTTTTTTTCGGTCAAGCGGGATATTATGATAAAGCTCATTGTCCACTACAAGCGCCCCGCCTCCGCAGCAGACCATATTTTTCAATCCAGCTTTTTCCATAAATGGTCTTGCTTTGTAATGAGCACGCCCTGTGGCGATCGCTACAAAATGTCCAGCTTCCTGAAGCCTGTTCAGAGCTTTCTGCGCAGAAGGAACGATTTGCCCGGTAGAGCGATCTGTCAACGTGCCATCTATATCGAAAAATATATACTTCTTTTTCATAGAGCTTCCTTTTTCTCAATGATTTCTATTCCTTCTTTTGAAGCAATAAGAGCCTTCGTTACGACATTTGCAAATAAAGAGGTATCCACGACCCCGTATAAAGCGGATATCGTTTCATTAGCCTGTACGGGATCCTCTACGCTTCTCATGTCGATATCAACAATTATGTTGCCGTTATCCGACATGACAAATCCGTCTTTTTCTTTCGATGATCTCGGGGCTGCTGTAAAGCCAAGATCAAAAAGCTTCTTCATGATACAGCTGTAGGCATCCTTCATGATCTCGATCGTTAAAGGCACATCAAAGCTTAAATGTTCAAAAAAACGGGTCTCTGGTGCAAGGATCACATATTCGCCCGCCATGGAACCGATAATTTTCTCCTGCGTATGAATCGCACCCATTGACTTGAGACAGAGCAGCCGGCGATCGATCTCATTGCAGCCATCAAAAGCGATATCCACATGATCGCAAAGCCATGTCGGTATGATCTCAAGTTCATGCTGAGCGGCAATAAGCGCCGTTTTAGCAGAAGGAGTGACAACTTTAACTTTTATTCCGCTCATATGAATAAATTCGATCAGATATTGAATCGTTTCTCCGCCGCCTAACCCGACGACCATTCCTTCACGGATCATCTTAAAAGCGGCTTCCGCGCATTTTCTTTTCATTTTCTCTCTCCTTTAGAAAAAAGCCGTGTTGAACATGGCTTTTTTCAATTGATTATTTGATCTCTTTTACGTAAATGTTATTCACGCGATCCGGTCCGACAGAAATCATCGAAACAGGAACTCCGACATATTCCTCGATAAAATCGATATAATCGATGCATTCTTTCGGAAGATCCTCTTTTCTCTCGATTTTTGTGATGTCTTCTTTCCAGCCCGGGAAAACCTTGTACACCGGTTTTGCGCGGGCAACCTCTTCCTGATCGCTTGGCACGATATCAAGGATCTGCCCATCAATTTCATAACCGATACATACATTCAGTTCATCGAGCCCGGTAAGGACATCGATCTTAGTCAGCACGATATCCGTCAGTCCGTTGAGCATATGCGCATGCTTTACAACCACAAGGTCGAGCCAGCCGCATCGGCGCGGTCTTCCTGTCGTGGCTCCAAACTCAAATCCATGATCGCGGATCCACTCGCCTTTCTCGTTTTCAAGTTCCGTTACAAACGGACCTTCGCCGACGCGCGTAGAATACGCTTTTACGACGCCTACAACCGTCTGGATCTTGGAAGGGGCCACACCCGCTCCTTCTGTTACTCCGGCACTCGTCGGCGAAGAGGAAGTAACATAAGGATATGTACCATAGTTGATATCGAGCATACATGCCTGCGCTCCTTCAAAAAGGACATTTTTCCCTTCATCGATTGCTTTATTGATGACTGAAGTGGTTTCTTTGATCATTGGCATGATCCTTGAACGGATCTGTTCAAAATCCGCAATGATTTTTTCTTCATCCATCGGCTCGGCATTGTACACTTCTGTAAACAATTTGTTTTTCAGTTTCAGATTTTCATGCACTCTTTCTTTAAAGTGTTCAAAATCTTTCAGTTCATGATAACGGATCCCGTGACGGGCATATTTATCCGCATAACACGGGCCAATTCCTTTTTTTGTCGTACCAATCTTATTGACTGCTGCCGATTCTTCAAGCTGATCCTGATAACAATGATAAGGCATCAGAATGTGTGTGCGATCCGATACGATGATATGATCAGTGCTCATCCCGCCTTCCTTAAGCTTTTCCATTTCTTCCAGCAGCACAAATGGATTGCAGACAACTCCCGGTCCGATGATGCAGGCTCCCTCTTCATGAAGCACACCGCTTGGAAGCAGATGCAGCACATGTTTTTTTCCGTCCACGATTACTGTATGGCCTGCGTTGTCTCCTCCCTGGAAACGAACGACCATATCGGCATTTTCAGCAAGGACATCCACGATTTTCCCTTTTCCTTCGTCACCCCACTGTGTTCCGACCACGACCTGGCTAGACATAACAATCACTCCTTTAATCTTTAGACTTAAAAATTATACCATAGCTGTGCTTTTGCGTCATTCACGATTTCACGATATCGCCGCAAAACCCGATCATGCAGCAATTGATTCGTGTATCGATCCGGCATGCATGCTATAATCTGAAATGAATGCAGAAAGGAGCATGATTTATGGCTTTAGACGGCTTGCTTCTTCACACCATTACCGATCACCTTCATATTCTTGAAGGAGGAAAGATCGGCAAGATACAAAACTTGAGTGACGAAGAAATTTTATTTCACATCCATACCCCGAAAAACGGCAACCAGCGCCTCGTTATCAATGTTCATTCCAATACAAACCGGATCTATATTCACGAACATTCGATCGATGTGGCACCGGCACCGACCAATTTTGTCATGTTTTTAAGGAAGTATATTTCCCAGGGGATCATCACAAAAATATCGCAAATTGATTTTGACCGCATTGTAAAGATCGAAATGAAAGGACACAATGAGCTCGGCGATACAAAGAACCTGGTTCTTTACGCGGAGCTCATGGGAAAATATGCAAACCTTGTCCTGGTAGGAGAAGATCACAGGATCATGGACGTTTTAAAACGCATTCCTGTTTTTGAAAATTCCAAACGCCTCATTCATCCTGGCGCTCAATACGTTCTTCCTGCCCGGGAAGTCCGGCTCGATCCCGAAAAAACAGAGGACTCGATGATCGATCTGGATATCCCGTTAACAAAACAGATCGAGGGATTTTCTCCACTTATTTCCAGAGAATTTGTATACCGGATCCATAATGGCGAGCATTTCGAAAAGATCATGCATCAGCTTTTGTCTTCAAATACGCTATATGTATACGACGATAAGAATTCTCATGCCATCCCTCTTCTTCATCTGGACAAAGAATATAAATCCTATGACCTGATGGATGGCCTGGATCATTTGTATGAGCAAAACGAAGCGAAGACAAGGATCCGCGAACAGTGCGGAGATGTATTCCGAACTGTAAATAAAGAAAAAACAAAACATGAAAAGAAGCTTCCTAAACTTGAAAAAGCCCTGCAGGAAGCCCAGGATCTGGAAAAATACCGGAAATACGGAGATCTGTTGTTTGCCTACATGTACGATGCAAAAAAAGAAAAAACGATCCAGCTGGAAGATTTTGAGACTGGCAAAACAATAAATATTCCGATCGATATGCGTTACGATCTGAAAACCAACGCCAACAAATATTATCAGAAATACCACAAAATGAAACGTAGCCTCGATGTGATCAAAGAACAGATCGAGCAATGCAGGGAGGATATCGCCTACTTTGCTCAGCTTCAGGAACAACTTGATCACTGCTCACCTGCAGATGCACTGGAAATTCGTGAAGAACTGATCAAGAACCGGTATTTGATGCCAAATAAATCAGCGACGAGAAAGAAAAAAGCAAAAAATCCTCATGTGCTCCATCTTCGAGCAGAAAATGCTGATATTTATGTAGGAAAAAACAATATTCAGAACAACTATATTACCCATCATTTATCACGGAAAAACGATTTATGGTTTCACGTAAAGGATTATCACGGTTCTCATGTCCTGCTGAAATGTGAGGAAGCCACCGAAGAACTGATCCGCATGTGCGCCCAGCTGGCGACATATTTTTCCAAAGGAAAAATGTCGAGCAGCGTCCCGGTAGATTATACTCGGATCTCCCAGCTGAAAAAGGTTCCTGGATCAAAGATCGGATTTGTAACTATGAAAACCTACAAAACGATCTATATCGATCCGGATCCCGAAACGATCGAATCCTGGATCAATCGTTATGAAGTAAAATAGTTAAGATTAATTTAAGAAAGATCCATTAAAATAAAAATAAGGGGAAACATATATGAGAAATGATTTATGGGTAGCTTATGAATTTGCCGCATCCATTGCGCCACTGCTCATACTTGTATACCGTCAGCGGCGCAAAGGGAAAAAAATATCCAATAAAGAGTATTATGTGATCGTTACATTGGCTGTGTATATCATCAGCGTGTTCCATTTTACGCAGGCCGGAACACTATATGACCTTTTATCGCATATAGAAAATATCGGGATCCCTGTCATTAACATCGAACCATTTTCGCAGGGAATCAGCAAAGTAGGATATATGCTCAACATCGTGCTCTTTATCCCGTTCGGGATCCTTGTGCCGCGCTTATGCCGACAGTTTGATTACTGGTTTTTTACGATCCCGCTGGGCACATTGTTTTCATTTTTTATCGAAATGACCCAGCTTCTCAATGACAGGATCACCGATATCGATGATCTGATCATGAATACGATCGGCGTTGTCATAGGCTATAGCGCCTATTGCATTTATAAATATGTAAAAAGAAAAAAAGGGAAAGAGATCGAATCCTTTGATATTTCTCCTGCCCTTCTAATTCTCTATATTTTTGTTTTATATGCCGGACGCTTCGTATTTTACGACGAATCCCTCCCTCTTATGACCGGATGATACACCAAGATCAACCAGCGTGTTGGTCTTTTTTTTAAAAATGCAGACGGCTCAAGCCATCTGCATCGTTTGTTTAACCCTTGATCGTAACGGTCGTTCCATCCGGTCCGGGAGTATTCTTCAGATAATCAATGATTTCTGCTTTTTTGTCAGACTTGCAAGGCTTGCATTTAAAGTCGGAAACATCTCCATTGACCATTGCCTCTGCCAAAGCGCCGCAGCCGGCATATCCGCAACCGCCGCAGTTATAGTTCGGTAGTTCCGCTGTAACCCAGTCAACACGAGGATCCGCTTCCACATGCAGAAACTTGCTGGCAAGTCCAAGACCACATCCCAAAATGGCACCGAGCACAAGCATCATAATAATTGCACTTACCATGCTCATCGTCCTCCTTCATTTATTTTATCATGTGACGGATTGTTCATACAGGAATAATCCTTGCACCCGTCGCAATCCGCCTTTAAATTTTCGCAGCCCGCAGGAAGAGGTGTGCGTTTATTCATCAAATACAATGTAATATAAACGCCTACCAGCCCTCCAAACAGCAGGACCGCTCCTACCAGTGTCTGAACAGACATTATACGATACCTGCAAATCCGCTGAACGCCATAGCCATGATCGCGGCAACGATCAGCGCGATCGGATTGCCTTTTAACGGATTAGGAACAGCTGCGATATCAAGACGTTCGCGGATCGTTGAGAAAATATACAATACGATCGCAAAACCAAGCGGCGTACCAATCGAATAAACGAGCATCTGCGCAAAACTGTATGAATTCGAAATGTTGACAAGGCATACGTTCAATACGACACAGTTCGTTGTGATCAATGGCAGGTAAACACCTAATGATTTATACAAGGAAGGGCTTGTCTTTTTGATAAACATTTCTGTGAGCTGCACGAGCGACGCAATAACAAGAATAAATGTGATCAGATCCATGAATTCAAGCTGAAGCGGCACCAGAACAAGATAATACAAACCATATGTAACGAGCGCGGCCACAACAATAACGAACATGACCGCAACGCCCATACCGATTGCCGAGCTTCTCTTTCGCGATACACCCATGAACGGGCACATTCCAAGAAACTGGTTCAGCACGACGTTGTTGATCAATACGCTCGTGACCAATAAAGTAACTAATTCAGCCATGCTTCTACTTTACCTCCTGTGCTTTTGCGGCTTTCTCGTCCGCATGTTTTTTATACGCACCGATCACAGCAGCGAGGAATGCAAATGTCACAAATGCTCCGACTGGTGAATTGAACAGCGGAATCGTGAAATCTTCAGGAATCAGACGCAGATTCAGCCATACCTGTGCATCATTGAACGGATTGACAATATTGAGAACTCCTGTTGCCAGCACTTCACGAATAAAAGACATTGCCACGACTGCCAGTGTATATCCAAGTCCCATACCGAGTCCGTCAAGCGCGGAATCAAGAATTCCATGCTTGCTTGCGAAAGCCTCGGCACGGCCAAGAATGATGCAGTTTACTACGATCAGCGGAATAAATACGCCAAGACTTGTATTCAGTGCCGGAGCGTAGGCTTCGATCAGCATCTGGATGATCTTTACCAGCGTCGCGATAATGACAATATAAACAGGAATACGGATTTCATCCGGTACGATTTTACGGATCGCTGAAATGATCACATTCGACATGATCAAAACCATAATAACTGCGGCTCCCATACCGATCGCATTGTTTACTGTTGTTGTAATGGCAAGAGTCGAACAAATACCAAGATACAAGGAGAATACAGGGTTATCCTTGATCAGACCGGCTTTAAAATTTTCAAAACGGTTCATGATTTTCCCCCTATTCTAATCCTGCAGCAATATCTGCTGCCTGATGGATCCCCTCAACAACCGGAGTGGATGTGACTGTGGCACCAGAAATCGTATCGATCTCTCCTGCAGCCTCTTTTCCGACTACGCTGTCCGCAAATGCGCTCTCCGTGATCTTCGAGCCGATCCCTTTCGTGTCGCCGTTCGAGATCGCTTTGAAAGCGGAAATCGTCAGATCGTCCTTGTTGATGGAAACCAGAAACGTCGTTCCGTCTTTATAACCGGAAACGCTCATATTAAAAATATAATTATCCTCGTAGGAATAAATTTTGTTTACGCTTGGATTATCCGTCGTCACGTCCATGATCTTGAAATCATCGACATCTGCTTCAGGATACATTTCAAGCAGAACCTGCTTTTCGGCCCGTTCATTGTTTTCCGCAATAACAGGCGCCGTCATCTGATTGGCAAATGCCAGTGCTCCTCCGGCAATTGCCGAAACAACAGCCAGGAACAACGCTAGATAAAAGATCTTATTCATAGTACTGCCTCCTCTGCCGCTTCAGGCACAACATAGGCCGTCGCGCTCGAAGATGTGCTGAGCGTACGAACCGGCTCAATTGTCTGGGCAGCAAAGAACGATACGCCAAGAGCGAGCACGCAGAAGCACGCAAACGTAATGTATACCTTTTTCATGATCTTCAGCTGATTTCCGTCAAACGCTGTTTCGATCATAGGCGTGAACATATTCATCAGCAGGATCGAATACAGACATCCTTCCGGAAGATTGGCTTTCATGCGAAGCAGCACAGTAAGGATAGCTGCTCCCAGGGCAAAGATTACGCGGCCGGATGCGCTTGTCGGATTCGTGACAGGATCTGTCAGCATGAATACCGCTCCGAACACGACACCGCCTGTAGCAAGATGAAGAGCCGGATACCAGATCAGTGCCGGAACGCCATGATAGGATTCCAGACCGCACATTAAAGCAATGATCGCTGTCATGATCGCGATCGCGCCAAGATATACGACAGGAACTCTCCAGTCAATTACGCGGCGGACAGCTAAAACGATTCCTACCAGCAAGATAACGATCGTAAAGGTTTCTCCCATCGCGCCGGCATAGGTTCCCATGAACAGGCTGCCGAAGCCGCCGAATGTTTCAAGAAACTTATCGAGAACTTCCGGAGTTGCCGGCAGCCAGTGATACGTATTGGCGATCGTGGCTGTCGGAGTCGCTGCTGTTACCAGATCGGTCGCTGCACCGGCGAATGCCGCAAATACCACCGCACGTCCAACGGCTGCAGGATTAAAGATATTCTGACCGAAACCTCCAAACAGCAGACGTCCCACGACAATGGCGAATACCGTAGCGATAATGAGCGCATACGGTGTGATCGTGATCGGGCACATCAAGGTCAGGATGATCGAAGTGACCCATCCGAACGAATGAGCCAGAAACGGTTTCAACGGCTGCTTCGTCGATTTAGCGAAAATAGCTTCACAGACAAATGTCGTGATCAAAGAACATGCCAGCAACAGGATGGCCTGAAGCGTATAACGCATCCCGTAGGCTGTTCCGTAATAAATGCATGTACAGGCAAAAACGACAAGAAGACCGATGGTCAGGTCGCGCATGATGCCTTGTGTCGATTGTTTCCCTTTAATGTTCGGGCTTACGTGAAAATTAAACTTCATTTCTGAGCCCCCTATTTCTTTTTCTGCAAAGCAAGTGCACGTTTCGCTTTGCGGACATTTTCCGTAACATCAATTTTCGAAGGACATACATAAGTGCACATACCGCATTCCACGCAGCTCATAGCCTGACGTCTTTCCATTTCTTCCGTATTTCCTTCTTTTACTGCCATAGCGATCCGCACAGGCTGCAGACCAGCCGGACAATGATCCGAGCAGCTTCCGCATCGCAGACATGCGATCGCATTGTCAGCCGGATTGTCCAGGATTGTCAGTGCATTCATTGCGCGATCAATAACGAAAAGATCATTCGGGATCGCTTTGCCCATCATCGGGCCGCCCGCAATCAGCCGGACAGAATCCTGCGTGAATCCGGTGTGCTCGAATATTTCCTTGACCGGCATACCGACAGGAACGAGCACGTTCATTGGCTTTTTCACACACTGTCCTGAAATGGTTACTGTCTTCATTGAAATCGCTTCACCGTATTCCATCATTCTTGCAAGCATGATGGCTGTTCCGGCATTGTTTACGATGCATCCTGCTTCTGCCGGCAGCGATCCGTATTCCTTCTTCATGACTTCGCGCACAAGCGTACGTTCCCAGCCCATCGGATACACATCCGGTACCTCACGAACTACAACACCTGTATTCTGGGCCGCTTGCCTTACGACCTCGATCAGATCAGGGTGCGATTTTTTGATGCAGATCATAACTTCCTTGGCATCCGCCATTTTCTTCATGATCAAAGCCCCTGTCACTAAGTGTTTCGGATCTTCCATCATCAGCTTGTAATCGGCTGTGATGTACGGCTCGCATTCTACGCCATTGATCAGCACTGTTGTAATTCCCTCAGGCTTTAAATATTTTACATATGTCGGAAAGGCTGCGCCTCCCAGACCGACCAGACCTGCGTTTTTAGTAAATTCCACCAGCTCTTCACGCGATTTATTTTCATATTGAATCGGTTCAAAAGCCTGTACCGCTGTCTGCTTGTGATCCACCTGAATGACCATATGCTGCTGCGGGCGCAGCGATGAATGCATTCTTTTTACATTTCCCGTATAGATGCCGGAAACGCTTGAGTAGATCGGAACGACAAAACCGGATTTTGTCTGTGCCAACTTTGTGCCGACAAATACCTGATCGCCTTCATTGACCAAGACTTCGAAATCCGTATTGTTTCCTGCCACAAGAGGAATATAAACCTCTTTGGAAGGCATGATCTCGAGAACCTTTTCGTGTTCTGTCTTGTCCTTATGACCAGGGATATGTTCACACATTTTTCCTAGAAAAAGTGACATATTTTTCCATAAACCTCCATATCATACAGAGATAATTCTATGCTATTCTGAAAACGATTGCAAATACAAATCAAAAACAAATCATGGCATAATGTGCCTGTTCATCAATTTGCCAAATAAACAGAATCCGCTATAATTGAGGCATGAACAATAAAAAAACTATAAAATACTGGATCATCGGTTCGCTCGTGTTTCTCGCAGCCGTGGTCGGACTTGTCAGTCTGAGCAGGGCCAGGCCCAAAAGCGAAACGCAGACATTCAATGAAACATATACCGATCTAGGCTTTGATACACCGATTTCCTTTCAGGCAACATGCACACAAGAGGAGTTTACAAAATATGAGAAAATCCTGAAGGACACATTCAAGGAGTATAACGAGATCTTTGATCAGTACAATCCATATGAAGGAGTCAACAATATATATACGCTGAATCATGAAGCCTCTGGCTCTCCGATCGAAGTGCCTCAGCCTCTGATCGACTGTCTCGACCTGGCTATTGAAGCCGGAGAACTGGACGAACGCTTTGATGTGAGCGAAGGAAAAGTGCTCTCTTTATGGCATGATGCACGGGAAGCGGAAACACCGTACGTCCCGGACCAAAATGCCATTGAACAGGCCAAACGTCATGAAGGCATCTCTGCCATTCAGATCAACGGCAGGACCGTGCAGTTTACCGATCCGGATCTTCAGCTCGATCTTGGAGGGATCGCGAAAGGATACACGGCAGGGATCTGTGCCGATCGTCTTCACGAAGCCGGTCTCGATAACGGATATATCAACGCGGGCGGCAATGTCGTTTTGTTAGGCGAAAAGCCGGACGGCAAAGACTGGGTCATCGGGATCCAGTCTCCGGACACTTCACCAAGTGTCGTTCAGTTTACGACAAAACGTCCTGTGGTCATGGTGACGAGCGGCGACTATCAGCGGTATATGGAAGTTGACGGAAAGAGATATTCCCATATCATCGATCCGACAACGGGCTGGCCGGCTCAATACATGCGCAGCGTGACTGTCATCGGCGATGCCGATCAGTCCGCGTGGGCTGATGCGATGAGCACGACCTTGTTCTGCATGAGCGTTGAAGAGGGCATGCAGTTCTGCAAGGACAACAGTCTCCAGGCTGTCTGGATCACAGACCGGGATAAACCGGTTGACGGTCTGGAAGCGGATTTTGTCACACCGGACTACAACATTTACTGTACAGCAGGATTAAAGGATTCTTTGAAATTATCCTTATGATATACAGCTTCGGCAATTGCCGGAGCTTTTCATTTGTATAAATCGGTAAAAGCTGTAAAAAATATAACCAGGCAGGAAAGGAATATCTCTATGAGTTACTATAAATATTTAAAAGAAGAAATCGCCTGGATCAAGGAACATGATCCGTCACTGAATTCAGCGGTCGAAATATGGTTCATGCCAGGGTTCCGTGCTTTAAAGACATGGTATTTTACCCATAAGCTCTATAAAAAGCATCCTTCGCTTGCCCGTATCATTTCTCTACGGTCCCAAAGAAAAACGGGCATCGATATTCATCCCGGCGCCACGATCGGCAAACATGTATTTATCGATCATGGCAGCGGAGTCGTGATCGGCGAAACGTGCGTCATTGGCGAACGGGTCATGATCTATCAGGGCGTAACGCTTGGAGCGACCGGAAAAGTTGCCGGCAAACGCCATCCGACCGTAGAAGATGATGTAGTGATCGGAGCCGGATCCAAAATTATCGGCAATATTACCCTTCATCAGGGATGCAAGATCGGGGCTGGTTCAGTCATCATCAAAGATGTGCCAGCCAATACAACGATGATCCCTGCTCCAGCGTATGCCATCCGGAATCAGAACGGAAAGATCAAGGTTCCGAATATTTCATCTCTTGAAGGAAAGCTGAACTGTGTGCTCAAACAGCTCGACCCGGATAATTCAAAATGCAAAAAGGAAGCGGACTCATGAATCAGTAGCCGCTCCCTTTTCATGGAACATAAAAAAAAGCCCTTTAAACAAGGGCTGAATTTTCAATGGTGCGGAGAACGGGACTCGAACCCACATGAGTTGCCTCACTAGCGCCTGAAGCTAGCGCGTCTACCAATTTCGCCATCTCCGCAACAGCAAGATAATAATAACAAACACCTACCCGATTTGTCAACACTTTTTCTAAAATAAATCAAAAAAAGCAAATAAATTTTATCCCGCCTATCCATCCTCTATAATGAAGACATGAAAAAAGAACAGCAGATCAGCGTTGAGGCCACGCTCGTCAATAAAAGAGTCACTGTATACAACGCAGTGGAAGGTCTCGAAAACCCTATGAACATGTATGAGCTTGATTTTGAAACAGCCGACGGTCAGGCATTATCCTTCGAAGTCAGCATCTTCGAATACCAGAATGTCGAACGCGGTATGAAAGGAGTGCTCGTATACAAAGGGTACGATATCGTTTCCTTCGGGAAATGGATCAAGGATTTCAAGATGTAGCAGGATCAATCCGATCCTGCTTTTCTTGTACAAAAAAAGAGGGAATGTCCCCTCTATTCTTCCCCGTCCCAGCAGTAGGTGCACAGATCGCACTTCTCGAGGCCGATCGATTCGATCATATCATCGAGACGATGGTAACGCAGCGATGTAAAATTCAGACGCTTCCGGATCTCTTCGCACATCCGTGCATACTCTTCGCTATCCGGATCTGCGTAGCGCTTCAAGGTTTCCACAGATACATCCGCTCCTTCCAGATCTTCGATGACGCGGCGCGTGATCAGTTCTCTTTCCGAATTGGAGCGGGAGAAATTCAGATATTTGCATCCAAACATGATCGGAGGACAAGCCGGACGCACGTGGACTTCTTTGGCACCGCTGTTATATAAAAACTCTGTCGTTTCGCCAAGCTGCGTTCCTCTGACGATCGAATCGTCGATCAAAAGAAGTTTTTTATCCTTGATCAGATTGGCGACCGGGATCAGTTTCATCTTGGCAATCATGTTCCGCTGCGCCTGGCTAGTCGGCATAAAGGAACGCGGCCAGGTTGGTGTGTATTTGATGAATGGACGCGAAAACTGTATTCCTTTGACATTGGAATAGCCGATCGCATGAGCGACACCGGAATCCGGCACCCCAGCCACGCTGTCCACTTCTACATTATCACGCGAAGCAAGGATCTCTCCGCAGCGGTTGCGCATCATTTCTACATTGACCCCTTCATAGGTCGATGTCGGATAGCCGTAGTACACCCAGAGAAAAGAGCATACTTTTTTCTGCTCATACGGCTTCTGCAGCACTTTTACTTCATCCGGTGTGATCAGGTCGATCTCACCCGGCCCCAGATCTTTGAGATGAGTATACCCTAAATTGAGAAACGCGCTGCTTTCGAACGTTGCGCAGAATCCGCTGTCTTTCTGTCCAAGAATGACCGGTGTGCGGCCAGCCTTGTCACGCATCGCATAGATCCCGTCCTTGTTCAGGAGCAGGATGCTCATACTGCCATCGACCATGTCCTGAACAAACTTCAATCCTTCCACGATCGAATCTTTCTGATTGATCAGAGCCGCGATCAGCTCGGTCGGATTCACGCCGCCGACACTCATTTCCTGAAAATGGGTCATCCCTTTTTTAAAACAATGCGCTTTCAGCCCTTCGAGATTATTGATCCGTCCTACAGTTGTCAGGGCAAACGATCCTAGATGCGAATGTAGCAGCAGCGGCTGCGATTCGTAATCCGAAATACACCCGATCCCTGTTTTTCCGTCAAACGAATCGAGATCCTTGTCAAATTTTGTCCGGAACGGAGAATTTTCGATATTGTGGATCGCTCTGGAAAATCCGTTTTCTCCCAGTACAGCCATACCGGCCCTGCGCGTTCCTAAATGCGAATGATAATCGATCCCGAAAAACAAATCCAGAACACAGCTCTCTTTTGAAGCCACCCCAAAAAAACCACTCATGATACAAGTCCTGCCTTTCTATATGTTGATCTAAACACCAATAAGCAAGATTCCGTAAAACCTTGCTTATTGTATAACATTATTCTTTTTCTAAAATTGCCGCGCAGCGATCGCACAAACCATCTTCGTGATCGCTTTCCGTATAATTCCAGCAGCGAGGACAAACATGTCCTTTTGCTTTATCGACTTCGATCTCGCAAACTTCGAACGGAGTAAGAGGACCATCGACAAATTCAACCTTTGAAACAATCAGCCACTGGGCAGCGTTCGGAACGATCCGTTCGAACAATCGTTTTGTTTCTTCGTTCAGACGAATTTTCAGCGAAGCCTCCAGCGACTTCTTGATCAGTCCGTTGGCACGCGCGATCTCAAGAGCCTTGAGAACATCCTTGCGAACCGCAAGCAGCTGATCCATCTCATGAACGAGCCGGCCAGCATCACAGTCAACATCCACCTTGACAAATTCGCTCAAATGGATCGATTCTTCATCAAAATGCATGAAGTCATTGATTTCTTCTGCCGTATGACAAAGGATCGGAGCCCACAGACGTGTCAGGACATCAAGGCACAAATAAAGCACAGTCTGAACCTGCCGGCGTGCCGGATCATCCTCGTTAAGGATATATAAAATGTCTTTTGTATAATCAAGATAATACGCAGACAATTCATTGGTCATAAAGTTCGTCAATGTGCTCACGACATCCGCAAAACGGTATTCATCGTAGGCATCCAGGCAAACATCAGCCACCTTGTTCAGCTTAACAAGAATGTATTTGTTCAGATCGGACAGATCGTTTGTCGGGACCAGATCCGCTTTGGCAAATGTATTGTTGTCAAGATTGGCCATCAGGAACCGGAACGTATTGCGCACTTTGCGGTAGTTCTCGGAAACCTGTTTCAAAATATTCTGTCCCATCGAGCAGTCTGCCTGATAGTCGACACTCGTTGCCCACAGACGTAAAATGTCCGCTCCATATTTTTTCGTGATCTCTCCGGGCGCCACCGCATTCCATTGCGACTTGGACATTTTCACGCCCTTTTCATCCATGACAAAGCCATGGGAAAGAACTTGTTTATACGGCGCTTTTCCGTAAACTGCCGTACCGACGATCAAAGACGAATTGAACCAGCCCCGATACTGATCGGATCCTTCGAAATAAAGATCGGCAGGATATCCGAGCCCGCGCTCGATCATCGCTCCTGTATGAGAGGAACCCGAATCGAACCACACATCCATCGTATCGGTTTCCTTGCGGAAAATACCGTTAGGCGAATGCTCGTTCGTATATCCTTCAGGAAGCAGTTCATCCGCCTCTTTCTCGAACCAGATATTGGAGCCATGTTCTGCGAACAGTTCAGCCACATGATCGAATACAGCCTGATCCATGATCGGCGTGTCATCCTCCCCGTAGAAAATCGGGATCGGAACGCCCCATGCGCGCTGACGCGAAATACACCAGTCGCCACGGTCCGCGATCATATTATGCATACGGCCTTCGCCCCATGCCGGAACCCAGCTGATCGAATGGATCTGCTCAAGCAGAAGATCGCGGATCTTGTCGATCGAAGCAAACCATTGCGTAGTGGCGCGGAAAATGATCGGTTTTTTCGTACGCCAGTCATGAGGATAGGAGTGCGTAATAAAGGTCAGGTTCAGCAGCGCACCGAGTTCATCGAGCTTCTGCGTAACCACTTTATTAGCATCTTCTACATATAAGCCTGCCAGATCTTCTCCTGTGCTTTCCATCAGTTTTCCCTGTTCATCGACATTGACATCCATTTCCAGACCGTAGCGCATTCCTGTATTGAAGTCATCCACACCAAAAGCCGGAGCCGTATGGACACATCCTGTACCAGCATCAGCTGTTACATAATCGGCGAGAACGACAAGACTTTCACGCTCAGGATACAAAGGATGAACTGTAGTGATCCCTTCCAGCTCTTTTCCTTTGAACGTCTTTACGACACGATATTCTTTCACATCAAATTTCGGCATCAGATCTTCGACCAGCTCATTCAATACGACAAGTTTGCCATGATCCGTATCCACAAGCGCATATTCCATATTCGGATGCAGCGCGATCGCCTTGTTGCCAGGAATCGTCCACGGAGTGGTGGTCCAGATCACAAAACTGTCTTCCGTATCCAGCACACCTTTTCCGTCTTTCACATTGAATTTGACAAAAATGGTCGGAGACTTGATGTCTTTATATTCCACTTCCGCTTCCGCAAGCGCCGACTCGCTCGACGGAGACCAGTAGACCGGCTTCAGACCTTTGTAGATCAGACCGTCCATAGCCATTTTTCCGAAGATCTTGATCTGTTCCGCCTCAAAATCCTTTGTCAATGTGATATACGGATGATCATAATCTCCAATGCTTCCTAGCGAAAGGAAGCCGGCTTTCTGTTTGGCAACCTGTTCCATCGCATAGTCATAGCAGATCTTGCGGAACTCGGCAATTCCCATCTTCTTGCGGTCGAACCCGAGTTTTGTTACGGCCGTTTCGATCGGAAGACCATGTGTATCCCACCCCGGAATATACGGAACCTTGTATCCTTCCATAAATTTCGACTTGTTGATCACATCCTTTAGGATCTTGTTGAGCGCATGTCCTAAATGAATATCCCCATTGGCATATGGAGGACCATCATGCAAAACGAAAGGTTTTGCGTTTTCGCGGCGGGCCAGCATCTTGTCATACAGACGCTCCTCTTCCCATCGCTGCTGATATTTCGGCTCTTTTTTTGTCAGATTTCCACGCATCTCGAAGCCTGTTTTCGGCATATGCAGCGTATCTTTGTAATCCATGCTTTTTCCCTCCTGAAATAAAAAAAAGACATCCTCATTCCAAGGACGTCAAAAACGCGGTACCACCATTGGTTCCCGGATCATCGTGTTCCGGGCACTCATCAGGATAACGGCCTGTTCCGGGCAAACCTACTCGATGTTCGGAATGCCGGCTCGAAAGGGATACCTTCCGCTTTTTCCATCACGCTCTCTCACCAGTACGAACGCTCTCTGATCATGGTCCAATGCGGACGACGCGTCTTTCTCATTGCCTAAATATATTTTTCGAACCGCAGCATCAGCCGGTCTTTCCTCGTTCTGCCGGAAGTTTCCAGCAGGCGAAACCGCCCGGTCCTGCGAATTGAAACAAAGTCATTATTGCACAATTGAATATTTTCATCAAGCACAATATCATTAACTTTCACAAAACCCTGTTTGATCATCATCTTGGCTTTTGCACGCGAACAATGCGCCAGAGCCGAAACGACAGCATCCAGCCTTGTCCCAGCCACGTTGATCGTAACGACCTCCCGCTCCATATTCAGATCATCGTCCGGCCGGGAAATATGGAACGAAACCGGATGGCGCCCGATCTGGGTCAGATTCGTACAAATGTATTCAGCCATGGAATGCACGCAGAACACGAACAGACGATCCTCTTTCACGATCAGATCGCCAAGCTGATCCCGCTCGATCCCAAGATGCATCAGACTGCCAAGCAGGTCTTTATGAGAAAGCTTTTTGCCGAACCGATCGTCATAATCTGCTTTTAAAACGGAAACGTGTGCCTTGTCCTCCCATTCAAACGGCGAAAAAAAGGCTGCTTTGCGCTCCGCCTTTTCATACCCTCCGAAAAATGTCAGTTCGAGCTTGCTGCCAACCAGATCTTTCACGATCGATTGTTCTGTCAAGGTCAGAAAATCCGTTTCGACCGGCATGTTCCATCGTTCGCTCTGGCTGATCAGATCATTCATTTTTGCTATAAACAACTCATGTCCGCGATAATACATCATCCACCTCCACAAAAAAAGCCAATCCAGACGGAAAGGCTGTTTCTTTACATTGTTCGATAAGCTTTACGCTTCGTCCATATCCTCGGTATCACCTAAAGAAATCGTTCCGGAAACACCGATTGCCTGAGGAGAGCATAAAATAACGTTCTGTCCGATTTTCTGAATCTTTCCGTCAAGCGCGAAAACAACACCTGTAAGGAAATCGATCGTACGCTGCGCGTACTCGCGATCCAGCTTGTGCAGATTGACAACTACAGCACGTCCTTCTTTTAAACGAAGTCCAACTTCTTCGGCTTCGCCAAAGCTTCTCGGTTCAAATAAAACCATTTTTGTATTTGGATTCAAAGTGGATGCATTCGAACGTGTTTTTGGTCTTTCATATTGACTTTGAGGTTCAACATCTACTTCATTTTTGTGAACAGGCTGAGTTTCATAAGCAGATGCTTCTGCTTCATCTTCATCGATCGGAGCGATGTATTCTTTAACTTTAGCAATAAATCCCATGTGACAAACCTCCTTATCGTACATAATTATAACACAAATAGTCCGGTTCAAATGCAGTAAACGCATACTTTGAAACGCATTCATGTGTGTCCTGAGTCATGGATTATGTAATTTAATTTCACTGGAAATGAGCAATGTGCATTGCTTATATGACTATAACACACAACTTAAAAATTAAAAACTAAAAATTTAAAAAACTAAAAAGCCCGATTTCTCGGGCCTTATGGCTTATTCTGTTTCGATCAGACCGTATCCGCCGCCGTGTCTTCTGTAAACGACCGCGATCTTGTTCGTTTCGTCATCTGTGTAAATAAAGAAATCATGACCGAGCAGTTCCATTTTCGTGATCGCTTCATCCAGCGACATCAGCTCAGGTACCAGCGATTTTGTACGAACGATCTCATCGTCGCTGACCTCTTCTTCATCAAAAAGTTCCAGGTCAAGGAACGCTTCGGAAAGCGGATGCGAATTTTTCTTGGTGATCCGTGTTTTCTGGCGCCGGATCTGATCCTCGAGCTTATCGATCGCACGGTCGATTGCTCTGTAAAGATCGTCGTCCGCTACTTCGGTACGCAGGATCGCAAATTTTGTAGGAATCGTAATTTCAATTTTCTGTTTTGTTGGGTACGTACGAATCAAAACATTGGCAGTATCGTTTTCATCAATGATGAAATACTTGTTGAGGACATTCAGCTTCTTTTTGATCTTATCCGAGATGGCCTCCGTAACAGTGATGTTTTTTCCGACAATATTGACTTTCATACTCAATACCTCCTATATATTTATGAGAGGATCACTGATCTTCTCCCTGATTTAATTTTAGCACAATATATCAAAAATGCGAATGTATAAGCGCTTTCATTTGCGAAAGACAAAATAACATCCATTTTCGACAAAACTATTGACAATTGAAAACTTTCGAAAATGTGCAGGAAAATCTTTTCATTTTTACCGATTTCGATTAAACTAGAACCATGAATCCATCAAAATATTACCGATTTTACAACTGACACCGCATAGATCAAACAAAATCATTGTTTGAATTTTTGTGCAGGTGTTTTAAAAAGCATTTCATCACACGAAATGCTTTTTTCTTTGGAGATTCATATCAAGGAGGAGAAAAATCATGATCATCACATTAAAAAAGGATGCCCCGCAAGCCGAGATCGACAAGCTCGTCAAACGATTCGAAAACATGGATCTGCAGGTCACCATGATCCAGGGAGCCAATTACAACGTTTTCGGTCTTGTCGGCGACACATCCAAAGTCGACAAAAAAAACGTACAGGCCAACCCGATCGTAACCAACGTGCAGCGTGTCGCTCAGCCCTACAAGCTCGCCAACCGCATGTTCCATCCGGAAGATACCATCGTCAATGTGGACGGGATCCGGATCGGCGGAAAAAAGATCGCGCTCATTGCCGGTCCATGTTCTGTCGAAAGCGAAGAGCAGATCGTCCGCATTGCCGAAAAAGTCAAGGAATGCGGCGCCGACATGCTGCGCGGCGGCGCCTATAAGCCAAGAACATCCCCTTACGCATTCCAGGGCCTGGGCACCGAAGGCATCATGGATCTGGTGAGCGCCAGGGAAAAAACCGGACTGCCGATCGTATCGGAACTGATGTCGGCCGACAAGATCGACGAATTCATCGAAAATGTCGATATCATTCAAATCGGCGCACGCAATATGCAGAATTTCGACCTGCTCAAAGCAGTCGGACGCACAAATAAGCCTGTCCTTTTGAAACGCGGCCTATGCAATACGATCGAGGAATGGATCATGGCTGCCGAATACATCATGGCCGAAGGCAATATGAACGTCATCTTCTGCGAACGCGGCATCCGCACATTCGAAACCTATACAAGAAATACGCTCGATCTTGCTGTCATCCCGATCATCAAGGAACGCACCCATCTGCCGATCATCATCGATCCAAGCCACGCAGCCGGCGACTACAAGCTGATTGAATCCCTTTCTCTGGCTGCCATTGCTGCCGGCGCCGACGGACTGATCATCGAAGTGCATGACGATCCGGAAAATGCCTGGTCGGACGGCGCGCAGAGTCTCAAACCGGAACGCTTCAAGGATCTTGTCGCCAAAGGAAAAGCGATCGCCCATGTAGTTGGCCGTTCCCTATGAAAAAGGCAAACCAGGTCAAAGACAATCCGTTTCCCTATTCCCATACGAACAAACGGTACTACACGATCGACCATTATTTTCAAAACAAATACCATGCCAAGACAGCCAAGGTCCCTCTCCATGCCGGCTTTACGTGTCCGAACCGGGACGGCACCAAAGGAAGAGGGGGCTGCGCCTTTTGTTCGGAACTTGGTTCAGGCGATACGATCCTGGCATATCACGACACGTTGCAGCAGCAATACGAGCTGGGTCTGGCACGCATGCGCAGCAAATGGCCCGATTGCATCGGGATCGCTTATTTCCAATCTTTTACCAATACCTATGCGCCGCTCGATACGCTAAAAAAGCTGTACGATCCCTTTTTCGAACGCAGCGATGTGGCCGGAGTATGTATTGCCACCAGAGCCGATTGTCTCGATGATGAAATGATCGCCTATTTTGCCGAAAAAGCACAGCACAAAGAAGTATGGATCGAGCTGGGCCTGCAGAGCATTCACGACCAGACCATGGACCGGCTCAACCGGGGCCACAGTTCGCAGATCGTTTTCGATGTGATCGAAAGGCTGAAGACAACACCAGTAAAAACCTGCGTCCATCTGATCAATTCGCTTCCGGGAGAAACCGAAGAAATGATGCTCGAAACCGTACAGAAGATGGCAGACATCCATCCGGACGCGATTAAGATCCATATGCTGCATGTCATACAAAATTCAGCTCTTGGCCGTCTGTATAGCCGCCATCCCTTTCCCTTAATGAGCGAGAAGGAATATGTGGACCTTGTCGTGAAGCAGCTCGAACTGCTTCCTCAGGATATGATCATCGAACGTCTGACAGGCGATGCGCTCAAGGAAGAGCTCATCGCCCCGGCGTGGACATTAAAAAAGACCATCGTTCTCAATGATATCGATAAACGGATGGTCGAGCTCGATACGTATCAGGGGAAATGCTATAAGGCATAAGTGTCGATCCATTGCTTCAGGGTCGAAAAGTACAGTTCGGGATCCTTGCAGCGTGCCGTAGCATGCTCTCCTCCCTCAATGAGCAGGAGCTGCTTAGGATAATTAGCATAATGGTACAGTTTATACACCATATAGGTCGGCACAAAATCATCCTTCGTACCGTGAATGAACAGGATCGGAATATGGGAGTGCTGGACCGCTTTTAACGGATCGGCATCCTTGAAAGCGAAGCCGCCGCGGATGCGCGTGATCCAGTCGGCCACATGAAGGATCGGAAATGGCGGCAGATGCGAAATCTTCTTGAGCTGATAGGCAAACTCGTCCCAGGCGCTCGTATATCCGCAGTCTTCGATGCACGTTTTAACATTCGATGGCAGGTTCCTGCCAAGGCTCATCATGACTGTCGCGGCTCCCATCGAGACCCCGTACAGCACGATCGTGCAGTCCGGATCCTGCGACACGATATAGTCGATCCAGTCGGCTACATCTTCGCTTTCATAGCAGCCCATGCTGATGACATTGCCTTCGCTCTTGTTATGGGCGCGCTGCGAGACCTGGAGAACGCTGTATCCTTCTTCGAGAAAAAAGTCTGCCACGTCCACCAGTTCGCCGTTGCGTCCCATATAGCCATGGGCCAGCACGGCCCACTTGTGGGTATGAAGATCGACCGCGATCCCGTGCAGCTTCAGTCCCTGGCGGTTTGTCAAATAGACATCTTTCGGGTTGTATCTTAAAAAAACATTTTCATATTTTCTCGTTCGTTCGTCCATGATGATCGGTCCGGTAATATACTGCTTATCATTTTTCATATTCAGACAGATATTATAAAAAACCTGACCAATCAGAAATAAGATGAGTGCGATCACAAGAAGGATGATCAAAACGATCACGATCCACATAAGAATCACCTCTTGAAAAAATTATAGCATTATCTAGGGGAAGATTACTTTCTAAAACTCAAAGAATTAGAAAAAGCGGAAGCTTTCCGGTCCATATGGCCGCATGCTTCCGCTTTATTTTACCTGTTATCCTTCAAGCTCTACGCAGTAATATCTTTTCTTGCCCCGACGCACGATCAGAGCATTTCCCGTATACGCGTCCTCTAAATCAATGATCTTTTCCGGATCCGTCACCTTCACGCCGTTGAGCGCGATCGAATTTCCCTTGATCCATTCGCGGCCCTCTCTTTTGCTCGATGCGATCTTCGTATTGACGAGCAGATCAAGAAGGCTCAGACCAGCTGGCGCGCTGATCTTTTCCATGTTCATGATCGCGTCCTTGCGCATGCTTTCATCAAGTTCGTTCAGCCGTCCGCTGAACAGCGCCTGCGTAATGGACAGAGCGGCATTCAGACCTTCCTCGCCATGCAGATCGCGTACGACCTGGCTGGCCAGCGCCTTCTGGGCTTCCCTTTTATGAGGCTCCTCTTTTAACGAACGTTCCAGCTCCTCGATCTCTGTCACTGAAAGGAACGTCAGCTTTTTCAGATATTCAATCACTTTGTCATCTTCCGTATTGAACAGGAACTGGTACAGCTCATATGGCGACGTTTTTTTCGCATCCAGCCAGACGGTGCCTGTTTCGCTTTTTCCGAATTTCGTTCCATCCGCTTTTGTGATCAGCGGCATGGTCAGTCCGTAGCATTTCACGTCGGCCCCGTATTTTTTGCGGATCAGTTCAAGTCCGGACGTGATGTTTCCCCACTGGTCCTGTCCGCCGATCTGCATGCGGCAGTTTTTCGTTCCGTACAATTTCAGGAAATCCAGGGACTGCAGGATCATGTAGGAAAATTCCGTGTAGCTGATTCCCGAATCGAGTCTCTTTTTCACCGTTTCCTTGTTGATCATGTAGTTGACATTGAAATATTTCCCGTAATCGCGCAGGAAGTCAATGATCGTGATATCCTTTGTCCAGTCCAGGTTATTGACCATTTCGAAGCCCCAGAGCGAGTCGATCTGTTTGTGCAGCGCGTCGTAATTGTGCTGGAGCACTTCGGCTGTCAGCATGTTCCGCTCGCCTGTCGCTTTCGGATCGCCGATAAATCCGGTCGCTCCTCCGACAAGCATGATCGGATGATGACCGTGCTGCTGCAGACGTTTCGCCATCAGCAGCGATGAATAATGACCAATGTGCAGACTGTCTGCGGTCGGGTCGGTCCCGATATAAAATGTGAGCTCTCCATTGTTGATCTCGTCTTCCACTTCCGGCGAAGTGACATTGTCGATCAGGCCACGCCATTTCAATTCTTCAAAAAAGTTCATAGTTTCCTCCTCCATAAAAAAAACGTCCTCGCAAAAGGACGTTTTGAACGCGGTACCACCTTTTTTCCTGTTTTCACAGGCACTCGAGCCTTTAACGCAGGCATACGTCATCAAGAAGCTCCAAGGTGTATTCCATGAGCCGGTCCGAAGCTTTTCACCAGCCAGCTTCTCTCTGCAGGGCCTTGTTTCATGTACTCTTTCTCTTCACAGCATTAATCACATTATATCGGATTCAATTTAAAGTTCAAGCAAAACCTTGGCACTTTCCATGACCCGCCATGCCTGGGCGATATAATAGCACGGCGTAAAGTTTTTCTTCAGGATATCGAAGCCTTCCGGCAGCTTTCCGTGAAAATATTCAAGAGCCGAATGGAAGAAGACGATATAATCCTGCACACCTTTCAGTTCCATCTGATCATAGCGTACTGTCCGGTCCGCCTTATTCGGATCCTCTTCAAAATGATTGAAATGGGCCAGGATCAGCCGGAGAAAATCCTTGTAGTGATATTGGCGCTCGATCGGAATGCGGCAGATCAGGCCAAGCACCTCGATCAGGCGCCCGGCCAGATATTCCTGGCTGAATTCGTTTTCCAGAGGAAGCGGTTCATAATGCAGGATAAACTGATACACCATTTTCATCGCTTCATTGTATCCGGTCAGCAGATTCATCTGCCCTTCGCGCATGAGCATGGTCATACATACCTTTTCCACACGCTGCATCGTTTTCCAGTCTTCCGGAAAAAAAGTATACAAGTATCCCGGCGCTTTATTCAGATATTTCAAAGTTTCCAGATACCCTTCGCGCATCTGCGGCACAAGATCGGCTGCCTCGAAGTCGAGAGCTGAATGAAGTTTCATCAGCGGGCGCAGACGGGTATGGGGCATCGGGATCGGCTGGGCCTCCTTGTCAATTTCCTCCAGATCGACCACGATCATGTCATTCGCTCCCATAGAAGAACACAGCTCGAACGGCAAAGTCTGCACATATCCGCCGTCCGCATAATAGTCCTGGCCCACTTTTACGAATTCATAAGCCGGGAAATAAGCTGTGCTGGCAAACAGTTTGTTCACATGATCTTCTTTTGTCATCTCCCGTTTATTAAAAGCCGTGAGTTCGTTTTTGTTCAGATCATAAGCCAGGCATCCGAATTCGACCGGCGAATTTTTAAATTTCTCAAAATCGAACATTTTCAGATAATCGTTTTTCAGATTCGAAATATCCGGTCCGTTTTTCATGAACAGTTCGAGAAAGTGATTGAAATCGTGCCGGCGGAATTCTTTCGTCGCATATTGATTCGGATACATGAAAAGATTTTCGGACAGCGAAGACTGTCGCAAATTGGAAACCCAGCGTACCAGCGGTTCAATGTCATCCTGTACGACAAGAGCACCGATCAGAGCGCCAATGCTTGTCCCGGTCACGATATCGAAGGAATATCCCAGTTCCTTGAGAGCCATGCATACCCCCACCTCATAACTTCCTTTCGAACCTCCCCCTCCTAAAACCAGTCCGTGTTTTTCGCTCATTTGTATTACCTCACATGATTCTATTATAGCGCCCGAAAAGAAAGATCCTGCCGTTCATGCCCCAAAGAAACGAGCATTCACTGCTGCGGAGGATCCGCAGAAGAATGCTCGTTTCATGTTATTTCTTTTTCCTCTTTTTTCGAAGAACTTCAGCCGCTGCCAGCGATCCGGCCGCCAGCGACAGCCAGAATGCCTGGTGTGTCGCAAAATGGATCGCTGTTCCTTTTTTAGGTTTTTAACCGGTTATGGAAGTTTTCTCGTACCGCCATTCAGATTGTACGATATAGTGTATATTTCAAGCACACCAGCAACTCCATGACCAAGTTTTCCTTCTTCATCAGAATCATAGCCCCATGTCGCATAAACACTCATGTCCTTCCTACCAAACGTGATAGACTGGACGGTTACCGGCGCTGCCTCTTCGTGCTTATAAATATGATCGGCAGGTTCCAATGTCCAGCCAAGGAATACGACATATTTTCCATCCTCGTCTTCATGACTCATGTTTCCATCCTGAACGAGAGCCGCATTTGTTCCGGCAAAATAATTGTTCGGATTCGATGGCATCGTACTAGCTTTTCCGCCATTGGCATCATAAAAAAGATGAACCCATTCCTCATAGTCCGGAATGTTGGTCCTGTTTTCGTCCACTGCCCATACGGCATACATATCATTTCCAGTCAATGTTCTAGTTTTATTGGACTGTGTCACCTGATTGACAAGTTCTGGTTTGATCTTCTCATACTCATCTTGAGACTCAACGAGTTCATGACGGCTCAAGCTCCATCCAATAAATGTGATCCCGTCTTTCTCAAACGTATGATTTTTGATCGAAGCGTCCTTTTTGTGAAACCATAAAGCACATTCGCGCTCGCTGCCAGTTCCGCGCATATATCTGCGATATGATGATGCGGACACATGACCACAAGTTCCTTGCCCGGATCGCCTTTCCCAATCGAATCCTGCGCCCATCTAAGCGCGATTTCCATACCCGTTCCAGGACCGTTCGCCTTCTCAGC
>Belle_p2__coassemble_1310_pt1 | contig 44539 bp, 50 predicted proteins | sample Belle_p2__metabat2_low_PE_017 | metagenome-assembled genome bin Belle_p2 | reverse complement strand
ACCCTTCATCAGTGTAAGTCGCAATGAACAAAGATGGAGAAAAAAGAATGATTAATGAAGTGAATGGTACAATTCGATTTTGTGATTATTTTGAAAAATGGATCGAAGTTTATAAGAAAGGTGCTATCCGTGATGTGACAATGAACAAGTATTATATGTCCTTATCATGGGTGAATAAGCTAGCTCCTAATCTTTTACTAAAAGATCTTACTCGTATTGCATACCAACAGATCCTGAATGAGTATGCATTAGAGCATGAACGACAGACAACAATGGATTTTCATCATCAATTAAAAGGGGCGATTATGGATGCCGTTGACGAAGGGCTCATTCCGCGCGATCCAACTAGAAAGGCAATTATCAAAGGAAAACAGCCTCGGCCAAAAAAGCTAAAATATCTGAATCAGTATGAACTCCATACGCTATTATCAACTTTATATTTGAAAGATGAAATAACATGGGACTGGTTTATTCTGCTTGTTGCCAAAACAGGTATGCGTTTTTCAGAAGCGCTTGCTATTACGCCAGCAGATTTTGATTTTGCCCATCAGACTGTTTCTGTTTCAAAAACATGGGACTATAAAGGCAATGGGGGATTCTCTCCAACTAAGAATGCTTCTTCAGTGCGTAAGATTCAGATCGACTGGCAGACTGTCGTGCAGTTTTCATCCTTGATTCAGGGACTGCCGGAAGATCTGCCAATCTTTGTAAAACAGAAAATCTATAATTCGACAGTCAATGATGTTTTGGAACGGCACTGCAAAGAAGCTAATATTCCAGTTATCACGATTCACGGTCTGCGCCATACGCATGCTTCGCTTCTGCTTTTTGCTGGCGTTTCTACCGCAAGTGTAGCAAGACGTTTAGGGCATGCGAGCATGACCACTACACAAAAAACATATTTGCATATAATTCAGGAGCTTGAGAACAAAGATATCGATCTTGTTATGAGAGCTTTATCAACGCTTAGCTAAAAACATTGCGACTTATGCTGGTGAAGATATGCAAATTAAAACTTTTTATTGGTAACTAAAAGTGTTATCAAAAATGAATAGCAGGTTTGCGTTAGAAAGGATATATCTATGACAGTAGTATTATACGGACCAGCCGAAAAACCATGACTATCTGCACCATCTGCATCAGCTTTCGTTTCCAAAGGACGATCCGTATTTTATCACGGTCGGGGAAATGAGCTCGACTACGGTCGGCAACTGCCAGAAATATACAGATCCAAAAAACGAAGAGCTGACGATGGCGTTCAATTTCCATCATTTGAAGGTCGACTACAAAGACAAGCAGAAATGGACGTTGATGGATTTCGATTTCCATGAGCTGAAAGAGCTGTTCTTCGAGTGGCAGGAAGGCATGCAGGAACACGATGGCTGGAACGCTCTGTTCTGGAACTGCCATGATCAGCCGCGCAGCCTTTCCCGCTTCGGCGATCCGGCAGGCTATCCGAAACAGTCGGCCAAGATGCTGGCGACAGCCATCCATCTCATGCAGGGAACGCCCTATATTTATCAGGGAGAAGAGATCGGGATGGAAAATGCAGGATTTACGGATCTGGACCAGTACCGTGATGTCGAATCGATCAATGCGTATCATATTTTAAAGAAGCAGGGCAAAAGCGATGAGACCATTTATGCGATCTTAAGAGAGAAATCACGCGATAATGCGCGCACGCCGATGCAGTGGGATGATTCGGACAATGCAGGTTTCACGAGCGGGACACCATGGATCGGCACCAATCCGAACTATCGCCAGGTCAATGTGGAGGAAGCGCTGAAAGACAAGGATTCGGTTTTCTATCATTATAAAAAGCTGATCGGCCTGCGCAAAAACCATCCAGCCATTTCCAGAGGACGTTTTATACCGATCCTCAAAGAGCATGATCAGGTATACGGATATATACGGCAGGATGAGAAGGAAACGATCCTTGTCCTGAACAACTTTTATGGAAAGGACTGTTCGGTCGATCTGGGCGAAATCGATGAGCTGGACCGGTTTGGAACGCTTATTTCCAACTATCCGGAGCAGGATCTGAGCCATCATATGAATCTGCGGCCTTATGAATCGGCAGCATGGATCCTGAATGAGCAGTAAGACCGGCGGCTTTGCGGCCGCCTTTTCTTATTTCGAAAATATAGCTGGCAAAAAACGCCAGAATAAACATAAAATGCATTGTATGGCAATGGTTTCGCACATGATATAATGTTCCATAAAGAAAGGAATGAAAGGACCATAAAATTTTCTTTATCTTCCCTGTTCATTACTTTGGCGATTTCATGTTTTCTGATCTACCTGCTGAATGTGGTGCTCACGAAAAAGAAACTGTATTCTTTTTTCTGTATTGATTTTTTATGTCTGCTTGTCCTGATCGTCGTGCTCCGCCTCTGCCTGCCGGTCGAGCTGTTCTTTACCAAAAGTATCCGTTCCAGCTGTTTTATGACCGGATTGAGAAATTTCTTTTTCCTCGAGGTGGCTGGATATCCGCTCTACACGATCTTCTTTTGCGTATGGGGCGCGGGGTGTGCCGTCAGCCTGATCCGGTATATCAGAAAGCTCTGGGTAATCGAAAACCTGTATAAAAAGATCGTGAAAAATGCCGAATGTTCCGCTTTGAACGATCTGCTCGAAAAACCCGTAAACGACGAGGTGGACGTATTTGTTTCCAGCAAGATCAGTTCTCCTATGGTTCTCGGATTTCATAAGAACATCCTGCTCCCGGATGTTGAATTTTCCAAAGAGGAGCTGGATAATATCCTGCAGCATGAACTGCAGCACATAAGAAATCACGATATCCTGATCAAACAGATCATCAACGTGCTTTCTATCATTTACTGGTGGTCCCGCCGATGAAGCGGTTATCAAAAAATATGCAGCTGTTCCTGGAGATCCGTGTGGATTCCAAAGTTGTCGGGTTTTCGGATAAAGAAAAGCTGTTCAGCTACGCTTATACGCTCGTGCATGTGCAGAAAAGGCTGGCAGGCTGTTCGGCGCATGAACTGGAAAACAATGGCGCATTTCTGATCAACGATCAGATCAGCGTGCTGGAATACCGGATCAATTATTTGCTGAAGGGAAATGTCTGGAAAAAAACGAAAGCGCTGGTCCGGGCGTTCCTGATCGCGCTGCCGATCCTCAGCTATTCCATTGTCCTCGAACCGTATTATGTGCATTCAAAAGATGTCGACGGATATTGGACCGAAGACCAGATGGCCGAAGAGGCCGTCCTCATCCATCACAAAGACGATACCTACAGTGTGCTGATCAACGGAGAAAGCGCGACAATACAAAATCCGGACCGTCTGATCGACCAGGGAATCACGGTGAAGGAGGAATGAAGAGATGAAAAAAAGGATCATGAGCGGATTGTGCGCGATCATGCTTGGCGTGCTGCCAATAAGCTGTCCGGCGGCTGTTCTGGCGCAGGAGCCGCAAGGCGAGATCGAGCCGCAGAGCGATATCATCGAATGGGTGGACCGGAATATCAACGGCGTCATGTACAAGAGGCTGTATAATTTCAGCACATGCGAATGGATCGGAAACTGGATCCGGGCATGAGGCAGGAATAATAATTTTATAGGAATATCCGACAAGCGGATGACAGGATTTTTGCGGTCCTGTCATCTTTTGTCTTTTTGAGCGTTTGTATACGTTTGTATAAAAGGTTTGACAGACAGGAAAAGAAATGTCTGCTACATTGGATAGCAGAAAAAAGCCATATCGCTTAGGATCAGGGCAGAAGAGGATGCCGGAAAGGAGCTGTCATGGAAATCGGAAATCAGATCAGAAAGTACCGTATACAAAATGAGTTTTCCCAGGAAGAGCTTGCGGAAAAGATCTATGTGAGCCGACAGACCATATCCAACTGGGAACGGGGGAAAAACTATCCGGGTATTCAGAGCCTGCTGCTCATGACCGCTCTTTTCGGCATTTCTCTTGACCAGCTGGTCAAAGGAGATGTAGACGAAATGAAAAAAGAAATCGAACAGAGCCAGATCGATCGGCTGGAACGGTACGGGGTGATCCTGAGCATTCTTTTTGTGATCATGATCGCCAGCGCCATGCCGCTGGGCTTTTACTGGGGCTGGCCTGGAATGGGCCTGTGGGCGCTAATCGCAGGCATTACGTTTTATGTGGCCTGCAAAGTGGAAAAGCTGAAAAAGCGCAACGATCTCAAAACGTATCAGGAGATCACGGCATTTACGGAAGGAAAGACCCTTTCCAGGGAACAAAGGATCGCGGAAAACGCGAAATGGCCGTATCAGAAAGTTCTGCTCGTGATCGGGTCGGCTCTTATTGCGCTGGCGGTCTGTGCGCTCATGAGCGTCGTGCTGTGTTTGGTATGATTTTTAGCGGATGAACGTTTGTGAAAGGAAGGAAGTACGGTATAATGGGCTTATAAGTTTCTAAAAGAAACAAAAGAGAGATTATGAGCACAGAAAAGAAAGAACTGCCGGCCTGTCCGGTCGAAACGACCCTTATGCTGATCGGAAACAAATGGAAGGTGCTGATCCTGCGGGATCTGATGGAAGGGACAAGACGGTTCGGACAGCTGAAAAAATCGGTCGGGAACGTGAGCCAGAAAGTGCTGACGGCCCAGCTGCGTTCCATGGAGCAGGACGAGCTTCTGACCCGCAAGGTGTATGCGGAAGTGCCGCCAAGAGTGGAATATACGCTGACCGAGCGGGGGCGTTCGCTCAAACCGATCCTGGATGCCATGCAGCACTGGGGCGAGGCGTATAAATCGAACGTCCTGTGAATTTTGCCGGTTCATTCAGAAAGAAAAAAGGGAAGGGAAACTGTATACTGAAAGTATGATTGATTTATTAATAAAAAAATGTGTAAAAGATAGAGAAAACACGGGTTCGCTGAAGGTAAGGGCCAAAGTGGGCAAGGTGCTTGGCTATGTGGGCATCGTTTTGAACACGCTCCTTTTTGTCGTGAAATTTCTGATCGGCATGCTGGTCAATTCCATTTCCATCCAGGCGGATGCGGTCAACAACCTGACGGATGCCGGCAGCAACATCGTGTCGATCCTTTCGTTCCGGCTGGCGGAAAAGCCGGCAGACCAGGGTCATCCATACGGCCATGAGCGCACCGAGCTCATCACTTCGATGCTTGTCGGGATCGCAATCGCGATCCTTGGTTTCGAAACGGCCAAAGACAGCGTTCACCGTATCTTCCATCCGGAAGCGATCGATTTCAAGTGGAGCGCGGTCATTGTCCTCGTTCTTTCTATTCTGGTCAAGCTGTGGATGTATTTGTACAACACCCGGTACGGCAGGAAGTACGATTCAACGCTTCTGCTGGCGAATGCGATGGATTCGAAAAGCGACACGATCGGAACGTTCGGGGTCCTGCTGGCCACGCTGCTTTCGCCAATCCTGCATTTTCAGCTGGACGGATACATGGGCCTGATCGTGTCGGGCATCATTTTCTACAGCGCGTACGATCTGCTCAGGGATGTGATGAGCGCTCTGCTCGGGCAGGCGCCCGATCCGAAAATGATCCACACTTTGTCCAACGAGATCCTGGAATGTCCGGTCGTGATCTCGGTCCATGATGTGCTGATCCATTCCTATGGTCCGAACCAGAATTATGCGACGGCCCATGCGGTAGTGGACGGCAGGCTGTCGCTGATCGATGTGCATAGTCATATCGACCAGGTGGAACGGCGCATAAAAGAAAAGACCGGCATCAATGTGTCGATCCATGTCGATCCGGTGCTGCTTGACGATCGTCAGACCCAGCAGTATCATGCGATCTTTGATGAAATGATCGATGCGCTGGGAAACCATCAATGGGAGATTCATGATTTCCGGATCGATCCGCATAAAGATCATGTGGATGTGTTTTTCGATCTGGTCGTTCCGTATGCGGAAACGAGAAGCGAGGAAGAGCTTACCAGACTTGTCCGGGATCATGTGAAGTGTCCGGGACCGGTTCAATTGTTTATCGAGATCGACCATCCGATCGGTTTCTAATCGACTTCGATGACAGTAGGCACGATGTCTACTGTTTTTCTTTGTTTCTGTGTGAGCCGGTTCGTGACGAGCACATCGATCTCGGAAAAACGGCAGCATGTAAACGGTGCGCGCTCTTCGAATTTGGAGGAATCGGCGACCACGACAAGCTTTTTGCTGGAGCTGACCAGATGCCGCTTGAGCCCCATTTCATTTTCGTTGACTGTTGTGATCCCGGAACTGTCTTTCATTCCGTCGGTCCCGAGAAAGGCGATATCGATCTGCAGCCGGTCGAGCATTTCGGTCGCGAAGTTGCCGTAGGTGCGCATGCCGTTGTTGAAAACGAAGCCGCCGATCATCAGGATCTTGAAGTTGAGCTTGGTGCACTCGTTGGCAATGAGCAGCGAGTTGGTCACGATGATCAGATCTTTCTTGCCGATCAGTGCGTCCAGTCCCCATAGTGTCGTGCTTCCTGAATCGATGAATACGACTTGTCCGTCTTCGATCAGCTGGAACGCGCGGACCATGACCCGGCGCTTTTTTTCCTTGTTTTCCTGGTTGCGCATCGAAATGGGCGGCTCGGTCAGTCCCATTTTCAGACGGGCGTGTCCGTGTTCGCGGATGACGAGGCCGGACTGTTCCATGATGGCAAGGTCGGCACGCAGCGTTTCGGGGGTCACGTCCATGGCGTCGGCCAGATCTTTTGTCTTCATTCTTCCGTTTTCGAGCAGCAGGGCCCGGATCCGGTACTGGCGTTCTTCTTTCTTTTTGCTCATAACAGGTCCTTTCTGAAAATAGAAAAATTTTTGAAACCAAACAAAATGGCGGTCAGAATTTTGTTTGACAAATTTTTTTGTTTGTTCTTTTGGAAAAGCAGGCACGCATCTTGTGGTTTTCGGGCTGCCTTTCCATAATAAAGGTGCGACCGGTCCTTTTTTCTGTCCTCGATCGGTCTTTTTTTGTTTCCTGGTTTAATGATGGTTCTGTTCTTTTTTGATGTATCCGTATGTGAAATGTTCCCCGCACTGTTTGTCGTTGCGGTACGAAAAACAAAGGTCGGTTTCCTTTTTCGTATCGAGCGTGCTGGCCTTGATATCGTGGATGCCAAGCATTTCGAGCATCGCAATATTGAGTCCCTGGTTGTCAATATACGCTTTTTCGCTGCCTGTGCGGCGGATGAACGGCCGCGTATCGATGCGCAGATTCTTTCCCATCTGTTCGATCTGCTCGACCACTTCCATGCCGACTTCCAGCGAGTCCATCAAAATGGAGGGAGAAAAGAAGGCTCTGGTGTGTTCGGGATCGAGCTTGTTTTCCATGAGAAGCTGGTGCACGGTATGGTATGTGATGGCCTGGGCCGTTCCTTTCCAGCCGGAATGGATGGCGCAAACGCATGGCTTGGTTTCGTCGCATAGCAGGATGCCGACACAATCAGCCGTGAACACGCCGATCAGGATGCCTGGCTCGCTTGTGTATACGGCATCGACGTCCATGATGCTCGTGTTTTTGTCGAAAGCGCCTTTTCCTTTGTCGTTTTGCGTGATCTCGATGCACCGGTCCGTATGCTTCTGCCATGGCAGTGCCCAGTTTTCGAGGGATACTTTGGTTTCCTGGCTGAGGGCTTGTCTGTTTTTCATGACCTGTTCGGGATCGATGCAGACATGGAGCGCCATATTGTTGTGCTCGGGGGCGTTTTTGTCTTTGAGCGTGACGGCCCCGTATATATTCGTATTGATGAATTCGATTTGTTTCATAAGATCTCCTTTTACTCGTTTGCGTGCTTGAGATAGGCGAGGATCCTGTCGATCTGCTTCGTGTCGGTTACTTCTTTTTTGTTCACCACAAAGCGCAGCTCGCCTTTTTTCGTGGTCTGCATTTCGACCGGCCTTCCTTCAAATGTGATCATGCCGATGGTCCGGTACTGTTCCTGTTTTTTCTTCATGTTTTCATTGTAGCACGGGACGAGAAAAAAATTGTTCCATTCAATGCATATGATTCGTAAATCCAGACCATTTATGCCAAGATAATTTTGTCAGAAATAGCACACAAGAGTTGACTCTGCTAAAAATCGTGCTAATATAATTAGCAGATAAGCGATCAGAGTGCTAGAGAGGAGCTGACAATATGGTGGAATTGACCCAGAGACAACGGATCATTTTCAAAAAAGTCGTCGAACGATTCACATATTGCGCAGAGCCGGTGGGGTCGAAAGTTCTTATGCAGCTTCTGGATTTTCCGATTTCCTCTGCAACGATCCGCAATGAAATGGCTGTGCTTGAAAAGGCGGGGCTGCTCGAAAAGACGCATACGTCGAGCGGGCGCATCCCGAGCCGTTTCGGCTACCGGTATTATGTGGAGAATCTGATGGAGACTTCTCTGGATGATCCGGTACGCCATTCCCTGACGACGATCTTTTCGCAGCGTCATTATTCGCTGGACGAGGTCGTGGAGAAAAGCTGCAGCATCCTGAGCGAGATGACAAATCTGACTTCGGTCGTGCTTGGCCCGGATGGCAGGCATCAGAAGCTGGCGCATATCCAGCTTGTGCCGATCGATCCGAAAAGCGCGGTCGCAATCATTATTACGGATACCGGTCATACAGAAAACAAGATCTTCCACTTTGAAGAAGATGTATCGATCGAGGATCTGCGCAGCTGCACGGAGCTGATGAATGATCAGCTGACCGGCACGCCGATCTGCGATGTCGTGGATAGGCTCAAGGAGATCGAGCCTTTGATGGCTGCAAAGCTTGTGCGTCACGAGGTCCTGTTCGAAGCGTTTGCGCAGGCGTTCATGCGGTTCGCCAACGAAAAGGTGGCGGTTGCCGGACGGAGCAATATGCTTTATCAGCCTGAGTTCAGCGATATGAACAAGCTGCAGCGGCTCATGAAAATTCTTGAGGACAGCGAGCTGTTCAAACAGTGGACCGAGCAGAAAAACAATATCGCGATTCCGATCGGCACGCGAAATGAACTCATTCAGATCGGCGACTGTTCTGTGGTGACGGCCAAATTTCATTACAACGACAAAGAAGAAGGTCAGCTGATGGTCATAGGACCGAACCGGATGCAGTACTCCAAGGTAGTTGCCCTGATGGATTGCATGTCGAATGTGATCGAAGAGGTATTCGGAGTACACGAAGGAGGAGAGAAGAGCGATGAGCAAGCAGAAGAACCCGAACAGTAAAAACCCGAAAAATCCGACGGAAGATGAAAACATCGAGGTCGTAGTCGAAGACGAGGAGCTTCCTGCGCTCGAAGAGGAAGCGGATGTCGTGGTCGATCCGGTGGAACAGAAGGAAAACGAGATCGCGGCTTTGAAAGAAGAGCTGAATCAGGCGAAAAACGATATTGCCCGGGCCTACGCGGATACGGACAATATGAGAAAACGGCTGCAGAAGGAAACGGATATGGCGAAGAAATACCGCTTTCAGTCTGCGGCACTTGAATTCCTGCCGATCCTGGATTCGATGAATCTGGCGCTGACGCAGGTCCCTGAAAACGACGAGGCCAAAGGCTTTGTCAAGGGGTTTGAAATGATCCGTACACAACTCGAAAATGCGCTGAGCAACGAGGGTGTAAAGGAAATAGATGCACTGGGCAAGCCTTTTGATCACAACACGATGCAGGCATTGATGCAGGAAAAAGTAGAAGGTGTCGATTCTGGCATGGTCGTGGAAGTGCTTCAAAAAGGCTACATGTTGAAAGATCGTATCTTACGTCCGGCCTTGGTAAAGGTCAGCGAATAAAGGAGGATGAAAATCATGAGTAAAATTATTGGTATTGACTTGGGAACAACGAACAGCTGCGTAGCTGTCATGGAAGGCGGGGAGCCGAAAGTTATTCCTAACCCTGAAGGAAACCGCACTACCCCAAGTGTTGTTGCATTCAAAGATGAAGAACGGATCATTGGTGATGCCGCAAAACGTCAGGCTGTGACCAATCCGAACACGATTGCTTCGATCAAACGGAAAATGGGTTCCAATGAAAAAGTGGATATTGACGGAAAATGGTATACTCCGCAGGAAATTTCCGCTATGATCCTTTCCTATCTGCGCACATATGCAGAAGAGTATCTTGGTGAGCCTGTAACAGAGGCTGTTATCACAGTGCCTGCCTACTTCAATGATGCACAGCGTCAGGCGACAAAGGATGCCGGAACGATTGCCGGACTGAAGGTTGCCCGTATCATCAACGAGCCGACGGCTGCTGCTCTTGCCTATGGTATCGACAAGACAGACAAGGAACAGAAAGTTCTCGTATATGACCTTGGCGGCGGTACATTTGATGTCAGTATCCTTGATCTGGCCGATGGCACTTTCGAGGTTCTTTCTACAAACGGCGATACGCACCTTGGCGGCGACGACTTCGACAACAAGATCGTAGACTGGATCGTTGAACAGTTCCGCAAGGACAACAACATCGACCTGCGTACAGACAAGATGGCTATGCAGCGTATCAAAGAGGCGGCTGAAAAAGCGAAGAAGGATCTTTCTGCCACGATGCAGACCCAGATTTCCCTGCCATTCATTTCTGCAGGCCCTGCCGGACCTCTGCACTTTGATGCGACGCTGACCCGCGCTAAATTCAACGAAATGACAAAAGATCTTGTCGAGCGTACGATCGTTCCGATCGAAAAAGCGCTGCGTGACGCGGATCTTACTGTAAAAGATATCGATCAGGTTCTGCTTGTCGGCGGTTCGACACGTATTCCTGCTGTTCAGGAAGCTGTCAAGAAGGCGACAGGAAAAGAGCCGAATAAATCGGTCAACCCGGATGAGGCGGTTGCTCTTGGTGCTGCCATCCAGGGTGGTGTGCTTGCCGGCGATGTAAAAGATGTCCTTTTGCTGGATGTGACTCCGCTGACTCTTGGTATCGAGACAATGGGTGGTGTCATGACTCCGCTGATCGAGCGCAACACGACTATTCCTACGAAGAAATCGCAGATCTTCTCTACGGCTACAGACAACCAGCCTGCAGTTGATATCCGTGTTCTTCAGGGTGAGCGTCCGATGGCAAACGACAACAAGGAGCTTGGAAACTTCCAGCTGACTGGTATCGCGCCTGCACGTCGCGGACAGCCTCAGATCGAAGTTACATTTGATATCGATGCCAACGGTATCGTAAACGTTTCTGCCAAGGATAAAGCGACGGGCAAAGAGCAGTCGATCACGATCCAGAACTCGAACGGTCTGAGCGAGGACGAGATCAACCGTATGGTTGCTGAAGCGGAAGCGAACAAGGCGGAAGATGAAAAACGCAAGGCTGTGATCGAAGAGCGTAACCGTGCTGAAAGCTTCATTTCCCAGATCGATGCGATGCTTGAAGACAATGGCGACAAGATCGGCGACAAGGAAAAAGAAGAAGTCAAGAAGCTTCGCGATGATCTGCAGAAAGCTCTGGACGAAAACAACATGGACGAAGTCAAATCCAAGATGGATGCGCTGGAAAAAGCTGCACAGGCTGCCAGCCAGGCAATGTACAGCCAGCCAAACGGCAATGACGATGCGCATGACGACAAGAACGACAAAAATGATGATGTCGTAGATGCTGAGTTCACTGAGAAATAAGCCGTTGACAAATCATCGATATTCAATAGAATAAAAAAGAAAAATAAATAAAAGAAATAGAAAGAAGTTCGCAAGGACTTCTTCTATTCACGTATGGAGGGAGATAAAGCATGGCAGAACAAAAACGAGATTATTATGAGGTGCTTGGTGTCGATAAAGGTGCCAGCCAGGACAATATTAAAAAAGCCTATCGCAAACTGGCCATGAAATATCACCCTGACGTCAATAAAGATCCAGGTGCGGAGGACAAGTTCAAGGAAATCAATGAAGCCTATGAAGTGCTGAGCGATGAGCAGAAACGTGCCAATTACGACCGTTTCGGTTTCGCGGGCGTGGATTCGAACTTCGGGGGCGGATCGGGCTTTGGCGGCTTCTCGCAGAGCGGCTTTGGCGGTTTCGAAGATCTGGGCGATATTTTCGGCTCGTTCTTCGGGGGCGGATCGGGCTTTGGCGGCTTCTCCTCGCAGTCGAGACGGCAGAGCAGAAGACCGCGCCAGGGCGAGGATCACTATATGGAAATGCGTATCAATTTCATGGATGCGGTTTTCGGAAAGACAGAAACGATCACGCTTGATGTGGACGAAACATGTCCGCATTGTCATGGCAGCGGGGCCGAATCGCCCAACGATGTGGAGACTTGTCCGAAATGCCATGGTGCCGGTACGGTGATGGAGACGATGCAGACTCCATTTGGCACGATCCAGCAGCAGGTCGTATGCGACGAGTGCCACGGGGAAGGGCAGAAGATCAAAGTCAAATGTCATGAATGTCATGGGGCGGGCTATACGCACCGCAAGGTGAAGCTGGATATCAAGATTCCGGAAGGAATTGCGACCGGACAGCAGATCCGTATCCCGGGCAAAGGTGGTCTTGGAGAAAATGGCGGGCCGAACGGCGACCTGTATATTGAGATCATCGTTAAGCCGGATCCGACTTTCCTGCGTCAGGGCAATGATATTCATGTGACGGTGCCTGTCAGCGCGATCGACGCGACGATCGGTACGACCATCGAGGTGCCGACCGTGCATGGCAAGGTCGAGCTGAAGATCCCGGAAGGAACGCAGCCTGGACAGCGCTTCCGCTTAAAAGGCAAGGGTGTCAAGACGAAGAAGGCGCAGGGCGACGAATTTGTCGAGATCAAAGTGGAAATTCCAAAAAAGGTTTCGAAGAAGGAACGCGAGCTGTACGAAGAGCTTCGCAGCGGCAAACATGCGTCTGTCTTTGACAAGCTCAAAGATGCTTTTGATGGCGATAAAGACAATAAGTAATACGAAGAAGACATTTTCATTTCACGATGAAGATGTCTTTTTTTGTATAAGAAAAAGCCGGTTGTTATTCCGGCTTTGTGTTCATTTCCTGTTCGATTTTTTTGATTTCGTCGACAGGGACATCAACGATATCAGAAATTGCTTCCGGCGACTTGCCTTTCTTCAATGAATTGCAGATGATCGTGCGGATCCCTTCTTTGATTCCTTCTTTGACCGCGTTGTTCCTGAATTTCTCCATTTCCGGCGTGAGAATCATAAGTCCTTCCTCCTTTTCCTTCAAGTACGTCGTTCGCTCCTTGATCTCATTATACCGCATTTGTTTCGGGTCCGGGCATTTGAAGTCTTCCATGAGATCTTTCAGACGCCAATCGCCCTCATGATCGGCATTGATGAAGATCGTATGCCGTCCTCGTTCTTGTTTTCGAACTGGTCGATCGGTTTTTTATTGCCGGCCGCATCGCCCCGGCAAATGAAGAGCACATACGTTTCAGGAAGCTTTGCATACTCGTCCCCTTTTTTCAGCATGTCGTGATCGATCTGACTGTGGTAGTACCGCTGGCGCTCGATCAGATCTTTTTCAAGAACTGTCTGGAATTCAATGTCATACAGTTTGCCTGCACCATCTGTGGCCGTAATGTCCATCCTCGTTTCTTTGGAAACGGGATCGGGCGAAACGTTCTGGATATTCACGTTTTCCACAATCAGGTCGGGCTTTTCCAAAATCAGACGAAGGATGAACTGGACAAGCTTCGGCTGGTCCTTGAAGAAGACGTTCATATACACATCGTTGAACAATGTGGCATTGCGTATGGCTTCTTGGTAATCTTCGGATATATTGATCATGCATTTCCTCCTTTCCAAAAACAGAAAGGTTCCGGACGATCCATTCGTTTTGTTCGACAGCAAGGGGATATGTTCTATACCATTCAATTTTGAGTAAAGTTTCAGTCAAGGGGATAAAGAAGAAAAATGAATCACTGAAGACGATCTGACAAATGAAAAATGCAGAACAGAAAGAAGGTCTGAGAAACAGACGATGAGTTTCTGCAGAAAAAAGTGAATTGGCCGTAAGGAAACGATCCAGTTGTGAAGATAGTATATTGAAATCAGTTCATAAAAACAATCGAAAAAGAAGAAAAAAAAGCTCCCAAGGGAGCTGGCAGGTCCTTCGATCATTGAAGTGTTTTGATCGGTTCATCCTTTTGTTTCGAGCGTTCGAGCAGTACGGCATTGAGCTCGCTGCCCATGATGAAAATAAGGGAGGTCAGATACAGCCACAGCATCAGGACAATGAACGCACCGAGCGTGCCGTAAATGAGCGAGTAGTTGGCATAATGTTCCACATAGACGGAGAACAGGATGCTCGATACGACCCAGACCACGAGAACGAAGACGATGCCGGGAAGCACGTTTCGAAACGGAAGGAACTTGTCGAGCGACAGCTCGTACAGGACGCCGATCGAAAATCCCATCAGGAGGGCCGCGGCGACAAACCGCAGATACTGCCACAGCTCGATAAGAAGCTCATTCAGATGTATGGTTCCGGGAAGGAACAGGTGCAGCACCGATTCGATCACGTTCTGGCCCAGCACGATCAGGATCAGGGATAAAAGGATGGTCGTGGGCAGAAGCAGCGTGCAGATGATCTGACGGATAATAAACAGTTTTGATCCCGGGGTCTCGTCCAGATCGAAGCTGCGGCGCACATCGCGCATCAGACCTTTGATGGCACGGAAAGGAAACCAGATCGAAAACACGATCGAGAAGACCATGATCGTACTGTTGTACGACTGCTGAATGTATTCCAGATACGTGGCGGCCAGTTTCGTGATGCCTGTTGGCAGAAAACGCGACAGCAGCGTGCCGATCGAATGCGGGTCGATATTGAGCAGACCGATGATCGACGCGATCAGGATCAGAAGCGGAAAGAGGGAAAACAGCAGATAATAGGCCAGCGATGCGGCGCGGGAGCCGACCTGGTTGTTCACATAGCGGGTGATCAGCGCGTAAAGCGTCAGCCTCTTCCCTTTTTTCAGTTTGTTTTTCAGACGTTCTATCATGCTTCGATTATACGGTATTTTACTGGAATTATTTAGTTTTTTGCTGCAGGCGATCGAAGAGCTGTTCTGTTTTTTCTTTCGAGTCGAGCGAGCAGACGATCGTTTCGTCCCTGGTCCTGATCTCGATCACGAGCGGGCTTTGTCCGGTATAGCGCAGGTATCTTCCATATTCCGTATTGGAATAATGGCCCAGATCGATGCCGAAAGCGGCATAGCCCCAGTCGCGGTTTCCCGGATCCTGCGCGTCCTTTAGTTCGAGGGACTCGATATCCTTATACGGGATCTGTACGTTTCCAGCCAGTGTCGAACGGATCGACAGCTGATCCGATCCGGGACGGATCTCATAGTTCTTCCCGAAAATGATCATGGCTGCAACCAATACGATCGTTATGATCGTTACGATCCAGATCATGATCTTCCCGGCTTTTCCGAGCGAACCGGAAGGCAGGATGTCCAGATCCTTTTTCCATGTGCCGGTGCGCACCTGTTCCCTGTATTTCATATAGGAAATGAGCAGAGGAGCGAAGGCGAGGATCAGGATGAGGATAAAGCCGGCAAACGGCATTTTGAATATGAGGCTGAGCCAGCAGAGCAGTCCGCCAATGACCCAGATGATCCCGCTGATCCGGCTTGAATAATTCCAGTTTTCCCGGTTTTCCAGCGCCCATGTCGTACGAATGCCGATGAGGGTGTTGGGAGAAAGCTTGCCAAGCAGATTGCCGATCACGATGAACAGGAGACCGAGCGCCAGTGTCGTGATACTGATGGCATCGATCCTGGTCTGTCCGGCCGAAGCCAGCAGGGACAAGATGGCACCATATTCCATCAGGATGATCAGGATAAGAAACCGATTGCCTGTGCGTGCGTTCGAGAATGCTCTTGCTTTTTTCAAGGTCCACAGTCCGAAAAGCCAGGTCAGAAAGCCGATCAGGCACGATAGAAGGATCGACATCCGAAATGGTCCTTCGGTCATGAAAAGGCTGGCGGCAGGCAGCGCGATCAAAACAAGCTCAGTGACGAGAAGAGGTCTTGACGGCAGGGAGGACCGATTGTTCGGATTGTTCATTTTCGTCTCCTTTCAGGTTTCGTGTCCACAAAAGCACCTCGTCGAGCACAGAGGTGTTCAGCTCGTAGTAGATAAATTTTCCTTCCCGCCAGGAACGGATCAGGTCGGCATTTTTCAGGACCGAGAGATGGCGGGAAATGGCGGCGTCAGAGATCTGAAAGCAGGAGGCGATCTGTCCGGCATTCCGGCTTCCTTTTTTCAGCATTTCCAGGATCTGGCGCCGTACTGGATCGCTGAGCGCCTTTAAGGTTTCAGTAAGCATGCTGTTCTCCTTTCTTTATTTAACATTTAACTTAATTGTTAAATAAAGTCAAGCAAAAACGCTCTGTTATCAGAGCACAGTTTCATTTCTGCTTTTTGTAACGGTCCTGATCAAGAAAGAACATCGTAAAGGTGGCGCGGGCAAGCAGGGTCTGTTCGTCGTTGTAAATGAATACTTCATAGACGCCGGTCGTTCTTCCGGCACTGATTTCGGTGGCGACACCGATCAGTTTTCCTCCGCGTCCGGGTTTGATGTAGTTGATGCTTCCGTTCAGCGTGACGCTGTCTCTTCCTGTCGCGAAGCTGGCAGAGCCGGCTACCGTGTCGGCCAGGGAAAAGAGGGCTCCGCCGTGAACGAATCCATGAATATTGAGGATGTGTTCATCGATGATCATTTCGACCCGGGCGAATCCGCGTCCCACGTCCACGACTTTCATATCGTTGCTTTGAAGGTACTGGCTCGAGGAATTGAGCCGTTTCATCAGATTGTGTTTTTCTTCTTCGCTCATTGGCGCATTGTTCTGGTTTTTCATACGTTTATTATATGCCTGTGTCTAAAAAATCAAAAGAGAAGTAGCTTTTAGCATGGCTGTGAAAAAAAGTCCCTTGAAAAAATAGCAATTATGTGAAAAAGTCCCTTGAAAAAGTTGATTGGATAGTATAATTGGAATAAGGAGAAAATATATGCTGAAAAGAAAAATAGAAGCCGATTTGCAAAAATGGAAAAATACAAAGAATCGAAAACCGCTCATTATCAAAGGATGCCGGCAGTGCGGGAAGACATATTCGGTACTGGATTTTGCAAAGAAAAATTATGAAAATGTTATTTATCTTAATTTTTTTGAAAATCCCGATTATGCTTCCGTATTTTCCGGTTCGTTGAACGTGGATAGCATTACATTGATGATTTCGGCATTGCTTGGAGAAAAAGCGGTTTTCGAAAAAGACAGGACAATTCTTATTTTTGATGAGATCCAGGAATGTCCGGAAGCCAGGACCGCATTGAAATTTTTTCAGATCGATGGGAGGTATGATGTGGTTTGTACCGGTTCTCTTCTTGGCGTAAAGAGATATGGGAAAGAACCCAGATCGGTTCCGGTAGGATATGAAACAGTGATCGATATGTATCCTCTGGATTTCGAAGAATTCTTGTGGGCTAATCATATAACGGATTCGATTGTCGAACTTTTGAAAACCTGCTTACAAAATGAAAGTCCTGTACCGGAAGCTCTGCATAAGCGAATGAAGGAGTTGTTTCTGCAGTATGCCTGTGTAGGAGGGATGCCTGATGTAGTCAACATATTTCTTGAAAACAATCGAATGGATGAAGTGCTGAAAGCGCAGAGAAATATCGTACGATCCTACAAGGATGATATGGTGAAATATGCGGATCGTTCCATGAAATCATCGATTAAAGAATGTTTCGAATCCATTCCTAAACAGCTAGGCAAGGAAAATAAAAAGTTCCAGTATTCGGTTGTAAAAAAAGGTGGTACAGCTGCAAAATATGCAGGAAGTCTGCAATGGATCGAAGATGCCGGCATTATTGCACGCTGCTATAATTTGATGAAGCCGGAATTGCCTTTGGACAAAAATGCCGATCAGGACATTTTCAAGGTGTATATGTGCGACTGCGGCTTGTTCGCGAGCATACTGGAAGACGGGACACAGTTTGATATCCTTCAGGGACGGTTGTATGGATATAAAGGAGCGATTTTCGAAAATCTGATTGCTGATATTTTTATAAAGTCAGGAAGAAAACTGTATTATTATCGAAAAGACAGCGGATTGGAAATTGATTTTATCATTCGGCATCAGGGGGAAGTTTCTCTTGTCGAGGTCAAAGCAAATACAGGAAATACAAAGAGTGCCAAAACAATTTTGAAACATCCGGATAAATATCATGTAAAGCAGGCCATAAAACTAGGCGATTATAATATAGGCAGGGCTGGCCAGATCCTTACCATTCCTTTCTATATGGCATTTCTGCTGAGAGGATACTGAATCTGAAAAAGATGTTCCGGGCATGTATGGAAACCGGATCTGATTTTGGTATAATGTTTGGAAAAGAAGGGATATTATTTTATGTTTAAAATGAATTCAGTGTTCCAGTGGATCATTTCGATCGGACTGATCCTTTATGTTGGATATAGCACCTATAAAAGCGTGCGGGGATTTGTGCAGTACAAAAAAAATTCGAAAGCGTACCTTGATACGCATAAGGATGCGAAGCAGTTTTTCTGCGGCGTCTGGCAGTGCGTGATCCTGGTCATCATGACGATCGGCTGTCTGGGAATGGCCGTTGCGGCACCATATTTTGTCAGCGATGATTCCCAGCTGCTTTTATATCGGGTCGCCTATTTGTGTATCGCGATCGTCTTTGCGGGACTGGTGGCTGAAATGTGGATCCATCGTACGATCATCTTTTCGCAGGACGGTTTCTTTATCGGGACGCAGAGCTACCGCTACCGCATGATCATCACGCTCGAGAAACGCAAAGGGATTATTCACAACATCAAAGTGCTGTTCCAGAACGGGGACGTGATCGAGGTTTCGCAGAAGATCGGCGAGCTGATCCGTGAACGCTTCAACGCCTTCAAGGCGCAGAAAAAAGAAAAAAAAGAAAGAAGAAGGCGATGAAACTCTTTTTATCCGACGTGGACGGGACGCTGCTGTCCTTTTCCAGAACCGTCAAACAGGAAGATATGGATGCGATCCGTGCCTGGCAGATGGCGGGTCATGCATTCGGACTCGTTACCGGGCGGGATATGAATTTCTGCCTGCAGTTTTTGAAAGAGTACGGAATCGTGCCCGACTGCCTTATTTCGAGCAACGGCGCGAGCGTGTATCATGAGGGCAGGCTCTTTCCTGTCGCGCATATGGAGCCGCGGCTGTGCCGGCAGGTGTTTGAAAAGCTTGCCGGGCTTCAGGAATATATGGTTCCTTTTATCACGACGGATGAGGGCATGCATTACTTTGCGAAAAAGGATGTGGATCTGATGAAAAAGGAACAGGCCCATCTGAAATATTTTTCCAGTCAGGATGTGTACGATCTGCTGGCTCATATAAATCGTGTGCCGAAGCTGAGCATATACGTACGCAATGCGGATTGGACGGATCAACTGTATGAAAAGGTGCGCGAATGGTTTCCGGATCTGAATTGCGCCAAAGCGTCGATCGACTATATCGAACTGACAAAAAAAGGGTGCGACAAGGCACAGGCTATGGTGTTTCTTGAAAAGGAGCTTTCGCTCGATCTCGAGCAGTGCGCGTTTGTCGGCGACGGGGAAAACGACATTCCGATGATGGATCGTCTCGAACACACTTATGTGATGGAGTCGGCGGACGAAAACGTACGATCGCATGCGAAATATACAGTTTCCGGTGTAAAGGAAGCGTTAGAACACGAGGGGGAGAAATAAACGATGTCAAGAAAAAGAAAGGCGGGACCACGGGCCACAGCGGCATCCATGGTCCTGGAAACGTTGAAAAAACGGAATGCGTTCGATGCCGGATCGGCCGTTCCGGTCGCGGTGTTCAAGGATCTGCCGCTGCAGACCAATACGTTGGCCTATACGATCGCCAATCTGGTCGAGGAAGGTGTGGTCGGCCAGACGGCAGATGAAAAATACTATTATGACGAGCTGGGGTACAAGGCGCTCGAGGTGAAGTTCGTGAAAGGCTATTCGATGTTCATCATCATTCCGATCGTTCTGCTTGTCCTTGTGCTGCTCATTCAGCATTATTTTCATATTTAAGACACTTTGAGTGTCTTTTTTCTTTTGGAAAACGCAAAATGCTACAATGGTCATAGAACGAAAGGAAGTGATCGCATGTCTGTTGAAGCGGCGGATGCGTATGAAAAAGCAAGAAAATTAGGGAAAAGGGAGACGACGCCCGAAAACATGCCGCCTGTGCTCGATCATCTGCTTGATCCGGCCGTTTCCTATTCGCAGGAGAGGGCGGGACAAAAGGAGATCGCGCTCAGCCAGATCGCAGGAATGAAAAATGAAGGGCGGGTCAGCGCGTTCGGAAAAGACTTTCTGCCTCTGTTGAAATCCGATACGGAATTTGCGGCCAAGTGGATGCGTCTTTACGATGCCCAGATCAGCGAAGGGCTGCGCGATCCGATCAAAGTGTACGAATATCTGCATAAATATTATGTGGAAGAAGGCAACAAGCGGGTCTCGGTCATGAAATTTCTGGGAGGAAAAACGATCATGGCCCAGATCGTGCGGATCCTTCCGGACAAGGACGGGTCCGAAGAGGCCCGGGTGTATTACGAATATCTGGAATTTTCCCGGATCCACAATATCGATTTCATTCATTTCAGCAAGCCGGGCGAATATAAAAAGCTGGAACAGCTGCTCGCTCTTCCGTCGCAGTATGGCTTGAATGATGAACAGGAAAAACAGCTGCGCAGCGAATACCATTTGTTCGAGCAGGCGTTCGAGCAGGTGAAAAACGAGCAGATGCATCTGAGCGTTTCGGAAGCGTTCCTGCTGTATCTCGAAATCTATACGGTAGACAGTTTTCTTGAAAAGAGCGGATCGGTCCTTGTCAGCGAACTGAAACAGATCGAGGAGGACCTGGAAGCGTATCCGCGCAAGCTGGAAACAAGACTGGAGACGGCCAGCCTGGACAAGACGCTCAAGCGCCGCCTGTTCGGCCGGATGCAGCCGCTCAGGACAGCCTTTGTGTATATGAGCGTGCCAAAAGATTCCTTCTGGACGCAGATGCATCATGACGGTCAGGTGTATGTGCAGGAGCAGATGCCGTATGATGTGGAAACGAAAGCGTTTTTTATGGCAAACGATTCGGAATCGGAACTGAAACAGATCGAGGAGGCGGTGCAGTGGGGCGCGCAGGTCATCTTTACGACCAGTCCGACCATGCTGCGTACCAGTATCATGATGGCGGCCAAATATCCGAAGATCCATATCCTGAACTGTTCGCTCAATACGCGCACAGGCCATCTGCGCACATATTATGCCAGACAGTACGAACTGCTGTTCCTGAACGGAATGATCGCAGGGATCCTGTCGGACACGCACGCGATCGGATATATCGCGGATTATCCGTTTTATGGCATGATCTCGAATATCAACGCGTTTGCGCTGGGTGCGCGGATGGTCGATCCGCAGGCAAAAGTGTATCTGGACTGGTCAACGACCGATCATGCGATGTTTGATTCGGAAAAAATGTCGGAAGCCGATCTGATGTACATTACCGGACAGGAAATCAACGCCGATATCCATTCGACCAAGACGTACGGCCTGTTCGATGTCAAGAAAAGCCAGTATATGCATTTGACAAAACGCCAGTATTACTGGGGCGAGTTTTACAAGCAGCTGCTCACCAGCGTCCTGAACGGTTCCTTCCGCCAGGTGGAGCGGCACGGAAACGATTCGATCTGCTACTGGTGGGGCCTGAGCAACTTCATGATCGACGTATATGTGACGGACGCGATGCCGAAACAGACATCACGGCTGATCCAGGTCATGAAAGAACATATGGCCGAAGGCCATTTCAATTTATTCTCGACCGAAATGATCGATCAGGATGGCAATGTGCGCAACAAGGACGGGCAGCAGATGAGCCTCGATGCGATCGCAGACATGAACTGGCTGCTTGACAATGTGGAAGGGACGATCCCGTCGATCGATGATTTTTCAGGGGACGCGCGCAAGCTCATCTCGCAGTATGGAATTTACTCTCTGCGGGAGACAGGGCATGACTAAGATGCGGATCATGGTGCTGTCGGACGAACCGTGCCTTGTTTTGTCGGACGCCTACCGTCCGGAAGTGCTCGAAGGGATCGATGTGATCATTTCGTGCGGGGATCTGCCATATGATTATCTCAGCTTTATCGCGACCGTTTTCCACGGACCGGTCCTCTATGTCCATGGCAATCACGATGCCAAATATAAATACAAGCCTCCTTTAGGCTGTCTTTCGATCGAAGACAGGATCTATACGTATAAAGGAGTGCGCTTTCTTGGTCTGGGAGGAAGCCACCGCTACAACGGGGTGGAGTGGCAGTTTACCCAGAAGGAGATGGACAAGCGGGTCAGAAAGCTGTGGTTCGAGCTGCGCAAAAGCAAAGGGTTCGATGTGCTGGTGACCCATTCGCCCGCTTTTGACCGCTATGACGGGGCCGATCCGGCCCATACCGGGTTCAAGGTCTTCAATGATCTGATCGAAAGATACAAGCCGAAGCTGTTCCTGTATGGTCATGTCCACCTTTCCTACGGGAGCCGGCCGCGCGAGTTCGTGATCGGGAACACGCGGTGCATCAACGGCTATGAACGCTATATCATCGATCTGGAAACGGATGACTGAAGTTCCGGCTTGGCCGGAGCTTTTCTTTTTAATGACAAAAGTCACTTTTTTGATCGGGGATTCTTTGAAATAATACTGTATGAACAAGGTAAGTTGTTATATCAATTTTGTGGTAAGGAAAATGACGTTATATGGTATTTGGCCGATCAGGATATCCAGCTCTATGAAATTGCCTTTTTTTATTGTAGATAAAGGAAGATTTTAAGGAAATGAATGCACTAACAATATGGTAAAATGTGTGAAAAAAGCGCAAAAAATTCCAGAAAACGCTTGCATATCAATTGATATACCCTTATACTGATCTTAGTTAACATTTCAGGAATGGAGGAAAGTATATGAGATATGTAGTTATGGTTAGTCATGGCGAATTTGCTCCGGGACTGCATTCTGCAGTGAAGATGATGACGGGCGACCGTGCTGACGTATTATCTACGAGCTTGAAGGCGGATATGAGTGCTGATGAATTCGCTGCAAATTTCAGAGAACTCGTAAAAGACCTCAAAGCTGGCGAGGACCAGGTGATCCTGCTGGCGGATATTTTAAGTGGTTCGCCGTTTACGAACGCGCTGAGCGTTCTGGATGAAAAAGGGATGCTGGCCGATTCGCTGGTGATCGCCGGTATGAACATGCCGCTTGCCATCACAGCTGTTCTTATGAAAGACAACTTTGATGATCTGAGCGTGCTGAAGGATACGCTGCTCAGCGAAGGAAAAGCGGGTATCACGGACTTTGTCGTTGCGGCAAACGATGACGACGACGATCTTTAAGATTCGGATTTAACATTGGTTAAATACAATTCATAATCATAGGAGGACAGAATAATGATTAGTTTTATGCGTGTTGACGACCGTATCATTCATGGTCAGATTATTACTCGTTGGTCCAAGGAATATCCTTGCGACGGAATTATTGCCGTAAATGACAAAGCTGCAACGACTCCTGTTCTTGCACAGTCATTCAAAGCTTCGACGGACAAAAAAGTATTTGTCTGGACAAAAGAGCATTTCAAGGAAGTGCAGGACAAAGTTCTCAATTCCCCTAAACGCTACTTCCTGATCACGAAGAACCCTGTCGATATGAAGGAGATCCTTGTTGACATGGGATTCGTTCCTAGCGACGTGAAACGTCTGATCATCGGACCTTGCAACGATCGTCCGGGCGCTACGAAGCTTGGTCAGAACCAGAGCATCACGCAGGAAGAGGCGGATGCGATCGAAGCCATCACGAAAAAAGGCTATGACGTGGAATTCGCTCTGCTGAAGGAAACTTCGATCGGCGAATGGCCTAAATTCAGATCTAAATTCGGTTACTAAGAGTGAGAGCTTAGCAATCGATTATAGATAAAAATTAATTTATTTGTTCAACAAAAAGTTGAGAAAAAGGAGAAGAGTTTTATGAGTTTATTTCAAGCGATTTTGATCGGTTTGGTATCTTGTACTGCTGCTTCCACGATCGCGTGCTTGGGTACGACTGTCGGTAACTACACATTGAACCGGCCGCTCGTCGCATCAATGATCGTCGGAATCATCCTTGGCGATGTTTCCGGATGTATCCTGATCGGTATCCCTATGCAGGTTATGTGGATCGCCCTGGTAACTCCAGGTGGTACAGTTGCTTCCGACTTGCGTGCCGTTTCCTATATCGGTATTCCGCTGGCGTATGTAGGCGTCAAAGCTGCTGGTATTGACCCTGCAAGCGACGAAGCTTTCCAGCTTGCAAGTTCTATTTCGGCCATGACTGGTACGATCGGTATCACATTGTTCTATGGAACTGCGATGATGAACCTGATCTGGCAGCACATTGGATGGGCCAGACTGGATAAAGGTGATTTTGAAATTGTCGGCAAAGTTGACACATTGATGCCTTTGATCTCTCACTTCTGCTTGTCATTCCTGCCGGTTACATTACTTTGCTACTTCGGTTCGGGAGCCGTTGAATCTGTATTTAAATCACTCGATGTTTCTGTATGGTATGTCAAAGCGCTGCTCTGCGTTGGTTCTGTACTTCCTGCAGTAGGTATCGCGATCCTGTTGAAATCTGTTGTCAACAAGACAAGCGACCTGATTTTCTTCCTGCTTGGTTTCGTACTGGCTGCTGCAATGGGTCTGACTCTGCTTGCCGCAACAGCTGTCGGCGGTGTATTCGCGCTGCTCAACTACCAGATGACGATGATCAAGATCGATGCAAACAAAGGCGGCGGAGCTGCTGTTGTGATTGATGAAGAGGAGGATATTTAATTATGAAGAAGATTTCTAAGAAGACGTTAAATTCATCCTTCTGGCGCTGGTGGTATGGAAACCTGACATGCTTCTCTCATGAGCACATGCAGACTTTCGGTTACATGTGGGCCATGATTCCTATCTTGAAGGAACTGTATCCTACTCATGAAGAGCAGTCTGAAAAACTTGAAACATACTATGCATTCTTTAACACAGAACCTCAGATCGGATGTATCGTAGTTGGTGTTACGGCTGGTCTTGAAGAAGCCCGTGCAAATGGTGCGGAAGGTATCGATGATGAAATGATCAACGGTATCCGCGCCGGTCTGATGGGTCCTCTTGCCGGTATCGGTGACTCGCTGATCGTTGGTACTTATATTCCTATTTTGTTAGGTATCGCTGTTGGTCTTGCTGAAGGCGGATCGGTTATTGGTCCTATCTTCTACATCGTTGTTTGGAACCTGACTTCTACCTGGTTCCAGAAATTCGTATTTGACAAAGGATATGCGCTTGGTGGTTCGGCTGTCGAACTGCTTGTTGGTGAAAAAGCGACGGCATTCCGTGAATCTGTAATCGTTATGGGTCAGGTTATCGTTGGTGCGATGGCTGCTTCCTGGGTCAACATCACGACTCCGTTACAGATCGCTACGAACTCCGAAGGTGAACCTGTTATGCTGCAGGCCAACCTGGATGGTGCATTCCCTAAGATCCTTACGTGCCTGTTTGTAGTATTCTGCTGGTGGCTGCAGGCTAAAAAAGGTATGTCGCCTATTAAGGTGCTCCTTTTGATGGCTCTGATCGCTTTCGTAGGATCCTGCATCGGTATCCTGGGATAAAAGGAAACGATTGTCATACAGAAGTGAGGAATCCCTCCTCACTTCTCTTTTTTTAGAAAGGGTTTTATTTATGAAATTATCAAAAAGAGAACGGGAAGCACTTGCGGCTTCGATCGCACAGGAAAATGAAATGTTAAAGCGGGTCGGGCATGTCGTGCGCAACAGTTTTGTGGCGCTGGCTGTATTTGCTCTTCTTTGCGTATGGGGATTTACAGGAATGCGGGATGCCTTTTTCCCGAATATTTCGCCATCGACCCTGAATGTGATCAAATGGATCGGTGTGATCGGCACCTGCATTTCGCTGATCATGGTAGTTTTCAGCATGACGGCTCGTCATAACGGGAAGAAGAATCTGTTAAAAAAGATCGACCGTTACCAGGGAAAGGTGCAATAAACACAATTTCACATAGGAATTTGGCAATATGCGCAGACGTTTATTGTATACTATGATCGAGCCAAAGATATGGCTCATTTCATAATCAAATTCCCTTTCTTAAAACTTTCTTGAAAAAAAAGGATCTGCAAAGATCTTTTTTTTTGCTCATTTTTTAGATTTGAGCTTGCCTGGGCTTTTTTTTCGTTCCTTTCATGTTTACAGAAACTAGAAATTTTATAATTGAAACAATTGAGGATAAATAGAAAAAAATAAATTTTACTCAGGTAAAAACAAACAAAACTCTTACTTTGGTAAGGCGAAGTCACATATTTTCACATATTAAATACATAATGTATAGCCTGGTTTCAAGTATAGTGTAGTCGAGCCAAAGATAAGGCTCACTTCATAATCAAATTCCCTTTCTTAAAACTTTCTTGGGAAAAGGCCTCTTAGGAGGCCTTTTTTCTGTTGCCGTCATAAAATCATGTAAGGTTTTTTTGTGTTTATATCATGATATAATGGGTTCGAAAGAAAATGAGGTATCTTAACTTATGTCAGAAAATAAACTTCGGATCACTATGTATTCGAGTGCAGATAAAGTGAGTGGACAAGGGGTTGGTTCTGCTTATTTGGAACAGGTGGAACTTCTTCGCGAAGAAGCGAGCGACTTATTTGAGATTGCGATCAACGACTGGTTCAAGCCGGCAGACATCAAGCATTTTCATACGATCGATCCGGGATTTATGATCCCGATGCTTGACAAAAAAACGGTGAAGATTGCCTACTGCCATTTTCTTCCGGATACAGTGATTGACGGAAGTATCAATATGCCGGCAGCGTTTCAGCCGATCGCGTCGAAATATATCATTAATTTTTACAAGCTGGCGGACCGCCTTGTGGTGGTGAATCCGAATTTCAAACCGGATCTTGTGCGTTACGGCATTCCGGAAAATAAAATTTATTATATTCCCAACTATGTTTCGAAGGAAGTGTTCCATACGCTTGGAAAAGAGGCAAGGATCGAGGAAAGAAAAAAATACGGGATCAAAGAGGACGTCTTTGTGGTGATCGGGGCTGGACAGGTGCAGACGCGCAAAGGCGTGATCGACTTCTGCCAGACGGCCCAGATGTGTCCGGATATCGAGTTCGTCTGGGCTGGCGGCTTTTCGTTCGGGATCATAACGGACGGATATGAGGAGCTGAAGCGTCTGATGGCCAATCCGCCTGAAAATGTGCATTTTATCGGAATTGTGGAGCGCAGCGAAATGGTAAAGGTATATAATATGGCTGATGTGCTCTTTATGCCAAGCTACAATGAGCTGTTCCCGATGACGATCCTTGAAGCGGTGAATCTGCACATTCCGATCGTGCTGCGCGATCTTGATCTGTATAAAGATATTTTGTTTGGCCATTATATGGCAGGAGAAAACAATGAGCAGTTCGCGCAGCTGCTCGAATCGCTCAAAAACGATCCTGACCTGTATAAGAAGCAGGAAGAGCAGAGCGCGGCGATCAGCGAGTACTACTCCAAAGAGCATGTGGCGAGCATGTGGCGCAAATTTTATGTCGATGCCTATCGTGAAAAACAAAACGAGCTGAAAAACAAATAGATTAAAAGAAAGACATTGGAACGAAAGCATGAAAAAAACGAATTATATATGGAATTTCGTTCTCATAACTGTCATAACGGCAGCGGCATTGTGGTTTGCGCTCAAGGACAATTACCGGGAAGTGCTGGCTGCGATCGGAAAGCTGAACGGCTTTTCGCTGCTGATCATCCTGATCTGGGGAGGCCTCTACACGTGTGTATGGGGTCTTGTGTATGTGGTGCTGGGACGTAAATTCAAAAAGAATTATTCTGCCGGAAATGGGATCGTCGTTGCCTTTACGGGCACTTTCTTTTCCGGGATCACGCCTTCGGCTACCGGAGGACAGTTCGGACAGGCGTATATTTTAAAGAAACAGGGGATATCCTACAGCGACGGGGCTTCGATGCTGTGGGCCGACTTTATCATTTATCAGACGACGATGATGATCTATGTCACGATCCTGTTTTTTACGAAGTTCTTCGGCTTTGCGTCGAGATCGGGCTGGTTCACGCTTGTGCTGGCCGGATATGTTGTCAATTTTGTCGTTATTTTCGGACTGTATACGATGGCTTTGTTTCCGAAAGCGTATATCCGGCTTTCCCAGTGGGCGGTCAGGGTGCTGGGGAAACTGCGGATCCTGAAAGATCCGCAGAAGACGCTTGAATCGTGGACGCTGCAGATGACGTCGTTCACGACCGAGATCAAGAAGCTTTCGCAAGACAAGAAAGCGATCATCGAATGCATGCTGATCAATATCGTGCGGCTGACCATGCTCTACGCGCTTCCGTACGTGATCGCGCGCATGCTCCATATCGATCTGAGGGCGGATCAGCTGATCGATGTGGTGGCGCTCAGCTCGTTCGTGACGATGGCCAACAGCTTTATCCCGATCCCGGGAGCGAGCGGAGGAACGGAAATGATGTTTTCGATCCTGTTTTCGCCGCTGATGGGTTCGCTGACCAGCGCGGTGCTCATTTTGTGGCGGGTATCGACATATCATATTATTTTAGTTGCCGGCGGTATCCTGTTCATGGCGGCCAAGGCGCACTATGACAGGCTGGATGCTGCGGCAGGAAAGGAAAACGAAAAGACATGAATATTGGAATTTTCACGGATTCATATCTTCCTGATATCAATGGTGTGGTGACGAGCGTCGTGACGCTCAAGGGGGCTCTCGAACAGCTCGGCCACACCGTCTTTATTATAACGAACCATCAGGGCCCGAAAACGATCTACGATCCGGAAGAGCGGATCCTGCGCCTTCCGGGCGTGGAATTGAAACGGCTGTACGGCTATACGATGAGCAGCCCGATCAATTTTGCGGGCAGCTATATCGAGGCCATGGACCTGGATATCATCCATACGCAGCAGGAGTTCGGCGTTTCGTTATATGGAAGACAGATTGCCAAGGAGCTGGGGATCCCGCAGGTGTACACGTACCATACGATGTATGCGGATTATACCCATTACATCAATCCGCTTGACATCAGCAATGTGGACAAGGCCGGGAAATGGGTCGTAAAGAATTTTTCGAAACGAATGGGCAACGGGGTGCAGGGGGTCATTGCGCCAAGCCGCAAGACGAAAGATGCGCTGCTCAGCTACGGTGTGAAGGCGCCGATCTATATCGTGCCGACCGGACTGGATCTGGACGAATTCAGGCCTGAACATATCGATCCGAAAGACTGCCGCGATCTCAAGGCGCATCTGGGCTTGAGCGACGAAGATCATGTGCTGGTGTTCGTGGGGCGGCTGGCGAAGGAGAAGTCGCTGGAAATGCCGATCGAGGCGGTTGCGCTCTCAAAAGACGAGCGGCTGCATCTGGTCGTTGTCGGGTCCGGAACGGACGAGGACTTTTTCAAGAGCGTGGCGCAAAAGCATGGCGTTCAGGACCGGGTCCATTTTATTGGCAAGGTGCCTCGTTCGCACATTCCGTATTACTATGCGTCGTTCGACGGTTTTGTCTCGGCTTCGCTTTCCGAAACGCAGGGTCTGACGTATATCGAGGCGCTGGCGAGCGGCCTGCCTGTGTTCGGGCGCCGCGACGAGGTGCTGTACGATCTGGTCGAGGAAGGAAAAACGGGATACTATTTCGATAATGCCGAAGAGCTTGTCGAAAAGATGGATGCGTTTTTTTCGCAGGAGCGGATGGCGCGTCAGAAGAAGAGGGCCTTGTGTGTCGAAAAGAGCGTTCCGTATTCGCGGGAAATGTTTGGCAGCAAGATCCTGGCCGTATACGAGCAGGCGATCGACGACTACCGTCATACGTTCGTGGTGGACCGGGTGCGGATCAAGGATGATTTTGTGGAGCTGACTGTTTCGCGCAAGAGCGATCCGGAGCCAGTGAAGCTGCTCGTGACGCTGGATGATTTTTTCGATCTGAAGATGGCGAAGGGGGCCAAGCTGGATGCGTATCTGATCTCGGGCTATCTCGATCTGCAGGAGTATTATCATGCGTACGGGTTCATGAAGCGCAAGGTGCTCACGAAAGATATGACGTGTTTCGAGGTGAAGCAGTATGTGAAGCGTCACTTCGAGCTGGACGAGGCGAAGACCGGGCAGCTGGTCAGCGAGTTCGTGCAGAACGGCTGGCTGAACGATCGCCGATACGCGTTCGACAAGGCGGACTACTGGCACGGACTGGGCAATTCGAAGAAGACGATCACGTCGAAGCTGATGAAGGCGGGCATTTCTTCGCAGCTGATCTATGAGGCGCTCAATGAGCTGGATGATGCGCAGGAGCTGGCGAATGCCAGGGCGATGGCGGAGCGGATCAAGAATACGCTGAAGATGCAGTCGTCTCGTTTGAAAAAAAAGAATGTTGTTCATAAGCTTGTTATGAAGGGGTATTCTGTGGACGTGGCCAACACGGTCATCGAAGAAGTGGATCTGGACGAGGATGATTCGCTGGCGTGCAAGGCGGCTTTGAAGAAGGCGCTTCGTCTGTATTCGTCGCTGGATGCGGACCGGCGCGATACGAAAGTGATGCAGTATTGTCTGCGCAAAGGCTTTTCGAAGGAACAGATCGAAAACAGTTTTTTAGAAATGAGTGAAGAGTTTGAAAATTAACGAAATACATGAAGAGGGCAAGGTTTGTGTGAAGGTTCTGATCACAAAGTGCGACAAGGGGCGGACGAACAAGAATACGCCGTATTTGTCGCTGATCCTGGAAGATCAGACGGGGACTCTGGATGCCAAGTTCTGGAACCTGACGGATGAGATGGTGGCGTCATACCGGGCCGGGATGGTCGTGGATGCGTATGGCGAGATCATTTTTCATAAGAATGCGATGCAGCTGCGGGTGCGCAAGCTGGTCGAGGATAAAGGGGCGGATGTCCTGGATTTTGTCCGGGAGGCGCCGATGTCGCGCGAACAGATGAAGGGCGCGGTGAAGCAGATGATCGATCACATGGAGGATCCTGTCATTTCCCTGGTCTGCCAGGAGGTGCTCGATCGCAGCGAGGAGAAGTTTTTCACGTTTCCGGCGGCGACGAGGAATCATCACAATTTTGTGGGCGGCCTGGCGTTCCATTCGATCTCGATGGCGAAGCTTGGCTATGCGGTCTGCGATCAGTATGAGTGGCTGGACCGCGATCTGGTGATCGCAGGGATCCTGCTGCATGATATTGGCAAGGTGGAGGAGCTTTCCTCGGCCATGCTTCCTGAATATACGGTGGTTGGCAACCTGCTGGGCCATATCAGCATTGCGGCGGCCATGATCGACGAGGTGGCGGCCGATCTGGATATCCTGAAGGATGAGCGGGTGGTGCTTCTAAAGCATATGGTGCTCAGCCATCACGGGAAGATGGAATACGGTTCGCCGGTGCTTCCGATGCTTCCGGAAGCGGAAGTGGTGACGATGCTGGATAATCTCGATTCGAGACTGTTCATGATGAAGCAGAGCATCGACGCGACATTGCCGGGCGCGTTTGGTCCGCGCATGTTTGCGCTCGATAACCGGATGATCTACCGGCGCAGAAAGGACGAGGAACAATGAAGGTTGGTTTTGTATCGCTTGGCTGCTGCAAGAATCTTGTCGATTCCGAGCAGATCATGGGCGTTCTGATGGAGAATGGGCACGAGATCGTGGCGGATCCGAAAAAGGCGGATGCGATCGTGGTCAATACGTGCGGGTTTATCGAGTCGGCCAAGGAAGAGTCGATCAATACGATTTTCGAGATGGCGCAGTATGCGGACAAGCTGATCGTGTGCGGCTGTCTGGCGCAGCGGTATGAAGAGGAGCTCAAAGAGGAAATCCCGGAAATTGACGCGATCATCCCGATACGGGATTACGGGCATCTGGCCCAAAGGCTGCAGGAAGTTCTTGGCGGCGGCTCGCTGGGCGATTTTGCCAAGAGCGAGCGTCCGCTTTCGGGCACGCCGTGGAGCGCGTATGTGAAGATCAGCGACGGCTGCTCGAATCATTGTACGTATTGTGCTATTCCTTTGATTCGTGGCGACCAGAAGAGTAAAGTGATAGATGAAGTGGTGGCTGAAGTGAAGCACCTGGCATCGATCGGTGTCCAGGAGGTCACTTTGATCGCGCAGGATACGACCAAATACGGTCTGGACAACTACGGGAAGCTGATGCTTGCCGAGCTGCTTCGTCAGGTCGAGAAGGTGGAAGGGATCCGCTGGATCCGGGTGCTTTACATGTATCCGGACGAGATCGAGGACGAGGTGCTTGAGGTGATGGCGGCTTCGGACAAGATCCTGCCGTATTTCGATATTCCGATGCAGCATGCCAACGATCGTCTTTTGAAGAAGATGAACCGGCGGGGAACGAAAGAGGATACGATCGCGCTTGTGAAGAAGATCCGTTCCATGTTCCCGGATGCGGTGCTGCGTACGACGGCGATTGTCGGATTCCCGTCCGAGACGGACGAGGAGTTCGAGGAGCTGGTCGACTTCATCCGCGAGGTGGAGTGGGATCGTCTGGGTGCTTTCACGTATTCGAGAGAAGAGGATACGCCTGCGTATGATATGGATGGCCTGATCGACGAGGTGACGGCGCAGAGCCGGCTCGAGCGTCTGATGGCGGTCCAGAAAGAGATTTCGAAAAAGAAGAATGAAGAAAAGGTCGGGAATGTGATCGAAGTGCTGATCGAGGAAAAAGAAGGGCTGAAGGATCAGTACCGCGGCCGGAGCGCTGCGGACGCGCCGGACGAAGTGGATGGCGTGGTGATCGTTCGTTCGAAAAAGCCTCTGAAGATCGGCGGCTTTGTCAATGTCCGGATCACGGATGCGACAGAGTATGACTTGGCAGGAGAGGTTGCTGAGTAAGTAGCTCAGCGTTTTCTCTTAAAGGAGGATCATAGATGACGAAAAGCGATTTGATGGCAAAGCTGACGGCGGCTCTTGGTGCGTCGGCGGCGGGTGACGAGATCTTGAAAGAAGTGTTTGCGGATGGGGAAGAGATTTCCGAAGAGGGTCTGGAAGAAAGGCTGAGGGCTTTGAATGCCTTGAGCGCAGACTATCAGAAAGACGGGAATGAAGAGATGCTTGATTTGACGAATAAAAAGATCGTGCTTGTTCAGAAAGCGGTCGATCTTTTAAAGGAGGACTAATTATGTACGATACTTCATCTTTGCAGCAGTACACTGCGCTGGCTCCAATGGTTTACGACGAGCCTGTGAATTTATTTCTTGTTTCGATGCCTAGCGTAAAGAGCGAGGAGTCGGGCATGTATTTCGGTGATCCAAGCAACCATTTCTGGGCTGTTCTTGGTACGATCTACGAAATGCCTTATGCCACAGATACGGATAAGGAAGAGATCTGTGCGCAGAACAATATCGCGATCTGGTCGGTTGTCAAATCGTGCCTGCGTCATATGTCGCGAGAAGATACGATGCAGGATATCGTGCTCAATGATATCCAGGAATTCTTGAATGAGCATCCTAGCATCGCGAATATCATTTGTGTTTCGCGCGAAACCGAAAAGCTGCTCAACGAATCGTCCTTTGAAGGCAATGTGCATGTGACCTATGTTCCGAGCCCTTCGGGTGCCGATCTGGACTACGAGAGCGTGGACAGCCTCGTTCCGCGCTATGAGGAAGCGCTTCAGTATTAAGACAATAAAGAAAGGATTTGGGTATGGATCTGTTATGGGCCAAGGTGCGTGATGGTGCCGTGATCCCCACAAAACGTCATGAGGATGCAGGATATGACCTGTATCCTTGTTTTGATGAGGACTATCTTGAGATCAGGCCGCTGGAAACAAAGCTGGTTCCTTTGGGGGTAGCCAGCGCGTTCGACGCGGACTATGTCATGTTCTTAAAGGAAAGAGGTTCGACCGGAACGAAGGGGATCGCTCAGCGTTCGGGCGTGATCGACTCGGGCTTCCGGGGCGAATACATGGCGCCGGTCACGAATCTGAATGAGAAGACGCTGCGGATCGTAAAGAAGCATGCGCTCAAGGATATGCCGGAAGATATTCTCGTATATCCGTATGAAAAGGCGATCGCGCAGGGCGTGCTGCTCGTGATGCCGGATGTGCCAAGCCGGGAAATTTCTCTGGATGAATTGAAGGGGATCGGTTCCGAGCGTGGGGCTGGCATGCTGGGCAGCTCGAACAAATAAGCAGACAGAAACGGAAGGATCTAAGTTACATCCTTCCGTTTTTCGTGTCTTCTTCGAGCTATTCTCGATATCGTGGCTGGTCGTCTTCTGGAATTTCCAGGATATCCATCGATTCATCGATCGATCTGTCGAATCCTTACCTGAAACCTTCCGTATAACTGTCAATAAAAACCCCTTCGCTTAAACGGCCCATATTCTTTACCTCCAGTAGATTTTTTCTAAATATCGTGGCTGTTCGCTAGCCGGAATTTTCAGGATATCCAGCGTGGTCTGCGGGTCGCATCTAAATGTTTCCATGAAATGGATGACTGTTTTGATCGACGAATACGGCATTCCGTTCTTTTTTGTGTTATACAGAATGATGCTTTTCATGTTGGCCATTCGGTGGACCGTCTCCCAGAAGTCCGGTACCTGTTTCAGTTTTTCTCTGTATCGGGGCCGCAGTTCCATACCGATTTCCAGTTTGTCGAATGCGGTGTCGATCGAAACACCGAAGTTTTCTGTGACACGTCTGAGCAGACGGACGGTCGTGTCAAATTCCGCTTCCGCCTGGATCGCATAGACCTGTTCTCTTATTTCCTTTTTGAAGCTGTCCTCGTACGGGTCGCTCATATTGTCTTTCTCCTTCCATTGATTTTTTTAACAGCGCGGATCAAAACCCGCTTCTATTTTTTCCTTCTTCGATCCATTTTTTGTATTTTGGCTGATCGTCTTTGGGAATCTTCAGATTGTTCATTGCTTCGCTGACGGATATCTTGCAGGTTTCCATGAGGTTTTTGATACATTGGTAGCTGGTTTTCTCTACGCCTTCCTCGATACCTTGTTTTATACCCTTTTTAATGCCTTTTTTAATACCTTGTTCGATACCATGAGCGAATACGCCTTCACTTAAATTGCACATATGGGTCATCTCCTTGTTTAACTGTTCGCTCATCCTGATCCCGAATTCCCGGGTCAGGATGGCTTTTTTGTTTTCTGCGCTGATCTGGTCGGACAGCAATATACCGAGCATCCGGAGCAGTCCGTGCCCGGCTGCGGGCTGGCTGGTATCGATGCCGATCATGATGCCGGTCATCAGGTCATAATCTTTTTGATTCCATTTTGCGTGCTCTTCGATATGTTTTTCTGCAATGGGATACATATTGATCGTATTGCGGAATTTTCCGGTCGCGTTTGTGCAGATCTAGATGGAGTACACTTTTTTCAGCTTGCCGTATTCGTCGTTTTTGAATTCTGTATCATGCTGGCGCGAAAGAAGACGGGATCATCCGGCTTTCGAGCGGATAGGGCGGCTTGAACGCGTCATCGTTTCGATACTGCCCGTTCACGAACCGGATGGCCGCTTTCCTGCTCAGCAGACGCTGCCCTTTTGGATCGAACCATTTGTAGTCGTAATACGGCTCGTATCCTTTTTCCATATCCTTTCTGGTCAGGAAAATGACCCACGTGTCTTTCAGGCTTTCGAATTTTTCATTCATCTTCATGCGCTGGGCAATGAGCGTGCTGCTGTAGACAATCGCTCTTTCATTCAGGGACCGGCCCTCGTTCTCGATCTCGATATCGTAGATATTGTTTTCGGTATCTTCGATGAACAGATCATAGCGCACATGCCCGAAGAGAGGAAAGCCCCTTTTCACTTCCATACCGTATCGGGCCACTTTCAGATCCTTCTTTCCGGTCACGATGCGGGCCACCAGTTCCACAGCCTCTTCGCTTCTGGAAAACGCTTCGAACATGAAAAAGCCGCTGAACAAAGTGAACCGTTCGATCATCGGATCGTATTCTTCGTTTGTTTCCGAGGATTTATCGTGTTTCAATGAAGTCCTCCTTTCCAGAGAGATCTGAAGACCCCTCGCTTTTATATACGTAATTGGAAGAGGATAGTGGACTTTTTTTTGAAAATCTTTTATTTCACATTGTTTTTGCAATAATTGGTTATATTGCTTGCGGATATAAAAAAGTCTTCTTTCGAAGACTGAATTCGTTCATTAAGATTTTTGTTCCTTCCTTTTCAGCGCGTTTCTGAGCACCAGGACATCTCCGCCAAGAAGAAGGGCTGCGATCAGCGTAACAAAATGGCCGAAAAACCGGGAACAGAACGCGCCTATGATCACGAAGACAAGGAAGGTGACGACCAGGATCAGGCTCAAAAAGAACCGGTACAGATCGTCGCTGTCTTTTAGATGAATGTAGCGCACCATTGTCTCGACCGCTTCGCGCAGGTTTCCATTCAGATACACTGTCGCGAGCGGAATGTTGTGGATGCGCCGGAACACGATGGCCTGCATGCCGCACACCAGTCCGAACAGCGGATTGGCAAGGGCGTTCCATGACAGGGGCATGAAGCTTGCGGCGATCACGAGCAGCGTTTCGCAAAGCGCGGCCCTCAGCCGCCACTTTTTCAATTTGTCGTGCATGTGAAAGCGGGTGCCGATCGTCACCCCGATCATGAACAGCAGGACAGGAAATGTATATTTCAGGATCTGGGAAAAATCGCCTTTGGCAATATCCATGCCCAGATACAGCAGGTTTCCTGTCTGGCTGGACGCAAAGACCTTTCCCCGCGTCATATAGCACCCTGCATCCATGATCCCTACGGCCGCACTGGCCAGGATGCCGACAGAGAGCGAATCGTCATCGTTTTTTTCGTCTGCGATGATCTTTTTGACCGGACCCATAGTTTCACCTGCCTTTTGTATTATGATACAAACAACCGGTAAGTTTGAAAAAGGCTTTGCCTAGGAATCGAGAAGCGTGCTCGTGATCATGGGCAGGATCTGCTTCTTCCTTGATAGCACGTTTTCGTGGAACAAGCCGTTCTCGAACAGATTTTTCTCCTTGCCGCCAAAATAGAAGTGCGACCCTTTTTTCAAAATATCGGTAAAGACGAACACGAACAGATCGGCATTTTTCTGCCTGGCCTGCTCGTCCGCCGTCTGCATGATCTGCTCTTTCGTGAACACGATCTCGTCGATGCTCGGAATGATAGCCTGGGCGATGAGGACGTTTTTGTCATCGATCAGAAACGCTTTGACATCGCCCCGGGCAAAATCGGCCAGCGACTTTTCCTTGCAGTTGGAAGACATAAAATAAATGTCGTAAGCCAGATCGTCAATCTCGATCCCGGCAATTTCTGCCAGGCGGGCCGCGATCCGCTTATCTTTTTCGGTCGTGGTCGGCGACTGAAAATTCATTGTGTCCGAAATGATCGCGCTCAGCAGAAGGCCGGCCATGTTTTTTTCGATCTCGGCCTCCTGCTCAAAATACATGGACGCCACGATCGTCGACGTGCTCCCGATGATCTCATTGCGGAAATAAATGGGCCTGGATGTCGAAAAGTCATTGATCCGGTGATGATCGATCACTTCAAGGATGACAGCCTTTTCGATATTCGGGACCGACTGGGAAAACTCGTTGTGATCGACCAGGATGATCGACTTGTTTTCGTAGTCGATCCCGGCATCTTTGGATAAATACCCGACAAGCCGTTCGGAATTGTCGATGACCGGATAGGCGCGGAAACGGTCCTTGCGCATCTTCTTGGCCGCCTCTTCCATAAAATCGTTGATATGGAACAGGTGGACTTTTCTTGACATGAGCTGGCCGATCCGGGGCGCAAAAAACAAATAGCGCGACGTATTCATCGAGCCGTGTCCCGACACGATGACAGGACAGCCGTTCTTTTTTGCCAGCTCGAGCACTTCGGGATCCACGGTCGTGCACCATACCAGGATCAGCATGCCGGCACCGGCCTCGATCACCTGCTTCTGGCTTGGCACATCGTCGCCAATGATCACGATCCGGTCCTTGACCTGATAGCGGTCCGCTTTGTGTCTTGACAACGTGACAATGCTCACTTTTCCGTTCAGATGCAGCGTATCGCAGTCGACCAGGATGTTGCCATCCAGCGTGGCGGCCACATCCTTTACCCGAACGTCTTTGAGCAGATCGATCCCTAATGCCGTGTCGGCCAGGGCCATCGATCCCAGATCATTGGTGGTGATCATTCCTTTGACATGCCGGCATTTGTCGACGACCGCAAGAAACGGCTGCCGGCACCGGCTCATCTTTTCGAGCGTCTCAAAAATCGTTGCCTCCTCCCCGATACAGAAGGGCCGGTCGAGCGGCATGTCCGCAAGACGGATCCTGGCATCATCGAGCCTGGCCGGCACATCAAAATGAAACCGGTTGAGGATGTATTTTGTTTCATCGCTGATCTCGCCCAGACGGCATGCCATAGCCGGAAATCCGTTGATTCGTTTTAAAGCAGCGTAGCTTAAGGCGGCCACGATCGAGTCCGTATCCGGATGACGGTGGCCCGTAACATAAATCATATTCATAATCAGATTCTACCATATGCTCTATAATTAGACTCGTATGTTAAAATAAATAATGTGCAACAGAAAGGAACTTATGTATCTTCCAGAACAAATAAAAACAATTATCCATACATATGAAGAACACGGGTTCGAATGTTTCGTGGTCGGAGGAAGTGTGCGCGACAGCCTGCTCGAAAGGCCTGTCAGCGATTACGACCTCTGCACGAACGCTTTGCCCGAACAGACGATGGCACTGTTCGGCCATACGATCCCGACCGGGATCCGGCACGGAACAGTAACGATTTCGATCGACAGCCTGCTTGTCGAAGTCACGACCTATCGGATCGAATCGGGCTACAGGGATCATCGCCATCCGGATACGGTACGTTTCGTATCGGATCTTGTGTCCGATCTGGCGCGCCGCGACTTTACGATCAACGCGATCGCCTATTCGCCCCGTCAGGGATATATCGATCCGTTCGAAGGCCGAAAAGATCTGGTCCGGCAGATGATTTGCGCAGTAGGCGATCCTGACCGGCGCTTTCAGGAAGATGCGCTGCGCATGGTGCGCGCCCATCGTTTTGCGGCCCAGCTCGGCTTTGATATCGAAAGCGAAACTTTCGAAGCGATCGAGGCCAACGCGCACCTGATCAAATATGTGGCGGCGGAACGTCTGTTTGGCGAATGGCAGAAAATACTGAAAGCCAATCCGTATCAGGTCCGGAAAATGCTTTCGCTGTTCAGGCCGTGGCTGCCCGAACTGACGGCCTGCGCGTTCTGCGAGCAGAATTCGATCTATCACGACAAGGATGTGCTCGACCATACGTTGTGCGCGATCGCTTCGCTTCCGCGTTATGACGACTTGTGTGCTTTCGCGCTCCTTCTGCACGATCTGGGCAAGCCGTATGTCCTTATTACCGGACATGATGGCAAAGACCACTTTAAAGGGCATCAGGAAGTGAGCTACGAGATCGCGCTGCGTGCGTGCAGCGTGCTGAAGCTGTCCAACGAATATAAAAACACGGTGCCGGATCTGGTCCGCTATCATGACGAGATCGCTGCGCCTACTCTGGGCTGGCTGCATAAGTTCGTGGTCGGGCTTGGCTTTGACAAAGAAAAGATGCACCGCCTGTTCATGGTGCAGTACGGGGATATCATGGCCCATTCGGCCAAAGGACAGCAGCGGCTGGCTGTCCTGAAGGAAATGATCCGTTTTTACGAACGGGAAATAGAAAAGCGTCCGGTATGTGTCGGACAGCTTGCGCTCAACGGAAAAGAAGTCAGCAGGATCGCGGGTGTGTATGGAAAGGAGATCGGCACTACGTTGAAGGAACTGCTCGATCATGCTTTTTATTACCCGCAGGACAATACAAAAGAAGGGCTGACCCATTATTTAGAAAAGAAGAGGAAATGATTTTATGGATCTTTTGATCATACTGCTGCTGATCGTGCTGCTCGTGTGCGTTCTTGTGCTGTTTGTGTATCTGCTGTCGCAGAACCGGCATGCCAGCCAGATCAATGCGGCGCTGCTGGCAAAAAACCAGGAAGTGCTCACCAATTCGGGATTGTCCGATCAGAAGGTGGTGTCGCGTTTTGACACGATCCTGTCCCAGATGCAGGCTCTGCAGAAAAACCAGATCCATTCGGCTGATTCGCTCGAATGGGTGCAGGAACAGGTGGAGGGCATGGCCCAGGTCATGACCAATACGAAGCGGCGCGGAAACTGGGGCGAGTATCAGCTCGACTATCTGCTCGGAACGTATCTTGGCGAAAACGATACGATCTTTACGACCCAGTATACTTTGCCTAACGGAAAGATCGCGGACGTTGCTCTCCATCTGCCTGGAACAAAGCAGGTGCTGTGCATCGACTCCAAATTTCCGATGGAAAATTTTATGCGCATGGATGACGATCCGGAAAGCCGGGACTACTATCTGCGCCTGTTCATGCAGAATATCAAAAAGCATATCGATGATATTGCCGGCAAATATATCAATGCCTATACGGCGCCGCAGGCTCTGATGTTCATTCCGAGCGAAGCGATCTATCAGTTCATCTGCGGCAACTGCGATACACTGTTCAGCTACGCGCTCCAGAAACATGTCATGATCACTTCGCCGACAACGCTTGTCGGCATCCTGTTCACGCTGCAGGCGAGCACGAACGATTTTTACCGCGCCAGCCATCTGGAAGAGATCGAAAAAGAGCTGTTCAAGCTCAAGGAGGATATCGGCCGTCTGGAAGAGCGGACCGAAAAGTCCCTGAAATCGCTGGATGCGCTTGGCAAGCAGTTTCAGAACGTGTATATTTCGGCGCGCAAGATCAGCACGCGCTTTGACTCCATGATCGAAGGAAAGGACGGGTACAATGATCTCAACGATTAAAGGAGATATTACGGGATTGGATTTTGATGTGATCGTCAATGCGGCGAACGCGCATTTTGCCAGAGGAGGCGGTGTGTGCGGCGCCATTTTTGCCAAGGCAGGCCCTGAGCTGGATGCCTTCTGCGCCAAACTTCCAAAAGGAAAGGCGGGCGATGTGCGGATCTCTCCGGCTTTCGGACTGCCCAGCAAGGCCATCCTGCATGCTGTCGGTCCGATCTATGAAGGAACGAAGGAAAACGCGCAGGCGCTGGCTGGCTGCTACTGGAATTGTGTGGCGATGGCCTATCAGTACAAAAGAGAACATGATCTGGAGCGTCTCTCGCTTGCCTTCCCATGCATTTCGACAGGAATTTACGGCTATCCGCATGAGGCGGCGTGCGACATTGCCGTAAGGACGATCCGCAAGATCCGCTCGGCTTTTCCGGACACGAAATCGATCGATATCATTTTCGTGTGCTACGAGCAGATCGACTACGAGCTGTACAAGAAGGCGCTGAGAGAACTATGAAAACGATGGTGGAAATCGCCCATTCGTTTCTTTCTCCTGCTCTGCACAGGCAGGCGGTCTGTGTTGATGCCACGTTCGGACAGGGAAAGGATACGGACTGGTTCGTAAAACGAAAGGTTGGCAAAGTGTACGCGTTCGATATCCAGGAACATCTGATCGAAAGAAGGAAAAACGATTTTCAAAGCCATGTGCGGCTGATCGCGGATTCGCATGCCAGCATGGGCCGGTATGTCAAAGAGGATGTGGATGCCATGATCTTCAATTTCGGCTTCTGTCCGCACGAAGACCCTTCTGTCACGACAATGCCTTCTGAAAGTGTCAAAGCAATCGGGGCGGGGCTGAAGCGGCTTCGCATCAAAGGACGGATGGCGCTTGTGATCTATCCGCACCAGTTCGGCAAGCAGGAGAGCGAAGCGATCGAAGCGTTTCTGAAACCGGTCGATCCCCATATTGTTTCGATCCAGAAAGTGTGCAGCCTCAACATTCATACAGGGCCGTATGCGATCCTGCTCGAAAAGCGGAAAGAATGGAAATGAAAAGCCGGATGAACAAACGATGAGGAAGGATCTGCATGTCAGGGTCCTTTTTTTTGCACAATGAAGATTGACGAGAGATGATCGACGACATATAATAATGATATATCATTTTATAAAAAGGAGAGGGTTATGGAAGTTAAACGATCGCCGATATTTCATGATTTTTATGCGGGCCTTGTTTCAGAACAGATGGAAACATCCACAAAGCTGTACGGGGATGCTGTCTCGTTTTATGCAGATAAAGACCCGAGCCTGCCGGCCGATACATTGATGTATACGGTGGCATGCATCAATGATCCGGATCGTGTGGAAGGTCATCTGAACTGGGGCGTTTCTATGCTTGAGCCGGTGTGCGTATGTGGCGAGTGCAATATGACAAGAGGGCATTTTCACTCGGACCTGAACTGTCAGGAATACTACTGGTGCGCCAAAGGCGGCGGTCTGCTCATGCTTATGGACGAAAAAGGGAAGTGCTGGTGCGAACAGATGGAGCCGGGCACGCTGCATAAGATCGACGGTCATCATGCGCATCGTCTGATCAATACGGGCGAGGAGCGTCTGGACGTTGTTTGTGTATGGAACAGCAATGCCGGACATGACTATGCGCGTGTCGAGGCGATGCCGTTTCCTGTGCGTGTATATAAAGAAGATGGAGAAATCGTATTTAAAGAAGGGGGCAATGAATGATGAAAAGCTTGTATGATCCGTATCCTAAAACGAGGATCAAAGGATATGACGATGCGGTCATTCACGGATGGGACGCGATCGTGGAGGACCTGGATCAGAACGGAGGATCTACTCTTGTGTTCGATGCGTATCCGGGCGTGTTCGACGAGGAAGTGAAGAAAGAGCTGAAGCGAATTCCTCATGATGTGTGGATCGATGCTCTGGACATGTTCAAGGATGGAGAGACGATCAAGGAACAGATCAAGTACAATATTACGGATGACAGGATCTTCGGCCGGATGTATTATGGCGAGATCGATAATTTTATCGTGCCTGAAAAGCTTGAAGAGCTGCGTGATGCGGCACAGGAAGCGGCTGTCCAGGGGAAACGGGTGCTTGTGTATGGATATGGTGCCGGCTTGATCGCTTCAGGAACGCTTGTTTATCTGGATATGGCGCGCTGGGAGATCACGCTGCGCTACCGCAACGGAATGCCGAACTTCCTGGATACCAACTATGACGAAGATGCGCTGCGGAAGATCAAGCGCGGCTTCTTTATCGAATGGCGGGTTGCCGACAAGCATAAACGTTCCCTGTTCGATTCGATCGATTATTTCCTGGACACGAACAATATGGAGGATGTCAAGCTTGTCAAAGGCGATGCCGTACGTGCAGGCCTGGAACAGATGGCGCATCGTCCGTTCCGCCTCGTTCCGTATTTTGACCCGGGAGTATGGGGCGGCCAGTGGATGAAAGAAGTGTGCAACCTGGATCCGGACAAGGAAAACTATGCATGGAGCTTTGACGGGGTGCCGGAAGAGAACTCGATCTATCTTGATTTCGGCAACGGGCATATCGAGCTGCCGGCCATGGATCTGGTGCTGTGCGAGCCGAAACCGCTGCTCGGACCGAGCGTATATTCCCGCTTCGGAGCAGAGTTTCCGATCCGATTCGACTTCCTGGATACGATCGGAGGACAGAATCTGTCTTTGCAGGTGCATCCGCTGACCGAGTACATTCACCGTACGTTCGGAATGGCGTATACGCAGGACGAAAGCTACTATATCCTGGATGCCAAGGAGGGTGCCAGCGTTTATCTGGGCCTGAAGGAAGGGATCGACAAGGATCAGATGATCGAGGATCTGTATGCGGCCAACCGGGGAGAGATCCTGTTCGATGCCGAGAAATACATCAATCGTTTTCCGGCAAAGAAACACGATCATTTCCTGATCCCGGCAGGAACATGCCACTGTTCGGGAAGCGACGCGATGGTCCTGGAAATCAGTGCCACGCCATACTGTTTCACATTCAAGATGTGGGACTGGGCACGGGTCGGCCTGGACGGTCTGCCTCGTCCGGTTCATATCGATCACGGAAAGAAAAACATTCAATGGGATCGCACGACAAAATGGGTCGAGAAAAATCTTGTCAATGCCATTCATACGGTAAAAGAGGATGACCATGTCAAAGAGGAACATACGGGGCTGCATGAGCTGGAATTTATTGAAACACGGCGCTTGTGGATCAAGGACGAAGTGGTAGTCGATAACGAGGATAACGTGAACATGCTCAATCTGATCGAAGGACAGAAGGCGTATATCGAAAGCCTGGATGGTTCGTTCGAACCGTTCGAAGTGCATTATGCTGAAACATTTATCGTGCCGGCCAGCGTGAAGGGCTACCGGATCGTCAATCCGACAGGAGATACGATCGGGGTGCTGCGGGCGTATGTGCGCAAGGCGCAGGCAGAGTAAAAAATAGAGAATAAAACGAGCAGGAGCTGGTTTGATACCGGCTCTTTTTGTGGAGAAAGCAAGTGATATATTATACAAATAGGAAAAGGTTTGGATTGAAATATCATTTGATAGATAATAAAATAAGATTATAACAATGGGAGATGCTTATGAGTTATAAATCAACTGATGCACTTATGCGGCATCTATATAGATTACCTTTAATAAGCTAAACAAAGCCTATCGATTACTTGATGTG
>Belle_p2__coassemble_1281_pt1 | contig 51052 bp, 56 predicted proteins | sample Belle_p2__metabat2_low_PE_017 | metagenome-assembled genome bin Belle_p2 | reverse complement strand
GCTGCGCATTGAAAATATCGATCAGCTTATTTACATCATAACCATATCCCTGTTTGCCCAGATTGCCTAAAAATGAAAAATCCCGGCGGATCGTTGTCGGCTCGATATCGACAAGATTCGCAAGCTCTTTGGACATGACACGCTCTACCCCGTTTTTCTGCAGGCGGCGCAGAGCCTTCAAGTATACCGGATATCGATGAAGTGTCGCTTTTGGCACATCTATATTCCGCATAAGTCTATCACCATAAACATTATACAACAAAATTTGTATTTGTGAAATTTTTTACAAACATGCACTACTAATTTTTCGGTTTCCGCTTGTGGAACAGGCTGACCTGCGCACTGTTGCGCCGGCTCATTTCCATTTCCTGCAGCAGAGGATCGAGCAGATCCATGTCCTTTTCGATTTCCTCGACAATCTGATTGTCAAGGATCCGGAACCGGAAATACACATACATGGCGCCTGCGCTTGCCAGAGCGATCAGCAGGCTATACAGCATCGGCACATGAAATCCATAGACAAAAAGGACCAGGATCAGAGAATACAGAAGCACATCGATCCATAAAAAACGTTTCGTCTTTATTTCCTCGAGCCGCTCGATCGTGCGGCACCGCTGAAAGTAAAGCGACATGAAATCCTCGCGCAGAGGCGGCGTAAAATCCACCATCTTGAACCGGGCCCGTTTATATTTTCTTTTTTTCGCATCCGCAACCATCTGCATCTTTACAAGACAGTATCTTTTTTCCCGCCGGCGATCCATCTTGTCATATTTATCATAATTCATCTGCAGCAGTTTCAAATAATCGTTTTCCGTGACCTCTTCATAGCTCATGCTCTGCATCAGCACATCAAGCTTGAGCGAATTGGTCGAAAGGAAGCTGATCTCATGGGCCGCTTCCTGCTGGATGCGGCAAAGCGAAAAATAATATTTATCAGTCGAAACCGCCATCGAGATACCTTTTTAAGATTTTGGCCATCTGATCCGGACACGAGGTCTTTTTTCTTTCGCACACGATCCCGTCGCAGCGTTCGATAAATTCCTCGATCCGCATGCCGGCCGCCAGCGCACTGATCCCCTTCGAACTGCCATTGCACCCGTTATAGGTTGTGATCGAACAGATCGTATCTCCATCCAGTTCGAAGACCATCTTCGTCGAACATACGCCGCAAGGCTTTGATTCCAGAGTTCTTGTCATACCAATCTTCCTTTCATTCGTTTCAATATATTTGCGCTCAGCAGCGCGATACACAATCCGGCCGCGATCGACAGGGCCAGGAGCACAGGCAGGAACAGCTGCATAAAAAACTGATCATACAAAATGGTGATCGCGAGCACCTGTCCTATATTGTGGAAACAGGCTCCAAGAATGCTCACCCCGTAAATAGAAAACACTTTGGACCGATACGCGAGGATCATGGCAGCCATCGAAAAGATCCCGCCCGTCACAGAAAGGATGAACGGCACCGAAAACAGCGTCCCCTGCATGAGCGAGGCCAGAAAGATCCGCCCAAGACAAACAACCACAAGATCCTTCGGACCGTACGCATACAAAGCAAACAGACCGACAATATTGGCAATTCCGATCTTGTAGCCCGGAACGATCATAACGACCGGAAAAAAGCTTTCGATCAGCTGGAAAATGATCCCGAGCGCAATAAGAAAAGCAAGGATCACACTTTTTTTCACACTCACTGGATCTGCACATCCTCTCCGTCCTGCTCCCCTTCAATCGTGATCACCGTATCGTTAGGAAGACAGACGATCGGCGTGTTCGGGCTGTCGACAAACCCCTGCATCGAACAATAGTGGTGAGGCGAGTTTTCCTGTTCGACACGCACCGCCTGATCCTTTACCTCGATCTTTACATCGCCAAGCGTCCCGTCGACCATGTATTCGCCATCCCGGTTCAGGTCGATCCGGAGCACCTCGTCGCTGCGTACCTTCACCACCGCCGTTTTCGCGCCAGCCGGCCAGAGCACGACAGGAACGATCATGACCAGGGCAAGGATCATGACCGTCACGATCAGGATCTGATCGGCTTTTGTCATCGTATACGGATCACGCATTGACGATCACCTTGATCGGCTGCTCGATCTTGTTGCCGTACCGGTCGGATATCGTTACGATAATTTCATGCTCGCCCGTCTGCGCCGTCAGATCCGAAGGGGCCTCATAGCTGACTCCCGAAAGATCGGTTGCATGAAACACGCTGTCCCAGTCGATCGTGCCATTGAGAGGCACGCTGATCTCGTCCGGATGTTCCACAAGCGTAGGCGGCAGCGTATCTTTGATCTTGATCCGGAACGGCGTTTCCTGGCTGCCGTTGCGGATTTCGAAATCATATTCGCCGACCACCAGATATTCCTTGCCCAAAGTGACGAACCGGTTGTCTTTCTTGGCGATCCCGCGTGTTGCCGGAATGACCTTCAGCTGCCCCGATTGAAATTTTTCTCCATTTTTTATATATAAAGACGGATTGGCATACACATCCTTGCCCAGTTCGATCGTGAACGTATGCTTCTGCAGCTCGATCGGCTGCGCGCAGGCACAAAGCAGAACAGAGCTCAGGGCCAGGATCATCGTTTTATTCCTTTTTTTCATCCGGATCCCTCCATGGCGCGGCCATCGTCCTGATCTTGGAAAGACGGTGCTTCATCCCGGATTTGGAAATCGTCTCGCCATATTCCGCATACATTTCATCGCACAGCTCGTTGATGTTCGCTTCCGGATGTTTTTTGCGCACGTCCATGACCCGCACGATCTTTTCCGGAATACGAAGGCTTGCCCGGTTGCTCTCCAGGATCTCGATGCATTCCAGCTGTTCCCTGGCCGCCTTGAACGCTTTCATCTCGTTGGCCACTTCGCAGTTGTCCAGGCGCGTGAGCTGATTGTAGAAATCACGCTGGATCCTGCTGTCCTCGAACTGGAACAGCGCATTGCTCGCGCTGCACAGACGCAGAAAATCCGCGATCTTGTCGCCTGCCTTCATATAGACGATCCACAGCGACTTGCGCTCGATGACCCGGGCCGGCAGATAGAAGCGTTCCATCTGTTTCGCGATCGCGCCAGCCAGCTGTGCGTTGGCCACGGCGATCTCGCAGTGGTAATTGGTGGTTTTCGGCGAATTGACCGATCCGCCCGCAAGAAAACATCCCTGCAGATAGGCACGCGCATTTTTTTCGGACCGGACCCATTTATAAGGCGGCGTGCTGTGCAGCCCGGTATCGTTAAGGATCATCAGATCTTCGAGAATTTCGTCTGCCCGATCAAAGATCTGAAGCCGGTAGATATTGTTTTTTTTCAGCTGCATCTTTTTCAGCACCGACAGACGACAGTCCGCCTTATACAGCCGTTTGACCAGATTAAAAATATGTTTGATAATTCCTGCATTTTCCATCTGGAAAGATACATACATTCCCTGCCAGTTCATATGGAGCGTGGCTTTGACCTGAAAAAGCGCACACAACTGCGCTTTTGCCTGATAATCGTCCAGCTCGTCCAGACAGATTTCCGCTTTTACATCACTTGTGAACGACATCAGATCTTTTCCAGTATTTCCTCTACGGCTTTCTGGACAGCGTCCGGGTTGTGCCGGATGCGGCCTTTCTCGTCCAGATAGATCAGATTGCGCCTGATCACCGTGTAGTTTTCCGTTTCTTTTTCCAGCTTCACCGGATAGGAGCCTTCCGCTTCATAGTTTTCCCGCACAAAATCCGGGATCACGCTTTCATTGAATACAGCCACGTCGACCGGATTTTTGAAAGAATGCTTTTCGAGTGCCCGCACATGATCCTGCAGCGTATATCCGTCGGTCTCGCCTGGCTGGGTCATCGCATTACAGAAATACACTTTCGGGCACGGATTTTCATAGATCGCCTGCGAAATCTCTTCAATGATCAGATTCGGGATGACCGACGTATACAACGAACCGATCCCGTAAATGATCAGATCCGCGTTTTCGATCGCTTCGATCGCCTGCGGATACGGAGTAATGTGCTGTTGGTAAAATACCTTGTCGATATGGTTCGATACGGTAGGGATATTCTTCTCTCCGCGCACGAGCGTGCCATCCTGCATCAGCGCGTACAATGTCACGACATCCAGCGTGCTTGGCAGGATCTTTCCTTTGACATTCAGGATGCGGGAAATCGACTGTATCGCTCCCATGAAGGAGCCGGTCGTGTCCATCAGGGCCAGGAAGATCAGATTGCCAAGACTGTGCCCGCCAATGTCCTCGTCGCCCTCGAACCGGTAGTTCATCAGTTCGGTGAACAGGGTCTCGTTTTCCTCGAGCGACATCGCACACAATACGTGACGGATATCTCCCATGGCAGGCACGTGGTACACGTCCCGGATCCTGCCCGTGCTTCCGCCGTCATCGGCCACTGTGACGATCGCGGTTAGATTCACGTTCTTTATTTTTTTCATGCCCATCATCATGCTGGACAGACCGGTCCCTCCGCCGATCACTACGATATTTTTCATTCGAACGCGCCATCCCTTTCGCTTTCGACATTGTCGTCGATGTCGCGGTGGCTCTTGAAGCACCGGTATTTGTCTTTGTACTTGTCGAACAGATAGTTGCAGATGCTTACCGAACGATGCTGTCCTCCGGTGCAGCCGACCGCAACGATCATATGCGACTTGTTCTGGCGGTCGTACGATTCGAACGTAAAGTCAAGATAGTCGCTCAGACGCTTTACAAATTCCTTCGTCTCGCTGGCTGTCATGACATAGTTGTACACTTCCTCCTGATTGCCGGTCTTTTCGCGCAGGCTCGACTCGTAAAATGGATTGGGTAGGAAGCGGACGTCGATGATCTCGTCCGCATCCATCGGGACACCGTGTTTAAAGCCGAACGACTGGAACGTGATCGTAAATTCTGTCTTTTCGTTCGTGCGGAACCGGTGGCGGATGCGGTTGGCAAGCGCCTGCGGTGTCAGCTTGGTCGTATCCACATGAAAGGTGTTCTGCGCGTTTTCCTGCAGATGATCGAAATAGTCGCGTTCCATTTCGATCGCGTCTTCAAGCGTGGATGCGCGGTTGGTCGCGATCATCGGATGCTGGCGGCGCGTAAAGCGGTAGCGCAGCAGCAGCTCATCGTCGCTGCAGTCCAGAAAAATGATCTGGATATTGTTGGTGTTGTTGTCAAAGTATTTCACAAAATAAACGTAGTCGATGGCGGAGACCGACAGCGCTACGGATTTATATTTCGTCTTTTTTTCATCGAGCAGGGCTTCCAGATCAGGAAGTAGCTCTTTCGGGAAGTTATCGATACAGTAATAGCCGAGATCCTCGAGCGCGTTCATGGCGCTGCTTTTTCCGGCCCCGGACATGCCGGTTACCAGAACGATATTTTCATTCATTCGTATTTCTCCCTTCTGAATATTTACGTTTCATTATAGCACATCGAGCTCATGTACAAAACCCAGGATCGTATTTGCCAGCTTTCGCGGCTTATTGGTATTCACTTCATGCCTTGCGCCCGGAATGATTTCCACCCTTGAATCGGGCAGTCTTTCAAAAAGCGCGTACGCTCCTTTCCGGTTCGCTTTATCCTTCTCGCCGCACACGATCAGCGTATCGGTCTTGACCAGTTCCACATTTTCGGTATACGGCAGCGTTTTGAGCGAATCGAGCAGCGACAGGCACTGATCCTTGGGCAGGCGCATTTTATCAAAGTATTTTTTCGGCATCAGTTTCATGACCTGATTCTGAAACGCGAGCACGTTGCGGCTCACCGTGTACGGCACGCCGATCAGGATGAGCCCGGACACTTTTTCCGGATGCTTTTTGGCGTATTCCAGAGCCAGGATGCCGCCTAGCGAAAGCCCGCAGAGCACAAATTCCTGTTCAGGAAGCATGGTGCAGTAGTGCTCGAAGCCTTCGAGCAGGCTTTCGAGCGTCATCGGTCTGGCAGCCCCCAGATCATACAGAGCGGGCACGCTCGTTCTGATTCCTTTGTGATTCAGGATCGTTCGTACCATTTTCCAGTTGGAGCCTGTTTGTCCCAGGCCATGCAGCAAGATCATTCTCATAGTTATTGTCCCCTTATTTCATTTTTTTAATTATACATCCAAAATATGAAAAAAAGCTGAAATACACACAATCGGGCAAAAGAAAAACCGCTGAAGATCAACGGCAGTTCCATTCATTCATGTTCAAATTTTTCGATCGATCTGATATGTCCGAGCACGACGATGCCGTCGCCGAACTCGAACGTGTATTCGGGATCGATATTGGTGATCGTCTCGTCGCCGTGTTCGATCGCGATGATGTTCAATCCGTACTTGGCGCGCAGATCGGTTTCCGCTACCGTTTTGCCGACGATCGAATCCGGCACGCTCATCTCGTAGATCTCCGTATCGGCGTTGAGCGAAAAATAGTCGATCAGATGGTTGGAAAGAAGACGTTTTCCAAGCCGGACCCCCATATCGTGCTCAGGATAAACGACTTCTGCCCCCAGACGTTCCAGGATCTGTCCCTGTTCTTTTGTCGTTGCCTTGGCAATGACGCGGGGCACTCCCAGATTGATCAGGTGCAGGGTAGCCAGGATGCTCGATTCGATCGCATTTCCGATGCATACGACCCCGACCTCGCAGTTGCGCACGCCGATCTCGTCAAGTGCTTCTTTCGTGATATGTTCGACCACGAACGCGTAGGGTGTCAGCTCGCGCAGCTCCTTCACGCGTTCCGGATCGCGGTCGCAGATAATGATCTGATGTCCGGCCAGAGCCAGCGTCGTCGCCAGCGCACTTCCGAACCGTCCGACTCCGATGATCGCAAAAGATCCGGAATCCTTCCCTTTTTTTGCCATAAAATAATTTCTCCTTTTTTATCCGATCATGATGTTTTCTTCTGTATACGATGCGGCACTGTTTCCTTTTAATACCCATAATGTGGCGATCGTTACCGGACCAAGGCGGCCGATGAACATGCATACGATGAGCACGATCTTGCTTCCGATCGACAAATACGGAGTGATCCCTACGGTCGATCCGACCGTCGCAAACGCGGATGTCACTTCGACAAGCGCTTCATAGAGCTCGATATCCGGCTCGAAAACAAGCAGCAGGAACGTGCCGGTAAAAACGACCGCAAGGCCGAAGAAAATGACGGTCAGCGCTTTTTGAAAGATCAGGCGCGGAATCTTGCGGTGGAACACCTCGTGGCGGTTGTTCTGGATGGTGCTCGAAATGGCCATGAACGCGAAGGTAAAAAACGTTGTCGTCTTGATACCGCCGCCAGTCGACCCGGGCGAAGCGCCGATAAACATCAGAACGCAGAACACAAGGATGGCCGGCTGCGTGAACTGAGCGATCGGATAAGTATTAAAGCCGGCTGTACGCGCAATCACGCTCTGGAACCAGGCCTCGAGCCATGTCTGCTCTGTCGTCCATTTCAAAAGCAGGGTGCCGCCAACAAGAAGCGTGACTGTCATCGTGATGACGATCTTCGTGTTCAGCTTCAGATTTTTCCAGCGAAACCGGTTGCGCAGCACATCGAACATCGCCAGAAATCCAAATCCTCCCAAAATGACCAGCGCTGTCGTGACAAGATTCATCGGGACATTGTCTGCGTAATTGAGCAGCGAATCATATCCGCCCAGAATATCGAAGCCGGCATTATTGAACGCGGAGACGGAATGGAAAAGACCGTATCCGATCGATGTGGCCGCCCCGTAATCCGGCAAAAAGATAAAGAAGGAAAAAACCGCTCCTGTCAGCTCGATGACAAAGGTCAGGATCAGAAACGATTTGATCGTCTGGATCAGTCCGCCGTAGCCTGAAAAGTTCATGGCTTCCACGACAAGCTGCCTTGTTTTCATTCCGATCTTTTTCCCGATCAGAAGAGTAAATAAAACACCGATCGTTGCCACACCAAGCCCTCCGATCTGAATGAGTACGGCAAGCAGCGTGTAGCCGAACGGCGTAAATGTATCCCCTACCGGCACTGTGGTCAGTCCGGTCACGCACACGGCGCTCGTCGATACGAACAAGGCATCGATAAAGCTGACAGGCGAAGCTGCCTTATGAGCCAGGGGCGTCATGAACAGCAGGGCGCCGATCAGGATAACGGCCAGGAAGCCCATGGATAATAGTCGTGCGGGAGTCTGGCGGTTAAACCAGAATAGTACTTTTCGCATGTTGTAATTCCACCTTAAAATCAATTTGTATACATAAAAATTAAGCCCTGTTCATGCAAAAAGCAAGCATAAAGATTACTTCCCGGCTATATTTGTATCTGTTTTTTCCAGAAGCGCTTTTCGAAAAAATCCGTCTTGCTGTCACATTGTATTTTTAAATTCTGAAATATGTTGTATCATTGAAATGAACAAAGGAAGTATTTGCATTATGAAAACAGTATTATTTTTGGATATTGACGGTGTGCTCGCGCCCAAGCAGATGTTCGATCCGTACGCGCTCGATCCGGACCTGAAATACAAGCTGGCACAGGAAAAGAACGATCCATCCATCGAAAAGCTTCCGGATACGCTTGTCAACCAGGTATATCATCATTTCGACAAGGAGAGCTGCGCGCTGATCAGACAGCTGGCCGATCAGTTCGATGCCAATATCGTTCTGACTACTTCATGGCGGCTGTTCTTCAGTCTCGAACAGATGAAGGCGATATTGAATATTTTCGATCTCGGCCCGTATGTAACGGGAATGACCGAGGAAGGCATACCGCGTTACCGGGTTATTCAGGATTATGTCATGCATCATGGCATCGATCGTTTCGTGGTGATCGACGATCTGAACATGATGCGTCAGTTTCCGAATCATTTCGTACATGCCCGTTTCCGTTTTGAAAAAGAACAGTACGATAATGTCAGAAAGCTGCTGTCATGGCAGGTATAAAAAGAAAAAGACGGATATTCATGGCTCTTACGATCGGGCTCATGATCGCGATTTTTCTTTTTTCCTCGCAGCCCGGCGATGAATCGTCTTCGACCAGTTTTTTTCTTGCCCGCTTTCTGGTTCCGCTTTTCGGAACGGATCTGGCCCAGCTCATTGTCCGCAAAGGCGCTCACTTTACGATCTACATGGTCCTTGGCTTTTGTGTCTATCCGTGTTTTGACGACAGGAAAAAATTCTGGCTCGCTTTTCTGGTCTGTGTGCTGTATGCGTGCAGCGACGAGGTGCACCAGCTTTTCGTGGCCGGACGAAGCGGTCGTCTGCTGGATGTGCTGATCGACAGTCTTGGCAGCCTGAGCGGTCTTGCGGTTTCCTGCCTGTTGAACAATTTTATAAAAAAAGGGTGAAACTTCGCTTGAAAAGCAAAACACTTTTCGCAAGTTTTACCTTTTTTTTCAAATATGCTAAACTTGTAGTGGTGATACTTATGAACGAACGTATAAAACGGATCGTTCGTCTTTTTCTGGCGGCTGACTGCGTCATCCTGCTGATCTATGCTTCGGTGAATTACTGTATCCCGTTCCTGAACTCGCTTGTTCATCCTGTCCGTTATATCAGGACAGACGAGGAGGTCCTTCATGTGACGAGCCTTTCGATCGACCAGGGCGAAGCGAGCGAGCATCCTGTTGCTCTGGTAAGAGGAACGAAGGTCCAGCTGCTTGACACCAACGGAGAGCAGGCCGAAGTGGAATTCAACGGCGAAAAGCTCACGGTTCCCGCAAGCCATCTGGCGAAAACGCTCGAAGAGTGCGTGGATACGCCCTACGTGTATCCGCGGCGGCTGATCAATTTATTTGACGAAAAAGACGGAAAGCTCACCGCTGAATCGGCTTCCAAAGGGGAACAGCTGGAGGTCGTGAACGTGAGCACGAACGATCTCGATCCGACTACTGGGATAGTGAAATGGTATGAGATCACCAAAAACGACAAACGATACTGGGTACCTGGCGCATGGGTGGAAACAAACGAGAAACGTGCTGTGCGCAATTACGGGACTAACGTGTCATACACGACAGACTGGAACGAATATTACGGAAAAGATCATTCGAAAGATGCCTATATCGATCAGATCGACTACAAGCCGATGATCAAACCGGCCTATGACGATAATGTGATGCCGGAAACTGTCAATGCCTACCATGTGTCCATGGAAAATTTTATCAGCAACCAGCAGGAGCTTCTGGCTTTGAAGGATCATACGTCGATCAATGCGCTGGTCGTTGAATTCAAGACCGATGACGGGATCGTATGTTACGAGTCCAGCGTGCCGGAAAAGTATCTGAAAGATCCTTCGGCGGCGATCAGTCCGCAGATCACGATCGAACAGCTCGAAAAGGATTTTGAGCGTTTCGAGAAAGCCGGATATTATATGATCGCGCGCATCTCTGTGTTCAGGGATCCGGTCTTTGCGTCGCAGAATCCGAAAGAAGCGTATTCGAACGCGGATGGCTCGCCAGCCATTGTCAACGGTGTGGCATGGCCGTCGCCGTTTTCGCGCAAAGCGTGGCTTTACAATGTGGATCTTGCACTCGAGATCGCGCCGTTCGTCAACGAAGTGCAGTTCGACTACATTCGTTTTTCCGAATATTCGACGAAAATGTCCGGGGATCTCGGACTCGATTTTCACAATACGTATGATGAAAGCCGGGCCGCAGCGATCCAGGGATTTCTGATGTATGCGCACACCAAGCTGGAGGAACAGCATGTATATGTCGGGGCCAACCTGTTTGCCTGGCCGGTCGTGATGCGCGACGACCAGGATATCGGGCAGTTTCTTCCTGCCATGGCCAATGCGGCGGATGTGATCTCGCCGATGCCGTATCTGGATCATTTCCAGTATACAGGACAGACTCCGCAGGAAACGATCTATTCTTTTTCCTCTCTGGTCCGGACGCAGCTTGATGCGCTGGAAGAACCGGCTAAATACCGCACGTGGATCCAGGGCTACAGTCTCGATCCGGACAGTGTCAGACAGGAGATCGACGGAATCCATCAGGCTGGATATGACGGCTACATGGTATGGGCCGGCAACGGGGATATGGAGATCCTGCGTTACATCGAGCCTGGCCTGCAGTAAAAATTTTAGAAGATCGAAAGACCGGTCAGAAATGGCCGGTTTTTGTTTTCCCATCATTCTGCGCAATTTCCTATGCAAATGATTTTAGTTTGACCCATAAAATTGATAACATTTTAGCAGATAGGAGATTGGTAAACGTATGAATAATACAAACAATAAACTGTCGTATGAATCATTTTCAAATAAGCAGCGAACCTTGGTAACGATCGGTTGCCTTGGGCTTATTTTCTCGACAGGAGCTTATGGCTTATCTTTAGCAACGATCCAGGGACCGCTGCTGCGCAGTATCGGCTCAGAATCCGCCTTCTCTCTCGTTGCGATCATTGGTGCGCTGGCTATGTGCATCATGACTCCGATCGGTGGCCGCTTGTGCGATATTTTCGGTATCCGCAAGGTCGTTCTGGTCGGCGGCATCATTGCGATCATTTCCGGACTGATTTTTCCTTTCGCGAAAAACCTGCCTCTCTTTATCGCATGCTACTTCTTCCTCTATCTTGCCGAAGGAGCATTCATCACATCGCCTTATATCATGGCAAATATCATCAACAAGCCGAAAGATGTTCCTAAGACGATGGGTCTCATCTCCGCGATGCTCGGACTTTCCTCATTCCTCGGATCCTATCTGGCTGGTGTATTGACCGATCACAACATGATGACCTTGGCGATCCTGTTCCCGATCATCGGGCTGCTTGTCGGCGTGCCATGCATCGCCCTGAACTACCCGTCCCAGGAACGTTCCACCAGTGTCAAGCTCGACATTCCGGGCATCATCCTTCTGGTGCTCACGCTTGCCGGCATCCTGCTCGGCCTCAACTTTGGACCGGCTGCCGGATGGAGCCATCCGATCGTCATCACATGCTTTATTGTCGGTATCCTTTCCCTGTTCGTTCTCATTTGGTACGAAAAGAAACCGGAAAGCCCGCTGATCCCGCTGAGAATGTTCAAGAACAAACAGTACACGATGCTGCTTGTCATTACGTTCCTGGTCGTATTTTATATGAGTGCCGTTTCGACTTATGTCCCTCGTTCTGTCCAGGACATCCTGCAGCAGAGCGTGACGGTCAGCGGTACTATCACCATACCGCGTACGATCATTACAGTACTGCTGCCTAGCTTCGTCGGTGTCTGGCTGTCCAAGAACCTGGCCAAGAACACAGTCATTTCGCTGGTCATTGCCGGTTTATGTATCGGCGTCGCCTTTACAGGACTGATCTATGTCGGTCCGCACATGCCGGTATGGTTCATTATCGTCATGGTCGGCCTGACTGGTATTGCGGACGCATTCCGTTCCGTATGTATCACGCCGGAAGCGCAGACGCTGCTTGCTCCGAAGGATATGGGTATCGGTACTTCGTTCATCGGTTTCGTCATTTCGCTGTCCAACGTCGTGTCGGCAACGGTCGACGGTATCGCGTATGATACGCTTCGTCTTTCTGTTCCTGGCATCCCGGGAATCACGGAAGGTGTCGATACGGTATTCCTGATCGCGGCAGTCACTGGTTTTGCGACATTCCTGATCACATGGCTTGTCTACAGCAACATGTCCAAGAAACGTCTGAAAAAACTGGCTGAAGAAAAAGCGCAGTAGATCATATCATTTCAAGACCGGTTTTCCGGTCTTTTTTTCATCAAAAAAAGCGGATCAGTATCCGCTTAAAAATGATAGGTTTTGTTGACAAACTTTTCGGCATTGACGATCACACGCTCGTGGCTTCCCTCGCCGATCAGATCTTCTCCCTGGTATGCTTCCACCCAGAAGCTGACTTTCCGGTCGTTCTCCACGTTCGTGATAGTGGCGACGATGCGGATCACAGCGCCTAAAGGCGAAGCTTTGACATGACTGACATTCAGTTTGGTCCCGACGCTGGTCAGATCCTCATCCAGTTTAAGACACTGGCAGGCCGCCTCTTCCATCCAGGCGATCATCTGCGGCGTGGCCAGTACGTTCAAAGAGCCGGATTTCATGGAAGTTGCCAGTCCGGATTCTTCCACAACACGTTCGATTTCTGCTTTTGTATTCATCATAAAGCGATTGTCCTTCTTTCTTTATTAATAAAATTTTAATGAATACTGTGGATCAAATCAAGAAGGAGGACCGTGATATGTGTTATAATCTACACCATGAACGATATATTAATTTATAAAAAATCAAAAAACCGGGTCATTGCCCATGAAATTTTTTATTTCATTTTTATTTGCGCATGGAATATGCTGACCTACTACGTGCTTTCGCTTGATTTTTTCAGCAATTCCGTGTTCGCCTATACGTATGTTGGAATCGGTCTGGCCCAGACATTGATCTTTGTTGTCGCCTTCGGTCTTTTGCTGACAGGAAAGAAATGGAGCCGGATCATTTACTGGGTGGCTTTTGCTGGCAACCTCGCCTTGTTCTACATTCCAATCAAGGCGCTGCTGAACAATCTGGCCCAGTTCATGACGTATGGCGCCTGTCTAGGACTGATGTTTATCGAAATGCTCATCCTGTTCAAGGTCGGTCTGTACTTTTACCAGAACCCGTACTGCCGCATTTTCTACGATCATATCGTATCCGAAGAGCTGGAAGAAAAATTCGCTGCCCAGGCAAGAGAAAGAAAGCTCACCTTGCAGGAAACGGCTGTTACGAATATGGCCGGCCGCCAGCTGCAGGAAACGGTCGAGGAACAGGAAATAGTCGAAGAACAGGAACAGCCGGAACCTCTGACCTATCCGCAGCTAGCGCTTCGCCTGGGGATCTGCGTTTACGGAGAACTCGTCGTATTCCCGATCCTGTGTGCCGTTTTCTCCAACTATTTTGCCAGCTACAATCTGCAGGAAGTTTTCGCGCTCAAGGACATGTTCATGCTCTGCATTTTTTCCGCGTTCATCTGGACGATCCCGGTCTTTTATTTATACTATGACCAGCCGCGGTCGAAAATGATCGCATGGATCTGTATCGCGATCGAGATCCTTATCATGATCTGGACCGGATTCAGGCTGTACGGCTATTTCGATTCCGGAACCTATCCGCTTCGCGCCATCCTTCTGTTTGCGGCATTCGATCTTGTCCGCTACATTGTCCTGTTCGTATTTGTCAAGCCCGTGCTCACAAACGAACACGTGCCGGCACAGATCCATCTGCCATAAAGTCCGTTTACCGGGCTTTTTTTCTTTTTCCTAAAATAAAAACGGCCTTATAGCCGTTTTCCGTTCACCCATTCCAGATATTCGATCAGATCATCGAAATTTCCATGAGGAAATAAATTGATATTCGTATGGCTGCGGTCGATCAGATGATCGGTCGCAAGGAACACGTGCATGCCTAGCCTGGCACAGACCATGTCCTCGTCCACATCATTGCCTACCATCAGACATTCGGACGGATCCAGATCGAATTCCTTCAGGATATTTTCATAATACACAAGACTTGGCTTGCAGGCCCGGCTGTTTTCATACGTCGTGATGAGTTCAAAATCCGTTTCATCCAGACCGGCCCACGCGACCCGGCTTTTCGTAGCGATCGCCGGAAACAAAGGATTGGTGGCCAGGATCAGCGAGTAGTTGTCCTTGAGCCGGTCGATCAGCTCCCTGCTTTTCGGATTAGCCGGACACACCTTTTGTATGCTCTGAAATTCATTGTGATAAAACGCGTCGAAAGCCGGAATGCTGTCGTAAATACTGTTGCCGTATAATTCGCTCATCCTTGTCCAGAATACGTCCTCGTTCTTTTTCTCTCCCCCGTTCTGGATCATTTTTTTTGTCGCGTCCCAGATGCTGCGCGTAAGCTGCTCCGGCTCAAATTCTCTGGCAAACGTGCGGGCCAGCTGGCCGAAATAAAGTTTTACAAATTCCTCCTGGTCCATCGGGAGCAGCGTCCCGTCCAGGTCAAATAAAATCGTCTTGATCATAGGTCAATTATATACGATCGGAAGAACGATAGAAAGAGATGTTCCTTCGTTTTCTCTGGATGAAAGCGTGATCGTTCCGTCGTAAAACAGCACGACATGTTTAACTATGGACAGGCCAAGGCCAGTTCCCTGTGTCGTATGATTGCGTGCGCGGTAAAAGCGCTCGAACACTTTTTCCTGCTCTTCTTTGCCGATCCCGATCCCGGTATCGCGCACTTCGAAACGCAGCAGGACACCATCCTTTCGTGCCGAGACATCGATCGATCCGCCGTCTTTGTTGTAGAGGACCGCATTGACTACCAGATTGGAAACCAGCTCTTCTATATAAGGCCGGTATGCATAGACAAGGATCTTTTCCATATCCGAACGGACCGTGATATGCCTTTGTTCCATTTTTGCTCTCAGGCTTTCGATGATCCCGGTTACCAGTTTTCCGAAATCGATCACTTCCTTCTGGCCGGGCTGCTCATGGGACTCCAGACGCGATATGATCAGGATGTCCTGGATCAGTCCGGTCATCCGTCTGGTGGATGCAAGAATATGGTCAACACAGTCGCGCTCTATTTCGGGACCGACCCCGCCGGTATCCAGCAGCTCGGCATAGCCCTGAATGCTTGTAAGGGGCGTTTTCAGTTCGTGGCTTGCGTTGGCAAAAAACTGCTGCTTCATACGCTTGTCCTTTTCGAGATCTTCGATCTGGGAATGGATCTTGCGATCCATCTCCTCGATGGAAGACGTAATTTCCTGCAGTTCCGGATATTTGTATTGTTCGAAAACGATCGGCTCCTTCTGCTTGCGGCGCACTTTCAAAGAAATCTGATGGATCGGCTCGAGCAGCACCCGGGAAAAATGATGGATGCATAAATACGCGATCCCGGCCGCCAGTGCGAAAAGGATCACGAAGACCGGGATCGTCTGGCGCACGCTTTGATTCAGGCCTTCAAGCGGCATCGCGAGCCGGATGATCATTTTCTGGGCCGGCAGATACTTAGCCACATACAAATAATTCATGTGCGCGGTCTGGGAATAGCGCGTCTGGCTTCCGCTGCCGTTTTTCAGAGCCATCTCTACTTCCTTGCGGTGCCGGTGGTTTTCCGTTTCATAGATATATGTGTCCCTTGTCACATTGCCGTTTTCGTCGATCACGCTTAAGCGGATATCGTTTTCATTCAGCGTTTCGATATACTGATCGATATTCGTTTCGGAAATACTGATCAGATCGATCGTGTTCTCGAGACTCTTTACCTCCTCCTGAATGTACAAAGTATGGAATACGATATACAGTCCGAGAAAGGATATGGTCAGGATCAGCAGGACAATACACATAAATGTAAAAGTCATTCTTTTTCTCATACAGTTTCCTCTTTCCTATCTTACCAAAAAAAATCCCTTCCGGGATTTTTGGCTAGGCTTCCTGCAGCGTATATTCGGCCAGTTTCGAAGCATGGTCCGAAATACATTCATAATTGTAGATCGTGTCCAGAAAGTAGATTCCTTCGCGCACATTGTATTTGCCCGAGTTCAGACGGTCGATATACGTTTCGCGCATACGGCTTCCCATTTCGTCGACCCGGTTCTCATGTTTCTCCACTTTTTCGTAATGATCGATATCGTAGCTTTCGCGCATCTTGAGCGCATACTTCATCGTCTTGTAGGCCTGGGAGGAGATCGTATTGATATCTTCGATCGTGTATTCGCTCATTTTTTCATCCAGCATATCTTTTGCACTGTCGCGGATATTCATGCAGTAATCCGAAATCCGCTCAATGTGATTGATCATGAGCATGGCGTGCTGCATTTCTACCTGTTCGCGCGGAGGAAGAGTGGATGCGTCAAATTTTTCAAGATAGCTTGCCAGCTCTTTCTGGTATTCGTCGATCTTCTGCTCGTTTTCTTCCATTTTCGCAAAATGATCCGGATTGACCAGGACATCTCTTGAGAACGAAATATTTTCGAGCGCCAGCGTACCCATATGGATGATTTCCTGACGGATGGCGTCGAACGCGAAACTTGGTCCCATCAGCATACGCTTATCGAGATGCATATACTTCTTTTCTACCACTTCGCCATGGTCCGGGATCAGCCGTTCGGACATTTTGACCAGAACATTGGCAAACGGGAACAAGAGCACGGTGGTCGCAATATTGAATCCGGTATGGAACAGGGCAAGCGACGTGCCGCTAACGGTCGCATGGCTGATGGCCGGGTTGATCATGAAGAATATCCAGACCGCTGTTCCGACAAGGATCGAGCCGATGATATTGAACAGCAGATGGAGCATCGCCGCTCTCTGGGCATTCCGGTGTGCTCCGATACACGAAATAAGAGCTGTGACACATGTTCCGATATTTTGTCCCAGGGCAATAAAGGCTGCCGAGCCCCAGTTGACCACGCCGTTGAAGGCAAGGGTCTGCAGGATCCCCATCGACGCCGACGATGACTGGATAACAGCCGTGACCACAGCACCGACAAGAAGGCCGAAGAGTGGATTGGATCCGATCACAGTAAAGGCCTGATAAAAGATCGGTTCATCGCTGTATGGCGCGATCGCTCCCGACATCGTATTGAGCCCGATAAACAAAATCCCGAAACCGACCAGGATCGAAGAAACCTGTCTGGTCCGTTCTGTTTTTGAAAAAAGCATGATGGCCGTTCCCGCAACAAGAAGAAGCGGCGCAAAAAAATCAGGCTTGAAAAAAGATCCCCATTCCGACATCGATACGAGCCATCCGGTCATCGTCGTTCCGATATTGGCGCCCATGATGACGCCGATCGCCTGCGACAGATTCATCAGTCCGGCATTGACGAAGCCGACCACCATGACCGTTGTCGCAGAAGATGACTGGATGATGGCTGTGATCAGCGCCCCGACAAGCACGCCGACGATCCTGTTGTTGGTCAGGATAGCGAGCAGATTTCTTGTTTTGGCTCCTGCTGATTTCTGCAGACCGTCTGCCATGAGCTGCATTCCATATATAAACATTCCGAGACCGCCCCCAAAAGCGAGCAGGCTTTTTAATATTTCAGTATTCATTCCATGTTCCTCTCTGTTTTTCCTACTCTAAGAATAGCATTTCTCTTTTTTTCAAAAGTTAAAGGAACGTAAATGGTTGCCTGCTCGTGTTAACATAAAATTAACAAATGAAAAGCTGTCCGGACTATCAGACAGCTGGAAGATCAATGCATCAGTTTATGTTTGATGTTTCGAAGCACATCATATATTTTGAACGGGACCGGCTGGGCGATATAGGTGAAGTCGCCGATCAGTTCCTGCACTTCGGCATTGAAGCTTTTCTTGAACGTGAAAACTCCGTAATCCTGCGCCGCTTCGTCGAAATTGCCGCTGATCCCGTAGAAATTGTACCGGGAACATCCATGGTCGATCGCATACTGGATCATATGCCACTGGATCATAAAGGAGCCGGCAAACCGGTTGAGTTCCTTGTTGGATCCGGAAAGCAGATAGACAACTTCATATGACGTGATGATGAACGAGGCGGCTGCCAGATACAGGACGCTGCCGTACCCGTCCTTGTACTCTTTGATTTCGGCAAGCTTGCGGTCGCATCCGGCAATCGCGTATTCCGCTTCTTTTTTCCGGTTGATCTTTTTCTGGGAATCCGGTGTCTTTTCCAGTTCACGGTTTGCTTTTTCAAGCGTTCTCACTTGTTTTTCGCGGTCTTTTTTCACATTGTTTTCGTACTCATCCAGATCGATATAAGCCAGGCAGGCTTTAAAATCGTCCCCGAAATGATCGTAATACCGCTCGTATTTAGGCAGGTCAATCGTCGAAAAATGGCGTGTCTTTCCGGCCAGATCCACAAGATCTTTTAATATGTTCAGCTCTTCTCTGCCCAGTTCCTTGACCTTGACGCCCATCCGTTCGGCGTTCCGGATGCTCTGGCGCGTATTGGTATGCATCGCTTTGAACACTTCCTGCTTTGTTTTTCCTTCCAGATCCAGGGTCTGCATCCAGCGCGGCTCGAACGCGCTGTCGTAGCCGACACGGAATCCTTCATGATGAAAGCCTTCCTCCTCGAATACGTTTACGAGCGCGTCGCGTTTGTAGCCCTGGGCCGCTGTTCCGTCCGGATTGTGAGGCTGATAAGCAATATACGGATCCACTTTCATGTACAGGCAGTCGTTTTTGGCCAGAAACTTTTTCAGTTCCTGCAGAAAGAGGCGTACGGTCTGAAGATCGTCGTAATCGATCAGAAAGCCGCGCAGGGCCATATACAGCTTGTGTTTCCCGAATACGGGCAGCGATTCGAGAACGCTTGCAGCAACGAGTCTGCCGTTCTCTTCGAGGCCGACGTAGGTGTCGGTCCAGCTTGGCACGTTCGACTTGCGGAACTGCGCCATCTGGACCGACTGCCAGTAGTTCTTCTGTTTATATTGATTTCTGAATTCGTCAAACTGCGATTCAGTGATTTGTTTAAAGATCATTTTATTCCTCCATCCGAACCATTATAACAGAATTTCCATGAAAAAACCGAAACAGCGTTGTGTTTCGGTTTATTTCGTTTCTGCTTATTTTTCGATGATCGATTCGTTCCAGTGCTCGTTCGGCTTGATTTCGAGCAGATCGCATACAGTCGCGGCAATATTGGACAATCCAAGGTTGTCGTCCTGTTTCAGTTTCACATCGGCACCGTAAACGATGAACGGAACTTTGTTGAGCGTATGGCTCGTTTTTGCCTTGTGCACTTTTTCATCGGCTTTCGGCTTGTCATACATTTCATCCGCGTTTCCATGATCTGCAGTGATCAGAAGGATGCCGTTCACTTTATCGACCGCTTTGATGACGCGGGCAAGCGCGAGATCGACCGCTTCGACACCGATCACTGTGGCTTCCAGGTTTCCGGTATGGCCGACCATGTCGCCGTTTGGATAATTCGTGCGCAGGAAGCCGTATTTTCCGGATTCGATCGCTTCGATGAACTGATCGGTAATTTCTGCCGATTTCATCCATGGGCGCTGTTCGAACGGAATGACATCCGACTGCACTTCCACATACGTTTCGAGCTCGTCATCGAATTTCTCCGAACGGTTTCCGTTCCAGAAATACGTTACGTGACCGAATTTCTGCGTTTCGCTGATCGCGTATTCATTGACTCCGGCATTGACAAGCTCTTCTGTCAATGTATAGCGGATCTTTGGAGGCTCGGTCAGATATTTTTTAGGAATATTGAGGTCCGCATCGTACTGGAGCATTCCGGCAAAATTAACGTCCGGCTTGTTTCCGCGGTCAAACTTGTCAAATTCGTCGCCTTCGTCAAATGCGCGGCAGATTTCCTGGGCACGGTCGCCGCGGAAGTTGAAGAGGATCACGCTGTCCCCGTCTTCGATCTTTCCTACCGGTTCGCCGTCTGCCGCAATGACGAATCCCGGAAGATCCTGGTCAACGACGCCGCTTTCCTTGCGGTATGTTTCGATCGCTTCGGTCGCGGACGCGAACTGACGTCCCTGTCCGTGAACATGGATGTTCCATCCTTCCTCGACCATCGGCCAGTTTGCTTCGTAACGGTCCATCGTGATCTGCATACGTCCGCCGCCGCTTGCGATACGGGCATCGAATGTATCGTCGTTGAGATCGTTCATGAAGTTTTCAATCTCGTCAACATACTGCAGCGCGCTCGTTTCCGGAACGTCGCGTCCGTCAAGCAGAGCGTGCACGCGCACCTTTTTTACACCTTCTTCTTTCGCTTCCTTGATCAAAGCTTCCAGATGCCGGATATGAGAGTGTACGTTTCCGTCGGAAAGGAGCCCGATGAAATGCATCGTATGATCTTTTGCGCCTTCCACGAGTTCTTTCCATGTCGTTGAGTTAAACAGTTCTTTTGTATCGATATTTTCGTTAACTAATTTTGCGCCTTGAGAATAAATCTGTCCGCAGCCGATGGCGTTGTGGCCAACTTCTGAGTTTCCCATGTCAGAATCGGTCGGAAGTCCTACGGCAAGGCCGTGTGCGCGCAGTTCTGTGTGCGGGCATTCGTTCCACAGCTTGTCCAGTGTTGGCTTGTATGCCATTTTGACAGCATTTCCAAGCGTTTTATCGCTCAGTCCGACACCGTCCATGACGACTAAGACTACAGGTCTTTTTTCCATATATGTTCCTCCTATTTTCCTTAAAATTTTATCACTTTAAGCAATGCGATTCAATTATTTGTGAAAAAACGAACATGCGCTTTTATGTTTTCTTATCAAAAGAAAAGAAGGTGATGTTCGGATCACCTTCAAAAGATCAGTTCTTATTCGCCTTTTTCAAGAGCCAGGGTTCTTGTGGTCAGATCACATACTTCAGCCGGTCCGTAGTACTGGATCGCACCAGGATATACGTAGCATGTTTCTTCTGCCCACTGATCGCGGTTGGCTTCGAAGAATTTGAACGGTTTTCCTTCGAGCTCGACAAGCGCCTTGCGGATGACCGGTTTGTCTTCGCCGTGACGACGTTCGATGTTCATCATCTTTGTGATCGGCATACCGCCTGCAATCCATTCTGTAGCCGGTTTCGACAGGTTGGAAATCTTTGACAGATAGCCTGTGTATCCGTACTGGATGAGCATGAACGCGTTGTATCCTAAAGAATAGCAGTAGTCGGCGTCGAAGTTGGACGGGAACGCGCAGCGTCCTTCATATCCGAAGAAATGATGGAGAGCGTTGAATTTTCCGTTGTATTTTCCTTCCGCTTTTCTCTGGGCCAGCTTGTCGGCAACCAGGGCGGAGAACAGTTTTTCCGATTCGATCAGAGATACCTGAACGTTTCCGTGCGGATCGCGTTCGAGGAACAGCTGCTGCTGGATTCCCTGAGGAAGGATGTCGAACACTTCGAAAGACTCCTTCGTCAGACCGTTCTTGATGAATTCGTATTTTTCGGCCCATGTTGGCAGAGCGTTGAATGCGTCCGCTTTGCTTCCGGCCAGCAGTTCGTTGATCTCGGCGATCAGCGCAGAGAATTCAGGAACAAACTCGACAACGCCTTCCGGAATGATGGCAACACCGAAATTCATGCCTTTTTCAGCACGTTTTGCGACAGAGTCGGCAATGTAGTCTGCGATCTGGGAAAGCGACATTTTTTTAGCAGCCACTTCTTCCGAGATCAGGCAGATGTTCGGCTGGGTTTCCAGAGCACACTCCAGAGCCACGTGCGATGCGGAACGTCCCATGACCTTGATAAAGTGCCAGTATTTCTTGGCCGAGTTGGCGTCGCGCTCGATATTTCCGATCACTTCGCTGTATGTTTTAGTCGCTGTATCGAAACCGAAAGAAATTTCGATATCTTCGTTTTTCAGATCGCCGTCGATCGTCTTCGGGCATCCGATCACCTGCACGCCCGTATCGTGGGCCGCAAAGTATTCTGCCAATACAGCAGCATTCGTATTGGAGTCGTCGCCGCCAATGATGACGATGGCCGTGATCCCGTGTTTCCTGCACACTTCGGCAGCCACAGCAAACTGCTCTTCCGTTTCCAGTTTCGTTCTTCCCGATCCGATAATATCGAATCCGCCGGTGTTGCGGTATTCATCGATATACGCATCATCGAATACGAGATAGTCGTCATCGATCAGTCCGCTCGGACCGTTCTTGAATCCGAACAGTTCATTATCAGGATTTGTGGCTTTCAAAGCATCATACAGACCGCAGATAACATTGTGTCCTCCAGGCGCCTGTCCGCCCGAAAGAATAACACCAACCACCTGTTTCTTAGGTGTCGAAGTGTTTTCCCCACGTTCAAAAGTGATTTCCTTTTTTCCATACGTATTCGGGAACAGGGCCTTGATGGCATCCTGATCCGCCACGCTCTGGGTCTCTTCCCCTTCTTTTACGCAGATTTCCGAAATACCGTTTCTTAACATTCCCGGCAGTTTCGGTGAATACTCATAACGAGCTTTTTGCAGCGGTGAAATTTTCATTAGATTGATTCTCCTTTTTTTCGACTAAATTATAAAATACGACCATGAAAATGTAAACCAGAGAAAAATGAATGCGCTATAATTATCGCCGAAACATACTATTTATATTAATACAAGTATGCAAAAAGAGCTCTGTGTCTCCACAAAGCTCCATGTTCTGTTTGATTCTCTTTATCTGGCTGCGAAGCGGGACAAAAACTGTTTCGTTCTTTCCTGCTGCGGATTTTCGAAGATCTGTTCCGGCGTCCCCTGCTCGGCAATGACCCCTTCGTTCATAAAGATCACGCGGTCGCTCACATCTTTGGCAAACTGCATTTCATGCGTCACGATGACCATGGTCAGTCCCTGTTTTGCCAGATCCTGCATGACCTCGAGCACGTCGCCCACCATTTCCGGATCAAGAGCGCTTGTCGGCTCGTCGAACAGAAGAACTTCCGGATCCATGCACAACGCTCTGGCAATCGCCACCCTCTGCTTCTGTCCGCCAGAAAGTCTTGTCGAATCGGCATTGGCAAAATCCTGCATCCCGACCTGTTTCAAACGCTCCATCGCGACCTTGCGCGCTTCCTCTTTCGAGCGTTTGAGCACTTTTGTCTGTCCGATCACGCAGTTTTCAAGAACGCTCAGATTGTTGAACAGATTGAACGACTGGAAGACCATGAGCACTTTCGAACGATAGTCTTTCTTGTCCACTTTCGAATCAAGGATATTGTTTCCTTTGAAACGGATCTGTCCGCCATCGGGGATCTCGAGCAGATTGATGCAGCGCAGCAATGTGCTCTTTCCCGAACCCGAAGAGCCGATGATCGTGACGACCTCGCCCTTTTCGATCCTGAAATCCACATCATGCAGCACATTCAGATCTCCAAAGTGCTTCTGGAGATGTTCAATATCAATAATATGTTCCAATTTGTTTCCTCCCTACGCACAATGATCCTTGATCGTAACTGTATTCGTCTTGTTGATCTTTTTTTCGGCAGCATTGAGCAGCCATGTAGCCAGCGTCGTAAGGATCAGATACAGGATCGCTGTCACAAAATAAATTTCGATATACCGGTATTGCGTTCCGGCAACACTTGTAGCCTGAAAATACAGCTCGGTCACCGCGATCGCATTGAGCATACAGGAATCCTTGATATTGACGATCAGCTGGTTGCCGATCGACGGGAACGTGTTCTTGATCGCCTGCGGCAGGACGATATGCATCATCGTCTGAAAATTGCTCATGCCCAGCGATTTGGCCGCCTCGATCTGGCCGCGGTCGATCGACTGGATACCGGAACGGACAATTTCCGCCATATACGCGCCCGTATTGATCGAAATGATGATCATACCGGCCGTGATCGGTTCCCAGTGGAGCACAGGACGCAGCAGATAATAAATGAAGAGGGCCTGCACCATCATAGGCGTTCCGCGGAACACCCAGATATAAAAGCTAGCGATAGTCTGAAAAAATTTGATAATTCCCTTTTTTACCGGATTGTCGAGCGGATCTTCCGGAAGTCCCCGAATGGCTCCGACAATCAGGCCGATCACGAGCCCGCCCAGTGTTCCGACAATCGCAAATGAAACAGTGACTTTGATCCCGTACCAGAACATTGGCCAGTTGGCCTGAAGCATCCGCCAGCAATAAGCAAAATCAAGGGACATCTTATTCTCCTGCCGGCGCCGTTTCTACGGCTTTTTTCATATATTCGTTTCTCTGATCCTGAGAAATCTTATCCAGCGCGCTTTGAACCGATTTGAACAGTTCGCTGTCTTTCGAATCATTTTTCATACCGATCGAGACAGTCGTGTCGACATCGAACCCTTTGCCATCCTCGAATTTTACGATCGCAAGATCCGGGTTGGAAGCAACGATTCCTTCCGCGACCGGCATTTCTGCCGTAATGCCGTCCGCATCGTTGTGCTGAAGCGCCGCGACCAGTTCCGGATAAGTCGCACGCGGCGTTACATGCTCCACTCCGTCGATCTGGTCGATCACATCATCATAGTTCGTGTTTTTCTGACCGATCACTTTCTTTCCGGAGAAATCCTGGATGCTCGTATAGCCTTCTTCTTCGCTTCCCTTGCGCACGATCATGACCATACCTTCGCTTTCATAATACGGTGTCGTGAAATCAAGACCTTCCTCGCGCTCTGCATTGGCCGTCATTCCCGCAATGATCGCATCGATCTCGCCCGACTCGACAGCCGGCTGAAGACCGTCCCATGCCACTTTTTTGACCACAAGATCCTTGCCCATGTCATCCGCGATTTCCTGGGCCATCATGATATCGTATCCATCGCAGTATCCCATACCGCTGCCCAGATCCACGCTCGTGTCCGTTTTTTCGGCCGTCTGCCAGTTGAACGGCGCATAGCCGCATTCCATACCGACCGTAAAGGTGTTGTCGTCTTCCGGTGCATTCGAACCGCATCCGGAAAGCATGAGCAGAGTTGCCGCTCCTGCACAGATCAAAGATTTTTTCATACTTGTTCTCCTCTCTAGATAAAGAAAAAAGCTATATGTTATCTCGCATATAGCATCAAATCACTTTACGCTTTTCGATAACGCCTCTTCAAATGAAGGAGTGCAGCAGGTATTTCCTGATGCCCCAAGCTTCAGACTGCCATCTGTCGCTTTCGGCGGTGATTGCCTTTCCGGCGGTTCTACGCATGCCTGCTCCGCGCCGTACTCTTCTGCACCGCTACCTCTATCTTTATCTTTCTACAATAAGGTCATTATAGGTTTCCTTTTTTTATATGTCAAACATTTCAGGAAAATAAACGGAAAACGCTTCCGGCCAGCGACATTTGATCATAGACCATCGGGCTGTCCGGAAATACCGCTGCCATCCGCACGATGTAATACACGATCATCGCGATGCCCCACACCAGCCAGAGCCTTTTGATCCGGTCCGTCCTTTTCCGGTACCATAAAAAGAGCGTGATCATACAAAGAAGCAAGGTCGGGATGACCATCACATGATACCACAAGGACGTGACGACATCTCCTTTCAGAAGAAAGATCAGTGCGGTCGTGAAATTGCACCCGGGACACGGAAATCCGGTCAATGCCTGAAACGGACAGCGATAGCCGAACACAAAAAGAAGGCACAGCACGAGAAGGGCTGCACCAGCTGTTTTTAAATATTTATTCGCCATAACGAACGAACGTGTTGATCGAGTTCTGCAGGATCGCCATGGCCACGACCTCCGCGAAGATCGATACGATCGCAAGCAGAGCAGAATCGTCCCCGATCCGTACTTTCGAATCGAGCGCATCCATGGCTTTGCCCGCTCTGTAGAAGAAATAGATCGCGTACAGACCGCATGTAACGATCGTCAGCAGAACGACGATGATCGGATCGGTCATCTGCGGTTTGCCCTGCGACGCGCTCAGCGCATTGACATCCTTGGCAAGCAGATAGAGCCATACGAACAGATAGATCCCGCATGTCACGACAGAAAGAATGACATTCAGAGCGATGCTGCGTTCCTGTACCGGCGCACCGTAATAATTCCTGTTCGGCTGCGGCTGGGTGTAATCCGCGTTTGGCTGCGATGTGTTCTGCGACACGTTTGCATGCGGCAGATACTTTGCCAGTTCGCTGTCTTTTAAAAGAACCCAGTCCTCCATCCCGTTTTTCCATACGTAGGTCACCGGTTTCAAAGCGCCCTGTTCGATGAATTTCTTCATTTCCGTTTCCGTATAAGGTCCGGTCGAAGCATTGTTGACAACGTAATACCATTCCGGTCCTTCCGTTTTTTCCTCAATGACCTCTTCCACGACCGTTTCGGTTTCCACGACCGGATCAGCCGTTTTTTCCGTTTCAGCGTTTACAGCTTCTTCGGCTGGTTCCTGCGCATCCGCCAGCTGTCCGATCATCTCGAGGCTTTCCCCGCAGCTCGAGCAGAATTTTGCGTTTTCCGGGTTCTCCGCCCCGCATTTATTACAAATCATGATATCCCTCCTGTATTACAATTCATTTCGTACATTATATCGGCTTCTATAGTTTGTTGCAATGGCATTAATCAGTAATACCTTCATTCTCATCGTCATCGTCATCATTTTTTCTGGAAAAATGCCGGGCGATGAGCAGAATGACGGCAGCCAGCCCTATAAATCCCACCATCACAAACAATCCTCTCTCTTCGTTCACAGAAGGATCGATCGGCAGATGCTTCGGATTGAACGGATCCGCCGGAGAAACGATCCGGCGGTAATACGATGTGATCGTAATATCCTTATCGAGCGAATCGCCTTTGAGCGCGTGATCGCATTTCACGAACTCGTACCCTTCGATCCGGATCCGGCCGAATTTCTCGACATCCCATTTCGAATCCGCATCCAGGCCGATCAGCTGGTTGGAAGGATGGATCGATTCCTTGTCCGCCATGTCCACATAGTTGATCCGGACAAAGTACTTGGAATCCGGCTGGACCGACACAAAGATCTTTTTGTTCGCGTCGAGCGTTCCGCTCACGTCCCCTGCATAGGAAAGAAGCTTGTATCCCTGCGGCACATTGGCTTCGAGCTGCGCCTTGAAATCGTATTTTTCGCCCTGGGGCTGATTGTAGATCGTATAAGTGAACAGTTTCTTTTCGCTTTGGGCATCGATATAGTCGATCGTGATCCTGTACGTTTTTGTATTGTTTTTTGTTTCATCGCTCTTGTCTTCAGAAACCTTTTTTTCTGTCAGTTCGGTTCCTTCGATATTTGTCTTCCCTTCCCGATCGATCGTTCCGGTGCACACATAGCGGCCCAGCGCGGCATTTCTGACATTTTTCAGAATGCATCTGGTGTTGTCGATATACAGGTCGACATCCTCATATCCGCCAGCCGTTCCCTTGTTGCCGCTCACGATGAAGCTCGAGCGGCTGATCGTCATCGGACGACTGAGATGCATGCCAAGCCCTTCGTTGTCCAGAGAAGACAGGCCCGAATCGGAAAGGACATTCCATGTTCCTCCCAGGATGCCGGACCGGTTGTTCTGGACAAGGACACGGGAATTTTTGACATCGATCCGGGTCTGGTTAAGCTGCATCGCATCCGCTTTGTTGTCTTTGATTTCCAGTTTTGTTCCATTGAGCAGCGAAATGCTCCCCTTATCCTGTCCGTTGGCATAAAAACATGGCTGACTGCTGTCTGTGCCGGAAATCGAAATATTCGTATCGTCGAATTCGACATCTGCTTCCGTGATATTGAATGCGGGCTGTTTTGTCTGATCCTGAATGTCGAATGCGCAATCGATCAGTGCCACAGTGCCCGTATAGGCAGAAAAATAGCGCCCCTCATAGTGCTTCGAAGCAAACGAACAGTCCTTGAAGACGATATTCTCGCCGGAAAGGAACAAGTTCGAGTCGCTGACCGAATCCGAATCCTGGCTGCCCTGGCTGGTGAAGGTGCAATGGTCAAAAACCACATTATCGCCAGCAAAGATCTTAAAATAATCTTTCATTTCCCTGGAATCCGGATCCGCATCCGATACCGTGTGTCCGGACATCTCGAATGTACAGTTCGAAACAGTTATTGTTTTTTTGCCGTTTCCGTGGATACGCAGCCCTTTTCCCTGATCCAGGACAAAGGTCTGGCCTGATGTATTTTCGCTGATCGTCTGTATGCCCGCTTTCTGCTCGATACCGGTATCGTTTTCCTCCATTTGCCAAAGCGGCATCCCGGCCTCGACAGGCATGGCGCAAGGTATGAGCATGGCTGCTGCCACCATGAAAGACATGAATGAATGTTTCACGTTTCTTCCCCCTTATTATGTGTTCATTATATCATTCACCCTTTCTTTTCCCTTCCGGCAAGCCTGAAAAAAAGGACGTTATACGCCCTTGATCATACCCGGATCGAGCCGGCTATCCGCCTATTTTTCCTTGACGACCATTTCCTGTTCGTTTTTGTAAATGGAATGGGCCGGGACCTGTCCCCGGACACGGGAAAGAGGATAGACATTCGTGTCCCGGCCGATGATCGTGCCCGGATTGAGGACGCTGTTGCATCCGACCTCCACATGATCGCCCAGCATGGCGCCGAATTTTTTCAGTCCTGTTTCGATCTGCTCCGCGCCATTTTTGACAACAACGAGCGTCTTGTCCGATTTCACGTTGGACGTGATCGATCCGGCCCCCATGTGGGAGCAGTAGCCTAAGATCGAGTCGCCGACATAGTTGTAATGCGGGGTCTGCACATGATCGAACAGGATCACGTTTTTCAGTTCGACCGAATTGCCGACCACGCAGTTCTCTCCTACCAGCGCGCTGCCCCGGATAAAGGCGCAATGCCTGATTTCCGTATTAGCGCCTATGATGCACGGCGCCCCCAGATAAGCGGTCGGCGCGATGGCCGCGCTTGGATGCACCCAGACATTGGGCGAGATCTCTTCATAATCCTCGAGGGTCGGTCCGAGCTCGAGGATCATCGTTTTGATGTCCTTGAGCATTTCCCAGGGATATGTATATTGTTCCATCCATTCCTTTGCCAGTGTGTGATCGAGATCATAAAGATCGTTTATCGTATACATGATCATTCCTTCTTTCCTTATTTATGTTCTTCCAGCGCGATAAGCGACTGTATGAACATGCAGTTCGCTTTATCGTACACATTTTTCGCTTCCTTGCACGCAATGAGCGTGCTCATATGTTTTTTCTGGATCTGATCGATTTCCCGGATGATATCCTGTCTGTGTTTCTCGAGAGCTTTCATTTCGTTTTCTATATCCATCAGTTCGTGGTGAAGCTTTTCCGATTCACGGATATAATGGTTTTTTGAAGTGATTTCCTGTTTCAGCGTGGATTCCGCGCTTTTCATCGTATCCATGCTGCGCGCCGTCCGTACAGTTTTTACAAGGACCTCGCCTATCGGCCCGATCCGTCCGGCATCAAAAAAACCGGCCATCGTGACATCATCCTGCGAGCCCCGCTGCGAGATCTGCGGAAGCAGATTGGCAAGATAAGCGCCGACCTGCTCTTCATCCAGCTCGCTCAGCTCATAAAAGAGCTCCGCATAAAAGGCGCTGAGATGGATATTGTCGCCAAAAGAGCGTTCCACACCGTCCGTGGCTGCGATCATCGCGATCGGATCCTTCTCTTTCCGGTCCATATATACATAACGCATCCGCTTGGCCGCATCCTTGTCGCATAGCGAAGTGGTCAGGTTGCGGATGCAAAGGTCGTCCTCTGGCATCGGATCATCGATCGTCCCGTCCTCCTCAAGGACGACGAGCGTGCCATCTCCCTGCTGAAAGAGAACGATATATTCGGGAGTGACAAGGCCGGCGATCATTGTCGAGCCATAAATATTGGTCAGATACATTCCCTTCTGATAGATCGAGGAAAGGGTCTGCGACCTTTCGTATTCCTCCTCCTTGATCGGATACGCTTTGATATCCGCATATACATACTGATTCCATTGAGCAACGATATCGGAAATCAGGGAACGGATCAGCTCGTCGCGCTCCTTAGGCCTCGATAGATAGGAATATAAATCATATTTCTTGATCGTTTGAGCAAACAGCTCGAGATTTTTGATAGCTACATCCACAGCCAGCCTGGAGCCGATCTCGCTGCGGAAACACTCGGTCGCGCCATGTCCATCCGCCACCGCAAAGATCTGATAATCCGGACCGGCAGCCGTCTGGCACGAATCCTGGTTGGTCATCTGCTGCAGAAGATGCCTGGCACCGATCGTGCTGTTTGAAAATAGGGTCGTTTGACTCACTCTGTTCATCCTTTCCGAAGTTTACATTTTTTTCTGAAAACTTTTTCTTTTTCCCATTATACTCGTTCCGCTTTTTTTTTGCACTAAGTTTGCGTATTCCGTCCGGCATTCTCTTGAGAAAACAAAAAAACAGGGAGGGAACCGATACTTCGGTTTTCCTTCCCTGCTATGGATCATTGCTGAGCGCTCTTTTCCATGATCGAAGCGATCTTCCAGCTGCCATCCGTTTTTTTCATGTCGAACTGCAGGTTCGTCTGCGAATCCGGCAGCGACTCGACGTATGTTGTCATCTGGCCGAAGACGATCTTCGAAAGATCGGCACTGATCTTTGCGGTTAGTTCATCCTCCGTATGGTTCTGCGCGTATGTCTGCAGCTCCTGTTCATTATCCTGCAGATACGTGTTCACCTCGTTCATCGCATCGAGCTGCACCGCATTGAGATCAAAGGAATTTTCATCGATCCCTTTCAAGGTGACCTCCACTTTGGCGGTATCTCCTGCGATCTCGGTCGAATCGATCTTATACTCCTTGAAGATCGCCGAAATGACCGAAGAAGTAAACGCGCGCGCCTCTCTGTCAAAATCGTCCCCCAGGCCAAGATCAGCCAGCTGGGAATCGAGCTGCTCATAGATCTGCGCCGTGCCCAGACTGTCGTCGGCATCTTCGGTCAGGAACGCATCCGCCGCTTCATAGTCGCCGGTTTTGCAGTTGGCCAGATAGGAATCGACAGCCAGGCGGATGTTTTCTTTTTCCTCCTCGCTGCCTGAGCAGGCGCTCAGTCCGAACACAAGCATCAGCGCAAACAGACATTTGATCAATTTTTTCATAAACACTCTCCTTCGCTGATTTTATTTTAGTGTATGGCTTGCCATATCTCAACGAAAGAAGCAGGACATCCGTCCTTATTTCCGGCCGATTTTTTCGTATTCGTCCTCCAGGATCGACCGGAACAAAAACTCCTCTTCATTCTGCAGCCCGATGTAATACAAGCGGTCGATATCTTTATGATCGAACAAATACAGATGGGTCGAGTCGATATAGCCTTCCGGCCACAGGACAGCCGAATAATCATAGATCTTCTTTGTCTTTTCGTGACGCTGGAAACGGCCGGCGATCATGATCTTTTTATCGCCGTTGATTAGCGTGACGACCGAACCGAGCGGCAGCAGTTCTGGCATTTTCATCTTTTTCACCTCCTTAATATTTCACGTTCAGCTTGAAGCCGAGCCCGGCAATAAATCCAAGCTTGGCCCCGAACTCCCATTCCCTGTTTTTATGTTCATAGGAAACATCCGCCCCTGCGCTCATCAAAGAGCCTGACGTCGTCAGGGAAACCGAAACGCCGAAAATATTGAACGCAAGTTTCGCCTCGCCTTCAAGCGCCGCAACATGCGCCTGGGCCTTGAAGCTCTGCTCATGCCTTGACAGCACAGCCGAAGCGCTCGCTTTCGCCGTCCCTACGCTCCCGCTTAGATTCAAGACCGCATTGATCCGATCTGTGCCGATCTTTATTCTGCTCGATACATCAAGCAGGGAGACCCCGACCTGGGCAGACAGGGACAAGGAAGGATCGAACTTTTTATCTTTCGTCCACAAGTTCAGAGAACACTCTCCGCTGGCCTGCGCGTTGCCTACATCGACATGATTCGTGTTTTCAAGATATTTCGCTCGAAAGCTGGAACCGGTATGCAGATAACTGGCCCCGAAAGAAGCCCCGATGCTCATGGGAACATCTTTTCGCAGGATCTGGCTGAAAAGATGAAGATCGAGATCGGGATCGACCGAAGCATTGCCCAGGGAAGAATAGGAAGACATGGAAAACCGTCTGTTTTCATTGGCTTCCGCCTGATTGGCCATGTTCAGAAAAAACTGGCGCAGCGATTCGATCTGGGCAAGAATCGTCTGATGACGATCGGCCAGCACCCGTTCTGTAAAAAAGAACTGGGAACGAAGCGCGTGGATCCGGCCTGCGTACTGCCTACATAGGCTTGTGTCGATATCCAAGACGATCCATCTCCGCGATCTGCGCTCTGATCAGTCCCTGTATGGACGCAAAACGCTTTGCTACCTGCTGACGCTCATACGCTGTCAGAAAAGAAGGCATGCTGCCCGACACGGCCGAAATGCGTCCGGACAGATCATTGTAATAGGCATATCCTCTATGCATGGAACGAATTCTCCATCAGCGCCTCGTTTTCTTCGTAGGCAATGGCTGTCTGCGACATATAATTCGCGTGGTTTTCGATCGTCTGCACATACGATTCGAATACCGGATACAGTTCCTGGAATTCCGACATCAGCCGGGACGCGGCCGGCGAAGACCAGATGGACTGCACATGATTCATCTTTGAGCGGATCTGGGAAAAAATCGAATTGACCTCGGCTTCCATATTTTTAAGCTGGCTTGCATGCTGCGAAAGATCGGCAGCGGAAATATTTAATTGTGACATGATATATACTCTCTTTCTTTATGCTTTCTTATATTGTTTTACAAATTTCTGGCCTGGGCGGCGCGGTTCTGCTGCAGCTGTTCATAAGCCTGCGAACACGTTTTCAGTACGCCCGCATACGATTCGATCACATACACCATGCGCATGAGCTGCGGACGCAGGATCTCTACCTGCTGTACGAACGCATCGTTATCGCTTCCCTGCCAGATCGCGCTTGTCGAAAGCATGAGCCGGTTGATCTGTTCGATCATCTGCTCATACTCCTGGGCCTGCGCGTTCAAATAGCAGCCTGATTGATATAACTCCTGATAATTCACATTAATTTTCATAAAATACACCTTTCTAAAAAATCACGAGATGATCGCCGTGAGCGACCATCCGGAATGTGCTGCTGAGCACACATTCGAGCTCGACATCGTAGATCCCGAGCCCGAAATCTCCTTTCATCCATTCGTTCAAAAACGTTTTCACCGGCATGTCGATATCGATCGAGACGATCGACCATTCCTTTTCCTCGATATTGCGGATATATACGAACACTCTATTCATAGATCGAAAGCAGCGATCCGCACTGCACCCCGTTTTCCTGAAAAACGATCAGCGATCCGTCATGGGCCACCATCCGTTTCCTGAGCACATACGCATGGTCCGCAAACCCTTCTCCGGCCCACATCACATCATAGCTGTACAAAGCATCTGTAAACGATTTGGCATGCACCGTCTTCTCGTTGGCACGCATGTTCAGGATCACGATATCGGCTTCTTCGTCAGGCTCGAATGAGATGCGCAGGAACGGATCGGTATTTTTCCACACCTGCACGAGATAAAAAAGAAGTTTTTCGACGTGTTCGTTTTCATAGCAGACAAGCAGCTTTTTCTTCTTGTTCCAGAAGATCGGGAAAAACGACTCATCGTAGCCAAGGATCGGCTGGCTGAAATAGTTCTTTGCCTCTTCGAGCGTGAAGCGTTCGTGAAAACCGGGAAGCCTGCGTTCCGGGATCTGGACAGCACGACGTTTCGAGGTCCACAGACCATGAAACACATCGTTCTGCAGGGATAAAGTTATCATAGGAAATTCCTTTCTATAGTTGTGGATAAATGTATCGAGAAACGAACGAACCGCATCCGTGCTGGAATGATCTGCACAGCACTTCGCGCCAATGCCGGCAAGGATCGGCTCGTCCTTTAAAGAAATCTGGGAGAAAAGATAAAATAAACGAATGTTTTTCTGATGAAGAAGAGCATGATGATCATGCCATTTTTGATCAAAATCGAGCACGATCGTCTTCCGGCCTTCATCTTCCAGTAAAAACCAGAGCGAATCCCGTTCAAAGTGGACATGTTCGATGAGCACGTCATCAAAGCACGCATTGAGCCCTTCCTCGACAGCCTGACGGCTGCGGCCGGCGTAGATGGCCATCTGCTCCCCGTACCCGATTGCAAAAGCTTCTGCTTTCTGCTCCTGCGGCCTGTCCACAAGAAGAAGAGAATCGAACGGGATTTCTTCGAGCGGCGGCAGGATGACCGGACTCGCTGTCTCGCCGCAAGCCATGACCTTTTCGCGCATCGCTTCCATAACGGTCATGGAAGGCTCGTCCTTGGCAATATAGCTCCACTGCCGGATCGGATCGTGCACATAGAGCGAACGCGCACAGATCTCGTCCCCCTCGCTTTCCTGGATATAAAACGTTCCGGGCTGCCGGATGCGGCTTGCCTTGTCATGGGAAAGCACTTCCCGGCTGTCGGCAGCCGAGTTCACCTTGAGGCAGATCCGGTATTTCGAGTTCGACCAGATCTGTTCATCCACGACGCCGGCCGGCTTTTGGGTGGCCAGGATCAGATGGATGCCAAGGGAGCGCCCGATCCTTGCGTACTCCTTCAGGTCGTTCATGACCTGCGGATACTGCAGCTTCAGCTGGGCAAATTCGTCCACGACGATCAGCAGATGGCTCATGGTCCGCGACTTGCGGTACTGCCCGATCTGCGCGCTTTGGCCCGTTTCCTTCTGGAACGCGGCCAGGATATGCTGGCGCTTTCTGATCTCGCTCTGCAGCGAGATCATGAAACGATCGATCTGATCTTCCTGCAGATTGGTCACCTGCCCTGCGCAATGCGGAAAGTGGTAAAACGCATTGCCGAACGCGCCGCCTTTGAAATCGATGAGCACATACTGCAGATCGGCGGCCCGAAAATACACGACACAATACAGGAGCATTGCGCTGAGAAATTCCGATTTCCCGGAACCGGTCATTCCGGCTGTCAGGATATGGGCGCCGTTCAGATCGATCGTAATCAGCTCTTCTTTGTCCGTTCCGATCACAATATTCAGATCGTTCTTTTCCTGCCGTACCTGTTCGATCGGCAGATCTTTGCTGAACACGCTGTATATGGTTTTCTGCGGCGCAGCAGCTGTTCTTTTAAGATTGCCGTAAAATAAATACGGTTTTTCGACATGCTGGTCATACGTCTGGGCCGGAACCTCTTTGCGACAGCACAATACCGTACAGTTTTCGGGAAGCTCGACCCGGGCCGTCTCCTCGCAGGAGAGGATCCAGTAAAAGAAGCCTTCCTGCATGTGCGCTATGGCCTGCTTGACGGAACAAAAGCTCAGATACTGCTCCTGGATGCATGCAGCATGCAGGAACGCATAGGTGGGAGCCGGCTCGATCCATACGATTCGGTTTTGTTCGGAGGCGATGGATGCCAGATGGACAAAGACCTCCTTTGGATCGGCATGGACATATACATAGCTGCCGGTCCTGAGCAATTCCCATTCCGGCACGCATTTGGTGCGCGATCGGATCTGCTCTTTCACATAGGCGTAGAGCGGATCGGTCCTTGCTTCGTAATTCGCCTGCGGCAGCGCGCCGATCGCCACCTCTGTGCGAGCGATCGCAATGGGCATCTGTTTGCAGGAACAGCTTCCATACGGTATTTTCGTTTTCGTGCGTTCGAATTCGATCCGGTAGCTGTTCAGAGCGCTGTCATACGTTTCGAGCCTGGCTGCCACATAATCGCGGTACATTTTATTTCTTTTTTCAAGCGATCTAAGAGCCTGCCGGTTTTGAGAACAATACTGGACCAGACCGAGCAGGAAAAAGGAAAAAGACATGAACAAGGAGGAGAGCGACATCATGACGTAGTTTGCAAAATTGTCCGGATTGATCATCCGCTGCACGAACAAAGATACGCCTGTGGAAGAAAGGATCATGAACGAAGGGGCCAGAGCCATGAACAGCGAAGATCGGACAGGAGCCGGCAGATGCATGAACGATTCAAATCCCTCAAAAACGGGAATCATTGGAATAGAAAACGGGATGATCTCGTTTTTCTGCTCTTCTGGCTGCCTGAATACCGGATCGGCCATGCTCAGCGGTTCATCGCTGAGCAGATACGGCCATAAATAATACATCGTGATGCCGGACATGGTGATCTGATCGCCTGTATTCAGTTTTATCCTTGTCTCTTTTTTTCCGTTCACGTACGTTCCGTTCGTGCTCTGATCCGTAAGGACATGATCCTCGATGCGGAAATGCACACTGGAAATATGAATGTTTTCTTCACGGAAATGCGATCTTTTCAGCGAAAAAGATGAAGAAATCTCCAGTGCGTGATAGCCTTCGATCTTCTTTACAAAATGGATGGGCGCTTTCGAGGACGGCGAAGACGGATGATAGGAAACAAAAACCGCATCCTGCGCATACTCGCACAGCTTATACATGGGTGCCTGACAGTCTGCGGATCCAATACACGAGCGGCGCGATCGCGGTGATGAGCAAGGCATATCCATGATTCGAAGATCCTTCTTTCTTTTCCTGTGCAGTAAAACGATTCTGAACGGAACGGACCTTGTTTTCGCCATCTTTATAGGTGACGCGGACCGTATATTCCATCGGTTCGGTTTCCATTTCGAAGTACAGCTGGCCTAAGCGATCCTTTTGAAGCGTGGCCGGATCGATCAGCTTCTCATTGACTGCGACCGATTCGATGCTTTCAGGGCCGAGATCTTCCCGGGCAAGGATCACGCGCACCTTGGGGCTCGCGGTGTTGCCATCAAAGCGGACGAGCTGCTCGTTGGCGAGCTGGATCTGCAGATCCTTGTCGATCTTTTTTCCGGAAATTTCCATGGATACCTTTTTGTCTGGATCGAGCGTGATCTTTTTTTCGAGGAGGACCTCGTTTTTTAGCGAGGAGCGGCTCGAGAGCACGAGCGGCTGAAGCGCCGGTTCCGCGGCGACTAGTTCGACACGTAGAGTGGGAGCCAGAGAGACCGGCAGAACGGCGGCGGGCGGCTGCAGGATCGGTGCGGCCTGGATGACCGGCTCTTCCTTCTTTTTCGCATCAATGCGGGTCGTGACGAGCTGTTCGAACACGTTTCCTTCTTCGTCTTTCATGACAGCTTTGATCGAAAGATGCTGCTCGCTGACGGTCTGTTCCCATGCGACAGGCTGCAGAGCGTCATACTGTTTTCCGTCGATCACCAGTTCGGCACTCTGTACCGGTCTGGATGTTTCAAAATTAAGAAATCCTTCTTTCCAGGCGGCAGATAAATGGACCGGAACCGGCGCGTATTCGAACTGTTCGATCCCGACTGGTTCGAGCAGCCACGGGGAATCGACGCTGATCGAATGTTTCCCCTGCTCCAGCAGGATGAACTCTCCGGTTACCGGTTCTCCGTTATGGTACAAGGCGATATCCTCGCCCAGACCGGTCCATGTGAGCCTGCGTCCGTCTGCATGGATCTGCACGAGCGGCAGTTCCATGACCTCGACCGTATGGCTGGTCGAATTGCCAGCCTGATCCATGGCTTCGATGCGGATGGTCCTGGTGTTTTCTGTGATCCGTACCGGACCTTCGTGCAGTTCGTCATTGACATAGACCTTCTGCTCTTTGACATCTTCATCGGTTTCGATGTGCAGATCGATCTCTTTTGTGTAATACAGTTTTTCCGGCACATTGGTCCTGATGGCTGGTGCGATCGTATCGCCTTCGAGCACGAGCTCGCTGGAATGGATGGGCTGACCGTCCTTGTCTGCCAGCTCGAATTCCACGATAAACTCTTTTGCTTCGTGAATGCTGAGCGGTTGTGTGTTCCAGAGCTCTCCATTGATCCGGATCACGCTTTTTTCCTTGTCGACCGTTTCATGAAAACTGAAATCGATCGTATCTTCTTCACGGATCGGTTCGATATATCGGGGCGGCATTTCCTGTGCTGTATTCATTGATTCAAATTCCTCCATAACTTTGTGTATTCCTCTTCTTCGTGGCCGGAAAGGTATTTTTCGATATCGGCATGTTCTTCGATTCCTCTGCTTTTGAGGAACACGGCATATTCGACAACTTCCTGGCTGCTCTGGCACTGTTCGAACAGCTGTTCCTGCTGGTCTGCTGTCAGGTAGATCTCGTTGTGCATGCACACATCCAGAATGAGCCGGGCGGCCGAAGGATGATTTCCCTTTCGGATCAGACGGTCAAGATTTTTCAGGTCCAGCTCTTCATATTCCATGGCGCTCCACGCGAGCAGGAGGGTCTGATCGGCGTACTTCTGCCTGATCGGTCCGGGTATTGTCTGCAGCACGGCACGGGACAGGCTGGGATCATCGAGCCCGATCGTTTCCCGGATAAAATAGAGCGTGTTGGTGTCGTCGTTCCAGAACGTGTCGTCCATTTCGTCTTTTTCGAGCAGCGAATAAAGTGTTTCCTGTCCGCTCTTATACCGTTCCAGTACGCTTGTCTGCTCGAATTTCAGGCCGGATGCACCTGTCAGCAATAAGACAGACAGAATGAACAGGAGCATATAGGGCCGTCCGTTCTTTTTTGCGAGGTCTTTTTTCAGCTCGGCGGCGCATTGGTATTTCTTTTTCAGGCGGGGCATGAGCTGACGCAGGATCGGGAGCAGAAGCTGCAGATCGTCGCTTTCGGTATATTTTTCTTTTGGCGCGACTGCTATGCTGGAAAGATAGATCGTATGGCTTCCGGACGGAACGCAGGCGTTGAAGTCGATCAGATACAAGGTGTCTTCATGAATGAGGATGTTCTCGTTTTTATGATCGATGTACAGCCATCCTTTTTCATGCAGCGCGCTGATCGTGTCGACGAGCTGCATCGCGATGCGGCGTCTTGTTTTTTTGTCCGGTTTTGTGCGCAGCCACTGATCGAGCGGGATGCCGGGAATATACTGTTCGATAAAGCTGAGTGTCCTGTTGGTTTCCTCAACGTCGATGATGTGAGGAATGCTGGACGAGAACATAGAAGATAAGATTTCGATTTCCTGAAAAAACTGATGACGAAGGATCGGATCCTGAGGCTGAAGAAGAGTTTTCCGGACATACGGCTGTCCGGTCCGGGTGTCGAGGACTTGTTCGGTTTTGCTGTGAAGGGTACAAGCGATCTGATTCCTGGTTTCAAAACGCTCACTCATGGAACGTGTAGGTGTGTTCTGCAAACACGACCTTCATGCCTTCTCTCAAACGCATCCGGCGCTGCACGCGTTTTTCGTTCAGAAACGTTCCGTTGCTCGATTTCAGATCCTGAATATAGCACCGGCCTTCGCTCTGGATGATCTTTGCGTGTTTGAGAGAGATATCGGCGTGTTCGAGCCGGATATCGCAGGACATGGCCCGGCCGACCGTCATCTGCTCGAAGAGCAGATCGTACTGCTGTCCGTCTTCCGAAAGAAGATACGGATTGTCCTGCCGTATGGCGCCGATGATCTGCGTATGAATGATCTTGTCTTCCCTGGCGGGCATTGCATTTTCCGCTTCCGGAACTGTTTCGCAAATATAGGCGCCTACCTGTTCGGCTGCGCAGAAGGCGGGCCGCTCTTTTGCCAGGAATCGTTCAAACCATTTTGGCGGATAATACATTCTGCGTACGGCTTTGAGTCCGAGTACAAGATTGGGAAGCGAGAATTCCTGCGACGAGAGCACGGTCAACAGATAGCCGGCTATCTCATAGGATGTCTCGGTCCTGAATACATCGAGCAGCTGCCGGATAAATTCGCCTGTTTCCTCTTTCTGGTATAGCCAGAAGTCCATCTTGAGCGGAATGACGACAAAAGATACGCCGGTCCCGTTTCTTGACAGATAAATGTAGTTGATGTCGAGCAGAACAGGCTTGGTCCTGTTGGCGGCGATCGCTTTTTCGAACAGGCTGGTCAGAAACTCATAGCCTTCCTGCTGGGCGAACGTATAGTGTTCAAGAAAATGCCTGAGGGGCACCTTGTTTTCCAATGAATAACACAAGGTCATGTCATGACGTACCGATGGCGTTATGCAGAGCTCGTCATTGCGGATCTGATCGATCATGGCGGCATCGTAGGCTGCCGGATCGTTCAGCCGGATCTCGAGCGTGCCCGGATGCTCCTGGATGGTTTTAATTTGCTGTTTCATGGCCCTTTCCTTTCCGAGGATCAAAGTCCTCACCTCTTATATACGTATAAACGGGACAAAAGTGGACATAATTTTTTCATTTTCTTTAATTTTCCATTCTTTTTGTCTTTTTTGCCTCTTATTCCGGTTATTTTCAACATATTTTCATAAACTATGGGTTAAGTATACATTTTTTCGTTTTATGTCTAGACATTTAAATGTATTTAGTATATTATCTAATCGTAAAAGATGTATCCCTTTACAAAAAGGATCCTATGTTTGGGAATACAAAAGAAATGAGGAGAATTTATGAAATCGCTAGACCGTTTAACTGATCCTTTGCTGGAGTTTGGTGCCAAGCTGGCGGCTTTCAAACCTCTTGAAATTTTACGTGATGCGTTCATGCTCGCGTTCCCGCTGACAATTTTCGGTTCGATCACTTTGATCATCGGCAACTTCCCGTTCCTTGCCAACCTGATCGGCGACGACAACGCAGCCATGCTCAACTCTTTGCTTGGGCCGGCTTCGACAGCGACCATGTCGATCGCGGCCATCTTCCTTTGCCTTGGTATCGGCTATTACTACTCGAAGGACAAGGAATGCGATCCGATCTTCGGTGCGGCGATCGCGCTGGCCGCTTTCCTGCTCGTTACGCCGATGGATATGAATGTCGATCTGGAAAGCGGCGGTTCGCTGCTCGTCGGCAATGTGTTCAATATCGACCGTCTGGGTGCACGCGGCATGTTCGTGGCGATGATCGGTGCCTATTTCGCATCGTTCCTGTACTGCTTCTTCACGAAGAAAAACTGGACGATCAAGATGCCGTCGTCGGTACCTCCTGCTGTATCCAAATCATTTGCGGCGCTGATCCCGGCTGTCATTACGTTGACTGTTTTCCTGCTGTTCCGTATCGGCTTCATGTTTACGCCGTGGGGCAACGTGCATGATTTTATTTACGAAATCGTTCAGGCTCCGCTCGTAAGTCTTGGAAAAGGTCTTGGCGCCACGCTTTGCGCGATCCTGGCGATCCAGTTCCTGTGGTTCTTTGGTCTGCATGGCCAGATCATCGTGAATTCGGTGCTGGACCCGATCTGGAACACGCTGACTCTCGAAAACCTGACGGCGTTCCAGGCTGGTCAGCCGATCCCGAACATTGTCATGAAACAGTTCATCGAGATCTTTACGGTCGGTATCGGCGGTTCGGGAATGACGCTTGGCGCGGTGATCCTGATGATCTTCTTCTGCAAAAGCAAGCAGCTCAAACAGATCGGACGTCTGGCGGCTCCAGCAGGGATCTTCAATGTCAACGAACCCGTCATCTTCGGTATGCCGATCGTGCTGAACCCGACCATTTTCATTCCGTGGGTACTTGCTCCTGTGATCAACGTGATCATTGTCTACTTTGCGATGAGCGCGGGTCTTGTTCCGCTCACGACAGGGATCACAGTTCCCTGGACGACGCCGATCGTTATTTCGGGCATGCTGGCTACCAACTCCTGGCAGGGTGGCGTGATCCAGATCATCGAGCTTCTTGTCGTGATGGTATGCTGGTTCCCGTTCATCAAATCTCTTGACCGGACCAATGTAAAAATGGAATCAGAAGAAGAATAATCGTTTCAGAAAGGAAGGAGAGCAGAAATATGAACCGTGTAGTTTGTTTTGATATCGGAGGCACTTCGGTAAAATACGTATTGATCGAAAACGGAAAGATCAAATGCCGCGGCAGCTTTGCGACCAATCGGGAAAACGGGAAGGATGTTCTCGGTGAAATGGTCCGTGTCGTGAACGAATATAAGGAACAGGATGCTGTGGACGGTGTTTCCATCAGCTCTCCTGGCTTTGTGGACAACAGGACCGGACAGATCCTGTCAGGAAATATCATCGAAGGATTTAACGGGCTCAACATCCGGGATTATTTTAAAGAAAGGACCGGACTGCCTGCGGCCGTTGAGAACGATGCCAACTGTGCGACCATTGCCGAACATGCTCTGGGAAACGGCAAAGGCTATGAAAATATGGTTTGCATGATGCTTGGTACCGGCGTTGGCGGCGGCGTAATCATTAATGATAAACTGTATACCGGCAACGCGAAAATGGCAGGCGAATTCGGATTCATGTTCATTAACGGGATCCATACTGACCGGCCGGAAGACGAGATCCTTTCCGGTTACGCTTCGACCCGTTCGCTGGTCGAAGCGGTCAATGCCGAGCTGGACGAAGAAGAAATTGACGGGAAGGAAATTTTCGACAGAGCCGAAAACGGTGATGCGCTCTGTCAGAAAAAGGTCAGCGATTTCTACGACTCGCTTGCGATGGCAATTTATAATCTGGCATATACCCTGAATCCCGACATTGTTCTGATTGGCGGCGCAGTTTCGATGCAGCCGAAACTGCTTGATGAGATCAACACGCATATCGAATACTTAACTCCATCTTTTTCTCTTAATCTCTTGGATATCATGAAGATCGATCGCTGCCAGTTTCTCAATGACGCAGGTTTATATGGGGCTTACGCAAACTTTGCTAAAACGTTTGCCCGCTGAAATCAGGAAAGAGCATCTGCTCTTTCCTTTTTTTGTTCCGTTTTTCTTTTTCGTATTCGTTCAAAATGTTTTCTGCATAATAAAGATCCTGGTCGAGGTAAAACAGATCACTCACCATTCGATGATGGAGATCCTGAAAGCGATCGATTATCCGCAGTTCAGAGAGCTTTTCTTTACCTCGAGCAAAGATGAAGTAATGAATACCTATCTAAAAAAAGTCCTTGCATGAAAAAAGCCTGTTGATCGACAACAGGTTTTTTAATTTTGATCGCCTGTTTTAGGAAACGTTCCATACAGGATCCAGAACAGGATGCCTGCACAAGCCAGCGCCGCGCCAAGTCCAGTATAAAATACAGCAATGAAGAAATCCGGAAGCAGTCCTGAATTGCGAAGCCAGATTCCGCCTCCCATCATGATCGCCATGATGATATAGCTCTTCAGATCGAAAAAGTGCCAGACAGGACGATACGCTTCCCTGTATGTGTGAATGCGCTTATTGTGTTTCATGCTCATTTTGAAGAACATGGCTGCGAACACAATAAACACACAAACTATCAGCAGAACAGACAGCCCCGATACAGTGGAGAGTTTCTTATATGACAGAATGCCAAGCCGGATCACATTGATACCGGCAATGAGCCATACGCATCCGGCAATAGCGAGCAGGGTGCGTTTTTTTACGGAAAAGAACGGTTTATTTTTCAAGAGGTCCCCTCCCCTTTTTCATGGCATCATATCCCATCACGACGATCCATACATACGCGCAGGTTTTCGGGATCATGAGCATTCCTGTAGCAGGAACGGCCTGCGCGAACAAAACGACCGGAATATAGCACGCAAAGCTGATCACGATCGCCAGCCATAAGGAGCGAAACGGTTTGTCGTACGCTTCTTTCGCGCTGCGATAAAACAAAACGATCAGCAGGATGCCCAGGATCAGGAACGGAATGTTCCGGTAAATTCCCCACGCCAGCGGTTCGACGGGGCTTGTCCATTCGTTTTGCGGCATGAGACACAGCACGATCCGCAGCAGCGCCATCGCCCAGACGCTAGCGGTCAGGCCTTGTTTTTCGCTGACATGATAGCGGATGCGCCATACATAATACAGCAGAACGTAAAATATAGTCATGGTGATCGAAGTGATCATCTTTCCGATCCCGAGCGGTACGGTATAGTTTACCAGTCCGGTCGTGCAGAGCGCGATCGCTCTAGGAACGAGATGGAACGCGTCTCCGCATCCTAGCACAACGGCCATGAGGCCATAAAGAAAATATTGTTTCCGGTCTTTGCTCTGAACGATCATCACGATACCTAACGAAACGACCGTGATCAGATAAACAATGTCGAATACTGTTTCAAAAGCTGCCTGCATCGTATTCCTCCTTAGTGAACAGCGTTCATATTCCTGTAAAAGAAAACCGTCCTGCGACGGATGGCTTATTCGAAGCCGTATAATGTCCTGCGGATGATCTCGCACAGCATGCTGCAGTTTTCTTCTTTCTGCATAAGCAGCATGAGCATGTTCTCGAGCACGAAACCGATAAATCCGGACGGATCGAATGTTCCTGAAAACGCACTGTCCGAAACCCGGGGATCGTTCTGCAGGACCAGGAGCATCGCCTGCCGGATGTGGCAGAAGCAGTTTTCCATCATGCTTCTTGCCTTCTCTTTTTCCGCTCCGGCAATGCTCATGGAATGGGCAAAAAGAAAGCCGGGATACTGCTGCGCCCCTTTTTGGATGCTTTCGAACAAATAAGCGACATAGTCGGGAAACGATAGATCTTCCGAAAGCGGATCTCCGGTATGAAAAATGTCTTTCCAGATCTGTTCCACCGTGGCCAGCAGCAGTTCATCCTTGTTGTCAAAATAGTTGTATAACGTGCCAAGAGCGATCCCGGATCTTTTTGCGACAGAGCGCATGTTTACACTGGCAAGTCCCCGGGAAGCAGCCAGGGCACAACATGTTTTCAGGATCTCTTCTTTTGAAGTCACGCTCGCTTTCATTTTCTGCCCTCCTTTTATATGAACAGTGTTCATTATAGTCTTTTTTCCGTTTATGTCAACTTTGATATTGTCTGATTTTCATTTACAGATGCGCCATTCCAGTGTATAGACGTAAAAATCCTCACGTTCCAACCGGATCCGGAAACCGATCTTTTCCAGTTGCTCTCCACTCATTCTTGTTTGTGTCTGCTTACAGAAATACCACGCATCCGATTTCAAATCATGGATCCGGTATCGTTTCAGCGCGTTTCTCAGATCGAAATGCTCCTGAAAATCTGAACCATTGCTTTTTCCTTCTTTTTATCGATCTTGTACCACATCCCATCATCCTGATAAAAGTCGGCTGCTTCAAGCCAGTTTCTTTCTTCTTTGATCGTGGCGACCTGTTCTTTTATGATTTCCGTTTCCTGTTCATTTAATGAAGATAAATCGACCTCGAAACCCGGATCGAAAAATTGAGCAACACCAAATCGATTTTCCCAGCTTGATCGACGACCGGTCTGATGATTGATCTGCGCGCTCACATGCGCCGTGATCTTTTGAGGAGGCAAAAACAGCGACAATCCTGATTGGATCTCTCTTCGATCAAATGGATCTGTGTTGTCGGACGTCCAGTTTTGCCCCACATACGCCAGCATCCCAAGATCCAACCGGTTGCCTCCACTGCTGCACCCTTCGATCAAACACGATGGATGCATTTGTCTTATAGTTTCAAGCACACGATACAATCCAAGCATGTACGCATGACCTTTTCCGTTACGACCCGTATCGGTCAATGGCCGGTTCATATCCCATTTGATATAGGATAAGTTATAATTGGACAAGTAAAAATCAAGCATTTTGATCAAGTGATCCTGCACAGCCTGTTTTGATAGATCAAGCAGCAGCTCATGACGCCCCTGCACCGGTTCCATATTTTGTCGAAGGATCCATTCCGGATGTTTTTTTGCTAACTGGCTATTAGCAGATACCGCTTCCGGCTCGAACCAAAGCCCCGCCTTCATTCCTCTTTTCGTGATCGAAGCGATCGCTCCATCCAAACCCTCGGACAGTTTGTGTTTGTTTACTTTCCAGTCTCCGGTCGGACTACGCGAATTGTTTTCAACGCGAAACCAGCCATCATCGATCACGACCATTTCCATTCCTGTTTTTGCGGCCTGATCCGCCAATGCTTCGATCTTTTCAGATGTTGTGTCGTAATAAAGCGATTCCCATGAATTAAGCAGGATCGAAGAAGAAAGATCCGGGATCAGATGTTTCAAGCATACACGGTGAAATTCGTGCGTCATCCCGTTCAACCCTTCCTTTGTCAACGTCAGGACACATTGTGGCGTATCAAATGTTTGGCTAGGTCCAAGATTCCAATGCAGCGTGTCCGGATGGATTCCCTGCGTGACACGAATCTGTCCATATACATCCTTTTCAATGCTTTCAATATGGGATCCTGAATACAGCATCGCCATACAGAACGTTTCTCCATGAAACCAGTCCGTATTGGATGTAGTAATCGCCACATAAGGAGGATGCTGGCTCGAAGAAGAACCTCGTCTGCTTTCAAGCGCTGTTCTTCCGACCAGAATAGGACTTTTTTGAATTATTCGGTTCCGGTCGATGCCTCCCATTCGATCCCATATTGTTCGGAAAGAACAAGGTGCATATTTTCCTGTTTCCCGACTTTCAGTCTTGCCTGATAGGCTGCGTCAAGAATCTTTGTATACAGCATTGTCTGGATCAATTCGATCGTTTCTTTATTCAGTCCCAGATTTTTAATGGTCTGCATTCCGATCTTTCGAGTAAGATCATTTGAAGTCAATGTGATTCCCATTTGTCTTGTGACTCCGCTTTCCACGATCGCTTTATGAAACCAACCTTTGGCACAAGGCGATGCCATTAGTACGAGGGCTTTGCATCCGCCTCCTGATTCGCCGAATACAGTTATGTTATTGGGATCGTCGCCAAAACAGGATCCGTTCTTTTGGATCCATCGCAACGCTTCGACAATATCCATCATCCCGACATTGGCAGAATTTTTATATTTCGGACCGAAATCGGACAAGTTCAGAAAACCGAATGCGTTCAGCCGGTGGTTCACTCCGATCACAACGACGTTTTGAGAATTTGCCAAGGCCGCTCCGTCATAAGCCGGATCGTTTGCGCTTCCTGTTGAAAATCCTCCACCATGAAGCCATACCATGATCGGATAGCGATCGGTTTTCGAGATCGACGGCGTCCATATATTTAAGTTCTGACAATCATTGGAATTGTATTCATCATTTTTCCCTTTCATGCCGAACAGTGTGCCTTGATAGGAAATCTTTCCGTATCGATTGGCTTTTTGAATGCCTTCCCAGGCTTCGACTGGTTTTGCGGGAACAAAATATTCTGTCGCATGGGCATACGGAACACCTAAAAACCGATAAACATTTTCTTGTTTTCTTCCTTCGATCTTTCCTTTTTCAAGTTCAATGATCACTGATTCTTCTTGTTTTTCATCCATTGGGTATTTCTCCTTTTTTTCCGATTGTACATGTCGTTAGCTTGTACCGGGCAAGAAAGACGCCTGAAATGAATGTCCTACATATGTTTTTTCAGTATTTCCATGAACGCTTCTTTTGTGATATGTTCGGGGATCTTTTCCTGATTGATAAAAAAGCATGGCACAGATTCGATCCCGATCGCGTCCGCTTCCATCTGATCGTTTTCCACTTCGATATTGTACAGATTGCTTTCAAGCATTTGTTTGACTTCATCGCGATCAAGCCCATTTTTTTGCGCGATATCCAAAAGGACATTGCGATCATGAAGTACAAGATCTTGGCCGAAATACGCTTCGAAAAGAGCGTTTCTTACTTGCTCGCCACATCCGCGCTCCCTTGCCATTTTGTATACTCTGTGCGCATCGTGATCATTGGATTCCCTTACATTTCCGAAGTTGAGATCGAGTCCGGCTTCATTGCGACCCATTTCATTGATTCCCTCTATTGTCTGTTCAGCTTCTTTGTCACTCATTCCGTGTTTTTCTATAAACACTTCCTTCATAGGAAGAATGCCGTTGCCCATGGAGTCATCATGGATCTCATACGCTTTGATGTCTATTTTCACTTTACCTTGAATTCCCAGTTCTTCAATGGCGTGCTTCAAATTTGTTTCTCCCGTATAACAAAACGGACACTGAAGATCAGCCCATAATACGATATTCATTTTCATCACCTCGAGCTTAAAATACCTTATTTTGTTTTCTGATTTGATCATCCTGACCGAAAAAATGAAATAGCGCAAGAATCCTAAAAAACCGAAAACTTTTTTCTGATATCCTTTTATGGAAAGGAAGAAGTAGAAATGCAGGAAATCATTAATTATATCGAAGACCATTTGAATGAAAAGATCGATCTCGATTCAATTGCTGACGTACATCATTATTCAAAATACTACATCCATCGGCAGTTTACTCATCAATTTGGCATCACGATCCACACGTATATTCGGTGTAGACAGCTGACAGAAGCCGCAAAACTTCTTGTTTTTTCAAAAGAGCCGATCCTTGAAATCGCATTGAAGTCCGGATATGAGAGCCAGCAATCATTTACTGCGATATTCAAGTTAATGTACAAGAAATCCCCGGCACAATTTCGTCGTCTGCATAAATACTATCCATTACAATACCGTTTCATTTGTGATAAAAAACAAAGAAATTACGAATGGACAAAAAACAATATACATACTGCAAAAATGTCGGATATTCCTTTTTGGATGAAACTGCTTCGTTTGGTCGTGGACGGATATCCGATGCTTAATGAAACAAGGTATGAGGAGCAATTGAGACGATTTATCGAAAAAAAACAAGCGCTTATCCTGAAAGAGGAAGACATGATCATTGGCGCGTTCGCATTCTCCATGAATCCGTATCATATCGAATTTATCGCAATCCATCCTCAATACCGAAACTGCGGAATCCAAAAATTATTTATCGAAACTTTGCAGGATATCGAAAGGAGCTGGAGCAGCTTGGTTTTATCGAAAATGATCTTTTGATCGAGTTTGGCTATCCAACCCAACGTTTCATATTGCCTTCAAGGCGAAAAGAGAAAGGAAAGGAAAAAATATGAGTTCAAAAGAAATCGATCCACAACAAACAACAAGAGCAAAAGCATTTGAATACTGGATGAGCGCACCAAATCCAATGGTAACCTTCTTCAAAACATTCGATATCACACCTCTCATTCAAATAAACAGGAAATATGGTTTGAAGCTCAATATGCTTCTTGATTACTGCATTGGAAAAGCAGCTTTTTCTATAAAAGAATTTTATTTGCTGCCGGTGGCTGACCGGCTGATCCAATACGATAAACTGGCTGTCAATACGATCGTCCTGAACAAAAAAGAAGAGGTCAGCTCCTGCGATATTCCCTTTACGAAGGATCTGAAACGATTCAATGCGGATTATTTGCGCTATACAAAAGAAGTTTCAAATATATGTATGGATCATGATCTATCGAACGATCATATGGTCATCGGCACTTCTGCGATCGTGAACGTGGAAATCGATGGTGCCGTAGGCATGAACAGCGGGATCTTCAACAATCCGTTTCTGATCTGGGGAAAATATCGTACGGAAAACGATCATGCCTTTTTAACGATTTCGTTTCAGTTTCATCATACGCAGATGGATGGGCTGCATGCAGGAAAGTTCCTGCAGAATCTTGAAAATGAAATTATAAATATAAAAAAGCAATTTCCTGAAAACTAATGGAAATTGCTTTTCTTAATGAGATTTCATTTTTGTATTTCTTTTACAGCTTTTTGGATATCTTTAATGATCAAAGTCCGCATACTTTCATCATAACGATCAACGTCTGCGCTATGAAGTGCGAAAAGAATCATTTCTTTCAATTCGGGTTTATATCTTGCCAGCATCGGCAGCTGCTTGATGCATTGCCTGGCCGTGATCAGTTTTTCATCCGTTATATGACCGAGATACTAATCAAGAATTTTATCGATCTTGTTTTCTCTGTCCCATTTGGCATTGCAGGCAATCAATATTAAAGCTCTTGTCCGAATATAGGACTGACTGCTGTTGAGCATATCGATCATTGTATCCAAAAAAGAATAAACATGATCAGTATGTTCACTTTCTTTCTGTAAGATCTTTAGTGCCTTATAAGCGGTGTTCTGATTTTTGTTGAACAGCAAGCTAAATGTTTCTGATGTATTCATCATTATCCCTCTTTTAAAAGCTTATATTTCTATTTCATAACCGAATTCATGCAGGCAAAAGCCGTCCTCGAATCGTTCTTCGTACATGCCTTTCGCCTTAGTGAAATTCTTTTTTTCATAAAGCCGAATTGCCGGCTCGTTTGTATCGACCACAAAAAGCCGTAGATATTTGGTATCGTTAGATTGTGCGATTTCTTTCGCTTTTTCAAGCATCAAACGACCGATCCCGGCGCTAGAGTACTTCACGTTCACGCCTAGTCGGTCAAGATAAATCGCTTTGGCATCCGGCTCTTTCCACTCCACTGCGTTCTCTCCCGAACTGCTTTTACATAAAGCAAATGCCGATAAGATCTCATCTTTCGTTTTCAGAACATAAAGTCGATCGTTGTTCATATCTTCGGCAAAAAATTCGCAAGGATAAATACCATCCCAAATATTGATCCCTTGCGTATTCATATTCTCAACAATTTCTTTATACATGGTTTTGATCAATTCAAGATCAGACTTGTCTGCAAGTTGAAATTCTATTGATCTATCGTTTATTTTAGATTTCTCCTTCTAAAAACTCATCCACAGCAATATACCGCATCCGATCCAGATCGTATAGCGCCCTATTCTATACTGGACCAGCACACTGAAACATACACCGGCAAAAAACAAGCCAAGGATCAGCAGATAAACTCCTGATCGGATCAAATATGCTTTCTTTCGCGTCTGTACCCCCATCACCAATGATTCAGCCATAGCCCTGTAATTGCCAGTACATGCCAACGAGGCCATCCCTAGACCTTTCACTTTCCGAAAGGCATAAAACTGCAAAGCGCCTGCAAAAGCCATACATAGGTTGGCGATCCGATCATTGGTGGTGACATCCTCCCCCACCTATAGAGGTGGGGGCTTCCTTTCGCATGATTGCGAACAGTCGGTTCTCGTTCGAGCAGTCTATTGACTCCAGCATAAGCGAGCTAT
>Belle_p2__coassemble_1280_pt1 | contig 51255 bp, 49 predicted proteins | sample Belle_p2__metabat2_low_PE_017 | metagenome-assembled genome bin Belle_p2 | reverse complement strand
GCAAGGAGGATCTTCTGTGCCGGCGTTGGATAGAGTCTGAATTTGCAGGCTTTATTTGGCATATCGTTTCCTCCTTGCTTTCCTTGATTTCATTATGCTGCATTTTTGGATCTTTATTCGCAGAAAAACTGAGCTTTGCAATGCATCTTTCACCTATAGAGGTGGGAGTCTTCTTGCCTAGAGTTGATAAAACGTGTTCAACCCATTTCATAAAAAAAAGAGAGACAGAAGGATTCGCCTTTCAATTTGTCAGATATTTGTTTATTTTTCGTAGTAACCGAAATTTTCGAAAGGATAGAGGACCAGAAAATCCTTGGCCAGGATCGCTGATTTTTTATACGGACCCGTATCCCTCGAATCCATCGAGATCGGGCGGTTGTCGCCCATCAGGAAGTATTCATCCTCGCCCAGCGTTACCGGATCGAAGTTGTAGTTGAAATATCCGTTCATCTGCTTCCATTCCTTGGCATGATCATTGTCAAGATAGGCGCTTTCATCAAGCGGCTCGCCATTGATATACACCTGCTCGTCTCTGCATTCGATCGTTTCGCCCGGCATGCCGATCACGCGCTTGATGATCGTTGTCGGTTCTCCGTTTTCGCTCGTCGATCGGGCAAGAACGATATCGCCTCTCTCGATCCCTTCTACAGCCGAGGCGATCACATTGGAAAAGCCCCATTCGCCATTTTGAAAGTTGGGATACATGCTCCGTCCCCGGATCACGGCAGGCTTGATCAAAAAAGATGTGACCAGCACGATGATGACAGAAACGATCAGGAATGTGCTGACAAACGATAAAATGTCTTCCAGGATCGTCCGCTCGTCGTTTTCGTTATATCTGAAATTTGTTTTCCGTTTTTTGATAGTTGGTTTTTTGCTCATTTGTATTTCTCCAATACTTCTATTTTAGCAAATACTTGAAAAAATACAAATCAACCTCACCGGCGCAGGGAAAAGGATGTGAACTTGAACTTGTCATAGCGGTGTCTCGAAAAAGAATATTCGAACGGCACCCCGTTGTCGAGATAGGCGATCTGCTCGACCTCGAGCACCGGCTCGATATCCTTGAGACCAAGCACTTCGTGTTCGAGCGCATTGGAAACATCCGCTCTTGTCGTCTGTCTCGCCGACGCGATACGCATATTGAGGTCATGCTCGATATAGGCATAGATCGAATGGTTCAGCACCTCTTCATTGATGCCCGGGATCAGATTGACCGGCATATACGTATGTTCGATCACATACGGTTCGTTGTCGTACAGACGAAGGCGCACGATTTCATAGACCGGTTCGTTTTCCTTCAAATGAAGGGCGTGCGCGACTTTTTTAGACGCGAAATCCAGCTTGAATTCGATCAGCTTCGACGAAACTTCATCGTGGCGCGAGCGGTCGAATCCGCCAATCGGGAATTCGTTGTATTCATAAGGCGCGGAGTCGATCGGCTTGTTGAGGACGAAACTGCCCTGTCCCTGCTTGCGGTAGATCATTCCTTCCTCGACAAGGATGTCGAGCGCCTTTTTTACTGTCATCCGCGAACAGGCATAAATCTGGCAGAGCGTGATCTCGTCAGGCAGCTTGGCACCCGGCCCGTATTCGCCTTCCTGGATCGCATCCTTCAGTTCATCGTATATCATTTTATATTTAGGGATCATATCGTTTTTCTCCTTCAGTTACCGTTTTGTTTGATTCTATTTTATAGTTCAGCGATTGAATTGTCTATACTAACAAAAAAACTTTCATAAAATGTCTAGACAATTTGGTCTGTTCCCACTACAATAAAATCAAAAAGAGAGGCATTTAAAAATGGAACAAAAAGTACAATTTCCTGAAAACTTCTGGTGGGGAGCCGCGACAAGCGGACCGCAGACCGAAGGATGGTTTGAAAAACGTCATGAAAACGTAATGGATTACTGGTACCGCACCCGGCGCAACGATTTCTTCAACGGAGTCGGTCCGGATGTTGCCAGCGATTTCTATCACAAATACAAAGAAGACTTCGCGATGATGAAACAGATCGGCATGAATTCCTTCCGTACAAGCATTCAGTGGTCGCGTCTGATCAAGGATCTGGAAACCGGAGAACCGGACGAGGACGCAGTCGCATTCTATAAAGATGTGATCGCCGAAGCAAAGAAAAACGGGATCATCCTAGTCATGAACCTTCATCATTTCGACCTTCCGATCGAACTGTTCAAGAAGTACGGCGGATGGGAAAGCAAGCATGTTGTCGATCTGTTTGCCAAATTCGCCCGCACCGCATTCGAATGCTTTGGAAAGGATGTCCCGTACTGGACAACATTCAACGAACCGATGGTCATTCCGGAAGCCGGATATCTGTTTGGGTTCCACTATCCGAAATACATCGGCAAAGGAAAAGAAGCCATACAGGTCATTTTCAATCTGAACCTTGCATCCGCCAAAGCGGTGGAAATTTATCACTCCATGGATCTTGGCGGCGAGATCGGTATCATCATGAACCTGACACCCGCTTATCCGCGCAGCGATTCGAAAGAGGATCGGGAAGCGGCTGCGTTCGCGGACGCGTTCTTCAACTATTCGTTTGTCGATCCGGCAGTCAACGGAACGTTCCCGGCGCTGCTGACTGATATCCTGAAAAAAGATCATGTTTTATGGGATGCCGATGAAAAGGAACTGGAAACGATCAGAAACAATACGGTCGACTTTATCGGTGTCAATTACTATCAGCCTAAACGGGTCAAAGCGCCGGAAGGAAAACAGGAAGGCGAATGGATGCCGACATGGTATTATGACGAATACGATATGCCGGGCAAACGCATGAACCCGTACCGCGGCTGGGAAATTTATCCGAAGGCCATTTACGATATCGCAAAAAATATCCAGAACAATTATCACAACGTGAAATGGTTCATTTCCGAAAACGGAATGGGTGTCGAAGGCGAGGAAAAATACCGCGATGAAAACGGCAATATCCAGGATGACTACCGCATCGATTTCTACAAGGAACATCTGGCATGGCTCAATAAAGCGATCCAGGAAGGCAGCAACTGCTTCGGCTATCATGCATGGACAGCCTTTGACTGCTGGAGCTGGAACAACGCCTACAAGAACCGCTACGGATTTATCGCCGTCGATCTCAACGACCAGAAGCGCACGATCAAAAAATCGGGACACTGGCTCAAGCAGGTCACGGAAGATCACGGCTTCCTGTACGACACCGATCAGCTGAAATAGGAAATCAGAACAGACAGGAAGGAAACAAGATGTTGAAGCTAGCGGAAGTTTTTACCGATCATATGCTTATTCAGCGCGGCAAGCTAGTTGAACTGCAGGGAACAGCCGATCCCGGACAAACCGTCCAGGTCCGGCTTGCCGATCAGTCCAGACAGACGGCTGCTTCCGGTGACGGAACGTGGCATGTCGTATTGGACCCCTTTTCTGCTTCCAGAGCACTGGTCCTCGAAGTGTCGGCCGGATCGGAAACGATCTGCCTGAACGATGTGGCAGTTGGAGATCTTTTCCTCGCCGCCGGACAAAGCAATATGGAATACGTGCTACAAAATGAAGCGCATTTCAAAGAAGCCCAGCAGCTCGTCCAGGATATGGATCTGCGCGTACTGTATGTGCCGCAGGTCGAATATCCTGAGCAGCCGGTCAGCAGAAAGCTCGAATGGAAAGTGCTGGACAAGAGCAACCTGGCCAATGATTCGGCCGTGGCCGTCTACGCGCTGGCCGAAATAAAAAAGCATACCGACGTTCCGTTAGGGATCGTAGAGTGCTACAAGGGCGGTACGAGCGCATCCTGCTGGATCGGCGAAACAGCCCTTCAAAGCGATCCGCTGATCCGGAATATATTCTACGACAAATACTGGAACGACATTTGCGATCAGAGCGAAGAGCAGGAAGACATCAAAAGAGAGCACTATGCCCGGATCGTGGCGAAATACCAGGACGATGTGGCTGCCTATCAGCGCATGTATCCGGACCGTCCGATGTCCCGGCTCAAACACGATCTAGGCCATACGCCATGGCCAGGACCGAAAGGCAAGAAGGATTTTGGCCGTCCTGGCGGTCTGCATGACACGATGTTTTCAAGGATCAGCTGTTTAAAATACAAAGCCGTATGGTGGTATCAGGGCGAGGAGGATGCGAAAAACGCGTTAGCTTATGAGCTTCTGCTTTCGTTTCTGATCGATTCCTGGCGCAGGGAGCTGCGCGACGATCTTCCTTTTTTCCTCGTTCAGCTGCCAAGCTATATCGAGGAAACGTATCCGGAAACATGGCCAATCATTCGTCAGGCTCAATACGAAATGTCGTCGAAAAAGACACATACGCACATCCTGTGCACGATCGATCTGGGCGATTCCTACAATATTCACCCGACCGACAAGCTGCAGTTCGGCAGACGGCTTGGCATGCTCTGTCTTGAGACGCTTTACGGGATGGACTTGGGCTGGCAGTACGCACGGCTGAAACATTTCGAAAAGACCGGCAGCGGGATCGTTCTCGTTTTCGAAGGGATCGAAGAAGGCGGGATCGTCGTCCATGTGGACGGGAAGGAAAGGAACGCACAGATCCATGATGGCAGGCTTCATGTGCCTGCACCAGCCAGAACGATCGCCTATGCGTGGCAGAACAATGTGGACCATGTGACATGGAACGAAAACAGGCTCCCGCTGTTTCCGTTCCGGATCACAGTATAATTAAAAATCCTGATCTTTTTTCAGGGTTTTTTTGTGTTGAAATCGACTACAATAAAGACAGAAAGCGAGGAAGAGATATGGTACAGATCGTTTATCTGGATGCGGACGGGACATTGTTTCATCACGAAGGCTATATTCCGAAATCGGCTTTTGAAGCGATCCGGAAAGCGCAGGAAAAAGGGATAAAAATTGTTTTATGTACAGGAAGGCAGCTGGTAGAGATCTACGGGGACATGAAAAAGATCGATTACGATGCGGTGATCGCAGGCGCTGGCGGGACCGTGCTGGTCAAAGAGGAACTGCTGTTCGACGGCCGCTTCAGCCAGGAAGAGCTGGAAAGGCTGCGTCAGTATCTGGAAAGGTTTCGTATTCCAGCCGTGTACGAGAGCAGGGAAGGGGTCTTTGGCGACCGCTATACAAAAAATGCGATGAAGGAGCGGCTCGATCTTGTATGTGCCGGAATGAGCGAGAAGGAAAGAAAAGAGCATGGCATGAATCTGTTTTATGAAAGCGTGGAGCAGATGGATATGGAAAAGATCATGCAGCGTCCGGTTTCCAAGATCAGCTTTCTGCAGACCGAAAAGCCGTATTCCGAAATTTATGAAGATCTTCATGATGCGTTCGATCTGATCCGTGCTACGTTTGCGCCGCTCGGGCCGGAAAGCGGAGAAATCGGATGCCGGGGAATTTCCAAAGCGGCCGGCATGGAAATTGTCGAAAAGTATTTCGGGATCGATCGCCAGGATACGGCTGCCATCGGCGATGGAGAAAACGATCTGTGCATGTTCGAGCATGCCGGAGTCGCGATCGCGATGGGCAACGCGCCCGACCGCGTAAAAGAAAAAGCCGGCTGGGTCACAACCGGCATCGATCAGGACGGCATCTTCAACGCGTTCGAGCATCTGGGACTGTTCTGATCCAGACCGACTCGTAAGGCTGAGCGATATCGGCTTCGAGTCTTTTTTTCTGGAAATTCAAATTCAGATCGTACAGGACATCCCAGTACTGTTCGATCGTCGTATGGGCATAAGCCGTAATGATCATTCCTTTTCCGTCGGAGGCAAAAGAAGTCAGGGCACTGTGCGGCGCCGGGTCTTTGAGGATCCTTGGATCCTCTTTCATGATCCCGTCAAGCTGTTTCTGGAACGATTCCACATCGATCTCGAGCGATACCGGGATCGCGATCGCGATACGGCGGTACGGCTCGCGGGAATAGTTGACCAGGATCTCCGACACGCACATTCCGTTGGGAATGATGATTTCTTGTCCCGAATACGTGACCAGGGTCGTGAACATCGTTTCGATCTTTGTCACGACTCCTTCATTGGTTCCGATCGCAATATAGTTGCCGACCGTGAACGGCTTGGTCAGAATAATCTGCAGCCCGCCGGCCACGTTGGCCATGTTGTTCTTGAGGGCAAGCGAGATCCCAAGGCCAAGGGCCGAAAAGGCGCCGACGATGACTGAGGTATCCACTCCCATCTGGCCCATCGCGACGATGATCCCGAGCGCTTTGCAGCTGATGTTGACAAGCGAGCCGATAAATGTGACCGCTCCTTTTTCGTTGGGATGCTTCGCTCCTTTTTCAATGAGCTTCTTCAGTCTTGGACCGATAAAGAAGAAGACAAAGATCACAAGGGCCGAATAGGCGATCTTGATCGCAAATGTTGTCAGATTCATACGTTTCCTTTCTATGAATAAAAGGATGTTTCCGCTCGGAATCATCCTTTATTGGTTTATTTTATGCCTGTTCGTTCAATTCTTTTTCGAGACGCTCGATCCCGATCGCGATCCGTCGAAGGCTTTCGTCTTTTCCTAAAATATAGGCGATTTCGATCGCGCCTCCAGGTGTGAACTGTTTTCCGGTCAGGGCCGTACGCACCGGCCAGAGCACCTGTCCGTTTTTCATTTCCAGCTGTTTTGGCAGCGCCATCAGCGTATCGTGGATAACTTCCTCGCCCGACCAGTCGTCCTGCGCTTTCAGCGCTTCCTGGACCGCATACAAAGACTTCAAAGCGATTTCCTTGGTCGTCTTCATTTTCTTGTGTTTGTACATTTCCAGATCGTAATCGGCCAGCGTATCGAAGAAGTCGACAGAATCTTCGATCTGGTCGAGATGGTCGATCCTAGGCTGGATGATCCTGGCAATTTCCTTGAGATCGTAATTTCCTTTGACCGCCTTTTCCAGATAGGGGCGCACGGTTTCAAAGTATGTCTGCTCGTCCATATTGCGCAGATACACGCCATTCATCCAGGTCAGCTTGTCGATGTCGAAAATGGCAGGCGATTTGGAGATGCGGGAGATCCTGAACTGTTCGATCAGCTCATCCATCGAGAAGATCTCCTGCTCGGTTTCCGGCGACCAGCCCAGCAGTGCCAGATAATTGATGATGGCTTCGGGTAGATAGCCTTTGGCCAAAAGATCCTGGAAGCTGGCGTCTCCGTTCCGTTTGGACAGCTTGTGCTGCTCGTCCTTCATGACCGGAGGAACGTGGACATAATGCGGACGCTCCCAGCCGTAGGCATCATAGATCAGATTGTATTTCGGCGTGGAGGAAAGATATTCGTTTCCGCGCACGACATGAGAGATTTCCATCGTATGATCATCGATGATATTGGCAAAGTTATATGTAGGGAATCCGTCCGATTTGATCAGGATCTGCTCGTCAAGAAGATCGCCGTCAAATTCGATATGTCCGTACACTTCGTCCTCGAAGGAAGTTTCGCCGACATTTCTGATCGTCTGACGAATAACGTACGGTTCGCCGGCATCCAGCCTTGCCTGGATCTCCTCTTCTGAAAGATGCTTGCACGGATCCTCGAACTTAAAAGAGAGCCCGAGGCTTTCAGCTTCGGCGCGCTGTGCCTGGATCTCCTCTTCGGAACAGAAGCAGTAATGCGCCCCTCCGAGTTCGATCAGTTTTTCGGCATAGCCTTTATACATCGGCAGCCGTTCGGACTGGATATACGGTCCGAAGTCTCCGCCGATATCCGGTCCTTCGTCCCAGTTCAGACCGCATTCCTTCAAGGTCTTGTAGATCATTTCCTCGGCCCCTTCGACCTGGCGTTCCTGGTCTGTGTCCTCGATCCGGAGCAGGAAATCGCCGCCATCATGTTTGGCGATCAGGTATTCGAATAACGCGGTTCTAAGGTTGCCGATATGCATATATCCCGTTGGGCTTGGTGCAAAACGGGTTCTGGTTTTTTTCATGAGTCTCATCCTTTCGCACGTTTAATGATATAACGAAAAGAAATATCATTCAAGAAAGACAGGAACAAAAAAACGGCATCCGAAGATGCCGTGATATTCCATTGGCTGGGGTACTTGGATTCGAACCAAGGAAATGCCAGATTCAGAGTCTGGTGCCTTACCGCTTGGCTATACCCCAATCAGCCTTTAAATAATACAACGCCAAAGAACAGAATGCAACTGTTTTTCTTTTTTTTGAAAAAGGGAAAAGACAAAAAAACGACATCCGAAGATGCCGTGATATTTCATTGGCTGGGGTACTTGGATTCGAACCAAGGAAATGCCAGATTCAGAGTCTGGTGCCTTACCGCTTGGCTATACCCCAATCAGCTTTTAAATAATACAACGCTCAAAATCAGAATGCAACCACTTTTTAATTTTTTTCAATAAAAAATGGACAGAAGGAATAAGGGTCGTTAAAATAACATTATGAACTTTTATAACTATTTTAACGATCCGCAGACAGGATACCGCGTTCCGTCTAAAAATGAACCGCTGTTCCGCTGGATCGTGGCGCAGACAAAAATATGGAACTGCCCCCGGAACGAACAGGAGCTAATCCTGAAAAAATACGAAACGATCCTTCAGGACGACGAGACGATCGATCCGGCAGACATCAAAAAGCAAGTGCGCAGCCAGCTCAGGAAAAACATTTTTACGCTTTGTTTCTGGAAAGATGAATTCGGCGATCTCTTTTCCTTCCTGTTCGTGTACTGGGTCTGCGCGGAATTGCTGTGGCCCTGCGTGTTCGTGCGTCTGATCGAGCACAAACCGATGATCGGCAGCTTCGCGCTCACGCTTGGCGAAGTGCTGAAGGTTGCCGCAGTCTACATCGTGTACAAGCTCGTCCTGGCCTTCATGGCGCAGATGCGCCGCCGCGACAAGCTGATGTTCTGGATCCCGTTCATCGGTCTGTTTCTTCTGTATCTTGGGTCGATCTACTGCGCCAACCGGTTCGCGGACATTGTCCTGTTCCACTGCAGCCTGCTGGCTATCACGATCGTTTTCGGGATCCTGTTTCTGATCGAATGGTATAAACAGAAAGAAATGAATAAGAGGTGTTAATATGGGAATGGATATTTATATATGGTTCGTGATCGTTCTGGCAGCCGTCCTGTTTTCTCTGATCCCGGTCAGGACGCTGCGCAAATCGACATCGGTCTTTACTTTTAAAAAATTCGGGATCCGCAGAAAAAAACGATGGAATGCGCTGGTCGATGATCTGGGCAATATCTTTCTTCTGATCAGTTTTCTCTTCTGCTGCACGTACTGGCTCATCCCGTACTATCTGGAAATTTATGCGGTCTGGATGCTTTTTACGCTTCTGTGCACGATCTCGCGCTGCGTCATCATAACCGCACGCTATCCCAAAGACTGGAAAGGAAAAGCAGGAACGCTCATCGTCAATACCGGAACGTTCCTGATCGGAGCGATCGGCCTGGCCTGTGCGATTGGCTGCTTCAATCATTCAATGTTCACCGGCCAGGTGGCGAATTTTGCCAGAGATCTCGAAGCCGGAAAGATCGCATCGTATATGTATTTTCTGACCAACCCTTCGTTCTTCTACGTGCTGCTCGAAGGAATCCTCCTGTTCATGCCGCTCATGTTTTTGTGGAACGGATTCAAATACATGCGTACAGAACGAACGATCCGGGCAGCCAATGTCGTGACCTACGCCATCAAGCTGCTCCTCCTTTATACAATCATGATCGGACTGGGCTATGAAGGGTTTCATTTTATCAATATGGTCTATCATACGGAGCTTGAACAGATCTGATGTTCCTGCTCTTTTTGTTTTCCTAAAATAGCAGGAACGCGTTTTCTGTACTATACTAAAGGATAGGAAAGAAGGATGAGCAGAAATGACAACAATAAAAGAAAGACTGGATGCGCTGCGCAGGGAAATGAAAGCAGCAAATGTCCAGGCCTATATCGTGCCGACTTCCGATTTTCATGATACGGAATATGTGTGCGACTATTTTACCGCAAGAAAGTATCTGTCGGGCTTTACCGGCAGCGCAGGCACCCTGGTCGTGTGTGCCGATCAGGCCGCTTTATGGACAGACGGCCGCTACTTTATCCAGGCCGCATCGCAGCTTGAAGGCACCGGTATCGAACTGATGAAAATGGGGATGGAAGGAACGCCGGAAATCTCCGAATACATCTGCGTGCACCTGAAAGCAGGCGATACCGCAGGTTTTGACGGCCGGACCGTCAACGTGCAGGAAGCCAGAAAATATGAACGCATCTTTGCCGCGCACGGCTTGAAGATCGACGAGAATCTCGATCTGATCTCGAAGATCTGGGACGATCGTCCATCGCTTCCGCACACCCCGACCTTTCATTACGGGCTTGAACATACGGGCGAAGAAATGGATCATAAGCTCGGACGGGTGCGCGAAGCGATGAAAAAAGAAGGGGCGCAGCATCTGATCGTGACAAAGATCGATGAGATCGCCTGGCTGTACAATCTTCGGGCCAACGATATTCCGAGCTTTCCGGTCGCCCTGGCGTATTCGATCGTGTCCGGCGACAAAGCGGCGATCTATATCGATGACAGCCGCCTTGATGAGCGATCGAGAGCTTTATTCGAGCAGCATCATATCGCGATCAGACCGTACGATGCGATCTATGAGGATGTCAAAACGCTCAAAGGCACCACATGGATCGATCCGTCCACGATCAATGCGGCGCTCGTTTCGCTGCTTGAAGCGCCGGTATACGAAGCGTTCAGTCCGATCGTTCTCATGAAGTCCATGAAAAACGAGGTGGAGCTGGAAAATACAAGAGAAGCCCATTTGAAGGACGGGGCAGCTTGTGTAAAATTCATGTACTGGCTCAAGAACAGCGACCCGGAAACGATGGACGAGCTGAGCGCGGCAGCCTATCTTCATGAACGGCGCCAGGAACAGAAGGACTATATCGAAGACAGCTTCAATACGATCTGCGCATATGGACCGAATGCGGCTATGATGCATTATTCCGCGACAGAACAGTCGTTCTCGAAGCTTGCCGGCAAAGGCATGCTGCTCGTGGACAGCGGCGGCCATTATCTGGACGGAACGACCGATATCACGCGCACGTATGTGCTCGGTCCGATCACGGACGAAGAAAGATACTGGTTCACAAAAGCGCTCCGCTCGCACATCCGTCTGGAAAAAGCACATTTTCTGTACGGCTGCCGGGGACTGAATCTGGACATCCTGGCGCGCGGTCCGCTCTGGGACGAGGACATGGATTATCAGTGCGGCACTGGGCATGGTGTCGGCCATCTGCTCAGTGTCCATGAAGCGCCGAACGGTTTCCGCTGGAAGATCGTTCCGGAACGCAACGATTCGGCCATTCTGGAAGAAGGCATGCTGCAGTCCAATGAACCGGGAGTGTACGAAGAAGGAAAATTCGGGATCCGTCATGAAAATGAAATGGTCGTCCGCAAGGGAAATAAAAACAAATACGGCCAGTTCATGCATTTTGAAAATCTGACCTTCGTGCCGTTCGACGTGGACGGGATCGATCTTTCGCTCATGAACGACGATGAGATCGCCTGGCTCAATGACTATCATGAACAGGTATACGAAAAGATCTCTCCGCGTCTGAATGCCCAGGAGGCGCAGTGGCTTTACAAAGTGACCAGACCGCTTGAAAAATGAAAAAACGCATGTTTCAGATGCGCTGTCCGTTCTGCGGCCATTCGTTTCAGATCATGCGCGATACGCTCGTGATCGAAGGCATGGATTCTCATGCTTCGAGACGTCTTCGAAACAGAACGTACTTTGCTCATCAGTGTTCGCAGTGCCGCAGGATGTACGATCTAGTTTATCCTTTGATCCTGCGCTGTGTGGATCGTTTTGCGATCGTTCTGAATGTGCAGTGTTCGCCAAATGATTTTGGCGAACCGGTATACGAATGCTCTTCGCCCCGGCAGTTTTACGAGCTGTACGGGATATTGAGCGACGGAGCCGACTGGCGCATAGTGCTGTGGCTTGAAAACAGGCTGAAACAAAATTATAATTGCGATGTCATATATGAAAGCTTTGATATGGAAAATTCGATTTACTATTTTTATGTGAACGATCGCATCATGGCTGTGAAGTATAAAAAGGAGCATAATGAAATATGAAAATTCTAGTGACAGGAGGAGCAGGATATATCGGGACGCACACATGTGTCGAACTGCTGAATGCCGGATACGAAGTGGTCGTTGTCGACAATCTTTACAATTCGAGCGAGCTGGCATTGAAGCGGGTAGAGGAAATTGCCGGCAGGACACTGACCTTTTACAAGGCGGATATCACGAACAAGGATGAGATGCGCATGATCTTCGAAAAGGAAAAGATCGATGCTGTCATTCATTTTGCCGGGCTGAAAGCGGTAGGAGAATCGGTGGCAAAGCCGCTGGAATACTATTCAGTCAATATTGCCGGTACGCTCATCCTGCTCGAGGAAATGAAACGCGCCGGGGTGAAGAACATCATCTTTTCTTCCTCGGCAACCGTTTACGGATCGGCTCCTGAAATGCCGATCACGGAAAAATGTCCGAAAGGAACGTGCACGAATCCTTACGGCTGGACCAAATGGATGATCGAGCAGATCCTGATGGACGTCCATACGGCCGATCCGTCATGGAATATTATGCTGCTGCGCTATTTCAATCCGATCGGCGCCCACAGTTCCGGTCTGATCGGCGAGGATCCAAAAGGGATCCCGAACAACCTGCTGCCGTATGTTGCGCAGGTAGCGGTCGGAAAGCTCAAGGAAGTCGGCGTGTTCGGCAATGACTACCCGACACCGGACGGTACGGGCGTACGCGACTACATCCATGTCGTCGATCTGGCCAACGGCCATGTAAAAGCGCTCGAAAAGATCAAAGAAGGAGCGGGCCTGAAAATTTATAATTTAGGGACCGGAAAGGGATATAGTGTTCTGGATGTGATCCATGCGTTCGAGAAGGCGTGCGGTCACGAAATTCCATATGCCATCAAGCCGCGCCGCGCAGGCGATATCGCGATGTGCTATGCGGACAGCAGCCTGGCGAAAGAAGAGATGGGCTGGCAGGCGCAGTACGATATCGACGATATGTGCAAATCGAGCTGGAAATGGCAGACGATGAATCCGGACGGTTATGAAGAAAAGTAGATTTTCAGGAGAGAAGCAATGAAAAAAACAGTAAACGAATTTAAAGAATTTATCGCCAAAGGCAACGTCGTATCGATGGCTGTCGGCGTTGTTATGGGCGGCGCGTTCGGATCGATCGTCACCGCGCTCACAGACAAGATCCTGATGCCGATCGTCGGTATCTTCCTGGGCGGAGTGAATTTCAGCGCCCTGGCTGTCGAGATCGGGGACGCAAGCATCGGCTATGGTGCTTTTATCCAGGCCGTGATCGATTTTCTGATCATTTCCCTGTGCATGTTCTTTTTCGTGAAAGCTTTTGCGATCTTCCAGAAAAAAGAGGAGGAAGCGGAAGTCGTGGAAGAAGGGCCTGGCGAGGATGTCGTCCTGCTCCAGGAAATTCGTGATCTGCTGAAAGAAAACGTCAACAACAAGTAAACCAAAACTGCAGGAGCGTTCCTGCAGTTTTTCTTTGGGTATTTCAGCTCAAAAAAAAGATGAGAACAATTATAATGAGGATATGAACAAAACAGAAACAAAAACGATAAAATTCGAAAATCACGCTGCACCTAAGATTGGAAAAGACGAAACGAAATGGCGCAAATGGATACTGATCGGCGGAACGATCGTGCTGATCCTGATCATGTGGTATTTTTTCCACAACAATTATTTCAAGGATCCGCAGAAGCTGCAGCATGTGATACAGCGGGCAGGTGCCTGGGGCCCGGTGCTTTTCATCATCTTTCAGGCGCTGCAGGTCATCGTGCCCGTTCTTCCTGGCGGCGTTTCCGGTTCGCTGGCCATGCTCTGCTTCGGCACATGGACAGGCTACCTGTATTCGTATATCGGGGTGATCCTTGGTTCGTGTCTTGCGTTCTGGCTCGTGCGCCGGTACGGAGTGAAGATCCTGAGCTGGCTGGTGAGCGAGCAGACGTTCGACAAATATTACACGAAACTTCAGAATTCGAAAAATTTCACGAAGTATTTCGCGATCCTGATCTTTCTTCCGGTGGCACCGGACGATCTGTTATGCATGATTGCCGGATTGACGAAAATGAAGTTCAGGACGTTTCTGATCATCATCCTGCTCGGAAAACCGGTTTCGTCGTTTTTTTACAGTTATTTCATCATGCGGCTCATGCGCCTGATCTGAAAAAATTAAAAAAAATGAAATTTCCTGTTGAAATCCCTTGGTGCGGATGCTAATATATATGAGCGCTTAGGGGTATAGTTCAATGGTAGAACAACGGTCTCCAAAACCGTTGATGTGGGTTCAACTCCTGCTACCCCTGCCATTTATAGTTGATCAAAGGCCGGAAGGCCTTTTTTTTCGTGCTCTGTGCGCCTTGTTTTTAGAAGAGATTGGGCTTAAAATATGTAGAAAAAGGAGAATATGCATGTCACGAGGGTTATTGATCATTTTAAGCGGGCCGAGCGGAGTCGGCAAAGGAACGATACGGAAGTACTTTGAAAACAACCGGAAGCTCAATCTGGCTTACTCGACTTCCATGACGACCAGAGAACCGCGCAATGGAGAGATCGACGGAAAGGATTATTTCTTCACGACAAGAGAAAAATTCCAGGAAGCGGTCCGGAACGGGGAACTGCTCGAGTACGCGGAATTTGTCGGCAATTTTTACGGAACACCGCTCAGCGAGGTGGAACGCCTTCGGGATGAAGGAAAAAATGTCCTTCTCGAAATCGAAGTGCAGGGGGCAAAACAGGTTCAGAAAAAATGCCCTGAAGCGATCTCGATCTTTATCATTCCGCCTTCAATGGATGAACTGGAAAAACGGATCCGCGGACGCAAGTCCGAACCGGAGGAAGTGATCCAGGAACGCCTGGCGAAAGCGGCTAGCGAAATGAAGATGGTCCCGGACTATAAATATATCGTGTGCAACGATGATCCCAAACTTGCTGCTGAACTGATCGAAACGATCATCCTTCGCAATATCGAACTCGAAAAGAACAAATGAAGCCGTTTTTTGTGCTCAGCTTGCAACAGAGTTTGAATTGTGGTACATTTCTATTGATAAGAAACGAGGAGTGGGTAAAACCACTCCTTCAATTTTGAAAAGAGGAGAGTAAATGGACAATTTAAGAAAATGGATAGAAGAAGTCCTTGAAAAAAACGGATGCACGATCTATGAACTTGAATGGGATGTGCACGAACCGACCCCAGTGCTTCGTGTGTCTGTGGACAAGCCGGGCAGCACGGTGGATCTGGACGTATGTACACAGTGTTCAGATGCCATTTCGGCAATGCTCGACGAAAAGGACTGGAATGACGGGGAATATATGCTGGAAGTTTGCTCCCCGGGAGCTGAGCGCGAGCTCAAGACATACGAGCAGATAAAAAATGCGCTCAATTCCTATGTATACGTGAAACTGAAGGATCCGAAACAAGGAATCGATCAGGTATTCGGCGATCTGATCGAAGTCGAGCCCGATCATGTAGTTGTTGCGTATAAAGTGAAAGGCCGTCCCAAGAAAGCAGAAATCGAAATGGACAATATCTCGCTGATCATGACAGCGGTAAAATTATAGGAGTGGAAAGAAAATGAAACTGAAGGTAGAAACTCTTGTCAATGCACTGGCCGGAATCGTCGGCTATCACAATGTAGATGAAAAAACTGTAGAAGAAGCATTGAAGGAAGCACTGACAAAGGGATATCAGAAACAGATGAAAGCGGCACATTCGAAACAGGCAGAGCTTCGTGACGTACAGGCCAAGGTCGTCATCGAAAACGGAAATGTTCATTTGTATCAGGTCCGTGAAGTAATGAACGATGACGACATTACTGATGACGAGCTGGAAATTTCGCTCGAAGATGCCCGCGAGATCGATCCGCGAGCAAATATAGGCGATACGATCGACGAGGAAATCGACATCACCAAGCTTGACCGCGCTGCTGTCAGCCAGGTAAAAAACGTGCTGAAGCAGAAAATCCGGGAAGCCGAGAAAAAGCAGGTGTACGAAGCATACTGCGACAAAGTCGATGAAATGGTGACCGGCGTCGTGGAAACGGTGGAAGACAAGTTCGTTCTTGTCGATATCGGCAAAACGTATGCGATGATGAAGAAAAGCGACCAGATTCCGACCGAACATTACAAGGAAGGCGAACGGATCAATGTGGTAATCACGGAAGTGCATGAAGACACGAAAGGAGCCCAGGTCGTCGTGTCCCGTGCGACACCGGTGTTTGTCCGCCGTCTGTTTGAAAAAGAAGTGCCGGAAATTTACAATGGGATCATCGAAATCAAGGCCATTGCCAGAGATCCGGGCGAGCGCTGCAAGATCGCCGTGTATTCGCATAATGAAAACATCGATCCGATTGGTGCCTGCATCGGTCCGCGCGGAACACGTGTCCAGGCGATCATCAATGAGCTCAATGGCGAAAAGATCGATATTTTCGAATGGTCGGACAATATTTCCGAACTGATCGCCAATGCCCTTTCGCCTAGCCAGGGTGTGGCCGTCATACCAAACGACAATGTCAAGGACGGACTGATCGTTGTCGTGCCGGACGATCAGCTTTCGCTCGCGATCGGGCGCCGCGGAAAGAACGCCCGTCTTGCTGTCAAGCTTTCCGGACATAAGATCGATATCAAATCACAGAGCGAAATGGATGCCCTGGGAATCGACTACATGGGAATCGCCGCCAAGATGCAGGAAGAATATAAAGCGAAAAAAGCTGCAGAGCGGGCATACAAACAGCAGGAAAAGATCAACGCGCTCAAAGAAAAGCCGGAAGAGATCGAAGATGTGTCCGTTGCCGATTTCGAATACGAGGAAGACGAAGACGATACGATCATGCCGGTAGGATCGCTGTATGAAACAGAAAGCGAAAATATGGAAGCAGCCGAAGAAGCCGTGAAGGAAACGGACGAGATGGAAGAAGCGGCCCGGATCGCAAAGGAAATGCGCCGCGAAAACAAAGACCACGAAGTGAAGGAGTTCACTTCGAAATTCGAAAACTTTGCCGATGCTTCCCATCCAAAAGAGGAAGAACCGAAAGTTTCCCGCAAGGATAAGACGCTTGGCGAACTGATCGAGGAAAAAGAAGAAAAGATCGAAAAGAAAGAAGGAGCCAAAAAAGACTTCTCAGCAATGAAACCGATCTATTCCGAGGAAGAGCTTGCCGAGATCGAGGATGCCGAAGACGATGACAATATCTGGGACGACGATGTTGATTATGAACAATACGACGAGTATTACGATGATTAAGGAGGGGTGCGAGTGAAAAAGATCCCGATGCGCAAATGTGTGGTGACACAGGAACGCTTTCCGAAAAAAGAGCTGATCCGTATCGTCCGTACGCCGGAAGATACGATCGAGATCGATGTAAAAGGAAAGCGCAACGGGCACGGCGCTTATATCCAGAAGTCGATCGAGACCCTGGAGAAAGCAAAGAAGAACAAGGCGCTCGAGCGTGCTCTGGAAGCGCCAGTGCCGCAGGAAATCTATGATGAATTAGAGGCGATGCTTCGTGACTAGCAAAGCAGCCGCAAAAATTCAGATGGCTATGCGCGCCCGCGCGTGCGTCATGGGCGATGCGCTGATCCGTGCCATACAGAACGGGAACGCAAAACTAGTCGTTTATTCAAGTGCCTGCGGAGCAAACCGCACAAAAAAGCTAAAAAACAAATGCGCGTATTACGATGTGCCTCTTCTTGAAATGGAGGATGAGGAGTTTTCGTGCATCAGCAATAGAGCTGCAATGTCGCTTGGCATTACCGATCAGAATCTTGCCAGCGGAATTATGAAAGATATGAAAGGATGAGTGATCAAATGGCAAAACCACAGCAGAAAAGAAGACCAGATAAAAAGGGGAACAACAACCGGAACAATCATCGTTCCCGCTCGAACAATGCGCCTCGCAGACAGCAGGAGCATGTAAAGGAGATTACATACAGCACGGCACTGACAGTCGGTCAACTTGCCGAACTGATGAAACGCAACAGCTCGGAACTTATCAAGTTCCTGTTCATGATGGGAAATATGTCGACGATCAATACTGTCCTTTCCGACGAGGAAATCGAACTGATCTGCATGGAGTTCAATGTGACGCCGCATAAAGAGATCGTGATCGAGGAAGATGATATCGAAGAGCAGATCGGCAACATGGAATTTGACGAAAAAGATCTGAAGCCGCGTCCGCCGGTCGTAACGATCATGGGACACGTCGATCATGGCAAGACCACTCTGCTGGATACGATCCGCAAGACACATGTCACGAGCGGGGAGTTCGGAGGGATCACCCAGCATATCGGTGCCTATCAGGTATCGGTCGGCCAGCGCAAGGTCACGTTCCTGGATACGCCAGGACATGAAGCGTTCACGGCGATGCGTGCACGCGGAGCACAGATCACTGATATCGTCGTTCTGATCGTTGCGGCGGATGATGGGGTCATGCCGCAGACCAAGGAATCGATCGACCACGCAAGAGCGGCTGGCGTTCCGATCGTCGTGGCCGTAAACAAGATCGACAAGCCGGGAGCCAATCCGGATAAAGTGATGGCTGAGCTGTCCGACCTGGGTGTCATGCCTGAGGAATGGGGCGGCGACACGATCTTTACAAAGATCTCCGCCCGCAGCGGAGAAGGGGTCCATGAACTTCTGGAAACTCTGATCCTGGTAGCGGATATGCAGGAGCTCAAAGCGAACCCGGGTACGAATGCGTCCGGTACAGTTGTCGAAGCCAAGCTGGATAAAGGCCGCGGTCCGGTCGCTACGCTGCTCGTGCAGCAGGGAACGCTGCACGCCGGAGACAATGTGGTTGTCGGAACAAGCTTCGGCCGCGTTCGCAAGATGACCAATGACAAAGGAATGGAAATCAAGCAGGCCCTTCCTTCGACACCAGTCGAAATTATCGGTCTGAATGAGGTGCCTCGTGCCGGGGATGTATTCATGACCTACGATTCTTATAAGAAGGCGAGCGAGATCGCAGGTCATCGCCTGGAAAAACAGATCGAAAAGGAAAGAAATCAGACTTCTGCCATGTCTCTGGAAGATCTGGCCCGTCAGATCAACGAAGGCGATGTAAAGGATATCAATATCCTAATCAAGGCGGATGTGCAGGGTTCTGCCGAAGCGTTGAAGGCAAGCATGGAAAAACTCGATGTCGATACGGTCCGGGTCAATGTGATCCGTTCCACGGTCGGTACGATCACCGAATCGGATATCATGCTGGCCAGCGCGTCCAACGCGATCATTTACGGATTCAATATCCGGCCTACGGCTGCGATCCGCAAGAAAGCGGAGGAAGAGGGCGTAGAGATCCGTCTGCACAATATTATTTATAAGGCTCTTGAAGAGCTTGAAAGCGCGATGAAAGGTATGCTCGCGCCAGTCTATGAAGAAGTTGTCATCGGACAGGCCGAAGTGCGCCAGACATATAAGGTTTCGCGTGTCGGTACGATTGCCGGATGTATGGTTACGGATGGTGCCGTGCGCCGCGACTGTTCTGTACGGCTGATCCGCGACGGCATCGTTATTTACACGGGCAAGCTCGGTTCGCTTCGCCGTTTTGAAAACGATGTAAAAGAAGTGACGAGCGGTTATGAATGTGGTATGACAATAGAGAACTTCAATGATATCAAGATCGATGATATCATCGAAGCGTTTGAAGATCAGGAAGTGGTTGAATAATGTCAGCAGTAAAACAGGACCGGATGGATGCGATCCTGCAGAAGGAAATTTCAAGGATCCTTCAGTTTGAATTGAAAAATCCGAAGCTCGGTTTCGTGACGGTGACCGATGTCCAGTGTACCCGCGATATGTCGCAGGCGAAAGTGTTCGTATCCTTTTTAGGACAGCAGGACCGAAATGAAGCGGGCCTGAAGATCCTGAACCAGTCTAAGGGATTCATCCGGTCGACTTTGGCCAGAAATATCAAGATGCGCAAGGTGCCTGAACTGTTTTTCGTTCAGGATAAATCGCTTGAGCGTGGCCGCAAGATCGAAAACATCATCAAAGAGATCAATGAAAAGGAAGATTCAAAGTAATCTTCTTTTTTTTGCGGTATTGCGTAATCGGATCGCGGACGCTAAGATGGAACTATGAAAAAATTATTCCGTTCCCTTTCACTATGCGTGGTTTACGCGATGGTATGCTATCTTGTGCTGACCTTGCTGCAGGAACTGTGCGTACGTTCGACGTGGACCGTCAATGAGATCCGGGTATTGGCCGTGGCGGCCGAACTACTGGACTTTCCGTATAAATGGATCCTGTCTGCTGCTGCGGGACTATGGGCGGGACTGTCGCATTTGTTTGAACGTCACGGCTTCATCCGTTTTCTGATCGGGGCCGGGATAGCGGCAGGCGCCGTTTACTGGTTCGGGCCTTCGCTGTACCGCACGGTTTACGATTCGGTCGAGAACCAGAAAATCGCAGCGGCACAGCAGCAGGCACAGGAGTCGCTTGCCGCGATGGAGGCGCAGATCTTTGAGTTCGAGGGGCTGCCGCCGGTCCGCTTTGTGTGCGATGAAGAAGTTTCCTATGAATATGTGCAGCATTTTGCGGCAGCGCTGCAGGAAAGGATCCCTGCTTATCTTTTTGAAAAATGCACCTCGATCATCGTGATGGATGATACCTATTTTTCGCAGGAAGATCCGGCTCGCGCATCGGACAATGTCGTCGGCTTTGCGAGCAGTTCGGATATGGCAGTGCGTCTTCTGCGCTATGATATCAGCGAACCGTATATCGATCTTGCGATGCCGGAGCGGGTCATGATGCCGGATGATTATTATGCCAATACGCTAGCCCATGAACTCGGACACCTTGAAGATTATCAGACAGCTTACGGACAGGAATTTCTGAGCGATACGCCTTCGTTTCACTCTTTGTACGAGAGCGAGGGAGGAAATTTAAATGAGTATGGTTCGACATCCTCGGCTGAATACTTTGCGGAAGCGGTCAAGTATTATGTCCGGTATCCGCAGGATCTGGCGGACATAGCGCCCATGACGTATTCATATTGCGAAAGACTATTCGAAGGGAGAAACGGATGAAGAAAATTGTATTGACGGGCGGCCCGGGTGCCGGAAAGACAAGCGCGCTGCCGCTTTTAAAAAAGAAGCTCGAGGACGCAGGAGTGGAAGCCGGGATCCTTACTGAAACCGCGACCGAGGTGCTTGCTGAGAATATTTCGCCCGATACGGTCGGGTTATACTGCTTTCAAAAGGAAATATTCGAACGCCAGATCCGGAAGGAATCCGAATGGGATGACCAGAAGCCAGAGCTTCTGCTGCTCGACCGCGGATTAGGCGATCATGAGGTATATTTAGGCAAAGGGCTGTATGAGCGTCTGCTCCAAGAAGAACGGATGCAGGATGACGAGATCAATTCCCGATATAACGGGGTGGTGATCATGGAGACGAGCGCGACGCTTGGGTGTTATAAGCAGCAGGAAAACAATGCGCTGCGTCTTGAAGACGATGAGCAGGCCAGAAAGCTTGACGAACTGTTCGTACAAGTATGGCGGCATCATCCGCATACGATACGGATTCCTGCCTGCTCCTCTTTTGAAGACAAGGTCGAACACGTTTTTCAGGCAGTTTGTCTTTTGAGCGGGATCGAATTTCTGGATGTGGTCGATGATCGGGGCGAACCGACCGGACAGATCGTATCCAGGACGTATGCCCATGCCAATAAGGTCATGCACAGGACGAGCCACGTCTGGTTTCTTCGCGAAAGAGAGGAAAAGCTGGAAGTGCTTCTGCAGATGCGTTCCTATACGAAAAGCTCCTTTCCGGGACAGTATGATATTTCCAGTGCGGGTCATATTCCGGCAGGCAGCTCGTACCGGACATCAGCTGTGCGCGAAATCAAAGAAGAGCTTGGTATCGATGTGCTGGAAGCCGAGCTGGTGGAATGCATGGACCGCAAGGTCATATGGGATGACCGGTTCTTTGGCAGGGAATTTCATGACCGGCAGATCTCGAAAGTGTTTTACGTTGTGAAGGATGTGGATGAAGACGTATTCCGTCTTCAGAAAGAGGAAGTCGATCATGTGCGCTGGATGGACCTGGAGGAATGTATCGATGCGGTTATAAAACACACGATCCCCAACTGTATTGCTGTGGAAGAACTGGAAAGCGTTAAATCGACATACGAAAAAGCAAAAAGAAAAAAGGGCTTGTGATCACAAGCCCTTTAAAATTAAAATTAGTCTTCGCAGTTTTTAACGATGACAGCGACACCCATACCGCCGCCGATGCAAAGCGATGCAAGTCCGTATTCGGATTTGCGTTTGATCATTTCATGGAGCAGGGAAACGAGGATACGGTTTCCGGATGCGCCTACCGGGTGACCAAGAGCAATCGCTCCGCCGTTTACGTTCGTGATCTCCATCAACGCTTCGCGGTCGATTCCTGTTTTTTCGATCAGTTCATGAACGACACCAAGAGACTGGGAAGCAAAGGCTTCGTTGAGTTCGATCAGGTTGATATCCTGAAGTTTCAGGTCAGCATCTTTCAATGCATTCAGGATAGCTGGCGTAGGACCAAGACCCATTACTAACGGATCGACACCGCCTTGACCGCAGCCTACGATTTCGGCAATCGGTTTCAGGTTGAATTTCTTGACTGCTTCTTCGCTGGCAACGATCACGAAGGATGCACCATCGTTGATACCTGAAGCGTTTCCTGCAGTCACTGTGCCGTCTTTGATGAATGCCGGGCGCAGCTTCGCAAGTTTTTCCATGCTTGTTTCGCGCGGATGCTCGTCTGTATCGAATACTGTGACCCCTTTGCGTGTCTTGATCTCGATCGGTACGATCTCTTCTTTGAATTTTCCGTCAGCGATCGCTTTCAGAGCTTTCTGCTGGGAAGCCAGCGCGAATTCATCCTGCATCTCGCGTGTGATATCGTATTTTTTAGCAATATTTTCTGCTGTGACACCCATATGGACGTTGTTCATCGCATCAGTCAAGGCATCGTATGTCATGGCGTCCACGACTGTCTGGTTGCCCATCTTCGTTCCTGTGCGGTTCTTTCCGTTCAGCAGATATGGTGCGGCAGACATGTTTTCGACACCGCCGGCCACGAAGATATCTCCCCATCCGGCATGAATGCGGATCGTTGCTTCGATCACCGCTTCAAGACCAGAACCGCATACCATGTTGATCGCATGAGCCGGTACTGTATTCGGGATGCCGGCATCCAAAGCGATGTGGCGGGCAATGTTCTGTCCGAGCCCTGCAGAAATTACGTTACCGATGATGACTTCGTTGACGTCATCTGGTGTGATGCCTGCCTCCTTAATAGCAGCTTTAAGGACTGTAGCACCCATTTCCGCTACTGGAACGGTCGTAAGACTTCCAAGGAAAGTTCCGATAGCGCTTCGCTTTGCAGCGACAATATAAGCTTTATTCATTTTACTATAACTCTCTTTCTACTCATTTCTGAGATTTCTACAACTATATTAGGTCATCTTCAAAAGCGTGTCAACAGCGTTTGTGAATTTTTTAACTAAGTTGTTACGCCACTTTTTGACCGTTGATGTAAACGGCTTTGATCTCGTTGAGGGTATCGATCAGGCTGGAAGTGCAAAGGATCAGGTCCGCGTCTTTTCCGACCTTGATGCTGCCGACACGCTCATCGATCTTCAGGATCCGGGCAGGGGATAGGGTGATTGCTTCGATGCATGCCTCTTCACTCAGTCCTTCCTTGCAGGCCAGGGCAGCGCATAAAGGCAGGTATTCCTGGGGAACGACCGGCGAATCGGTCGTAATCGAAAAGAGGATCCCGGCATCATGGATGACCTTCGGGGTTTTGAAGGATTTTGCTTTCAGCTCATACTTTGATTTATGAGTAAGCGACGGGCCCACGATGCATGGATATCCGCTCTCCTTGATCAGATCGGCGATGACAGCTCCGTCCGTCACATGATCGAGCGTGATATCGAGATCAAATTCCTTTGCGATCCGGATCGCGCTCAGGATGTCGTCGCTGCGGTGCACATGGCACTTGAGCGGCATCTTCTTTTCGATCACCGGCAGCATGGCTTCATACTGCATGTTGAACGGAACATCTTTTCCCGCCTCTTTCTGCGCTTTGTACTCTTTTGTCTTGAAAAGCAGATTTCTTAACAGGGCCGCGATATTCATGCGCGTCTTGATCCGGCTGTCCTGATAGACTCGTTTCGGGTTTTCTCCGAATGCCGCTTTCATGGCAATATTTTTTACGACCGCCATTTCGTCGATGCTTCTTCCAGATGTTTTGTAGCAGACGAACGTTCCGCCGACCACATTGGCGCTTCCCGGTCCGGCTGCCACGCATGTCACGCCCGCTCTGGCTGCGTTCGATACGCTTTCGTCGAGCGGATAGCATCCGTCCAGCCCGCGCACCTGCGGCGTGATCGGATCGGACATTTCATTGACGTCGTTTCCTTCCATGCGGATGCTGCTCTCTTCCATTCCGAGATGGCAGTGGGCTTCGATCATTCCCGGATAAAGATTCAGACCGGTGCAGTCGATGACTTCCTCGTTCTCGAGAGGATCGAGATCGATCCCCATGCCCGTGATCCGGCCTTCGCTGATGCGCACATCGCCTTTATAGGGAGCGCTTTCAATCGGGAATACATTTGCGTTTTTAAATAAAATCATCAAATTCTCCTTTCACATAATGTATCACATAATATGCATTATACCACTTGTTAAAAAATTAACAAATTGTATTGACTTAATCGGAACGCGTTTGTACAATAGATTCGTATGAAGATAAACACATTTCATGCGATCCAGATTAAAAAGTTCAATTATTATGGGAAAGGAGAACTTCATTTATGGATTTCAATTTGACAGAACAACAGAAAATGATGCAGAAGTTGTTCAGAGAAATTGCTCAAAACGAAGTGAAAGAGAATGCCGCTGACGTTGATGAGAAAGAACGCTTCCCGAAGGAAAACGTTGAAGTCATGCGCCAGAGCAAAATGCTCGGTATTCCTTATCCGCGCGAATACGGCGGAGCAGGGGCCGACTATCTAAGCTATATTCTCGCAGTAGAAGAATTAAGCAAAACATGCGCCACGACAGGTGTCGTATTGTCTGCGCATACTTCCTTGGGTACCTGGCCGATCGCTCAGTACGGTACGCCGGAACAGAAGGAAAAATATTTAAGACCGCTTGCCAGCGGCGAAAAGCTCGGCGCTTTCGGTCTGACCGAACCGAATGCCGGAACGGACGCTGCCGGACAGCAGACCACTGCAGTCAAGGACGGCGACGACTACATTATCAACGGTACCAAGATCTTTATTACCAATGCGGGCGAAGCGGATGTATACATTATTTTCGCGATGACCGACAAATCCAAAGGAACACGCGGTATTTCCGCATTCATCCTTGAAAAAGACACACCGGGATTCACGATCGGTCTTCATGAAAAGAAGCTCGGTATCCGCGGTTCGGCTACCAGCGAGCTGATCTTCAACAACGTTCGCGTTCCGAAGGAAAACCTTCTGGGCAAAGAAGGACAGGGATTCAAGATCGCTATGTCGACTCTTGACGGAGGACGTATCGGTATCGCGGCTCAGGCTCTTGGTATCGCGCAGGGCGCCATCGATGAAGTCATTCCATATGTGAAGGCCCGTAAACAGTTCGGCCGTCCGATCGCAAAATTCCAGAATACCCAGTTCCAGCTGGCCAACATGCAGACCCAGGTGGATGCGGCCCGTATGCTCGTTTACAGAGCGGCGATGGCTAAAGAAAACGGAGAACCTTATACGGTTCTTGCGGCAGAAGCAAAACTGTTTGCGGCAGAAGTAGCCATGGATGTAACGACAAAAGCGATCCAGCTGATGGGCGGTTACGGTTATACACGTGATCTTCCTGTTGAAAGAATGTTCCGCGATGCCAAGATCACCGAGATCTACGAAGGTACTTCCGAAGTACAGCGTATGGTCATCTCCGGAGCAATGCTGAAGTAATAGAAAGGATCTTGAAAATATGAAAATAGCTGTTCTTGTAAAACAAGTACCTGATTCAACAGAAATTACTGTTGACAAAAATACCGGTACCCTCGTACGTGACGGAGTACCTAGCATCATCAACCCTGATGATCTTGCCGGACTGGAAGCGGCTCTTGAATTAAAGGACAAAGACGATACAGTTGAAATTTCTGTTATTTCAATGGGTCCTCCTCAGGCGAAGGGAATGCTTCAGGAAACGATCGCGCGCGGTGCGGACCGTGCCGTCCTTCTGACCGACCGTCGTTTAGGTGGTGCGGATACATGTGCAACGAGCCGCACTCTGGCTGCTGCACTCAACAAGATCGGATATGATCTGATCATTGCCGGACGTCAGGCGATCGACGGCGATACGGCCCAGGTAGGTCCGCAGACGGCGGAACGTCTCGGGATCCCTCAGGTCACATATGTCGACGAGATCATCGAGCTGACCCCTGACCACGCGGTCGTGCGCAAAGCGCTTGAAGATGAAGAGCAGATCCTTGAAGTGAAGCTGCCTGCCGTGCTCACTACACTGTCCGGAATGAACAAGCCTCGTTATATGAACTGCAACGATATCGTTGATTCATTCAACAACCCTGTTGAAGTCATGACATATGATGATTTGATGGATGTCCTTCCTCAAAATGAGATCGGTCTTGCCGGATCGCCTACTCAGGTTTACCGCACATTCACAAAAGACGTTTCTGCTGCGACGGAAACATTCAATATGCCAGCTCAGGAAGCTGCCGAATTAATTGCTAAGACACTGAAAGAGAAGCAATTGATCACGAAGTAGAAAGGGAGAATGAATAATCATGAAATTTCCTGAATACAAAGATATGTACGTATTCGTAGAGCAAAAAAACGGGGAACCGGCTGAAGTCGGATACGAACTCATTTCCGAAGCGCGCAAGCTGATCAATGATATCCCGGGAAGAGATTTTAAAGTTGTCGGCGTGCTGCTCGGCGACAATGTAAAAGATAAAGCGCAGGATGTTATTGCCCACGGTGCTGATAAGGTCATCGTTGTGGACGATCCTCTGTTGAAAGATTACTCGACCCAGTTTTATACAGATGCGCTGACGCAGGTCATCAAGGAATTCAAACCGGATTCTTTCCTAACAGGTGCAACCGTTCTTGGACGTGACCTCGCTCCGCGTGTAGCGGCCCGTATCAATGCCGGACTGACGGCGGATGCGACCAAGATCGAACTGCTTACGGATGTTGAGAAAGTCGGTCAGGCGGCTGTCGATAAAGACGATGTGACCATGCTCGTTACCCGTCCGACATTTGGCGGAAACCTGTTCGGAACGATCATCTGTCCGACTACCCGTCCTCAGATGGCCACGATCCGTCCGAAAGTATTCGATATGGCTCCGGCCGATGAGACACGCACTGGGGAAGTCGTTGAATTCAAACCGGACTGGGAAACGACGACACCGCTTGTTGAGATCAAGGAAACGGTTGCCAAAGAGCTGAAGGGAATCGATATCACAAAAACGAACATTCTCGTTGGTGCCGGCCGCGGTGCGGAAGGATGCCTCGACGTAGTAAAAGAATGTGCCAAAGAACTTGGCGGTGAAGTGTGCGCTACCCGTGCTGTTGTCGAAGACGGATATATGGACAAGGACGTTCAGGTCGGCCAGACCGGCAAAACGGTTCGTCCATCGCTTTATATCGCGTGCGGTATTTCCGGTGCGGTCCAGCATGTAGCCGGTATGGAAAAATCGGATATGATCATTGCGATCAACCGCGACCCGGAAGCTGAAATCTTCAAGATCGCCAATATGGGATTTGTAGGAAATGTAAATGAAGTTCTTCCGCTGCTCGTAGAAGAAATCAAGAAAGCAAAAGCTGCTTAAGGAGATAAAATTATGACAAGAAAAGTCGGAGTTGTTGGTGCAGGAACGATGGGACAGGGCATTGCCAATGCCTTTGCGACTGCAGGAAATGAAGTAATTGTTGTTGATGTGAAAAAAGAGTGGGCAGAAAATGGCGTAGCCAAAATTTTTGCGGGCAAAGACAAACTGGTCGCAAAAGGCAAAATTTCCCAGGAAGACGCGGATGCTGCCAAAGCCAATCTGAAAGCGGGCGTATATGAAGATCTGGCTGACTGCGATCTGATCGTAGAAGCCGTTCTCGAACAGATGCCTGTTAAAAAGGATCTCTTCCATAAACTGGATGAGATCGTTAAGGAAGATGCGATTTTCGGAACGAACACGTCTTCTCTGTCTGTTACTGAAATTGCCAATGGTATCAAGCATCCGGTCATCGGCATGCATTTCTTTAACCCGGCCGATCGTATGAAACTTGTTGAGGTCATTTCCGGAGCGAATACGCCGGCTGAAGTGAAAGACGAGATCATCGCGATCGCCAAAGAAATCGGCAAAACACCAGTAGAAGTCAACGAAGGTCCAGGATTTGTTGTCAACCGTATTCTGATTCCTATGATCAACGAAGCGACATTTATCCTTCAGGAAGGAATTGCTTCGACAGAAGATATCGATACAGCGATGAAGCTGGGAGCAAATCATCCAATGGGACCTCTTGCCTTAGGTGACCTGATTGGACTCGATATCGTTCTTGCGATCATGGATGTTCTTTATACGGAAACAGGAGATCCGAAATACCGTCCTTCTACATTACTGAAGAAGATGGTTCGTGCCGGAAAACTCGGACGCAAGACCGGAGAAGGATTCTACAAATACTAAAATCAACAATTGAAAAGGCGGACTCGTTTCGCCTTTTTTGAAAGGATAAAACAATTATGGAAAATGTAATCTTAGAAAAAAATAATCATGTTTCAACTATTACGATCAATCGTCCGAAAGCGTTGAACGCGCTTTCTACCGCTGTATTGAAAGATCTTGAAGAAGCAGTAAATACTGTAAAAAACGACGAGGATACGTACTGCGTGATCATTACCGGCGCAGGAGAAAAATCATTTGTGGCTGGTGCGGATATTGCAGAAATGAAAGATAAAACGGTCGAGGAAGCGGCTGAATACGGCGCATTCGGAAACAAGATCTTCCGCGAGATCGAAACGCTTCACTGTCCGGTTATCGCAGCGGTCAATGGTTTTGCGCTTGGCGGCGGATGCGAACTGGCGATGTCCTGCGATATTCGTCTTGCCAGCTCGAACGCTGTTTTCGGACAGCCGGAAGTCGGTCTGGGCATTACTCCTGGATTTGGCGGAACACAGCGTCTTGCCCGTCTTGTTCCTGCAGGAATCGCAAAAGAAATGATCTTTACTGCACGCAATATCAAAGCGGACCGCGCTTACGAGATCGGACTTGTCAATAAAGTGGTTGCTCCGGAAGAATTGATGGCAGCGGCTCAGAAAATGGCGGCTGGTATCGCAAAGAACGCGCCGATCGCTGTTGCCCGTGCGAAAAAAGCGATCAATGAAGGCCTGCAGGTCGATATCGATGGCGGAATCAAAGAAGAAGTGGAAGATTTCTCGGCATGCTTTGCGAGCGAAGACCAGACGTACGGCATGGACTGCTTCCTGAATAAAGTAAAAGATAAAGAATTCAAAAATAAGTAAGGAGGAGCATACGGATGTCTAAAGTTATTACTCCTCAACAGGCTGCTGATCTTGTGAAAGACGGCGATCGTATCGTGATGAGCGGTTTTATCGGAATGTGCCATCCGCAGGAAATTACCTATGCGATCGAAGACCGCTTCCTGAAAACCGGTCATCCAAAAGATCTTGATCTGTTCTTTCCTACCAATGTAGGGGACGGAACAGACCGGCTGGGAATGAATCATCTGGCGCACGACGGACTGCTTCGCAGTATCGTAGGGGGCCACTGGAATCTTGTTCCGGCGCTCGCAAAAATGGTCAATGAAAACAAGGTGCAGGCATGGAACCTTCCGATCGGCACGCTGGCGCAGCTTCTTCGCGAAATTGCCGGCGGACGCCCGGGCGTGATCACCAAGATCGGTCTGCATACATTTGTCGATCCGCGTCTTCAGGGCGGAAAGATGAATGAGATCACGAAAGAGGATCTGGTCGAACTGATGGTCATGGATGGCGAGGAATACCTCCGCTACAAGCCGTTCAAGCATATCAATGTAGGTGTGATCCGCGGAACATACGCCGATACGGACGGAAACATGACCATGGAGAAGGAAGCGGCATTCCTTGAAGCGCTTGCGATGGCAGAAGCTGTAAAGAATACTGGCGGAATCGTGATCGCGCAGGTCGAGGATATTGTCGATAAAGGCACTTTGAATCCGAAAGATGTCAAGGTTCCAGGGATCCTGGTGGATTACATTGTAAAAGGAACGCCTGAGAATTCATGGCAGACGTATCTCGATCCGTATAAACCGGAATTTTCCGGACAGATCAAAAAACCACTGGATGCGCTGGCTCCTATGCCGCTCAATGCGCGAAAGGTCATCAGCCGCCGCGCGGCCATGGAACTGAGTCCGAACGCGATTGTGAACCTTGGTATCGGTATTCCGGAAGGAATTGCCAATGTAGCGAACGAGGAAGGCATCGAAGGTCTGAAAATGACTGTAGAGGCGGGAAATATCGGTGGTGTGCCTGCGAGCGGTGTCGGCTTTGGAGCCTGCACGAATCCGGACTGCACGATCGACTCGCCGGCTATGTTCGATTTCTATGATGGCGGCGGCCTGGATCAGGCATTCCTTGGTCTTGCCGAATGCGACAGCGAAGGAAATATCAATGTGAGCCGCTTTGGTCCGCGTATTGCAGGATGCGGCGGTTTCATCAATATTACCCAGTCTACGCCGGTCGTTGTATTCTGCGGCACATTTACAGCCAAGGGACTGAAGGAAAACATTGGCGAGGGCAAACTGGAAATCGTTAATGAGGGACAGGTCAAAAAATTCAAGCAGGATATCGATCAGATCACTTTTTCTTCGGAATTTGCCAAAGAAGCGGGACAGAAGGTCCTTTATGTGACAGAACGTGCTGTATTTGAATTAAAAGATGGGGTCTTCACATTAACGGAAATTGCTCCTGGTGTCGATCTGCAGAAAGATATTCTGGACCAGATGGAATTTAATCCGGCGATCTCGAAAGATCTTAAGCTGATGGATGAAAGATTGTTCAAAGCGGAGCCGATGGGACTGAAAAAATAAAATATAACAAAAGCGAAATGAAAATTTTTCGCTTTTTTTCATTGTATGGTTTCTGTATAATAATTCATGTAAGAGGTGAGGAAATGTTATTTTTTAAAAATGATTATGGACAAGGATGCATTCCCGAAATACTGGAACTTCTCGAAAAAGCAAATCATACAGACAATAATGGTTATGGACAGGATAATTATACAAAGAAAGCGGTGGAAATGCTTCGTTCCAAGATGCCGGATACGGATACAGATATTCATTTCGTGATCGGCGGGACGATCTGCAATCAGACGATCTTCAAACATATTTTGCGCCCTTTCGAGGCTGTGATCTCGACCGATACGGGTCATATCGCGACGCATGAGACCGGATCGATCGAAGCGACCGGACATAAGGTGATCATCATCCCGAATGCGGCCGGAAAGCTTACGGCTGCCTCGGTCCGCAAAGTGTTCAATGATCATATGATCCAGTACGAGCATATGGTCTATCCGAAGGCCGTCTATATTTCGAATTCCACGGAACTTGGAACGGTGTATTCGCGAAAAGAGCTCGAAGAACTGCGTACCATCTGCGATGAATTGAATCTTTATCTGGTCATGGACGGGGCGCGTCTTTCCAGCGCGCTGATGAGCGGCGTGGACTATACGCTCAATGATGTAGCGAAGTGGTGCGACGTTTTCTCGATCGGCGGTACCAAATCGGGAGCGCTGTTCGGAGAAGCGATCTGCATAACCAATCCGCTGCTCAAACCGTATTTCCGGTTCGATCTGAAGCAGAACGGGGCGATGCTGGCCAAAGGATGGCTGCTGGCACTGCAGTTTATCGGTTTATTTGAAAACAACTCATTTTATACGATCGGAAAAAAAGAGAATGATCTGGCGCAGGAGATCCAGAACCAGGCGCTGGAACTTGGTTATCCGCTCTTTATGCGCAGCGAGACCAATCAGATCTTTCTTGTCATCAATAAATCGGAACTCGAGTATTTGAAGGAACGCGTGGATTTTGAGATCTGGGATTACTGGAATGACGACATTGTCGTGCGGTTCGTGACAAGCTTTGCGACCACGCACGAAGAAGTCGAATATTTATGTGTATATCTTGAAGAAGCAAAAAATCTGAATAAAAATGAACAGGAATGATTCATTCCTGCTCAAGGTTGGAAGCGTAGGTCCATCCGAGCACTCCATCCTTTTTGATCTGTACTTTGTCCTGGTAGGCAAACACGATTTTTACGTGATTGCCTTTTTTTAACGGCATTTCATAATTTGTATAGTCTGTTCCTTTGATCTTCGCGTGGTCGCAGGACATAAAAGCGTGATCGATCCAGAAAGAACGCTTCAGATACGGCGAATAGACATAATCCTGACAGGTTCCTTTTTTCAGGATCTTCACTTCGCCGTTGTTCCAGTTGATAAAAAAAGGGATCTGTACCGAAGGAGCCACGTCGCGTACCACTTCTGCTTCTTTCAGATCGTCTACGCTTTCTGTCGATACTTTGCCGTGATCAAAAATCAGGGCGTTGAGCTGTCCCGCCGCTTTTACGACGTTGCCTCCGTCGATGCTGTAAACGTTCTGGTCGGCATCATAGATCGGATCGAAACTGGCGATCTTTGTAGCGTATTCGGTTACGGGCATATGACCCACAACAACCGTTCGGCGGAAATGATTTTTCCTTTTCAGGAACATAGGCTGTGCCATGACTTCTTTGAAATCGTCTCCGAAATTTTCTTCGCTGGTAATCGCGGAATGGGCATAGATCCGGTTTTTCTCTTCGATGATATGAGGAAGATCGTTTAAAAATGATAATTCTTCCAAATAATTTTCGCGCAGGATACGGCAGTATTCATCGATCGGTGTCGCATCGAGCGACAGGCCGATCCTGTCCGCCATTTCGTGGATCAGGGAATTTTTCCGGAAACCGAGAACATGCTGCAGAAAAGAGAGCCGATAGCTGAACAGGACGTTTTTTGCGATAAAATCGCAGTTTCCCATGAGACACCAGACATCTTCGTTTTTTGCCTGATCCATTATGTAATGAAGAAGATCGAGATTGCGCTCTCCTTTTTCTACCAGATCTCCGAGCAGGATGAGGCGGTCGACGCCGGGAACGTAGTTCACTTTATCAAGAAGCGCAATATAACGATCCAGGTTTCCGTGAATATCGCTGATGACGATTTCGCGCCCTTTCGGATCCTCGCTGATCCGGACGATTTTTACCGAACGATCCATATCACGGTTCCAGGAAATGAAGAAATTCCGGGCTTTCCTTATCCCAGTCCTCTTCGCGGTGTCGTCCCAGGGGCTTTACATTGAACTGCATCCTTACTCCTTTTGAAAGCAGCAGATTCGCGATATCTGTGCATGCTTTGGTTTCCATGACAAATTCATGCATGTCGTTGCCTTCCTGCGCTCCCCAGGACATGTAGATCGAAGTGCCGGAGCGAATGTATGTCTGTGCGATATCGGCCATAAAGGAGTTGCAGGTGGGCAGGATATAAGGAGAAAGCACGATTGCTTTCGAATACACATAGGAATATTTTGCGGCAGCGTACAATGCCATTAATCCGCCGCAGCTCGATCCGCCGATCCATGTATCTTCACGTCTGGAAGAGGTCGGAAAATGGGCGTCAATATATGGTTTGAGGTCGTACACAAAAAACTCCATGGTCTGGATCCCTTTTCCGTGAAATGCACCAAAAGCTGAATCATAAAAAGGGTAGGGGGAATACTCGTCAAGGCGTTCATTGCCTTCATGCGAACATTCCTGTCCTACCACAATCATTTCCTTGCCGTGGCGTTCTATGGATTCGGAAAGTCTCCATGAACGGCCGTACGTAGCATCTTCATCGTAGAAAAGGTTGTGTCCGTCAAACATATACAGTACCGGATATCGTTTATTGCTGAATAAATAATCGTCCGGAAGATACATATGGATCTTCCGGTATACATCCAATGAATGCATATATACGTCGAACTTTAAGATCAAATCTAATCACCTATTCTTTCCAGTGCGGTTTTAAAGAATTCCTTTCTTCTTTCATCGTTCGTGAAGCGGGCCTTGATGGTCACATTGCCCATCGTGGCCGCATAAGCTGGCGGAAGCACTTCGGTACCGATGAGTTCATCCTTGAACATGTTTTCGATCTCCTCGGTATTGTAGCGGTACGGGATCGAATCGCGGCGTCCGGCGAATCCGGCAGAGTACTTGCGCAGCTTCGAATACGATGCGGTCTGATTCAGCAGGATCTCGGCCCACAGCTCGTAAATATCGATATCATTCGAATAGTTCAGCAGATCGGGAGCAAATCCTCCTGGCGGACGGAAATTCACTTCCAGACCGATGATATGGCCTTTCTTTCCAAGACCTTCGACATCTTCGGTCAGCCGGAAATACTCTCCGTGGAAGAAACGGTTCTTCAATTCGAACGCAGAAATGACTCTTTGCGCGATATCGCGGTACTCCTCCGAAACGTTCAGGGTATAATAGCTGCCGATCGAATCCTGATTCTGCACGGACTCCATACAGTTGCCTACATATTCCATGCTTCCAAGCACGCGGATCGTGCCGTTGGCATCGCAAACGCCGTCAAGAGTAATTACATCACCTTTTACATATTCTTCAAGGATCATGCACAGATCTTTCGTGCTCTCATAGTATTTTTTCAGATCTTCGTCATTGTGGAGGGCATAAGTAAAGCTGGCGCCTACACCATTATCCGGTTTTAAAACGAGCGGATAGCCGACCCGGCCGGCAAATTCAAGAGCCTCATCAAGAGATTTCGGCAGGCAGTAGCGCGCTGTCGGAACACCGGCTTTTTCATAATATTTCTTCATGGCCGCCTTGGACTGGAATTCAGTGATCCTTGCTAGAGAGAAACCGGTCTTTACATTGAAATCGTCGCGCAGACGCGCATCCAGGGTAAGCCAGGCCTCGTTATTGGATTCGATCCAGTCGATCTTGCCGTATTTAAACGAAAAATAGGCAACCGCCTTGAATACTTCCTCATAGTTATGGAAACTGCTTACCACATAACACTCTGTGATATTCGCTTTCAGTTCCGGCTTCAGATTGTCGTAGACTGTATCAACGACCGCAAGGACGTTGGCTCCGTACTTCTTCAGACCTCGGCAGAACATCCAGTAGTTTTCAGGATAGTTTGGGCTGATAAAAACAAAATTCACTTCAATTTCCCTTTCTTTTATCGATTTAACATCGCATGCTGCAGAGCAATGATCGTTTTCGCGTCTTTGATCTGACAGCTTTTCACTTTTTCATACGCTTCCTCGATCGAAAGCCACAAGGAATCGACATCTTCGTCTTCGTCCTGTGCCAGAAAATGGTCGGCTGTCCGCGGATTCACGGCTTCGTAAATATATATCCTTTCATCGCAGAATCCCGGCGTGGACACAAGGATCTGAATGAGCTTCAGCTCATCGGCCTCCATTCCTGCTTCTTCGTTGAGCTCGCGCAGGCCGCATTTCATCGGATCTTCGCCGTATTCGAGCTTGCCGGCAGGAATCTCCAGCGTTTCTTCGCTGATTGCCGGACGAAACTGGCGTACAAGCAGAACTTTGCCGTCACGCACACACAGCACGCCGACACCGCCAGGATGGCGAATGATATCGCGCGGATACGTTTTCCCATTGATCAGTACATCCTTGCGGACGAGATCGAAAATAATGCCTTCATAGATTTTCTTTTCGTTCATAAAATCATTCCTTTGGCAAATTATATCAACAACATCTTTCACATAAAAGAAAAAATGTGAAAAAAACCAAAAAATTAATAATTTTCATGATGAAAAACTAATTTATTCACAAAGACAGAAAAAGAAAAAGTCTGATTTCTCAGACTCTAGTCGACTTCGTTCAAAAAAGCATTGGTTACGGCTTGTCCGATCTTATCCTGATAATCCGGATCGACCAGATTGGAATAGTCGTCCTTGTTGGATAAATACCCAAGCTCGATATATATGGTCGGCACCTGCTTATTGGCCAGGATCGAAAAATTGGAGTAATGGTCCGTATCGACCCCTTCAAAGGTCGAGAAGTTGATGGAAACAAGTTCCTGACCGATCTCGTTTGCCAGAGCCGTTGTCTTTTCGTCCGGACGGGTGAAGATCGTAAAACCTTTCATCAGCGGATCGCTGGCGTTTCCGGCCGCAAAACTTAACAAGATATCTACATTCTGGGCCTGCATATCGCTTAACCGCTGCGAATTGACAGTCGACTCGTCGCCAGATTGCACATTGTCATCCGTCCGGGTATATACAACTTCATAACCGGCTGCCTGCAGCTTTCGTCCGACCGTCTGTGCAATCGCGAGATTGATGTCTTTCTCGGCCGTACCGCTGCCGACATATCCCAAATCGTCGCCTCCGTGACCCGCATCAATACCGATCCGGATTTTTGAAGTGGATACCGATGGCGTAACATCTTCGTTCGTTACGGGGGCGTTTTCGCTGACCTGAGGCACCCGTACTTCATCGGACTTCTTTGACTGGGCAAGATTCGGCTGAAGAACGAGAGCGATAAAAATACCGACACATAAAAAAATCAATGCACGTTTCACAAATTGTCCCCCTTATCTGTCCTATAGTAACACGAACTGCACGATTTTCAAATCGCGGATCGAAGAAAGGCAGGTATATTTTTATGATTTTCAGATCAGATCGAAGAAGAAAAGCCAATCATTCGATCCGAGCGTATAACATCCTTTTAGACAGCAATCGAATCCTGAACGGAAAGCATTCAACAACTCTGAGCAAGAAGTCCTTCACCTCTATAGGTCGGGGTTTCGTTCACTAACAGTGAATGGTATATAAATCGTGCAATTCGCCATCATGCCGAATACTATGGATCAGGCTTTTTTTTCTGTGTTTATGACATAGAGATTAAAATTTGTTATAATTCGTGAAGGTGATATAATGGAATTTCAAATCTCGATCGAACAGTTTGAAGGTCCGCTCGACCTGATGCTGCACCTGATCAAAACAAATAAACTGGATCTGTTCGATCTGGATATGAACGTGCTGGCAACCCAGTACATCGAATACATCGCGCAGATGGAACAGATGCAGCTCGAGATCGCGAGCGAATACCTGAGCGAACTGGCAGGACTGATCGAATACAAAAGCAGCCGGCTGCTGCCGCGCACAGAAGCGGTGATCGAACAGGAATATGAAGAAGATCAAAGAGAAAAGCTGGTCAGCCGACTGATCGAATACCAGAAATACAAAGAGGCAAGCGAGGAACTGAAGATCCGCTATGAACAGCGTCAGCGCCAGTTCACCAGGCCCGCATCGTCTCTGATCGATCAGTGGTCCAGACCGAAAGAAGAGGAAACGCTGAGTCGTCAGAGCGTCTATGAGCTCGCAAAAGCATTCGAGCGCATCCTGCATCGCCTCGCGCTGCTCAATCCGTATGAAACGAAAATAAGCATCCGGGAAATTTCGGTTGAAGAGCGTGCCGCGCAGATCGTGAAAAGACTGGAACTGTTCAGCCGGGGAGAACCGGTTTCTTTTGAACAGCTTTGCCAGGACTGTACGAGCCTGCATATGGTCATCGTTACATTTCTCGGCATATTGGATCTCATCCATGACCGGTCCGTTTCGTATCAGGTAGCGCCGGACAATATGATCTACATAATGAAGGGAGCCGCAATATAAATGAATGTCAAAGCAGTGATCGAAGGACTGATCTTTATGGCTGGAGAAGAAGGCCTGACCCTTCTGCAGATCCAGTCCCTGCTGCCCGAACTCAGCCGAGCTGAGATCGAACAGATCCTAAGCGCGATCCGGGAGGAATACCGTAATGATTCCAGAGGCTTCGAACTGGCAGAATACGCCTCGCGTTACAAATTTGTTACAAAAGAATTCGTGTATCCTTACGGAGAAAGGCTGTTCGAACAATTCAAGAAAGCAACGCTTTCCCAGGCTGCCATGGAAACTCTGGCCATCATCGCATACCGTCAGCCGATCACCCGCGTCGAGATCGAGGAAATACGAGGTGTCAGCTGCGAAGTCATGCTCAAAAAGCTGCAGCTGCGCGGGCTCATCGAAGCAAAAGACAGGCTCGATGTAGTCGGGAAACCGTTATTATATAATGTCACTGAGGAATTTCTGGACGCCTTCGAACTCGAAACGCTTGCCGAACTGCCTCAGATCGAAACCAAAGAAGTACAGGAAGAGCTGTTTGCCCGGAATAAGGAGGAGTAAATATGGAACGTCTTCAAAAAGTAATTGCCCAGGCAGGTGTTTGTTCAAGAAGAAAAGCAGAAGAACTCATACAGGCTGGCAAAGTGAAAGTGAATGGAGCCATTGTTAAAACGCTGGGGACCAAGGTCAGCGGAAAAGATGAGATCAGTGTGAACGGACACAATCTGTTCAAAGAGGAAAAAGTATATTATGTTATAAATAAACCAAAAGGAACGATCTGTTCGGTCCATGATGAAAAGGACCGCAAGACCGTGCTCGACTACTTGCCGAAAGGGACCAGGATCTACCCGGTCGGCCGGCTCGACTACGATACGAGCGGCGTCCTGCTCGTCACCAATGACGGCAATTTCACGAACATGATGATCCATCCTAAATACCAGCTGCCGAAAACGTATATCATCAATCTGCAGGGCATGCTGAGCGGGGAAGACATCTACCGTCTGAAAATGGGACTCAAGACCAGACAGGAGAAATACGCGCCCGCAAAAGTGAGCATTCGTCAGAAAGACTATACGCGCGACCGGATGATCGTCGAACTGACCATTCACGAAGGAAAGAATCATCAGGTCAAAAATATGATGGAAGCGCTTGGCTATCGGGTGCGCCGTCTGCACCGCAGCCGCTTCGGATTTATTACCGACGAAGGACTGCAGCCAGGCGAATACCGCCGTCTGAAACCGGTCGAGATCAAAAAGCTCAAAGCCATGAGCAGCAAAGAAGGAGAAGAAAAGTGAAACAAGTGTATTCCGAGCAGAAATGCGCTCTTCACGAACAGGTCTGTCTGGATGAAAAACAGGCCCATCATCTGTTCGATGTCCTTCGCACGAAAGAAAACGAAACAGTCCGCGTGATCTGCGACGATGAAGTGTATCTTGCCCATCCGCAGAAAAAACCGTATCTGTTCATTTTCGGAAAAGAGCAGATCGAGCCAAGGCTGGTCAACGTGACACTATGTGCCGCGCTGATCAAGTCCGACCATTTCGAATGGATGCTTCAGAAAGCGGCCGAATTAGGCGCCAGCCGGATCGTACCGTACGTGTCGAAATATTCGATCATCCAGCTCGACGACAAAAAAGCCCTCAAGAAAATGGAACGCTGGAATTCGATCCTGATGTCAGCCTGTGCCCAGTGCAACCGCAGCGACAAGGTCGAGCTTCTTCCTGTGACGAGCGTCGACAATCTGGAAGAATTCAAGAGCCGCTGCAATCTGGTCGCGTATGAAAAAGAAGACGGACAGACCCGTCATCTGGCCAATTACCTGCAGAGCAACCCAAGTTCTGTGACCATATGCATTGGCCCGGAAGGAGGCTTTGCGCCCGCAGAAATCGATGCGCTCAATGAAATGGGCTTTGCGAGCTGCTCGCTCGGCAATGACATCCTGCGTGCCGAAACGGCCGCCTGCTATGTATTGTCATGCATCGAATACCAGACCCATTGCCGCAACACGGAGGTCGAATCATGAGATTTTCCATCATCACATTAGGCTGTAAAGTAAATGCCTACGAATCGCAGTACTACGCAAGGACCCTGCAGGAAAAAGGATGGATCGAGGACAACGAAAATTTTGACGTCGTCATCGTCAACACCTGTGCTGTCACGAATACGGCTGCCGCAAAATCGAGGCAGATGCTGCATCGGGCAAAGAAAAAAAATCCGCAGGCATGCAGCGTGCTGATCGGATGCTATGCGCAGGTCGCTACTGACGAGGAAAAACAGAAAATCGGCGCCGATGTGCTGATCGGCACAAAAGATAAAAACAGGATCGCCGACCTGATCGCCGCAAGCGTGAACGATCATAAAAAGGTAGATGATGTACAGGACGTCAGTTCTGCGTTTGCGTTCGAATCCATGCCGATCGAACAGTTCGAATCCAAGCACCGCGCTTTTCTGAAAGTCCAGGACGGCTGCAATCAGTTCTGTTCCTACTGCATCATTCCGTATGCCAGAGGAAGAGAACGTTCGCTTTCGGCTTCTGAGGTCGTCTCGATCGCAAAAGATCTCGAAAAAAAGGGACACCTTGAAATTGTGCTGACCGGCATCCATACCGGACGATACAATGACGGAGAACATGATTTATGCGATCTGCTCGGGATGCTGCTCAGGAATACCTCGCCAGAGATCGCGTTCCGCCTCTCCAGCATCGAAATTACCGAGATCAGCGACCGGTTCATCGAGCTGATGAAAAAGGAACCCCGTATCCTGCACCACCTTCACATTCCCGTCCAGTCCGCATGCAACGCGACATTGAAACGGATGAACCGCCCTTATACGATCGAGCAGTTCAAGGAGCGGATCGAACAGCTCCGCCAGGAAATACCGGATATTTCGATTTCTACCGATATCATTGCCGGATTCAAACAGGAAAGCGACGAGGAATTTGAAGAAACGCTCAGAAACGTTCAGGACATCCGCTTTTCCTTCATGCATGTTTTCCCGTTTTCGATCCGCAAAGGAACAGCGGCCGAACAAATGCCGGGAACGGTGCACGGCACGATCGCAAAACAGCGCGTCGACACGCTCCTTGATCTTTCGGCCCGGTTGCGTCAGGCCGATATGGAACGCTTCAGCCAGGGCGATGTGCTGATCGAAAAAGAGGAAAACGGACAATGGCACGGATATACAAATCAGTATCATCCGATCGTGATCGAAAGCAGCGAACCGCTGAGCGGAAGAGTGCATGTTCGGTTTGACAGGATCGAAGATGGCCATTATATTGGAAGAACAGTAAAGGAAGATTAAACTATGCGATTAAGCAAATTATTCAAAAACGCCCCGACTGTCAATGTGACCGGGTTGTGTTTCGATTCACGAAAAGTAAAAAAAGGCAATGTATACTTCTGTCTGCCTGGATTAACATACGATGGGCATGATTTTATCGATTCCGCGATCGAAAACGGGGCGATCTGTATCGTTCATTCCCGGCCTGTCACCAATAAGCGCGACGGCGTGATCTATATCCGGGTAGCCGATGTCAACGAAGCGATGAATCAGTGCGCCCGGATCTTCTTCGGCAAGCCGTCCGATAAAATGACCATGTACGGAATTACAGGAACGAACGGAAAAAGCACGATCGCCAATGTGATCCGCTCGATCCTTGATCCGCTCGAACCGACAGGCTATATCGGCACGATCGCGATCGAATACGGAGACGTCAAGCTCATGCCTGATCTGACCACGCCGGACGCTTTGTTCCTGCAGTCCAGGCTGAATGACATGGTCAATGCCGGCATGAAGGCGTGCGCACTCGAAGTCAGCTCGCACGGCCTGGCGCAGGGAAGGGTGAACGGGATCAATTTCGATGTAGCCATCTTTACGAATTTCACATACGATCATCTCGACTTTCATGGCACGCTCGAAAACTATTTTGATGCCAAGACGATCCTGTTCAAAGACCGCGTAAAGCCTGAGGGCGTATGCATCCTCAACCGCGACGATCCAAAATACAAGGAGCTCGTGCCGCTGTGCGCGGCCCGCGTCGTCACATACGGGATCGAGAACGAGGCGGATTACCGCGCGATCCATATCGAGATGACAAACGAGGCTTCGCATTTCGATCTGATCCATAACGGGCAGTCGTATCCTGTCATGACCAATCTGGTTGCTACATACAATATTTATAATCTGCTCGCTGTCATTGCCGCCCTGCATGAAACAGGAATCGATCTGGATAAGATCATTGCGTCGTGCAAAGCCATTCCGCAGGTGCAGGGACGTCTGGAGCAAATTGATGAAGGACAGGATTTCAACGTGATCGTCGATTTTGCCCACACACCGGACGGAATGGAAAAAGTCATGGAATTCGGCCGTTCGATCACAAAAGAAGGGGGCAATGTGATCGCTGTATTCGGTTCGGCCGGCAAACGCGATGCTGCCAAACGCAAGGTGTTCGGAGAACTTGCCGACAAATACTGCGATTTTGTGATCCTGACCGAAGATGATCCCCGCGACGAAGATCCGAAAGAAATAGCGGACCAGATCAAGGAGGGCATCAAAGAGACGACGAATATTTTTATCGAGGACCGGTATGAAGCGATCCGCCAGGCTGTCGAGACGGCGAAAGCCGGCGATACGATCCTGCTTTTAGGAAAAGGGGATGAAGTTTTCATCTACCGGGAGAACGGACGCGCTCCATGGATCGGCGATCATGTCGCTGTCCGGGAATGCATAAAAAAATACCGCTGAAAATAATATCAAATAGTTGAAATGAAGTGTTGCTTTATGGAAAAATTTTGATATAATCTTAATGTACAACTCGGGAAGGGAGGTTTTGTTCATGCCAAAAGTTATTCTTAAAGAAAACGAACAATTAGATGACGCTTTAAGAAGATTTAAACGTCAAGTATCTCGCAACGGCACCCTTGCTGAGGCCCGCAAAAGAGAATTTTACGTTAAACCTGGCGTGCGCAGAAAATTAAAATCTGAAGCTGCACGCAAAGCTCGTAGAGGTAAATAATCTGCAGTTCTGCAGATTTTTTTTCTGTTGAAAAAATGGGAGGTATTCCTTGTCTTACAAAACATTAGACTGTTCTGAAATTTCTTTTGATGCGATGCAGATCTTTGCCGGTTCCAATGACCGGAACATCCGGACGATCGAAAAAGAGTTCGACACGAAACTTGTTGTCCGTGCCCATGAGATCAAACTGGAGGAAGGGAGCAGCGCATCACAGGTTGAAGAGGTCATTGCCAAGTGTTTCGAACGGATCAGCCATGCCGGAAAACTTGGCCAGGGAGATGTAGCGTATTTATGCATGCTTGCACAGAAAGGAAAGCTGAAGGATTTTTCTGTCATCCGCAGCGAACCGGTCGCCAAAACGAAGAGCGGCAAGCTGATCTATCCGAAAACGATCGGACAGACGATCCTGTGCGATGCGATGAAAAACAATGAGATCGTCTTTTCCACCGGCGTGGCCGGGACCGGAAAGACATATCTGGCTGTCGCTTACGCTGTCAGCATGCTGAAACATGAAAAAGTGGAAAAGATCATCCTCACACGTCCTGCAGTGGAGGCGGGCGAATCGCTCGGCTTTCTGCCCGGGGACATGAAGGAAAAAGTCGATCCGTATCTGCGCCCGTTATACGATGCGCTCAATGAAATGCTCGGCACGGAAATTGTTGAAAAGTATATTGAAAAAGAGATCATCGAAATCGCGCCGCTTGCATTCATGCGCGGCAGGACACTGAACAATGCGGTCGTGATCCTGGACGAAGCCCAGAACACGACCAAAGCGCAGATGAAAATGTTCCTGACCCGTATGGGACGGCAGACCAAAATGATCGTTACAGGTGATATTACCCAGATCGATCTGATCCGTAAAAAAGATTCGGGGCTGACGCAGGCCTGTGAGATCCTGGAAGGGATCGAGGGAATCGAAATTGTTCATCTGCATGACAGCGATGTCGTGCGCAACCCGCTTGTTCAAAAGATCATTGAACGATATGCGAAAGTTGAATAAAATAAAGTGTGTTGATATACTAAAAAAAAATGAGTGAAAGGTGAGATACAATGGGAAGACACTTTGAGGTCCGTGCTGCGGCAATGCAGAAAACGGCAAATCAGAAAGCAAAAGTATATTCTAGATATTCGAAAGAGATCCTGGTCGCTGCCAAGAACGGCGATCCGAACCCTGACATGAACCAGACGCTGAAAAAAGCGATCGAGCGCGCAAAAGCCAACAACGTGCCCGCCGACGTGATCAAGCGTGCCATCGACAAAGCAAAATCGAGCGCAGATGAAAACTTTTCGTCCGCCCGCTATGAAGGCTTCGGATCGGGCGGAGGAAGCACGATCATCATCGACTGCCTGACAGACAACGCGAACCGTACGATCGCCAATCTGCGCGCCTGCTTCAATAAAAGCCACGCAAAGCTCGGCGTCGGCGGATCGGTATCTTTCGGTTATGAGCATCTTGGCATCATCGTCATCGAGTATACCGACGAGGAAGCGATGATGGATGCGATGATCGAAGGCGGAGTCGATCTGAACGATATCGAGATCGAAGACGGATACATGACGATCAGTGTCGATCCGAACCAGCTCGACGATGCGAAAACGATCGTCGAAGGACTGATCCCGGATGTGAAGTTCATCGTTCTCGAGGACAAGATGGTTCCAAACGAAACGGTCGAGCTGCAGGGCGAGGATCTCGAACTGTTCAAACGCCTCGTCACACTGCTTGACGATGTAGATGATGTGCAGAACGTTTATCATAACGTAAGCAATCTTGACAAATAAAACAATCCGTTGAAAAAGACAAAATATACGGACCGGTGATGACAGAGAGGAAATGAAAGCTGAGACATTTCCGCACCGCCGTATGTCCGACACTTTTTCGGAGCCGGGAGGAAATGCCCGGCCGCATAAGTCGCGTTAAAGACTTTGAGCGCTTACTTAAAAAGTAGGAAATAAGGTGGTACCGCGCAGAAAGCGTCCTTATATCCGTTTTAAGGGCGCTTTTTTTACAGGAGGAAAATAAAAATGAGCTATCAGATTCCACGGGGAACCCAGGATATCCTTCCTGGATCCTCATCCAAATGGCAGGCTCTCGAACAGACACTGCGCAATTTGTGCGATGTGTATGATTTCAACGAGATCCGCACACCGATTTTTGAGCATACCAACGTGTTCAAGCGCGAAAACGATTCAAGCGACATGGTGAACAAGGAAATGTATACGTTCCAGCTTGAAAATTCGAACACATCCCTGACCATCCGTCCGGAAGGCACGGCCGGGGTCGTACGCAGTTTTGTGGAGAACAAGCTGTACGCCAGCCCGGATCTGCCCGTCAAGCTGTATTATATGGGGCCGATGGCCAGACACGAACGGCCCCAGAAAGGAAGGCTGCGCCTGTTCAATCAGTTCGGTGTCGAATCGCTGGGCATCAAAGATCCGTATGCGGATGCCGAAGTCATCGTCCTGGCCTATACGATCCTCAAAGCGCTCGGACTCAATGATATCAAGGTGCAGCTCAATACTTTAGGGGATGATCAGAGCCGCAGCGCCTACCGCAAAGCTCTGAAAGAATACTTTGCTCCGTATGTGGATGATCTGTGTTCCGACTGCAGGCGCCGCTATGAACAAAATCCGCTCCGACTTCTGGACTGCAAGGTCGATCACGACAAGGAATGTATGAAAAACGCGCCGAAAATGAGCGACTATCTCACGCCCGAAAGCCAGGAGTATTTCGAGACGGTGTGTCAGGCACTCGATCTGCTCGAAATTCCGTATGAAGTGGAAGACACGCTGGTACGCGGCCTGGATTACTATACGCATACGGTATTCGAGATCGTTTCCATGAACAAAGAAATGGGCTCACAGTCGACGGTGCTTGCCGGAGGCCGCTATGACGGCCTGATCCCGTACTTTGGAGGTCCGGAAGGGATGAGCGGGATCGGCTGGGCCCTTGGCATGGAACGGCTTCTGATCGCGCTCGAAGCTGAAGGGATCAATCTGGAGGAAAATACCGGTCTGGACGCTTATGTGATGGTTCTCGACAAGGAAGCGAAACCATATGCTTTCGATGTCCTGACCCAGCTACGTGCCTACGGATACCGCAGCGATATGGACATGATGAACCGCTCTTTCAAAGGACAGTTCAAATCGGTAGACCGCAAACACGCAAAGACCGCGATCCTGATCGGAAATAAAGAGATCGAAGAAGGAACGGCAACCGTGAAGCTGCTCGAAAAGAAGGAACAGGTCAGCGTTCCGATCGGGGATCTGATCGAGTTTCTTGATGAACATCTTGTTGAAGAGGAAGAACATCATCACCATCATCATGGAGAGGAAGAATAACCATGTACAGAACAAAATACAATGGAACGCTGCGCAAGGAAAACATTGGCGAACGCGTGCAGCTGGTCGGCTGGGTCGCGAAAAAGCGCAATTTCGGACAGCTTTGTTTTATTGACCTGCGCGATACGACAGGCATCTGCCAGCTCGTGTTTGACGAAGAGATCGCGCCACAGGTCAAAGATGTGCGCAATGAGTATGTGATCGAGGCCGAAGGGATCGTGGAAGGGCGCAAAGATGTCAATCCGAACATGCCGACCGGAGAGATCGAGGTCATCGTCGATCGGGTGAAGATCATCAATACCGCGAAAACCACGCCTCTGATCATTGCCGACGAAACGGATGCGCTGGAAGATACGCGCATGGAATACCGCTATCTGGATCTGCGCCGTCCGATCATGCAGGAAAGACTGAAAACACGTGCGGCGATCAGCCGTTCGTTCCGCAGCTACCTTGACAATCATGGATTTCTGGAAGTCGAGACCCCGATGCTGGGCAAGTCGACGCCGGAAGGAGCGAGAGACTACCTTGTTCCGAGCCGTGTGCATCCGGGCTCTTTTTACGCCCTGCCGCAGTCTCCTCAGCTGTACAAACAGCTTCTCATGATTGCCGGACTGGACAAATACTATCAGTTTGCCCGCTGCTTCCGCGACGAGGATCTTCGCGCCGACCGGCAGACCGATTTTACGCAGGTCGATATCGAAACCTCCTTTCTGAGCGAACAGGAGATCATGGATTTCACGGAAGAAATGCTGTGCACGATGATGAAGGAAGTAAAAGGCATCGATGTGCCTCGTCCGTTTTTGAAGCTGTCCTGGAACGATGCGATGAATCTGTACGGTTCGGATAAGCCGGACAACCGTTTCGGCATGGTGTTCGAAGATCTTGGGGCTCTTTTTGCAAAGAGCGAATTTCCGGTGTTCCAGGGTGTCGAAACGATCAAAGGATTCAAAGCGGAGCAGTTCCATGCTTCGAACAAGGAAGTGAAGAAGCTGACAGAACTTGTGAAGAAAAACGGCGGCAAAGGGCTTGTCGTATTCAAAATGGCGGAAGGAAAGCTTTCCGGTCCGGCCCGCAAGTTCATGAGCGACGAGGAGGAAAAGCGTCTGATTGAAGCGTTTGATGCGCATGATGGCGACACGATCTTTATCGTGGCCGATGAATGGCGCAAGGCATGCACGGCGCTGGGTGCGCTGCGCAACGAGATCGGAGCCCGGAAAGGTCTGAAAGATCCGTCAGAATTCTCGTTTTTGTGGGTCGTGGATTTCCCGATGTTCGAATGGAGCGAAGAAGAAGGCCGTTATGTGAGCGAGCATCATCCGTTCACGATGCCGAAGAGCGAGGATCTTCCTTTGCTGGACAGCGACCCTAGCCTTGTAAAAACAAATGCTTATGATATTATTTTAAATGGATACGAACTGGGCGGCGGAAGCATGCGTATTTATGACAATGCGCTTCAGAAAAAGATCTTCAAGATCCTCGGTCTGAGCGATGAAGACATTCAGAACAAGTTCGGATTCTTCGTGGATGCGTTCCAGTACGGCACGCCGCCTCATGGCGGACTGGCGCTCGGATTCGACCGTGTGGCCATGATCGTGGCGCAGACCGATTCGATCCGCGATGTGATCGCGTTCCCGAAAAACGCGGCTGCCAAATGTCCGATGTCTAAAGCGCCGACGCCTGTTGATCAGAAACAGCTCGACGAGCTGCATATAGCGGTAACGGAAAGAGAATAATGGGACGTTCGGTTCGTATTTTCGGAACTTTTGGTCCTACGCTCCATACCAAAGAACAGATCTGTGCCATGATCGACGCTGGCATGAACGGGATCCGGCTGAACTTATCCCATACTTCGCTGGATGGGGCGCGTCCCTGGATCGAAAATCTGCGGCTGGCAGAGAAGAAAACAGGAAAGAAGATCGAGCTTCTTGTGGATATGAAAGGGCCCGAGCTTCGGGTCGGTAACATGGGAAGCGGCCAGCATCTGCTGTGCGGAGAGATCCTTGCGGAGGCAAAAAAGACCACGGAAAACGGCGTGGAATGCGAGATCATTTTAGGAGGACGTCTGCTTTCGAACAAAAGCATTGCGATCGAAGGCAGGGAAGTCGTCCTTCTTCCGCTATGCGAACAGGATCTGGCGAATATCCAGCTTATGAAAGAACTGGGGGTAGACAGCGTGATGCAGCCGTTCGTGCGCAGCAAGGAAGATCTGCAGTATGTGCGCGAAGCGCTGCAGCAGGCGGGGACGGATGTTCGTCTGTATGCCAAGATCGAGACAAAAAGCGGTCTGGCGCATCTTGAATCGCTCTTTCCATACTGCGACGAAATCGTCATTGCCAGAGGGGATCTTGGCAATGCGGTCGCGCTGGAAATGCTGCCGATCGTTCAGCATGAAATAGAGCGCGTATGCAAGGCGCACGAAATGCCGTATATGGTAGTCACACAAATGCTCGATTCGATGATCGAGCGCGGTGTTCCGACCAGAGCAGAGGTCAACGATGTGTTCCATGCGGTTTTTGACGGCGCTTCTTCGATCATGCTGACCGGAGAAGTGGCCAACGGAAAATATGCTCTGGAGGCAATGAAGGTTTTTGCCGCTATTGCCAGGAACACGCTGATGTATATAAATAAGGAGAATGAAATGAAAACTGCACTTGTTATTATGGCAGCCGGTCTAGGTTCGCGTTACGGCGGAGGGATCAAGCAGCTCGAAGGGGTCGGACCGAACGGCGAGATCATCATGGATTACTCGATCCATGACGCGATCGAGGCGGGTTTCAATAAGATCATTTTCATCATCCGCAAAGATATCAAGGATGATTTTATGGAAGTGATCGGAAACCGGATCGAAAAAATGTGCGCCGACCATCATATCGAAGTGGAATACGCCTATCAGGCGCTTGATGATATTCCGGAAGGGGTCGTTCTTGATCAGGAAAGAAAAAAACCATGGGGGACCGGTCAGGCTGTGCTTGCCTGCCGTGATCTGATCCATGAACCGTTCGTTGTCATCAATGCCGATGATTATTACGGAAAAGAAGCATTCGTGCAGATCCATGATTTCCTGGAAAAGGTGAACATGGACGATGAGGAACATTACTGTATGGCCGGATTCCTCCTGGAAAATACTTTGTCTGATTTTGGGGGCGTGACGCGCGGCGTATGCAAAGTCGATCATGAAAACAATCTGATCGATGTCAAAGAAACGAAAAATATCGTAAAAACGGCGACCGGAGCGGCAGCCGACGGAAAGGCGCTGGACGGGGATTCTTATGTATCGATGAATATGTGGGGGCTTACGCCAAAATTCGTGGACCGTCTGAAAAAAGGGTTCGTGGAATTCTTTGAAAACCATAAGGAAGATATCGATACAGCAGAATATCTGCTGCCGATCTTTATCGGCGAAGAGCTTCCGAAACATGAATTTGATGTCAAAGTGCTTCAGACCAATGACAAATGGTTCGGAGTGACTTATAAGGAGGACAAGCCGGCTGTTGTCGCCTCCTTCCAGAAACTGATCGACGACGGAGTGTATTCATCCGATCTTTTTTCGGATCTGGACTAGAAAAGACAAATGCAATCAGAGAGATAGAAGCGTTCTGTCTCTCTTTTTTTTTGTGTCGATTTTGCTGTTTTGATCAATAATTAAAAGTGAGCAGAATAAAAGGACACTTTCGTGTCACTTCATTCAATTGGCTGCTGATAGAAATTGCCGTAAAAACTGGCTGTTTTATATGTATTGACAATGACTTTCGGATCAGCCTTCCTTATTTCCGCAATGATGTCTCTTGCCTGATAAGCGCTGACCACTGATTTGCAGATGTAATATTTCTGATGCGAATAGGCGCCGTATGCTTCGATCACGCTCATTCCGTGCCGGCATGTTGTCATGAAACTGTCGATCACCAGCTGCGGTTTGGATGTGGTAAATTCGATCGTAATCTGCGCATAACGCTGATACAGTCCCGAGATCGCTTTTGTCGAAAGGAACTGGAAGATGATCGAATAGCCGGCTTCTTTCCAGCCAAATACGAATCCATAGCATACATACATGAAGCAGTTGAAATAAAACACATAATCCCAGATCCCTTTATGGATCTTGTTGGACACATACTGGGCAATAAAGTCCGTTCCTCCGGTCGATCCGCCAGCCTTGAGTGCAAGAGAGATCGAAAAGCCCCATAAAACGCCGCCAAATAGTATGTTGAGAACCTGATCGGTGAACAAAGGTTCAAACTGGAATATTTCGAGAAACATAGATACGAGCGTAAACTGTATCGTACTCAGCAGCACAAAACGTTTGGAAATGGCTTTTGCGCAAAATAAAGCAGCTGGTATATTGAGAAGCATGATGCCTGCTGAGGTCGTAAAGCGAACATGCATCAGATCGGCTACTTTGTTCATGAACAAGGCGATCCCTGTAAATCCGCCTGAAATCAGATTGCAGGGGTTCATGAATACATTGATGATAAACACCTGCATGAGGGCGCTGATCACGACCATGACAAGCGAGATCATGAATCGGATCTTTTTATTCTTGTTGAGCTTTTTAAATAATTCGAGCATAACGTTCTCCTGTGTTTCTTCCCTTATTATAATGAATCTGTTTGGAAAAGTAAGATAAGAAGATCAAAACTGTATGTTTTTTCCTGATTTGAAAGAAAAAAGATTTTTTTTACAAAAAGTATTGATTTTAACCGGATGACGTGGCATAATAACTAAGCAATTGGTTCCGTAGCCAAGTGGTAAGGCAATAGACTGCAACTCTGTGATCACCGGTTCAAATCCGGTCGGAACCTCCATTTTTGGGGTCGTGGCGAAATCGGCAGACGCAACGGACTTAAAATCCGTTGGGAGTTAATCCCGTGTGGGTTCAAGTCCCACCGTCCCCACCATACGTAATTTTCCCTTTGTTTAAAGGGTCTTTTTTTGTGTTGGATATTCAATATTTATTTTCTTCATATCTATGGTCGTTATCTCTTCTTTTGTGTGATTGTTATTGAGTTTATCTTTCATATAATTTATCCGAAAATCAGATACAGTTTATTAATCCTTAGATAATACGAAAAGTAGAACTACATTTTTCCCAGTATTCTATGCTTCTCATCCTTGAGATCCACATAGTTTGGAATGCTGATTTCTAAAAGCTT
>Belle_p2__coassemble_1277_pt1 | contig 52058 bp, 48 predicted proteins | sample Belle_p2__metabat2_low_PE_017 | metagenome-assembled genome bin Belle_p2 | reverse complement strand
ACGATAGTTGGCCTTGCGCCTGCGAAAATAGCTCGCTGCCGGGTCTTTTTTTTATTTTACATGTTAAAATGAGACCATATCGGTCTTTTTATTTTATAGATATTAAAGGAGATCTAAATGAATCAAAAAGAAGTTACAATTATTGGGGCAGGACTTGCGGGCAGCGAAGCCGCCTGGCAATGTGCTAAACGAGGAATTAAAGTAAATTTATATGAAATGCGTCCCAAAAAGAATCCTCCTGCCTTTTCTACAGATGGATTTGCGGAATTAGTTTGTTCCAATTCGCTTCGGTCCAATTCTCTGAACAATGCGGTGGGAATCATGAAAGAAGAAATGAGAATGCTTGATTCCCTCATTATCAAAGCAGCTGATCATACGCAGGTACCTGCTGGTTCTGCTTTAGCAGTAGATCGTCATAGATTTTCACAATATATTACAGAAACCTTAAAGAACCATCCGAACATTACGGTATTTAACGAAGAAATCACAACGATTCCTGACGGACCTGTGATCATTGCTTCCGGTCCATTAACAAGCGATTCTTTAGCAGAATCAATCCAGAAATTCACTGGCGAAGATCCTTTTCACTTTTATGACGCAGCAGCGCCTATTATTGAAAAGGATTCGATTGATTTCTCAAAAGCTTATTTCAAATCACGGTATGATAAAGGCGATCCTAGTTATATCAATTGTGCCATGAATGAAAAAGAATTTGAGCTATTTTATGATGCGCTTGTGAATGCTGAATGCGCTCATCTTCACGATTTTGAAAAAGAAGTCTATTTCGAAGGATGTATGCCGATTGAAGAAATGGCTAGAAGAGGAAAGAAGACGTTACTTTTTGGTCCGCTGAAACCGGTTGGACTTGAACGTGATGGTGAACATCCGGTCGCCGTCGTACAATTAAGACAGGATAATGTTGCCGCCTCCCTTTATAATATCGTAGGCTTTCAAACCCATCTTACATGGCCTGAACAAAAAAGAGTTTTCTCATTGATCCCAGGATTGGAAAATGCTGTTATTACTCGTTACGGGGTCATGCACAGAAATTCCTATCTGGATTCTCCAAAGGTACTGGAAGAAACTTATCAGACAAAGAAACGTCCTGATCTGTTTTTTGCAGGACAAATGACTGGTGTGGAAGGATATGTTGAAAGTGCAGCAAGCGGATTGATCGCAGGAATCAATATGGCACGATTTCTAAATTATAAAGAGTGTATTAAATTTGATAATACATGCGTCATGGGATCTCAGGCTTATTATATAACCCATTGCGACTCTAATCATTTTCAACCCATGAACGCAAATTTTGGAATTTTAAAAGCAAAAGAAAAATACAAAAAACGTGAAAAAAAAGAAAAATTAGCTCAGCAGTCCTTAAATCGCATAAAACAGATCAAAGAAGAATATGATGAATGAATTAGTGGAAAGATTTCTGGAATATATTTATAGAAATAATTCCGGATCAGACCAGACCGTCGATGCTTATCGGCGAGATCTGAATCAATTGACTAAATATCTTGAACAAAAGAATATAAATGATTTTGAACAAGTAACACGAGCAGTGTTCCTGGAATTTGTTGCTGTTCTTCGTAATCCAGAACCTGGCATATTCAATAGCGATGCGACCATTAACAGAAAACTATCAGCATACAGATCCTTTTATCAATATTTAAATCAATATATCGGGATTCAGAACAATCCTTTAGAAGGTATTCGTTCTGTAAAAAATAAAAGGAAGATCCCAGAATTTCTATTTCTTCATGAAATAAGAGAATTTTTAAATACATATGATACATCTGTATTAAATGAGCTGAGAGACAAAACAATGTTCTCGTTGCTCTATGCCTCTGGACTGCGGGTCAGCGAATTGATCAATCTTACATGGGGACAGATCGATATGGACCAGCATATTGTTCATGTGCGAGGAAAAGGAAATAAAGAACGTATCGTTCCTTTTTATCCTTCTTTAACAGATCTTCTGCAGGAATATAAGCTGAGATATTGGATGACCTATGCAAAAGACAGAGAAACGGCTGTTTTTTTATCCAACCGATCGACAAAAATGACTTCAAGGGGCGTGCAGTATTTAATGCAGAAACATGCGGATCAGATCGGATTCACCATGAAAATCCACCCTCATATGTTTCGACATTCGTTTGCGACCCATTTAATGGATAACGGAGCGGATATACGCATTGTTCAGGAACTTCTTGGCCATGCGTCATTATCCACTACACAGATCTATACACATATTTCCTTATCTAATATCAAAGACATTTATGAGAAAACACATCCTTTAGCTCAAAGAAAAAATAATGAGTTGAATTCTTGAAGCAGGATTGCTATAATTAGAAAGCGTGAGTGCGCAAATTCACACATCATGAATTCGATTGCCCGTGCACGGGAAGTGTTGCTTTCGTTGGAAGTGATGGAGGAATAAACGGAAAGGTAGGACTAAAATAATGTCACAAATCGTATCTATTAAAAAAATGCTGGAAAACGGTGTACACTTTGGTCATCAGACTCGTCGTTGGAATCCAAAAATGAAACCATATATTTACACGAGCCGCAACGGTGTATATATCGTGGACCTGAATCAGACTCAGAAACAAATCGAAGACGCTTACAATGCTTTGAAAAAGATCAGTGAAGACGGAGGAAAAGTTCTTTTCGTCGGAACAAAGAAACAGGCAGCTGAAACAATTGAAGAACAGGCTCTCCGTTCAGGATCATTCTATGTAAACAAGCGTTGGCTCGGCGGTCTGCTTACAAACTTCCGTACAATTCAGAAACGTGTTAAACGTCTGGTTGAAATTGAAGAAATGGAAGCTAGCGGAAAGCTGGAAGTATATACAAAAAAAGAACAGGCTCAGATCCTGAAAGAAAAAGCAAAACTCGAATCTTCTCTTGGCGGAATCAAGGAAATGAAAAAATTGCCGGATGCTATTTTCATCGTTGACCCGAAAGAAGAACACAATGCCGTGGCAGAAGCAAAAAAACTTGGAATTCCTGTATTTGCTATGCTCGATACAAACTGCGATCCGGAGGATGCAGATTATCTGATCGCATCAAATGATGATGCAAACCGCTCGGTAAAATTGATCACTACGATCATGGCAGATGCTATCGTTGATGCAAAAGGCGGCCTTCTTGAGATGGCATATCTTGATGATACAGCAGAAGATGTAACAATGGATGATGTGATCCGCAACGTAGAAGCGCAGATCGCTGAAAATGAAAGACGTCGTCGTCAGAGAAATGAAGAACGTCGTAAACGTAACTTCGATCGTAAAAACCGTCGTCCGTATAACGGAAACCGTACAAATGCTCCTAGACCAAATGCGGGAACTCAGGAATCAAAACCAGCTCCTGCGCCTAAAAAAACTGAGGCATAATTAAAAATAAAATATAAATCAGGAGGAAATCACAATGGCAATTAGTGCAAAACAAGTTAAAGAATTACGTGAAAAAACCGGTGCAGGAATGATGGACTGCAAAAAAGCCCTTACAGAATGCGACGGAGATCTTGATAAAGCAGTTGACTGGCTCCGCGAAAAAGGAATCAGCAAAGCGGCTAAAAAAGAAGGTCGTATCGCTGCAGAAGGATTAACGCGTGTAGTTGTTGAAGGAAATATCGGGGCGGTCGTAGAAGTCAATTCTGAAACAGACTTCGTTTCCAAGAATGAACAATTCCTGGATCTGATCGATACCATCGCCGCAGCAGTAGTAACTGAAAAACCAGCCAATAATGATGAAGTTCTTGCGATCGCAACACCGAACGGTACAATTGAAGAACTGATCACGAATGCTACAGCTACCATCGGAGAAAAAATCACTTTCCGTCGTTTCGCAATTGTTGAAAAAGCAGATGATGAAATTTTCGGTACTTATATGCATATGGGTGGTACGATTTCTGCTCTTGTAGTATTGAAAGGCGGCAACGAAGAAGTCGCAAAAGATATGGCAATGCAGGTTGCCAGCATGAATCCATCTTATATTTCGCAGAAAGATGTACCGGCTGAAGTGGTTGAGCATGAGCGTCATCTTCAGGAACAAATGATGGCTGCAGATCCAGCCATGGCAAGCAAGCCTGAAAAAGTGCTCGCAGGTATTTTGAACGGAAAAGTATCAAAACATTTCAAGGATCAGTGCCTGATGGATCAGGAATACTTCAAAGATCCTAAAGAAAAAGTTGCCAACTTCCTGAAAAATAACAAAGCAGAAGTAGTTACATTCGTACGTTTTGCTGCAGGTGAAGGAATCGAGAAAAAAGAAGAAAACTTTGCTGAAGAAGTAATGGCACAAATCAAAGGTTAATTTTCATTTAGAAGTCCGAGAAATCGGACTTTTTTTGTATGATGATTTTAAAAATGATATATATTATGTAAATCGTTGATAAAAAATGTAAAAATAGCGTGGAAACGCTTGAAAATATTTACATTGCGTGTATAATTACAAACTATAAACGAAAGCGATGACGAGAAGTAGTAGGTATATATAGGTCTTTAAGCGAGTCGTGTATGGTGAAAGACGACAGAAACTGTATGCCGAACGTGTCTCTGAGCGAATGTGCGAAAAGGATTGGAGCACATTCCGTGAACCCACGTTACAGGTTTGAGGGCCTTCGAAAGAAGGAATAAAGGTGGTACCGCGTTAAATCGTCCTTTTCATTTGAAAAGGACTTTTTTATTGAAAGGAGATGGTCTGTATGATTGAAGACCGAAAATTTCTAATTAGAACAGATCGATAAAAGTAAATTATAAAGGAGAGAAAAGCATGAACAAAAAAACAGAAAAGCAATATAAAAAAATAGTCCTGGCCTATTCAGGAGGCCTCGATACATCCGTACTTATTCCTTGGCTGAAAGAAAATTACAATTGCGAGGTAATTGCCGTTTCAGGAAATGTAGGCCAGGCAGGAGAACTGGACGATCTTGAGGAAAAAGCATTAAAGACAGGAGCCTCAAAGCTCTATATTGAAGATCTTACCAAAGAATTTGTGGATGACTATATCATTCCTACGATCCAGGCCGGTGCTACCTATGAACAATATCTGCTTGGCACCTCTTTCGCAAGACCATTGATCGCAAAAAGAATCGTTGAAATCGCAAAAGCAGAAGGTGCTGATGCCATATGCCATGGCTGTACAGGAAAAGGAAATGATCAGGTTCGATTTGAACTCGCTATTAAATCATTTGCTCCCGAAATGGATATCATCGCTCCATGGAGATTCTGGGAACTCAATTCCAGAGAAAAGGAAATTGCTTATGCTGAAGAACACAATATTCCTTTGAAAATTAATAAAGAAACGAATTACTCAAAAGATAAAAATCTATGGCACCTTTCCCACGAAGGACTGGATCTTGAGGATCCAGCCAATGAGGCGCCAATCAATGTTGACGGATTTCTCGAACTTGGGGTTTCACCTGAACAGGCACCTGATCATCCTACATATGTAACCATTCACTTTGAAGAAGGGAAACCGACAGCAGTGAATGGAAAGGATATGGACAGTGTCGAATTAATTGAGCTCCTTAATAAACTTGGCGGAGAAAATGGAATTGGAATTCTGGATATTGTAGAGAATCGGCTCGTAGGTATGAAATCTAGAGGCGTATATGAAACCCCAGGCGGAACAATTTTATATGCAGCTCACAATAAGCTGGAAGAAATTACGCTCGATAAAGAAACAAAACATTACAAGGAGCAGGTCGCACTAAAGTTCGGGGAACTTGTTTATAACGGATTATGGTATACACCATTAAGAAAAGCTCTAAGCGCGTTTGTTTCTGAAACGCAGAAAACCGTTACCGGGGATGTGAAACTTAAACTATATAAAGGAAATATTATCCCTGCATCCGTTACATCGCCGTATTCGCTTTACTCAGCAGGCATGGCCACATTTGACGAAGATGACTGCTACGATCAGTCCGATTCAGCAGGATTCATCAATTTGTTTGGACTTCCATTAAAAGTGAGAGCCCTGCAGGATCAGGAATTATTTGAAAAAACCGGAAAACATTTTGCGGACGTGGAATAGACAAGGAGGAACAGTACATGAAAATGTGGGCAGGAAGATTTGCCGCAGAAACCGATTCGCTTGTGAATGATTTTAATTCTTCTATAGCATTCGATAGTCGTCTGTATCCCTATGATATACAAGGATCAATTGCCCATTCGCAAATGCTGAGCGAGCAGGGAATCATATCAGAAACCGACAAAACCGCTATACATCAAGGGTTGAATAAAGTTCTAGCGGAAATGAATGATGGAAAAATTGCATTTACTTCACAATATGAAGATATCCACATGTGCATCGAACAGCTCCTGACCGAAAAAATCGGCAATGCCGGCAAAAGGCTCCATACAGGAAGAAGCCGTAATGACCAGGTAGCGCTCGATATGCGGCTGTATGTCAGAGATGAGATCAAAAGTATTTACAGCAGGCTCCTTCATTTTCTCGAAGTCATCCTGTCATGTGCGCAAGAGCATATAGAAACGATCATGCCAGGTTATACACATCTTCAAAGAGCCCAGCCAATTACATTTGCCCATGTCATGATGGCCTATGCGAATATGTTTAAAAGGGATCTGATCCGGTTGGAAAATACATACGAGCTCATGAATGAATGTCCGTTAGGAAGCGGAGCCCTGGCGACCACAACTTATCCGATAGACCGGGAACGTACTGCTGCCTTGCTGGATTTCAGAAAACCTTGCGATAATTCCCTGGATGGCGTGAGCGACCGGGATTACTGCATAGAGCTCGCTTCCGATCTGTCTATACTTATGATGCACTGCTCAAGGCTGAGCGAAGAAGTCATTGCCTGGTGTTCATGGGAATTTAAATTCATTGAATTAAGCGATGCCTATGCGACTGGATCCAGCATCATGCCTCAGAAGAAAAATCCGGATATCTGCGAACTGGTACGAGGAAAGACCGGAAGGGTATATGGAGATCTACAGTCTTTGCTGGTCACATTAAAAGGACTCCCGCTTGCCTATAATAAAGATATGCAGGAAGATAAAGAAGCGTTATTTGATGCGATCGATACCGTGAAAATGTGTCTTGATGTACTGCCGCCAATGTTTGAAACAATGAGCGTATATAAAGAGAACATGCTGCATGCAGCACAGAACGGATTTCTGAACGCGACAGATTGTGCGGATTACTTAACAAAAAAAGGGCTCCCGTTCAGAGACGCTTATAAAATCAGCGGTACGATGGTCGCCTGGTGCATCGAACAGAAAAAAACACTGAATGAGATGACAATAGAGGAATTTAAAAATTTTCATTCCCTGTTTGATACGGATATCTACCAAGCTATCGATCTTTCGAATTGTGTTGAATCCAGAAAGGTATACGGGGGTCCAGGAAAAGAATCTGTACAGAAGCAGATCGAACAGATAAGAAAATTCTTAGAAAGCAGGAATGAGGATGAATAAGCCGAAAGTCTATATTGATGGCCAGGCAGGGACAACCGGGCTGCAGATCTATGAACGGCTGAAAAACAGAGAAGATATCGAACTGCTGCTCATTCAGGAAGATAAAAGAAAAGACAATACTGAACGTAGAAAAATGTTTGAAAAAGCCGATCTTTCAATCCTTTGCCTTCCTGACCAGGCTGCGATCGAAGCGGCAGAACTCGCGAAAGGGACAAAAACGAAGCTCGTCGATGCCTCTACTGCCCATAGAACGCAGTGGACATATGGTTTTCCTGAACTGTCCAAAATACATCGGCAGAAAATAAAAGAAGCGGATCATGTAGCGAATCCAGGCTGTCATGCGACCGGATTCATATCTATCGTTTATCCTTTAGTTCAGGCTGGGCTGATTCAGCCGGATCAGATCGTGCATGCATTTTCATTAACAGGTTATTCCGGAGGCGGAAAGAAAATGATCAGCCAGTATGAGAATAAAAAAGATGAGGAACTTTTTGCTCCCCGTATTTATGGATTGACAATGAACCATAAACATTTGCCGGAAATGAAAATAATCTGCGGTCTGGATAAGGAACCGCTGTTTACTCCGGTTGTCGATGATTATTTCAATGGAATGCTTGTCTCTGTTCAGGTTTTGCAAAGCGTTCAGAAAGTCGCAGCTGTATTTAAAGAAGCATACAAAGATGAACCGCTGATCGAGATCGTTGAACAGAGCGAAAATATGTTGTCAGCGAATGAAATGAAAAATAGCGATCACTTGAAGATTTATGTAAATGGAAACGACCGTGTATCGATCATCAGTGCGTCGTTTGACAATCTTGGAAAAGGAGCCTGCGGAGCCGCCATTCAAAATATGAATCTAATGCTAGGTTTTCCTGAAATGACAGGATTAAGATAAGGAAGGATGGAAAGGAATGAAAACACCTCAAGGGTTTCTTGCCGGAGCCTGCTGCTGCGGCATAAAAAACAACAGTACAAAAAACGATACCGCTATACTATATTCGATCGTGCCATGTCAGGTCGGAGCAGTGTATACGAAAAATTCAGTCAAAGCGGACCCTTTGCTCCTGAATAAAGAAACATTGAAGGATCATGCAGCTCAGGCTGTAATCATTAATTCAGGAAATGCGAATGCCTGCGCAGCAAACGGAATGGAAAACGCGATCAGGGAGCAAAAAGCGGCAGCAGATTTTTTAGATCTGCCATCCGATCAGGTGCTCGTTGCTTCCACCGGCGTTATCGGGGTTGAACTGCCTGTAGAGAGAATCGAGCAGAACATTAAAAAGATCGTCCTTGAAGATCAGATCGATTCAGCCGCCAGAGCAATCATGACAACCGATACAGTTGAAAAAACGGCAGAAGTCAAGGTAATGATCAACAATACAGAAATTACCTTGACCGGATTGTGTAAAGGTTCAGGAATGATCCATCCAAATATGGGAACCATGCTGGCATTTATTATGACAGACTGTCGTATCGATCATCATCTTCTACAAAAAGCGCTGTTGGAAAATACTCAAAAAACATTCAATCGAGTTAGCGTGGATGGCGATACTTCTACAAATGATATGTGTATCGTTCTGGCCAATGGATTGGCAGGCAATAAAAAGATCGATACAGAAAATAAGGATTTTGAAGTGTTCAAGGCAGCCTTAAAAACTGTTATGCAGTCATTGGCGATCCAGATTGCCAAAGACGGAGAAGGTGCCAGCCGGCTTATTACGTGCAAGGTAGCTCATGCGGAAAATGAGGATCAGGCAGAAACCCTGGCAAAATCGATCGTTTCTTCCTCGTTATGCAAGGCTGCCATGTTTGGACATGATGCCAACTGGGGACGGGTATTGTGCGCGATGGGATACTCGGAAGCGCAATTTGATCCTTCCAAAGTAGATGTTTCCTTTGCTTCAAGAGCCGGGATCGTAAATGTATGCAGCAAAGGAAAAGGAATCGAATTTTCCGAAGAAACAGCTTCATCTATTTTATCAGAACCAGAAATTGAGATCCTTGTTGACCTCAACGATGGAAAAGAAGAATGTGTATGCTGGGGCTGTGATCTGACATACGACTATGTGAAGATCAATGGAGATTACCGCACATGAACCCGATCGAACAGGCAGGTATTCTGATCGAAGCGCTTCCTTATATCCGGGAATACCATGACCAGATTGTTGTGATCAAATACGGAGGCAATGCCATGATCGACGAGGATCTGAAAAAGGCAGTGATCCAGGATGTATTGCTCCTTCACTTGGTCGGCATTCATGTGGTGCTCGTACATGGAGGAGGGCCTGATATTTCAAGAATGTTAACCAAAACCAATATCCCTTCACATTTCGAAAACGGATTACGAGTTACATCACAGGAAACAATGGAAGTCGTTCAGATGGTCCTTTGCGGAAAAGTAAATAAAGATCTTGTTAATTTGTTTGACGGACTTGGTGCTGGCTTATCCGGACTGGATGGTGGGCTGTTTCGCGCCATACCGCATCAGGATGAAACAGGAACAGATTACGGTTATGTTGGAGAAATACAAAGCGTAAATCCCCAAATTGTTCTGGATGTGATCGATAAAGGGTATATTCCGGTCATTTCCAGTGTTGCGTCCGGAATGGACGAGCCATCAACGTACAATATCAATGCCGATACGGCAGCTAGCAAGCTTGCGAGCGCGCTGCATGCCAAAAAGCTTATTTTATTAACAGATGTACCAGGACTGATGGAAGATCCGAATGATCCCGAAACACTCATCAAACAGTTGAAAGTATCCGAGGTCCCGGCTCTCGTTATGTCAGGAATCATATCCGGAGGGATGATCCCAAAAGTGGATTGCTGTGTCGAAGCAGTCAGACAAGGCGTGGAACGCGCTAATATTCAGGATGGACGAATACCCCATTCTGTTCTGATCGAACTGCTCAGTGATACAGGAATCGGGACCATGTTCAGCTAACAGAAGGAGGATACCATGGAATATTCACAATTAATCAATGATGAAAAACAATATGTGATGCAGACCTATGGTCGTTTCGGGCTTGCCCTTGATCATGGAAAGGGATGCTATTTGTATGATCTGGATGGAAACGAATATCTGGATCTGACAAGCGGGATCGGAGTGAACTGTCTCGGTCACGCCCATGAACAGCTGACAAACGCCCTGCAGGCCCAGGTAGGAAAACTGATGCATGTGAGCAATCTGTATTATACCGAGCCAATGGTGACGGCCGCAAAAATTCTATGTCGATCTACCGGAATGGATAAAGCCTTTTTCTCGAATTCCGGGGCTGAAGCCAATGAAGCCATGATAAAAGCAGCCAGAAAATATTCCCAGATGAAATACGGGAAGGACCGGACAAAAATACTTACGCTGAAAAATTCTTTTCATGGCCGGACGATTGCCACGCTGGAAGCAACAGGCCAGGATAAATTTCATCAGTATTTTTTTCCATTTACGAGCGGGTTTGATTATTTTGATATCAACAGCATGGAAAGCGTTAAAGAAAAAGTTGACAGGAACACTTGTGGTGTCATGCTCGAACTTATCCAGGGAGAAAGCGGAGTACGCCCCCTGGATCCTGATTTTGTGAAAGATCTTGAATCATTTTGCAGAGAAAATGATCTTCTGCTTCTCGTTGATGAAGTGCAGACAGGAATTGGCCGCACAGGAAAACTTTTCTGTTATCAAAATTATGATATTCATCCGGATATCGTTTCTATGGCAAAAGGTCTTGGCGGGGGCGTGCCGATCGGAGGAATTCTGTGCAGCAAAAAAACATCGTCCGCATTGCAGGCAGGGGATCATGGATCCACTTTCGGGGCGAATCCTCTGGCGGCGACGAGCGCTAAAACAGTTCTTTCAATTGTCGATACGCCACAGTTTCTGGCCGATGTTCAGGAAAAAGGCCGATACTTTATGGAACAGCTGGAAACGATCAGGTCCAGCTCCATAAAAGATGTCCGCGGGATCGGACTGATGATCGGCATAGAAGTCGATGAAAGCGAAATATCGGATCTCATCCATGCATGCATGGAACGAAACCTGCTCGTACTCAAAGCAGGAACAAATACGATCCGTCTGCTGCCGCCGCTTATCATCACGAAGGATCAGATTGATTCGGCAGTTAAAACTTTGAAGGAGGTATTTGAAAATGAAACACCTGTTGAAAATGCTTGATCTCAGTACAGAGGAGATAACGCAGATCCTTGATCTGGCAGATCAGCTGAAATATGAAAAAAAGCATGGCATCGCGCATCCTTATCTGGTTGGAAAGTCCATCGGACTGATCTTCCAGAAAGCGAGCACAAGAACACGCGTATCCTTTGAAACGGGAATGAATCAGCTGGGAGGACAGGCTCTCTTTCTTTCAGCAAGAGATCTTCAGATCGGACGCGGAGAACCGGTCCAGGATACAGCACGCGTGCTGTCCCGCTACCTGGACGGGATCATGATCCGTACATTTGATCAGAAAGAAGTAGAGGATCTTGCTGAATATGGAAGTATCCCTGTGATCAATGGCTTGACTGACTTTTCGCATCCATGCCAGGTGCTTGCGGATCTGATGACGATCCGCGAACATTACGGGTCATTAAAAGGATTAAAAATGGCTTATTTAGGTGATGGCGATAATATGGCCAATTCTCTTATTGTCGGCGGGCTGAAGACAGGGATGAGCGTATCGGTCGCGACGCCGGAACAGTATAGTCCGGATCCGCTCGTTCTTGATTTTGCTTCCCAGTACGATACATTCACCCTTACAACCGATCCTTTTGAAGCGGTCAAGGATGCGGATGTGGTCATTACCGATACATGGGCAAGTATGGGTGTGGAATCTGAAAAGGAAATCCGCCAGATTGCTTTTGCGCCGTATCAGGTGAATGACGAACTGATGTCTTATGCAAAACCGGAAGCGATGGTCATGCATTGTCTGCCTGCATATCGCGGACAGGAAATTACGGAAAAGGTCTTCGAAGAGCATGCAGATGAAATTTTTGAAGAAGCCGAAAACAGGCTGCATGCCCAGAAAGCAGTAATGGTTCTGCTGATGAAGGATTAGGAAAAGAGAACAGGTATGGCAAATCATGCCTGTTTTTTTCGTCCAAGCTTTTCATTTTTTCAGTAATTTGATATGATTGTTACGATAATCAAAGGAGCTTGAATTCATGTATAAACGAGTTTTATTAAAATTGAGCGGAGAAGCCCTTTCCTCCGATGAAAACGCTCTTGAGCCAAAGGTTCTTAAGCGCCTTGCGAAAGAATTGAAAAAGGTGAAGGAAACGGGAGTGGAACTGGCAATCGTAGTCGGCGGAGGAAATTTCATCCGTGGAAAAATGATGGCGGAAATGGGAATGGACCGCTCTCAGGCAGATTATATGGGGATGCTGGGAACCGTGATCAATGCTCTGGCAGTACAGAATGCCCTTGAACAGGAAGACGTGGATACACGTGTACAGACGGCTGTAGAGATGCAGAAAGTTGCAGAACCGTATATTCTGCGGCGTGCTCTTCGTCATCTTGAAAAAGGAAGAATTGTTATTTTTGGTGCCGGGACCGGATCGCCATATTTCAGCACAGATACGACCGCAGCGCTTCGTGCATCAGAAATTGACGCGAATGTGATCCTGATGGCAAAAAACGGAGTGGACGGCGTATATGATTCCGATCCGAAAAAAAATCCGGAGGCAAAAAAATTCGATCATCTTTCCTACATGGATGTTTTGAACAAAGGACTGCAGGTCATGGATTCAACAGCGATCAGCATGTGCATGGATAACGATATCGACCTTGTCGTATTCAACATGAATGAAGAAGGAAATATTTTAAAAGCTGTTGAGCAGAAAGTAAACGGAACCGTGATTTCAAGATAATAAGGAGAAAATTATGAGTAGCGAACATTTAGAAAAAGCCGAATTAAAAATGATGGGAGCCATTGAGAATCTGGAAGAAAACCTTTCGACGATCCGTACAGGACGCGCTAATTCACAGATCCTTGATCGCGTACGTGTCGATTATTATGGTGAACCGACACCTATTAATCAGATCGCGCGTATTTCTGTAGTAGAAGGAACGCAGCTGGTAATAAAACCGTACGACCGTTCCACTGTAAAATCAATTGCTCATGCGATCCAGGCTGCAAATCTGGGATTGAATCCGCAGGCTGAAGCCGATCAGATTCGCATTCTGATACCTCAATTGACTCAGGACCGCCGTAAAGAGCTGGCCAAGGAAGCTCAGAAATATGCGGAAGAAGCAAAAGTTGCGATCCGCAATATTCGCCGCGACTGCAATGATGCACTGAAAAAAGACAAGGAAATCAGTGAAGATATTACTAAAGAATTATTGAACGATGCGCAGAAACTGACTGATAAATTCACCAAGGAAGTAGATAAGATCACTACGGATAAGAAAAACGAGATTTTAAACGTCTAGACCCAATGTTCATTGGGTTTTTTCTGTATCATGCGCAAATGAATGTAACAGAGAAGAAAAAAAGGATATTCTTAATGAGAAAGGAAAAGTATACAAATGAGTATATCGCATGAACGTATGAACATTCCTGAAACAGTTGCTATTATAATGGATGGAAATGGCCGGTGGGCCAAAAAACAGGGGCTGCCAAGAACAGCAGGCCATAAAAAAGGAGCAGACCAGATCCGGACAATTGCCCTGGAAGCGAATCGTCTGCACATTAAAAAACTCATTCTGTACGCCTTTTCCACGGAAAACTGGAAAAGACCGGAAGAAGAGATCAGTTATTTATGCAAGCTGCCCGGAATATTCTTTTCCCGATTTATTAAAGAGTTGATGGAAAAAAATATTCGGGTAACCTTTGCCGGAGAACTAGAACGTTTCCCAAAAGACACGCAGAAAGTCATCCGCAAAGCAGTTGATCAGACAAAAGGGAATACCGGACTTGAATTATGCATCGCGATCAATTACGGTTCGCGAAGAGAAATCATACTGGCGATCCAGGAATACACGCGACAAGTCGTAGAGCAGGAACGGGCCAACGATCTGAATGAAGAGGATTTTTCCCATTATTTGTTTGTTCCTGAAAATGTTGATCTGCTTATTCGAACAAGCGGAGAAGAACGCATTTCAAATTTCCTGCTCTGGCAGATCGCTTATGCAGAACTCATATTTACCCAGACTGCATGGCCTGATTTTGATGAGAAAGCTCTGGATGAATGTATCCAGGAATATAACCGCCGCGACCGCCGGTTTGGAGCAGTCAAATGAAGACCCGGATCGTGACCGCAGCTCTGATCATCCTTGTAGTAGCCATTCCGATCATTTACGGAAGCTGGCCACTCGAGCTCCTTGCCCTTTTTATCGTTTGTGCCGGGGCCTGGGAGTGGCTGCGTATCATGCCTGGGTTTGATCGATGGAAATGGCTTCTGCCTATAGAGATCGCAGCGGTTCTGGCATCACGCTTTATTCCCGCAAACTGGCTTTTTGTGTTTTTTGCCTGCATGATCCTGGGTCTATGGGCCCTGCCAGTGTTTTTTGAACAAATAAGCGTAACAGATACGTACTCCATGATCACATTTTTTGTCCTGTTCTGCCTGTTTTATATTTCTATGGGCGAGATCATCGCCAGCCATAAATATTTATGGACCATTGTTTTTGCGACATACGGCTCCGATACAGGTGCATATTTTATCGGCAGAGTTTTCGGAAAACATAAAATGAATCCGAGAGTATCCCCGAAAAAAAGCTGGGAAGGGTTCTTTGGCGGAATCGTTTCAGGCTTCATTATCAGTATGATCATCAGTACTTTGTACTGGAGCAGTCTTGACATGACCGTTAATATTTTATTATGCTTGTTATGTCCTGTATTTGCGGAACTCGGAGACTTATGTTTCAGTGCCGTCAAACGGCATTATAAGATCAAGGACTTTTCCAATCTTCTTCCAGGACATGGAGGCGTATTAGATCGGGTAGATTCGCTGTTGATCAATATCCTGGTTTTCGGCGTCTTATACCATATTTTTCTAATTTAAAATTTAAAGGGGGAATTCATTTTGAATATCGTGATCGGACTGATCGCATTTTTATTCATGCTCAGCGTGATCGTGATCATACACGAGCTTGGACATTTTCTTACCGCAAAAAAATTCGGAGTTTACTGCAAGGAATTTTCGATCGGCATGGGACCTGCTATTTATCAGAAGCCGGGTAAAGAAACAACCTTCTCCATTCGTGCGATTCCGTTTGGCGGTTATGTTATGATGGCCGGAGAAGAAGACGGAAGCCAGAATGAGGAAGAGGATGACTGGCTCAAAGAAGTTCCGCAGGAACGTCGTTTGAACAATATCGCGACATGGAAACAGATTGTCGTGATGGCAGCTGGTGTGTGCATGAACATTGTGCTTGCATACGCTTTGTTTGTCGGACTGGCTATGGCAAGAGGATATGTGATCGAAGATGCTAAGCCCGTTGTTTATGAAGTAGTAGACAATTCTCCGGCACAGGCAGCCGGACTGCAGAAAGATGATGAAATCGTTAAAGTAACGAATGGCAGCGAAGTGCTCGAACCGCAGCGCCAGTACGATGTGATCGAATTTATACAATACAATCCGACAGAGAGCACATATACGATCAGACGCGGCAAAGAAGAACTCGAATTGAAAATAACTCCGCGCTACAATAAGGAAACCCAGACTTATGAAATCGGATCGATCGCTACCTCGTATGCCCGACCGATCCAGTGGTATGAAAGCTTCAAAGCCGGATGGGACGATATGATCGATTCGGGAATGTCTATTTTCCATTCTCTCGGCCAGCTCGTAAAAGGAAAAGGTTATGAAAATCTTTCCGGACCTGTCGGGATCCTGAACCTGACACAGAAAACCACTCAGCTTGGACTCATGTCGTATTTATCTTTATTCGCCCTCATCTCATTGAATATCGGCATATTTAATCTGCTGCCGATCCCGGCCCTTGATGGCGGACGCATCCTGATCCTGCTCATCGAGCGGTTGACCGGACGCAAGATCAATCAGAAAATTGTGGAAAACATTATTCTAGCAAGCTTTGTGCTTCTGATCGGGATCTTTCTTTTTGCGACATACAATGACATTATGAAAATGCTTTAGCCGAATTTTCTAATTCGGCTTTTTTTTCGGACAATAAAAAAACCGGATGTCTATCCGGATAATTTTAAAATGGTCAGGACGATGGGATTTGAACCCACGGTCTCTTGGTCCCGAACCAAGCGCTCTACCAAGCTGAGCTACGTCCTGGTATTTATTAGAATAGCACTATGAAAAGGAAAATTCAATGAAAATTGATAAAAAACGAAATTGAAAACGAAGATCTATATCAGAAACCGAAAAGAGCAAAACAAAAGACAGCGTTTTTGCTGTCTTTAAGGAAAAAGATTACATGAAATACAGGATCGCAATTAAATGGCAAAGACTCGCCATAATGATGAGAATATGCCATGTAAAGTGAAAAAAGTTCTTCTCGGGATGCGAATAAAAGAAGGTGCCGATCGTGTATAGAACGCCGCCGGCAAACAACAAAGTCAGGAATACCCAGTTTGTATCCGCGATCAGGGCCGGAAGGACAAAAATCGCAAGCCATCCCATGATCAGGTAGATCGTCATGGATAAGGCTTTATGACGTTTGCTCGAAATGCTCTTCAGCAGGATGCCTGCTAATGCCATGATCCATTCTATGATCAGGACCGTATAACCGATCCAGTTGTGCAGGATCACAAGACAGATCGGCGTATACGTACCGGCAATCGCCAGAAGGATCATGATGTGATCGAGCTTTCTGGTAACATACTTGTACATCGTATGATAAGGCATCATATGATAGAGACAGCTTCCGAAAAACATAAACATCATGCAGAAAAAGTACACAGCGATTCCTGTTGTTTCAAGAGCGCCTCCCATAAGATAGGCGCGCACGCTGTAGTAGGGGAGCGTGAACAAAAGAACAAACCCCATCACGCCATGTGAGATCGTATTGCCGATCTCTTCTCCAAACGATAACGGGAAAGGTTCTTTCATCAAATCTTTGTCTTTATTATTTTTCATAAAAGAATCATATCTTTATCAAAAAAATATTTCAAGCATCACAATATAAATAAACCCGGAAAAGCAAGTACCCATATTGTTTACAGGAATGCTATAATAAAAAAGATTGGTAGGTGAATCTATGTTTTTAAAACGCATCGAACTGCAGGGATTCAAAAGTTTTGCAGATAAAACAATCGTGCAGTTTGATCATGATATTACCGGGATCGTAGGGCCGAACGGATGCGGCAAAAGCAATATCAACGATGCGATCCGCTGGGTCCTCGGAGAACAAAGTGTCAAATCGCTGCGATCAGGTACAAATATGTCAGATATTATTTTTTCGGGAAGCGAATTCCGTAAACGAGTCAATATTGCAAAAGTGACACTCGTTTTCGATAATACGGTAAAGGTATTTGATTCTCCCTTTGAAGAAATTGAAATTACCCGAGAAATCCATCGGGCAAACAATGAAGCCGGTTATTACATAAACAAAACACCATGTCGCTTAAAAGATATTCAGGAACTCATCATGGATACCGGACTCGGAAGAGACTCGCTGAGCATTATTTCCCAGGGAAATATTTCCAGTTTTGCAGATGCCAGGCCGGAAGAAAGAAGAGGACTGTTCGAAGAAGCGGCCGGGGTAGCCAAATACAAAAAAAGAAAAAAAATATCTCTTCAGAAGCTGGAAAAAACAAAGGAAAATCTCGACAGGCTTCAGGACATCATCGATGAGCTGCAAAGACAGATCGGGCCGCTTGAAAAGCAGGCAGAAAAAGCCAGACAATATACCGCTTATAAAGATGAACTGTTTGAAATCGAAATCAGCGTGCTTGTTGAAGAAATCGAAGCACTCGATCATGCGATCAAACAGACAGAACATGAAATTGTCGCTGCAAAAGCACAGCAGATCGAACAGGAAACACGGCTCGATCAAAATGATGCCAGTATAGAAGCGCTGCGCAAAGAAAGCTATGCCCTTGATGCCAGGATCCAGGCTTTGCAGCAGCAGTATACAAAAGCAATGGAAGAAAGCGTACAGCTCGAAAAGCGAAAAGTGGAGCTTGACGAAAAAAGAAAATATACGCTGCAGGCTGCCGATCTCAAACAGAAGAAAGCCGCCCTCTTCGAAATGAAACAGGAAGCCGAGTACGAATACAATGACCGGAAAGCCCGGCTCAATGATCTGCGTACCCGCTATGCCCAGGACACCAACGCCCTCAACCAGAAAAAGGAACAGCTTTCCGGACTGAATGAAAAGCTCATGAAAGAGCGGAATGCGTTAGGGCAGCTCGAAAACCGTCAGCATGTACTCGATAATATGATACGGCAGCCCTATCAGCATCAAGCTGGGGTGCGCACAGTAATGAATGCCCGGAAATCGCTGGAAGGTATCGAAGGAACCGTTTCGGAACTTATTGTTCCTAAACCCGACATGGCAGCAGCCGTCAGCAGCGCGCTAAGCGGAACAATGTATCAGATCATTACGAAAAACGAAGCATGTGCGCGCAATGCGATCCGGTTCCTTAAAAACAATCAGTCCGGCAGAGCCACATTTTTGCCGATGACCGTATGCGAACATCCGCGCTATCCATCCAGCCAGAATCGCGCGATCGCACAAAGCGTAAAAGGAGCGATCGGATGGGCGAATGAGGCCGTAACGTGCGCCCCCCGCTACAGCAATGTAAAGGATCGTCTGCTCGCCAATATCTTTATAACCGAAACACTTGAAAGCGCAAATGAATGCGCCAAGAGGCTTCATTACAGCACGAAGATCGTGACGATCGACGGGGACGTCGTTCATAGCGGCGGAGCAATGACCGGCGGACGAAATCGGAATCAGTCGACACCATTGACCCTCAAGCAGGAGTATGAACAGCTGAACGGGACAATTCAAAACAAAAAAAACCAGATCGACGAGCTCGTTTTTTCTGCCGGCAGGACAGCCAGACAGATCGAAGAAGAGCAGCAGCAGCTCATTGCACAGCAGATCGAATGTGGAAAGCTCGAAAACATCACAGCCGTGAAAAAGCAGAAACTTGATTCGATCCGCGATGAATACGATCAGATCCATGTCGATGCCGATGAAATCCAGCTAGGTGAAACCGATGACAGTCTTGTCCAGCAGATCTCGGCCATGCACAGGACGATCGATGATCTCACTTCACAGATGAATGCGCTGCGCACGACACGGATGAGCAAAGGAAAAGAGCTGGAACAGCTGGAAACCGATATCCGTGCCCAGCGCCGGGAAATCAATGCGATCCTGCAGGAAATCCATAAAAATGAAATGCAGCATGCCTCTTTCAAGGCAAAACAGGAAAGCGCGCTCGAACGGCTGAATGCAGATTATCGGATGACATATGAATTTGCCTGCACGAAACGAAAAGACATTGATATCGATGCAGCAAGAGAACGTGTCCGCGAGCTGAGAAACCTGATTGCCCGGCTCGGAAATGTCAATCTTGATGCGCCAGCACAATATGACGAGATCAAGGAACGATTCGATTTCCTGACAAATCAGAAAAATGATCTGCTCGAAGCCAGCCGTCAGATCCTGGAAGCCATCGAACAAATGGATGAAACCATGACAAATCAGTTTACAGATATGTTCGATAAGATCAATACCGAACTGGATGGAGTATTCAAGTCGATGTTCGGCGGCGGCAAAGCCAGGCTTTCGATGGTCGATCCGGAAGATGTCCTGAATACCGGGATCGATATCGACGTTCAGCCGCCAGGAAAGCTCATAAAAAACATCCAGGCTTTCTCCGGCGGAGAAAAAGCATTGATCGCCATCAGTGTTTTATTCGCCATCCTGAAAGCCAGACGGATCCCGCTGTGTATTTTTGATGAAGTCGAAGCCGCACTTGATCAGGGAAATGTGGAACGGTTTGCCCGGTATCTTTCGTACTTCCGCGATCAGTCCCAGTTTATAGTTGTTACCCACCGCCCCGGGACGATGGAGCAGTGTGATGCATTGTACGGCGTAACGATGCAGCAGGACGGCGTATCGCAAATTTTGAAAGTGATGCTCAAGGATGCAGTATCATATGTACATAAGGAGGAGCAATAATGGCATTTTTTCAAAAAATAAAAGACGCCTTTGTCAAAAACAAAGACAAAGACAAGTATCTGAGCGGATTGTCCCGGTCAAAAAAGTCATTTGGTGACCGGTTAAGAGCGCTGTCCAACAATTTTCACGGTATCGATGATGAACTGCTCGAAGAAATCATGATCCTTCTGCTCGAAAGCGATGTGGGCATCCACACCGCCCAGAAAATTGTTGACGAATTCGAATCCAATGGAAAGAACATAAAAAACTACGATTCGATGGAAGATTATCTCATTTCCATTTTGTACGATTTTTATGATGTGGATAGCGATCAGCCAATCAATTATAACGAAGAGGGACCGACTGTGATCCTGATGGTCGGGGTCAATGGATCGGGAAAAACGACGACCAGCGCAAAGCTCATCGAATACTACAAGGAGCAGGGAAAAACAGTTGCGGTGGCAGCCGCCGATACATTCCGGGCAGGCGCGATCGATCAGATCGCCGAATGGGCTGAACGTCTTGATGTGCACTGTGTAAAAGGAAAGCCGGGACAGGATCCGAGCAGCGTGCTCGTCGATGCCTGCCGCTATGCAAAAGACAACCAGATCGATATCCTCATTGCCGACACTGCAGGCCGTCTGCAGAACAAAACCAATCTGATGAAGGAACTTTCAAAAATGGTACGCGTCTGTGACCGCGAAATTCCTGGCGCCCCTCATGAAGTGTGGCTCGTCCTCGACGCAACGACCGGACAAAACGGTATTTCCCAGGCAAGAGAGTTTATGGACGCGACGAATGTGACCGGTATCATACTTACCAAAATGGACGGGACGGCAAAAGGCGGCGTTGTGATGGCTATCAGAGATCTGCTCCATCTGCCGGTACGCTTTCTCGGTCTGGGAGAAAAGCCGGCCGATCTGCGTCCGTTTGATCTGAATGCCTATTTGATCGGTATCACGAAGGGACTTGAGGATGAATAATATCGAGGCGAACGATCTGCTGGATGCTTACGGATCCCTTCTGACAGCCCGTCAGCAGGAAATCATGGATCTGTATGTGAAGGAGGATCTTTCCTACGGCGAAATCAGCGAGGAGCTGGAGATTTCCAGGACAGCTGTCATGGACTCCGTACATAAAAGTCTCAAACTTCTGCAAAAATACGAAAAAAACATAAAATTTTTACAATTCAAAACCGATATTTATTCTATAATGAATACATCTATGACATTGGAGCAATGTAAGCGGTCTCTGAGTGAGTTGCTTGATTTAACACAGGAGGAATAAGAAACTATGTCTATTGTAATGAGTGTTAATGCCGGAAGTTCTTCATTGAAATTTCAGGTATTTGAAATGCCAAGCGAAACGGTTCTCGCAAAAGGTCTTGTTGAACGAATCGGATTAAACGATTCCGTTTTTTCGATCACAGTAGGAAATGAAAAATTCGAGGAAATCACAGACATTCCTGATCATACGGTTGCGGTACAGAAACTGATCGAAGCCCTGATCGCGCATGGCGTTGTTGAAAAACTTGAAGATATCGAAGCGGTAGGACACCGCATGGTTCATGGCGGCGAATTCTATTCGGATTCGGTAAAAGCAAGCGACGAAGCAGAAGCAAAATTTGAGGAATGCATCCCTCTTGCGCCGCTGCACAATCCGGCCGGTCTGGTAGGATACCGCTCATTCAAGGAAGCGCTTCCGAACGCAAGCCACACATTCGTGTTTGATACGGCATTTCATCAGACAATGCCGGAAGAAAATTATATTTATCCGATCCCATATAAATACTATGAGCAAGATCACATCCGCCGTTACGGTATGCACGGAACGAGCCATAAATACCTGACAGAACGTCTTGCCCAGATCGAAGGAAAACCGGTCGACGAAATGAATATCATCACATGCCATCTCGGAAACGGCGCATCCATCACAGCGGTAAAAAATGGAAAATCACTGAAAACCTCTATGGGATTTACTCCGCTTGCCGGAGTAATGATGGGAACCCGTTCAGGAGATATCGATCCAGCGATCCTGGTGTTCCTGCAGAATAAATACGGATATACAGCAGAAGAACTCGACAATATTTTGAATAAACAGTCCGGACTTCTTGGCGTTTCCGGGATTTCCAGCGATTCACGCGATATCGAAGATGGTGTGAAAGAAGGAAATCCTCGCGCCATCCTCGCCCAGGATATTTTCGTCAGCCGCATCATTGAAACGATTGGCGGATATTTCGCTCTGATGGGCGGATGCGACGCGATCGTATTTGCTGGCGGAATCGGAGAAAACGCGATCGGATTAAGAGCGCAGATCTGCGAACGCTTAGGCTGCCTTGGTGCAGACTTTGATCCGGAAAAGAACAACTTCCGCGGCAAAGAGGCACTCATCTCCACAGAAGATTCCAAAGTGGCTTTATGGGTGATCCCTACGAATGAAGAGGTTATGCTCGCACGCGATGCATACAAGGATCTCACCAATGGAAAAGCTGAATAAGATCAGACAGGCAATCGAAAACGCTGAAACGATCTGTATATTCCGTCATCAGTTTCCTGACCAGGATGCTTTTGGATCGCAGTTCGGATTAAAATATGCGCTTCAGAGCCTGTATCCGGAAAAAAAGATCTATGCAGCCGGGACAGGAAATGAGGAATATCAAACGGATGACATAAGCGATGAAACGATCCATCATTCGCTTGCCATTGTTCTGGACACCGCAAACAGTGCGAGAATGGATGATGGCAGGGCCCTGGATGCGCAGGAAATCGTTCGCATCGATCACCATGTTCCGGTAGAACAGATCGGAACGCTCGAATGGATCGATGAAAAGGCATGTGCTACGTGCGAAATGCTAGCTCTTTATTTCAAGGCGCAGAAGCAGCGAATCGGAAAAAAAGCTGCACAGGAACTTTATGAAGGCCTGATCGCAGACAATATCCGGTTCACGACGAGCAATACCCGCCCGCAGTCATTTATGGCAGCTACGTATCTTGTGGAACAGGGAGCGGATGTGCAGAAAGCGAATGAGCACAATTATGCCATTACGTTAAAGGACTTTCGCTATGAAAATGAAGTACGCAATAAGGCCGTATATCAGGACCATGTGATGGCCTCAATCATGCAGATCGAAGACTATGCGAAACTCGATATGGAGTTTGCCCAGGCAAAGGAAAAAGTCTATGTGCTTGCCGGTATCGAAGAAGTCGATCTGTGGGCTCTGTTCACAGAAAAAGAGCCAGGCATTTATAATGCTTCTCTTCGTGCCAAGACAAAAGATGTGCGTCAGATCGCAGCCTGCTACAATGGAGGCGGACATGTGTGCGCAGCCGGGATCAAAGGCTTATCGTTGAAACAGGTCCATGAGATCATTGAGCTCTTGATAGAAGCAGCAAAATAAGTTCGGAGAATTTCCGGACTTTTTTCTTTTCCGGCACTCCATCTCTGAAGGACGCGAACGGGAGAGTGGTTCATATTGCAACCAGTATGTTTTTGGTGCTAACATAAAGTTATGATTCATTTACACACACAAAGTGCCTACTCTTTGCTGCACTCACCGATCCGAATCGAACAGCTTGTTTTGAAGGCGGCGTCCGAACATAAAAGTGCTGTCGCACTGACGGATAAGGATGTCCTTTTTGGTGTACCTTCTTTTTTAAGAGCATGCCGTGCCTGTCATATCAAACCGATCGTCGGCATGGAAATTGAAGCGAAAGAAAATGAGGAAAACTTTGGATTTGTTCTTCTGGCAAAGAATAATACCGGTCTGCAAAGTCTCTATAAACTTTCCACGATGGCAGGCAGCCGGCCTCTTGCGATTCAGGATATTGCCGAACATCAAAACGGACTGATCATTTTGAGCGCCGGCATCGATGATACGATTCAGGCAGTGCTGGAACAGGAGGACGAACAGCAGCTGAACCGTATCCTGAAACAGTTCAAGGAAATTTTCGATACCTTCTATATTTCGATTGCCATGAATGATTCCAGATACCGGGCCCGTCTCAATATCCTGCTCAAGGAATGCGCGGCAAGGCTGGATATTCCTACGACCGCATTGTCCCGTGTTTTTTATCTCAATGAAGAAGAAGTAAACGATCTGAAAGTATTGCGCGCTATCGACAAGCAGACCAGTATCGAAGATCCGACGCTGAATGTTTCATACGGCCGTTTTTTCAGGACCGATGAGCAGATGGCTTCGTTGTATGATGCCCAGGATCTTGAGGAAAGCGAACGAATAGCTGGAATGTGCAGCTTGACAGAGCCATTTGAACAGAGCACTCTTCCATCCTTTGAAAACAAGCTCGGTATTGATTCAAGAACATATCTGATCAAGCTCTGCAAAGCCGGACTGCACAAACGCATGAACGGACAGATCGATGAAGCCTATGTCCGCCGGCTTGAATATGAACTGGAAATCATTACCCGGATGGGGTTTACCGATTATTTTCTGATCGTATATGACATGATCCGTTATGCGCGCAGCCATGATATCCTCGTCGGACCGGGGCGCGGGAGCGCAGCTGGTTCGCTCGTGGCTTATTGTCTGGGCATAACCCATATCGATCCGATCGAGAACAATCTGCTGTTTGAACGTTTCCTCAATCCGGACCGGATCAGCATGCCCGATATCGATACCGATTTTCCGGATGATCGAAGAGAGGATATCATTCGCTATCTGACCGAGAAATACGGTCATGAACACGTTTCGCAGATCATCGCTTTTTCCAACCTGAAGGCCAAGCAGGTGCTTCGCGATGTCGGGAAGGCATTCGGTTATCCGGCAAGGGAAATTGATCAGATCACCAAGCTCATCCCTTCTATCCAGGGTATTCCGATGACGCTTCGCGCAGCTTATGAAGGCGTTCCTGCATTCAGGAAACTCGTTAACTCCCATTCCAAATGGCAGAAGCTGTATGAGCAGTCGCTGCGGCTCGAAGGTCTGCCGCGCCATACGACTGTCCACGCTGCAGGTATCGTGCTCAGCAGCCGCCCGATCGTGGAAGTGTGCCCGCTGAAAAACGTAGATAGTCTTCTTGAAGCGTGTCAGTACACCATGGAAAATCTTGAACCCCTCGGACTCATCAAAATGGATGTCCTTGCTCTGCGCAATCTTACAACGATCAAACGGATCCTGGACAATATAAAAAAAGATCACGGAACGCAGATCGATATTTTCAAGATCAGAAAAGATGACAGAAAAACTTATGAGCTGCTCAGCCAGGGCGATACCGTCGGCGTTTTTCAGTTTGAAGGCGACGGGATCAAATCTCTTCTTAAAAAAGTAAGACCTCATACTTTTGCTGACATATCTGTTACTCTTGCTTTGTATCGCCCCGGACCGATGGAAAATATCCCTCTGTATTTGCGTCAGAGACAGGATCCGCAGTCCATTCACTATCTGCATCCGGCATTGAAGCCGATCCTGCAGGAAACATACGGGGTCATGATCTATCAGGAGCAGATCATGCAGATCGCTCAGGTCATAGGTAAAATGACTCTTTCGCAAGCCGATACGCTGCGAAAAGCGATGTCCAAAAAGAAAAAAGACGTCATGGATTCCTACAGGCAGACTTTTATTGCCGGCGCCTTGTCTCAGGGGATCAGCGAAGCGGTTGCTCAAAAGATCTTTGCGCAGATGGAACAGTTCGCCAAATACGGATTCAATAAATCTCATTCCTACGCCTATTCGAGCCTGGCCTATATCATGGCGTATTTAAAAGCGAATTTTCCGCTGTATTTTTATCAGAGCCTGCTTGACAGCGTAACCGGCTCAGCCGAAAAAAGCGCGGAATATATATTTGAATGCACCAAACGAAAAGTAAATATCCTGCCTGTCAGCATCGTTCATTCAACCGGTTCCTATGAAATCGAAGAAAACGGATTGAGGATGCCGTTTCAGGCCATCAAGGGAATCGGCAAAAGCATTTATTCGAAAATTCTTTCGGAACGCGGCAAAGAGCCATTCAAGGATCTGTTCGAATGCATGAGCAGGCTCCAGGCCGCCAAGGTGGGAGAAAATACGATCCTTTCCCTGATCGATGCAGGCGCATTTGATGAATTCGGGATCAACCGGATCACGTTAAGAGAAAATCTTGCCCAGATCCGTAATTACGCCAGCATCGTACAGGTGGAGGAAGCGGATACGATCCACTTTGATTTTTCTCTTGCTTCCAGACCAAGACTGATGCGGTACGAAGAAAAATCCTTCGAAAGAGCGCAGCGCGAAAAGAGCGTGTATGGCTTTTATCTGAGCGAGCATCCGATCCGGACATTGCGGATCAAACGATATGGTCAGGTGGCGACCCTGGCAGATATCGAAGATCAGCTAGGGTATGTCAGAGTGCTCGTACGGATCGTGCGTGTTAAGCCTCATAAGACGAAAAGAGGCGACATGATGGCATTCGTCAATATCGAAGATGAAACAAAAACGAGCGAAGCCGTGATCATGCCAAGACAGTATGAACCGAACAAGGAGGCGCTCAAGGCAGGGGCCCTCGTGCTAATCGAAGGCCGGAAAGAAAAAGAAGAGTCGATCCTGGCCAACAAACTGACATTTATCGATCTGGATGAATTTGCGTGAGAAAACATATTTAGCTCTTGCATCCGGGATCGAAATCGCATATAATACTTTCGTTGCAGACTGTTGAAGGTATTGCAGCCGCCCAGAAAAGGTTTAAGTCGAGCAATCGCACCTTGATGGCGAGTCTCAGATTAGAAATGACAGGAGGTGCACATAATGTACGCAATTATTGAAACAGGCGGAAAGCAGATCAAAGTAGAAAAAGACAGCGTGATCTTTGTTGAGAAAATTGATGCCAGCGAAGGAGACACTGTGGAATTCGATAAAGTTCTGTTTGCGGATGGTAAGATCGGTCATCCTTTCGTTGAAGGCGCAAAGGTAACCGGAGTAGTTGAAAAACAGGGAAAAGGCAAGAAAATCACTATTGTCAAATACAAACCTAAAAAATCATCAACTCGTCGTAAACAGGGACACCGTCAGCCTTATACTCGTATTAAGATCGAAACGATCGAGGCTTAATCATGATCCAGGTTCGTATATCCGCAGATCATAAGGATATACAGAAGTTCGACATGAAAGGTCATGCGCTGTATGCAGCGTATGGTCAGGATGTGGTGTGTGCCGGTGCTTCGGCCGTCATCATTGGCGGGATGAATGCGCTGGATGAATTGTGCAGGGACTGCTGTTCGTTCATAGTTTCAGAAAACCGCATCCAGATTATTGTTGAAAAGTCAGATGACTCCGTTCAGCTTGTTCTTTCAGTGATCGAAAAACAGCTTCTAACGATTCAGGAGTCGTACCCCAAACATATTCAGATCACTAGGAAAGAGGTGTAATCATGCGTTTTACATTAGATATTCAGTTTTTTGCTTCTAAAAAGGGAGTAGGTTCTACAAAGAACGGCCGTGATTCTCATTCTAAACGTCTTGGCGCGAAACTGGCAGATGGTCAGAAATGCCATGCAGGAAGTATTATTTACCGTCAGCGCGGAACAAAAATTCATCCGGGCAAAAACGTTGGACGCGGTGGAGATGACACATTGTTCGCTACAGTGAACGGTGTTGTAAAATACGAACGTTTAGGCAAGAACAAAAAACAGGTTTCTGTTTATCCTGAAGCTTAATGAAGGAATAGTTCGGATCGGCGATCCGGACTTTTTTTCTGAGAAAGGGGCCAGAGAGTTCGTTTTTCAAGAAAGACAAAGTATAATAAAAATAAATGGAGGAATTCCAATGTTTGTAGATCAAGTAAAAGTATTCATTAAAGCGGGCAACGGAGGCGACGGGATCGTCAGCTTCCGTCATGAAAAATATGTAGCGTACGGCGGTCCGTTCGGAGGTGACGGGGGCAAAGGCGGCGATGTCATCTTTGAAGCCGATCCGGGCATGACGACACTTATCGACCTGCGCTATCATCGCAGACTGATTGCGCAAAATGGCGAAAAAGGGAAGAACAAGCGCATGCATGGAGCCAACGGCGACAATAAGATCGTCAAGGTGCCGCTCGGAACGATCGTGAAACGTGCAGACGACGGGATGATCGTTGCCGATCTGACCGAACCATGGCAGCAGCAGGTCGTTGCGAAGGGAGGCCGCGGAGGCAGAGGAAACTGCCATTTCAAATCGGCGCGCAATACAGCGCCGAAATATGCCGAAAGCGGCAAGGAAGGCGAGGAATACGATGCCGTCGTTGAATTAAGGACCCTTGCGGATGTCGGCCTGGTCGGATTCCCGAGCGTGGGAAAATCGACGTTCCTTGAAGCTGTGACGCGTGCCAGGCCCGAAATCGGCGATTATCCGTTTACGACCATTACTCCGAATGTCGGTGTTGTCCAGACAAAAGACGGACGAAGCTTCATTCTGGCCGATCTGCCAGGACTCATCGAGGGCGCGAGCGAAGGAAAAGGGCTCGGCCACCAGTTCCTGAAACATATCGAACGCTGCCGCGTCATAATCCATGTGCTCGATATGGGCGGTGAAGAAGGACGAGACCCGGTACAGGATTACAAGATCATTAATGATGAGCTGAAAAACTATCAGCTCCGGCTGCTCGAACGTCCGCAGATCGTTGTCGCGAACAAAATGGATCTGGAACATGCAGAAGAAAATCTGGAGCGGTTCAAGGAAGCGTATCCGGATGTTCCTGTGTATGAAACCACGACGATCATCCATGAAGGACTGGATCCTGTGCTGCGCAAAGCAGCCGACCTGCTTATGACCACGCCGGCATTCCCGCTCGAAACCGGACAGAATCACGAAAGCGGTGTCGTATACAAATTTGAAGAAAAGAAAAAGGATGTACAGATCACAGAGCTTGAGCCTCATATCTGGGAAGTAAGCGGTCCGAAAATTGATAAATCATTCGATATCAATAAGCTCAATACCGAAGAAGACTACTACTTGTTTGCGAATAAAATGCGGTATATGGGCATTGACCGTATGCTTCGTGAAGCGGGAGTTCAGGATGGAGATACAGTACGCATCAACGGATTTGAATTTGAATTTATAGAAAATTAGGAAAGGAAACTTATGATTCACGTATTTTTTTCAGAAGGAGCTGCCGGAATCATGAAGCTTCACCAGAAGGCAGGAAAGATCGATCCCGAGGACAAGATCCTGACCCTGGCATTCATGCTTGATCAGGGCGATATTAATGAATCCTATGACTCGACGTACCGGCTTGATCTGATATACAAGATGTATACGCAGAACGGACAGATCCATGACACCGATCAGCTCAGGGAAGCCATCTACTCGTATGTGGATAATGTTCATACATTGATCGAGGGAGCGCAATCCGGCGAGCCGATCTGCATCTATTCGGAGAATTCGCCCGGCGATGTATCTGGCTTTATTTTCGTCTGCTCGCTGCTCGATCCTTATGATATCGGCGTACAGTATGTGGAGGTACCGCAGATCGTACATAATCCGGACTATACGACGATGTTCCCCTCTCTGGAAAACATCCTGTATCAGTATTTAGATTATGTTCTTTCCCTCAAGGTGGAGGTTCCCTATTTTGACGTCAATTTCTATGCCACCGTCTGGGAGGCTCTGCGTACCGAAAACAGTCCGCTGAGAGCTGTTGTCAACGGTCAGCTGATGTCTGTCAGCGACGACATTTATGATGTCCTGATCCTTAACCGGTTTGAAGTCAGCAAGCTGGAAAGCCGCGCGATCGGCGAGATCATCGGCATCTATCAGCAGAAGCTTAGCGACTATCTTCTGGCCGACCGGATCCAGAAACTTATTGAAAAAGATGCTCTGACCGTGCTTGAAGACAATGAGCTTCCATACAACCGGCTGCTCATCAAAACGAATTAGCTAGACAGACCGTGCATATCGCTCAAGAGCCGCACGGTCTTTTATTATGACCTTGCGGTAGGAAAGACGGATCAGATCAAGGTGTTCAAGCTCATGCAAAGCCCGCGTAACCGTGACCCGCTGCAAAGCACAGCAGTCGGCAATATCCTGATGGGAATAAGGAATGGAATAGAGGGTCGTGCCGAGCGACGGATCGGGAGCACCGGAAATATCGGGCAGAAAATCGGCAATCCGTTTTTTGGCATCCATTAATGTTAAACGCCGGATATGTTTGGCAAGCGCATCGACTGAACGCGAGAGCAGATTGATGATATCGATCGCCAGATCGGTACTTTCCTTGAGCAGTGGAAGGATACTGGCCAGGGAAAGCTCGACCACGACGGCTTCGGTGACCGCGTCGATCGAAGTGCTCCTGGCTGTTTCAAGAAAAGGATCGGTCGTGCCGAACAGGCGTCCCGGACCGATAACTTCGTATGTAAACTCCCTTCCATTTTCATCGATCGAATAGGCTCTCACCCTGCCTTTTTTGATATAGAAAAATGTATTGCCGGCGTCCTGTTCGAAATAAATTGTCTGTCCGGGCGCAAAAGTATGGATACTTCCGGCATTTTCAAGAAGCCTGGCGGATGTGTCGTTGATCAGTGCTGTTTTCATACTTAAATTGAATCAGATTGTAGTCTGTACTACAATTATTTTTTTTTAAAACATTTATAATAAACGATGCAGGGAGGAAAGGATTATGAAAAATATCCAGATGATCGTACGTATTTTATTAGGAAACCTTTTAATGGCTGTGGCTGTCAACATGCTGATCGTGCCTTCTCAGTTTATTGCCGGAGGATCGACCGGTTTTGCGCTGATCATCATGCATTTTATCGATATTCCTTATTCACTGATCGTGACAGGATTGAATGTAGTAATGTTTTTGATCGGTTTTGCATTTCTGGGAAAGAAGTTTGCGCTGACAACTTTGATCTCTACGATCATATATCCGCTCTTTATTTCCGCAACCGGCTTTCTGGAGACCGCTCATCTGGTCAGCGATCCGCTCATTGCCGCCATCATGGCTGGTGTGCTCATGGGCTGCGGCCTGGGCCTGGTGATCCAGTCCGGCGCCAGTACCGGAGGGCTCGATATTCCGCCGATCATTTTGCAGCGAAAGCTTGGCTGGAATGTATCGGTCACGATGAATATCATGGATCTGTTTATTCTCGCGTACCAGATCACGTATTCGGGCTCGGAACAGATCATCTGCGGCCTGACGCTCGTTTTTGTAACCTATTTTATTATGAATCAGGTCATGACGTCCGGCCGCGCTGCATTCCAGCTGATGATCATGAGCAATGAAACAGAAAAGATCCGCGAACTGTTCATTCATGTTCTCGACAAGGGGGCGACGCTGTTCCTGATCGAAGGCGGCTATGAACAAAAAGAAAAGAAAGCGGTGTGCGCGCTGGTAGAGCGAAGAGAACTGTATGCAGTCCAGAAAGAGATCTACGATGTGGATCCGAATGCGTTCGTTATTATTTCGAAAGTGTCTGAAGTGCACGGGCTCGGGTTCAAGCCACTGGCCCGCAAACCGGAAATTTTCGGATAAAAAAGAAAAGGGAAATCCCGACTGATTCCTTTGTTGAAACGATTGCATTCGTCCGCTCAATCCTTTACTCTATAAAGAGAATCAGGTGAAAACAATGAAACTATTAACATGGAACGTGAACGGTATCCGTGCCGTTCAGAAAAAAGGATTTAATGAAAGGATCCGTCAGATCGATGCGGATTTCGTATGTCTGCAGGAAACAAAGGCACAGCCCGACCAGATCGATGTAGAAGGGCTTTATCCCTATGTATATATGAATTGTGCCGAGAAAAAAGGATACAGCGGAACGCTGATCATGACAAAAACCGAACCGGAAAAGGTAACGTACGGAATCAACATGCCCGAACACGACAAGGAGGGGCGCGTCCTGACACTGGAATATGACCGGTTTTATGTAGTCGATGTGTATACGCCGAATTCAGGCGAAGGACTCAAACGGCTCGATTACAGGATGGAGTGGGACAAGGCTTTCGGCCGTTATATTGCTTCTCTTGATAAGCCGGTCCTGCTTTGCGGAGATTTTAATGTCGCCAATCAGAATATCGATATCTATGATCCGCTCGCGCTGGCTGGCGCTACCGGCTTCACCAATGAAGAACGCAAAGGGTTCCGCAAAAACCTGCTTTCCCGTCTCGTGGATGCTTACCGTGTTATTCATCCGGCAGATCAAACCTATACGTGGTGGTCTTATGTGGAACGGGGAAGAGAGCAGGGAAAGGGCTGGCGAATTGATTACTGGCTTGTGTCTCCTTCGCTCAAAAGCCGGATCGAGGATGTCCAGATCCTGGACCAGGTGCAGGGAAGCGATCATTGTCCGGTTCTGCTTACAATGAAAAATCTGTGATTTTCATAGATTTTTTTTGTATTATTCAGAATATTTTGTATAATAAAAAGAGATGAAGGAGTAATATTATGATTGCATATGTTGAAGGGACTGTGCGGATCATCCGTCCGTCTTCGCTGGTGATCGATGTGGCAGGGATCGGTTACGAAGTGTTTGTGAGCGATCCTTACAAATACAAAAGCGGCAGGCTCGTTTTTTTATATACGTATCATCAGATCCGGGAGGATTCTCAGATCCTGTTTGGTTTTGATGAGGAAATCGACTATGAGATCTTTATCAAACTGCTGAACGTCAAAGGAATCGGAGCAAAAACCGCGATGGCCATGCTGGCCAGGACACCAGGCAAAGAAATTGCGCAGGCCGTGCAGGAAGGCAATGTCAAACTGCTCAAGAGCATGCCGGGGATCGGACCGAAAAGCGCAAGCCAGATCGTGCTTGATCTGCAGGGAAAGCTCGTTTCCTATATGCAGCCTGAAGAGGTGGAGACCGATCCGGTATGGCAGCAGACAAAGGAAGCGCTCGAAGCGCTCGGATATAATCCGAAAACGATACAATCCATAAAAAAAGAGCTTCAGGAAAAAGAGTATGACGGTGTCGACACGATGCTTCGTCATGCGCTGATGCTCATGGCACAACGAAAGGAACGATAAAAAATGGAAGAAAGGACGATGGATCCTCAGGAGCAGAGCGGCGATCTTTTCGAGATCACGCTGCGGCCTGCTTCTCTGGATGAATATATCGGGCAGAACAAGCTCAAGGAAAACCTGAAGGTGTTCATTCATGCCGCAAGAGCGCGCAGCGAAGCGCTGGATCATGTTCTCCTGTACGGACCTCCGGGACTCGGGAAAACGACGCTGGCATATATTCTTGCACATGAAATGGGCGGAAATCTCAAGACGGCCAGCGGACCTTCGATCGAAAAAAGCGGTGATCTTGCGGCGGTGCTGTCTACTCTTGAGCCGGGAGATGTCCTGTTCATCGATGAAATCCACAGGCTGCCTAAACAAGTCGAGGAGGTGCTTTATCCAGCGATGGAGGACTACTGTCTCGATATTGTGGTGGGCAAGGATACCGGATCCGTGCACAGCATAAGGCTGTCCCTGCCTCCTTTTACGCTGGTAGGAGCTACGACAAGGGCGGGGGACCTGAGCGCTCCGCTGCGGGATCGTTTCGGGATCGTGGATCAGCTGGAATATTACGAGCTGCCTGATCTGAAGCGGATCGTAGCCAGGACTTCCAGGGTCATGCACACACCGACCGAGGAGGAAGCGATGCTCGAGATCGCGCGCCGTTCGCGCGGGACGCCCCGGATCGCGAACAGGCTTTTCCGGCGCGTACGGGATTTTGCGCAGGTATATAATGAAGGTGTCATTTCTCTGGATGTAGCCAGAGATGCCCTGGACCGGCTCAATGTCGATCATCTTGGTCTGGATGCGGTCGATCACAAATATCTGTTAGGTATCATTGAGCGTTTCAAAGGGGGACCGGTCGGTCTCGAGGCGCTGGCTTCGAGCATCGGCGAAGATCCCGTGACGATCGAGGATATGTACGAACCGTATCTTCTCCAGATCGGATTTATCAACAGGACGCCGAAAGGACGGATCGCTACGGAGAAAGCCTACCGTCATTTCGGGCTGGCTATGGAAGAAAAATAATTCGGGAAACAGAAATTCTGTTTCCTTTTTTTATGTTTGAAGTATAATTGACACTATGGAAAGTTTGACACCTTTGGCAAAAGCCATTTTAGAAACGCTGGAACCGGATCCGGCAAAACAGGAGCAGTGGCTCATCCATGCGCCGCTGTTTCCACCAGGAAAAAATCCGGAAATGGAAGCATTTAAGGATGCGATCGATGATGTCAAACAAACCGGCGGCAAGGTTTTTGTTGCCGGCGATTACGACTGTGGTGCGACACGTTTCCGGGAGAGATAAAAACCTGGACGCAGCCGTCAGGCTGAAGAACTGTATCGCTGAACGAAAGAAATGACGGGGCAGCCCCCGGAAGCTTTCTCGATAATACTCCGGCCTGCGTCTGACTTTTGCTGGAAGTCAGAGGTGGGAAGCCCGGTGAAGACGGCACGATGCATGATGCGGATATGCCGGTCGTCCATAAACTGTCTATGATGAGAATGATATGATCTGACGAACCTGCGAACAAAAGGAACCGGGACATGAGGTTTAGTAAAAGCGCAGTTATGAAACACCTTGCGGCAGCATTGTGCCGGCAGGTGTTCCGGCCCTGGCAGGCATCTAAGGACAGCATGAAAGGATAAGCGATACGGAACGTGGAAAGCTGGATACGTACGGCCTCAGCAGGCAATGGTACGGCTGGACATAAAAGAGCTGATCTATAAATCCATTTGATCCAGTGAGAGCGATGTCATGGTACCGGTGAAGCAGATCGAAAGATCTGAAGAGGGACGGGCATTAGTCAGGCGCAAGCCTGATGGAGCGCCGTGTGCGGTGAAAGCCGCATGCACGGTGCGGAGCGGGGGAAAAGGCGGAGAATGATCAAAGCCTTACCTATCGCTATACGGAATTATGGCAACATCGATCATGGTAGGCGGATTGCAGGCATACGGCATAGAAACAGGATTTTATATCCCTGATCGTATAAAGGAAGGATACGGTCTTCAGCCGCATACCGTACAGCTCGCTTATGAAAAAGGATATAGAACGATCGTGACGGTCGATAATGGCGTGAAAGCAAAAGAAGCCCTCGAGCTGGCACAGACACTAGGCATGACGACCATCGTAACGGATCATCATGTCATCGAAGAGGACGTCAACTGCGATATTCTTGTTCACCCGTCGCTGCTCGAGGACGAATTTTCAGGACTCTGCGGCGCAGGCGTAGCGTATGAATGCATGCGTGTCCTTGGCGTCGCCAGCGACTACCACCTGATGATGGCGGCTGTCGCTTCGATCGGCGATGTGATGCCTGTCACGAAACAGACAAGATGCATCATTCAGCATGGGATCAGGCTGCTGAACGAGAAAAAGGAAATTCATCTTTCCGGCTTTATCAAGGATCAGCATGTAACAGAAACGACCATCGCCTTTCAGGTCGTTCCCAAGATCAATTCGATCGGGAGGCTGTCGAACATGGCCAATGCGAACAATGTGGTGCGGTATATGCTTTCGGAAGATAGAGATGAAATTATAAAGCTGGCCGGACAGATCGAGCAGATCAATGAGCGCAGAAAAGTGATTTCTGCTCAGATGAGCGATCAGGCTCTGCGGATGCTTGATCGCCGAAAAGCGGTCCATCTGATCATGTCGCCAGGATTTCACGAAGGGATCATCGGTCTCGTGGCAGGAAAGATATGCAATGAGACGAACAGACCGACGATCGTGGCGGCAAAAAACGTCAATGGCTACAAAATGAGCATGAGAGCGCCGAAAGGATTCGACTGTCTGGAATTTCTGAAGGATTTTCCTTCGTTTTCAGCGATCGGAGGACATACCCAGGTAGCCGGTTTCTCGATCGATCTGGCAGATTATGCTTCCTTCGAACGATATGTGGAAACGAGGGCGAATACGTATGAATGGAGGGAGGCTGAGCCAGACCACGAACTGCTGATCGACGAAAGCGACATCAATGTGGCGGCAATCGAAAGCCTTGATATCCTGCGTCCGTTCGGACCAGGTTTTGAAATGCCGGTCATGATCCTGGAAAATCCGTCGATCAAAAATCTGTATGATTTTCAGAATGCCAGACATCGTCGCTACACTTTGAGCAGCGGAGCATGCTGTATGCGGTTCAATCAGCCGGGGGATGAGATCCAGAAAAGTGTAAACAGGATCCAGAGCTTTGAGGGCGAACTGCAGGTAAGTGAGTACCGCGGGCGCAAACAGGCGAATTTTATGATTGAAAAAATCACTTATCAATAAGATAATTTAAGTATTGCAGAAAGAGGACAAAATCAATGAATATAAAAGACTATATCGAATCCATTCCGGATTTTCCAAAAAAAGGAATCATGTTCCGCGACATCACTCCGATCCTGGAGAGCCCGGAAGCCATGCATTATGTAATAAAGGAGATCGCAAAGTTTGCGGAAACGACAAAAGCGAATCTGATCATTGCACCGGAAGCCAGAGGATTCTTTTTCGGGATCCCGGCAGCAATGGAAGCCAATATCGGGTTTGCGCCAGTCAGAAAACCAGGCAAGCTGCCGCGCGAAACGATCAGCGTAAAATACGATCTCGAATACGGAACGGATGAACTTCAGATCCATGTTGACGCGATCAAGGAAGGCGACCGCGTACTGATCGTTGATGATCTGCTTGCGACCGGAGGAACGGTCGAAGCGATCGTTAAGCTGGTCGAATCGAGAAAAGCCGAGGTGGCTGGCATCGCTTTTGTGATCGAGCTTGACGATCTGAAAGGAAGAGAGCATTTCGGCGACATTCCTGTTTTATCTTTAACACACTACGAAGGAGAATAAACCACGGCGAAAGGGGGAATTGGATGTCGGTAAAAAATGAAGTTACGTTTGATGAATGCATGGCGAATGTTCAAACGTACATCAAAAGACCGGAAAATCTTGATCTCATCAACAAGGCGTATGAATTTGCGCATATTCATCATAAGGGGCAGTTTCGCAAAAACGGCGCACCGTACGAAGTCCATGTGATCCAGGTCGCCAATACGCTGGCTGATCTGCACTGCGGTCCGAAAACGATAGCGGCCGGTCTGCTTCATGATACAGTAGAAGACTGCGAAGGGGTCGACCACGATACGATCGTCGAGAATTTCGGCGAGGAAATCGCCATGCTTGTCGATGCCGTGACCAAGATCAAAGCCATCAAATTCAAGGATGAAAAAGAATATCTGGCAAGCAATCACCGCAAGCTTTTCATAGCGCTCGCAAAGGATGTCCGTGTTATTCTGATCAAACTGGCCGACCGCCTGCACAATATGCGTACTCTTGAATTTATGCGGCCGGAAAAACAGAAGAAGATCGCTTCGGAAACGCTGGCTGTGTACGCTCCGATCGCCCATCGCCTCGGTATTTCCCAGGTCAAGAATGAACTGGAAGACCTTTCGTTTAAATATTTGTACCCTGAAAAATACGAACAGATCAAGGTGCTTGTCCGGCAGCGCGAAAGCGACCGCAATGAACAAGTGCAGAATATGATCCACGATATCGAACAGATCCTGAAAACCTATAAGATCCCTTACCGCATTTTCGGCCGGTCAAAGCATTTCTATAGCATTTACAAAAAAATGAAAACCAAGAACAAGCGGTTCGAGGAAATTCTGGATCTGCTCGCGATCCGGATCGTAACCGATTCAGAAGTGCACTGCTATGAGATCCTTGGATATATCCATGCCAAATACCGTCCGATACCGGGCCGTTTCAAGGATTATATCGCCATGCCGAAAGCCAATATGTATCAATCGCTGCATACCACGATCGTCGATCCGGAAAATGGGCATATATTCGAGATCCAGATCCGGACAGAACAAATGGATGCAGTCGCTGAACGCGGTGTAGCCGCGCACTGGAAATACAAGGAGCGTCCAGGCGCTTCAGCCGAGATCCAGCAGAAGGAGATTGAAGACAAGCTTTCCTGGTTCCGTGATTTTTCAATGATGACGGATGAAGAAAGCGAAGATCCGCTTGAGTATATGAATGTGCTTCAGAAAGATATTTTTGAAGCCAACGTGTACTGTATGTCGCCAAGAGGCAAGATCATAGCTCTGCCTCCCGGCTCGACCCCGATCGATTTTGCGTACAGGATCCATACCGAGGTCGGCCATAAAACCGTAGGAGCTACTGTAAACGGAGCCATCGTGCCGCTCAATACGGAGCTGAAGACCGGCGATGTCGTTGACATCCTGACAAGCAACAATTCCAATGGACCGAGCAAGGACTGGATCAAGATCGTAAAATCGGGCCATGCAAGAAACAAGATCCGCACCTTCCTGCAGAAACAGGAACATCAGAACCGCAAGGAACTGATCAAAAAGGGAGAGCACGATCTGGCCCAGGAATTCAAACGGCTCGAGCTTGACGATTCTCTTCGCTCCCAGAAGCGTATGGAATCGATTTTACAATCGCTCTCCTTCAAAACCGTCGATGATCTGTATGTAGCGATTGCCAACCGGCGCATCTCTCTTCAGTCGATCGTAGACCGGCTTGCCAAGAACCGAAACACATCGCTAAGCGATGAAGATATCGTAAAGATCATCAATAAATCCGCGCCGAGGACCCAGAAATCGAGCGGATGCGGAGTCGTGGTGCCGGGAATCGATACGATCGCGGTTTCTCTTGCCAACTGCTGTTCGCCTATCCCGGGCGATCCGATCACAGGCTATATTTCCAAAGGGCAGGGAGTCAAGGTGCATCGGCAGGACTGTCCCAATATCATTCATGAGACGAAACGGCTGATCCCGGTCGCCTGGGATGATAATCTGGAAGAAAAGATCTATGAAGTCAAGCTGGTCATCTACTCGGACGACCGCAATTATCTGCTTAGCGATATCGTCACGATGCTTCAGCAGTCGAATGCCATGTTAACACAGGTGGATTCCTCGGTGGACGACAATCATCTGACCGCAACGACCAAACTGACTGTCGGAGTAAAAAATGCCGATCATCTGCAGGTCATTATCGCCAATTTGAAGAAGGTCCGTTCAGTCAACGAGATCATTCGTACGATTCAGTAATCGAAAAAGGAGCTATTGACTCTAAAGCCGAATGTGTGCTTTAGAAGAATAGCTCCTTTTTGATATCTGTTGTGTACAACTGGTGCGATTGAACGATCAGTACAGCCCAAGATTTTTTTTGATCTCGATCCAGATGAAGAGAAGACGGGAAACGATTTCCCGGGAAATATGTCTTGGCTTATGATCCGGATATGTACAGGCACTGTATGTGCTGAAAAAATCACGCGCCATCGCGCACGCTCTTGGCGCGTGCAGCGAAGAAGTAATGATAAGGAGGGGGACATCACCGATCATTTCCCTGGCATATTTCAGATTTTCATACGTATTGCGTGCTTTGGTTTCGGTAAGGATCGGCATAGCGCAGCGCTCATCGATGTATTCCTTCATAACAAGCGCTTCTGTAAACTCATTCTTTACATTCGAACCGCTGATGATCAATTGATCAAAGGCATGCTCCTTCCATGCCTCCATTGCAGTCTGACAACGAAGGATCTGTGATGTGGACATGGTTCCGTCATCATGGCTCGGACATCCTAGGAGCAGGGCATAAGGATAGCGGGCGGCGCGTTTCGGGATCCCGGGAACAAAATAACGGTAGAATAAAAAGAGAAGAGCAGCAACTGCAATGATCCATAATATGAGCTTATTCAACATAAACGGTATCCTTTATATCATGAGGCATGACACTTTCATACAGCCGCTTTGTCCTTAAATGGACTTTCTGCAGAAATGAGGGCAGTGCCGAAAACTTTGAATAGACAACGCTTTCCTTTTTGATCGAGTTCAAATAGGCGCGTCCGGTCTGGTTCATAGCGAGCAGGATCGAGCAGTGCAGACAATCGTTCCTTTTCATTTCCTCTTTTGTGATCTGCAGCATGATAAAAAGACAGGTACGCTGGATCCGGGCACGTGTATACGTTTTGGAAACCGATGCCTCTAAAAACTTATCCCACGTCCGGTATCTGGACGCATTTTTGATCAGACGGTATTCGATTCCTTCATTGACCAGATGATAGCCGGCAAGCGTGTCCGGACTGCTCATGAGCAGGAAAGTACGCAGATAAGGATAATAGGAGTTCCAGTTCTGCTGCTCAATAAAATGATCCGATAAAAACTCCTCGCCCGCGCCCGCAAAGTAATCGGAGCGGGTACGGGTAGCGCTTTTAAAGGACGGGCTGCGCTGGATACACAGAGGAGCGATCCCATATTGCCGCGCATAATCAATGTACTGCATCCCCAGGATATCGTTGGGGCCGATGGCTGAGGCGATATTGGCCTGCCAGGAACGTGAAGGATCGGTCTGGACGCTTTTTGCGGATTCGAGCAGCTGTTCGAGCGCCGCAATATCATTGGTTTCGGATCCGAAAACGATGCAGTCTACTTTTAGATTGGCAAGCGTTTCGATCGCATACCGGGCAAAGCGGTCGGCACTCTGGGCTGCATAAACGGCCGGAAGCTCTACGACCAGATCGACACCATAGCGGACGGCAAGCATGGATTTGGTGTACGGATCGATCAGAGAGGGCAGGGCCCGCTGCGAAAAGCATCCGGAAAGGACAGCAATGAGCACGTCGCATCCGCTCGTTTTCCGAGCCTGTTCGATATGGTAAAGATGACCTTTATGCATAGGATTGTATTCTACAATGATTCCACATGTTTTCACGCTTCCACTCCTTCAAATCTGAAATAAAGATATCATCTTGAAAAAAGGAATTCAATTAAAAAAAGCGGGATCGAAGATCGCGCAGTGCGGACGAGGTCGTTTACTGTATATAATGAGCCGCCGCTTTTTCAGGAAGGTCTTCCAGAGAGACTTCCTGCCACGATATGACACCTCGAAGCGGGCTTTTTTCGAGCAATATGTAATGATCCTCTTTCAACGGCTTTTCTGTGCCGAATACGACTTCATATTTCTGGCCGTTCTCATCATAGGCGTCGAGTGTATACTGATACGACATTCCGCGGTTTGGCCGGATCACGCCGCTGTCCGGAACGATCTTTTCCATTTTCGTCTGATCGATCTTCGAATACAAGGTCTGGTTCAGGCTGGAGCATCCGGAAAGGGTAAAAGCAAGATACACGGCTAAAAGGATAAGGATTTTTCGAAACATTATTTTTTCCTCCTGATCAATGTTCTATGTGCTTCCAGCATAAAACAGGATCAGCAAGGCTGCCTGATATTATCCTTACAAGAATCTTTCGTTTTTGTTATGGACGAAGATTTCATTTTTCTTTTTTTGCGCTTATGCTTTTTACTGGACGCATGTTTTGAAGCTTCGCTTTTTCGATCATCCCTCTTTTGCCGGCTTTCTTTCTTTTTGTACGGCTCCTTGAGGATCAAATGACCATAGGGCTGCCATGCTCCTCCTTTTACAGGACAAAGGAAATAACGGTCTTTCTTTTTTGAATACAAGATCCGTGCGCCTAGAAAAGGGCCGTATGAACTGTGCTGAATCGCCGTTTTCTCTTTGTTGAGCTGCAGGCCGAGATTTGTGTGCAGCCATTCTTCGATGAAGACAAGATATTCCTTGATCTCATGTGGATCGTCGCCGAAGATCATCCAGTCATCTGTGAAACGTACGAAGGGGATATGGTTCTGGTCCAGCCATTCATCAAGTTCCATGAGGCAAATATCAATGATCAATCCGGTCAGTTCGCTCGAAGCAAACAACCCGTCGGTCTCATAGAAAAGCGAAGCGGGCCCGTCCTGGGTCAGATATATAAGCGAGCTGAGCAATTCAATGGCAGGCTTGTCGAAAATTTTCTGGGACAGCTTTTTCATTGCGATGTTTTTGGACAGGCTTTCTCCGCAGTTTTTTACGTCCAGCTTCAAAGCATAGGGGTGCCCGCTTCGAAGGATCTGCAGGCACTTTCGGTGTGCACGACGGACGCCGCGGTATTTGTCATAAAGGTAAAGAGAGTCGGAAAAATCGTTTCGGAACCATTCGCGCAGTCCACAGAAAACAGCCTGCTGGATCAGCCTGTCTTGAGGCTGCAGCAGCAATACTTTGCGAAAGGTTCCATCTTTTTTCATGACTTCGACCGGTTTTCCGGGTGCAGGGAACCATAGACAGCGGAGGATCTGTTCCTGGATCGTTTCCTTGTTTTCTGTGTATGTGCTCCAAAGCTGGCACAGCTCTTCTTCGGAAAGGGCATAGATCCCTTTCTGTTCTGAAAGCGACTTGAAAGCTTTATTCATATTCTTGTCCGACAGGATCATGGTTGTCAGTTTATTCCGGTTCATTGATGAAGTCCTTTCTGATGCCGTGAAGGCTCTTTCTATCTAATAATGGCTCAAAAACAGCCGGAATCAAAACGAAAAGCAAGTTTTATATGATCGGCGAGTCTCGTTCTCTGCAAAGAGGGATCAACTGTGGTAATATAGGTAAAGAAATACGCATCGCAAGATTCCATGAAGAACCGTTGACATTTATTTATCGATTCTTTATAATATCAGGTGCGACATGAGGTGGAAATCGTGAAATTTACAAAAAAGGAATTCCTGATGGCTCCATTGGGGAAGATCAGCATCGATGAATGGATTTCGATCGAAGAAAACGATTTGCTTCATCATACTCAAGTCAAGTCTATTCCAAAAATTCATGTTACAGGAGATCTGCAATATGATGGATCCACTCTAGTCTACTCCAATCTGGAATTGGAGGGCGTGATGATCGTTCCGGATTCCATTACGTTGGAGGATCTGGAAGTGGATTTTGACACGGAGTCGCATGAAACGTACTCATTTGTTCCGATCAAAGCAGAAGATCGTCAGGATGAAGATATCATTGTCGTGAAGCATGATACGATCGATATCAATCCGGAAGTGTTCCAGGCTGTGCTTTACGAAGCACCGATGAGCATTACCCGTCTTCCCAGAGATCAGTATCCGAAAGGCGACGGCTGGCAGGTGATCTCTGATCAGGATCCGAAAGATCAGGAAAAGAAGATCGATCCACGATGGGAAAAACTGAGTGAATTCAAACTGGATGACTAGGAGGTGCAGACATGGCTGTTCAACAAAGAAGAAATTCAAAAACACGTAAGGCAAAACGTAGAACTCACTACAAATTGGTAAAACCTGAATTGACAAGATGCCCAAATTGCGGTGAATACAAACTGGCACATAAAATGTGTTCTTGTGGAGAATATAACGGCAGACAAGTCGTTGAAAAGTAAGGATGTACGAGGTACATTCTTTTTTTTGTGATAATGGACAAATTGAATGAAAGAAAGAGCGTTCCCGATATTCCACACAGTTCGTGATATATAGACAATTTTATGGATGTGGAGTATAATAAATCTGCTTTACGGACTCAATTAAGACAAAGGAGGGTCATGATGAACACATTTATTATCATCTCTTTGTCTGGGATCGCAGGTATATTAGTGGGAATACTGGTAATGACAGCCGTTTCCCGCGCAGGTTTAAATAAGAATCAGCAAAAAGCAGAACAAATCTTGAAAGAGGCGGAAATCGAAGCGGATGCCAAAATAAAACAGGCAGTCCTCGACGGGAAAACGCAGGCGCATGAACTTCGCGTAGAGGCGGAGAAGGAAATCAAAGAGAGAAAACAGGAATCGATGCAGCATGAAAATAAGCTGCTTCGAAGAGAAGACAGCTTGAATTTCCGTGATGAAGCCTTATCCCAAAAGGAACGCCAGGTTTCGGATAAACTGCAGAAAGTAACTGATAAGCTCTCATCCCTAGATGAAAAAGAGAAGAAGCTTCAGGAACAGATCGATCAGCAGATCGTCGTTCTGGAAGGCGTGGCAAAAATGTCGAGCCAGGACGCGCAGAAAGAACTGTTCGCTAAAGTGGAAAAGAAAATGGAGCATGAAACGGTCGCCTATATCAAAGATAAAGAAGAAGAAGCGAAAGCGACCGCAGCCGAAAAAGCACAAAACATTATTGCACTCGCTATTGAACGAATGGCACAGCAGGAAACACAGGAAAGAACGGTTTCTGTCGTGGCGATTCCAGGCGAGGAAATGAAAGGACGGATCATCGGTCGGGAAGGACGCAACATCCGCTGCTTCGAACAGGCAACGGGTGTGGAACTGAACATTGATGATACGCCGGATCTGATCACGATCACCTGCTTCAATCCGGTGCGCCGGGAAGTGGCGCGTCTCGCGCTGGAACATTTGATCCGTGACGGACGGATCCAGCCGGGACGGATCGAGGAAGTCGTGAAAAAGTACCAGAACGAAGTTGATCAGGAAATCATGAAAGCCGGAGAGGAAGCTATTTTCAAGCTTGGTATCGGCCGGATCGATCGCGAGATCATCCGTCTGATCGGTACTTTGAAATATCGTTACTCTTACGGACAGAATGCGCTGCAGCACAGTGTCGAAGTGGCATTCCTTGCCGGAGCGATGGCGGTGGAGCTTGGTCTGAATCAACAGATCGCCAAACGGGCCGGACTGCTTCACGATATTGGCAAAGCGCTCAATATCGAGCAGCAGGAAGGCAGCCATGTGGAACTGGGATATAAATTCTGCAAGAAGCACGGGGAAAAAGACATCGTCCTGAATGCGATCCAGTCCCATCATTACGATGTCGAACCGAAGTATCTCACATCGCATCTTGTGATTGCAGCAGATACGATTTCCGCTGCACGGCCGGGAGCCCGAAAAGAAAGCGCCCAGGCCTATATCAACCGTCTGGAAAACCTCGAGAAGATCGCGATGAGCTTCGACGGGGTCATGCAGGCCTATGCGATCCAGGCAGGACGCGAGATCCGTATCCTGGTCAATCCGGAACGTGTAGATGATGTCACATGTGTCAAGATCGCTCGCGAGATCCGCGAAAAAATCGAAAGCGAGCTTACTTATCCGGGACAGATCAAAGTGAATGTGATCCGCGAAGTAAGAGCGCAGGAACTTGCAAAATAGTGTATGAGAAGAAGACGAAGAAAGTCTTCTTTTTATATTTCATGCCGTTTTGTAACCTCTTACAATCAGACTGACAGGTAAGCCTGGGCTAACCAAACGGCCTTGATTCAATGGCCTTTAAGAGTATAATAAATTTGTAATAAATAAAAAGTCATTAAATAGGAGGACATAATATTATGGCAGCAAAAGTAGATCAGGAAATGTGCATCGGTTGTGGTGCTTGCACAGGAGTATGCCCTGTAGGCGCTATCACTTTGAACGACGAAGGAAAAGCAACAGTTGATGCGGATATGTGCATCGATTGCGGAGCATGCACAGGAGTATGCCCTGTAGGCGCTATCACTTTAGAATAAGACAAAAAACATGCTATAATGAAACCAAGCGTATCAAGCTTGGTTTTTTTTTGGAGGAACACATATGAAAATCAAAGAAAACTGGTCGCTTCCAAATTTAAAGGAAGCCGCAAAAAGGACCCGCAGCGCTGTCGAACGGGTCGATCATTACTATATACCGGCGAACACCCTCGATCTGGGAACCGGGAAGACGTATTATATTTCGACATATGGATGTCAGGCGAACCAGAGGGATTCCGAAACGATTGCCGGGATCCTCGAAACGATCGGTTTCAGGCCCGCACAGGATCTCGAACATATCGATGTGATCATCCTCAATACGTGCGCCATCCGGCAAAATGCGGAAGAGAAGGTGCTTGGAGAAATCGGCCGTTTCAAGAAGCTGTACCGTGAAAATAAAGATCTTGTGATCGGAGTGTGCGGCTGCATGGCCCAGGAAGATGAATTTGTCAAGCTCATCCTTGAAAAGTACCCGCAGGTCCGCCTGCTGTTCGGGACCCACAATATCCAGGATCTGCCTGTCATGCTTTATGACGCGATGGTCAAACATGAAAAAGTTGTCAAAATTTATTCCAAGGAAGGGGAAGTATATGAAAACCTTCCGGTGAAACGATTTGAAAACCACAAAGCGTGGGTCAACATCATGTACGGATGCGATAAATTCTGCACTTATTGTATCGTACCGTATACGCGCGGAAAGCAGCGCTCGCGCATGATGGATGAGATCCTTAAGGAAGTGCAGGAACTGAAAGATGCCGGATACAAGGAAATTACCCTGCTCGGCCAAAATGTCAACGCCTACGGCAAGGATCTTGAAGAGCCGATCGATTTCGCGACCCTGCTTGAAGAAACCGCAAAAATCGGGATTCCCCGCATCCGCTTCATGACAAGCCATCCATGGGACTTTACCGATGAAATGGTCGACATTATTGCCAGATATGACAATATCATGCCGTTCATCCATCTGCCGGTGCAGTCCGGCGATGATGAAATTCTCAAACGGATGGGAAGACGGTACACAAGAGAATCGTACATGAAACTGTACAGAAAGATCATGGATACCATTCCGAATGCCGCTGTCTCGACCGATATCATTGTCGGCTTCCCGAATGAAAGCGACGAAGCGTTCGAACATACGCTGGAGCTCGTTAAAGAATGCCGGTTTGACAATGCGTTTACATTCATTTATTCTCCGCGTCCTGGTACGCCGGCCGCCAAAATGGAAGACGGGATCGATGAGCAGACCAAGCATGAAAGGCTGTACCGGCTCAACGAGGAATGGAATAAATATGCGCTCGAAAAAAACAAGGCATATATCGGCAAGAAAGTCACAGTGCTTGTCGATGGCGCAAGCAAGCGCAACGATCATGTGTATTCAGGGTATACGGAAACAAACAAGCTCGTTAATTTTACGGGCGAAAATATCAAGCCAGGCGATTTTGTTGATGTAATGATCACAGACGCAAAAACATTCTCGCTTGATGGGAAAGCTGTGTAGTGTGATATAATGAAAAAAATATATCAATAAAACAACAGGAGGTATTATGAGCGAAAATAAACCGGAACCTAAAAAAGAAAAAGTCCGGATCTTTATGCTTGGAGGTCTTGACGAAGACGGAAAAAATATGATGTGCGTTGAAGTGGATGGAAAGATCTTCATTATCGAAGCGGGCCTGAAATTCCCGGACGCAAAGGAATCCCTTGGAATCGAATATATCATTCAGGATTTCTCGTATCTGATCGAGCATAAAAACGATATTGCCGGCATTATCATTACCCATGGACACGATGATGTCATGGGGGCGCTGCCGCATCTGCTCAAACAGATCAAAGCGGACATTTACACATCCCCTCTGGCGGCAAAAGAAATCACGCGAATGCTGAAAAAAGAAAAAATCAGCGGGATCCGCGTGAATATCGTAAAACGTCACGATCAGAAGCGGATCGCAAAGCGGAAAGTGTTATTCTTCCCGATCACCCACGCCTATCCGGGAGCGTTTGGCGTAGCTATTTCGACCACCCAGGGATATGTCGTATATTCAGGAGAATTCATCGAAGACTACAGCAACCTGGATGACAACTACCGCGGAAACATTACGATCGGGGCGAAGCTTGGCAAGGAAGGTGTGCTGGTCCTGATGCAGGAAAGCAAAGGGGCGGAGCGTGCCGGACATACATCCCCGAATCATCGGGTCACGAAAAATTTTGATCAGATCCTCGACCTGAATCACGATACCCGGATCTTTGTCAGCGTGTATACGCAGTCCGTATACCGGATTCAGGAAATCATCAACTGCTGCATTGCCCATAACCGCAAGCTTGTTCTTTATACGAAAGAACTGCAGGAACGGGTGAATGGACTCAAACAGATCGGATTCAAGATCCCTGACCATATTCTGGCCAGCGTAGCGGATATCGACAAGATCAAGGACGTGGTCGTGCTGATCAGCGGCCAGGGACGTCCGCTGTTCACGCTGATGTCGAATATTGCCAACAATGAAGTCGACAATATCGATATCCGGCCGGAAGATCTGATCGTGATCGCGACCCCGATCATTCCTGGCGTCGAAAAAGTGTTCAAAAATATGGAAAACGATATTTACAAGCGCGGAGGGCGCCTCCAGATCCTTGACAAAAACATCCTGAGCATGCACCCGTCCCGAGAAGATCTGAAGATGATGATCTTTCTGACCCGTCCGAAATACTATATTCCGGTCAAAGGAGAATACCGCATGCTGTGCGCCAATGCTGTCATTGCCGAGGAAATGGGTATTCCGCCTGAAAATATTATTATTCTCGATAACGGACAGGTTGCCGAATTCGATGATAAAAAACTCGTTTCCACGAAAATGGAAATGCAGCTGCATGATACTTTGATCGACGGCAAAGAAAACTGGGATATGGCAGGCGTCGTATTGAAGGATCGTGAGATCCTGTCTACCGATGGCGTAATGATCCTGGCCATTGGCATTGATGCGAAAACGAAAAAGATCATTAACGGACCGGATGTGCAGTCCCGCGGACTGATCTATTTAAAAGATTCAGAATACATTACAAGCGATGTCGCAAAGATCATGGAAGAAACGATCTGCGAAAATGTGAAGAATAAATCCTATGACAACCTGGAAACCAGGCAGGAAATCAGGGACAAAGTGGCCAAGTATCTGTTCAAGCAGACAGCGAAGCGTCCGATGGTCCTTCCTGTGATCCTGGAAATCAATCAATAGAAAGAAAGAGAGTGAATTATGGCAGCTGCAAAAAAACGAACACAGACACGAAAAAAAACAACTGCCCGAAAATCCGCCTCAGCAACAAAAAAAGCACAAACGTACTGGCAGAAATCCAGACTGTTCCGTTTGTGCTTTCTGCTTTGTGTGATCTGCGCCTTTATGCTGGCAGCCTTTAAATTAGGCGTAGTCGGCCAGTTTATATTTCATGTGATCGCCTTCTTTGCGGGCATACTGGCTTATCCGGTCCTGATGCTCGGCATCATTTACTGTGTCTGGGTCATCTGGAACAATCATAAGAAGAAGATCCCGCTGCGGTTCATTGCCGGAACAGTCTTTATTGCAGCGGCTGTTCTGATCTATGAAGGATGCCGCGAATTTGAAGCTCACAACCCGTGGTACGGACTGCAGAAGATCACGGTGGATGTATGGCCGATCCTGACCGGACGCGCATCCTATGGCTGCGGATTGATCGGAGCCTTGCTGAGCGGCACGACCCGCAGCATGTTCGATGTGACCGGATCCTACCTGATTGCCGGGATCTGTCTGATCATCGGCCTGGTCATGCTGAGCTATTCATGGTTTGCGGATCATCCGCAGCAGATCAGCCTGCCTAAAAGAAGAACAAAAAAAGAGCAGGATGAATACGATGATCTGTTTGATGAGGTGTTTGACGACTTTGAAAAAGAGGAGCCGAAAAAAAGTCCGTTCCATATCATTGATGCGTCCTCCATGTACGAAAAACCGGCAAAAAAGAAAAAGCAGAAACCGGAAAAGAAGGCCACGATGCTCGGTATGCTGAGCGCCGATGAAACAGCACCGGAAAAACAAGATACGAAAAAGGAAAAGACGGCACAGGCTCTTATGGATGACGTGCTTATTCATGACAGCGCGCAGCAAAAGCCGGCCGAAAAGCCGAAAAAAGCAAAAAAGAGCGAACCGGCTCCAAAGGAATCTGCCGCGCCGCGCAAGGAAGCGGTTCCTGTCATGACCGATTCCAGTGCTCCATACGAGCTGCCTCCGCTTTCGCTTCTTGATGAAGTAAAAAATCCTTCAAGAATGTCCAACAATATGCAGGCAGCCAAAGTGCAGGGACAGAAACTGATCGAGATCCTTGAAGAATTCAATGTCAAAGCAGACCTGAAAGAAATTCATATCGGACCGTCTGTTACGAAATTTGAGATCAAACCGGAGCTTGGCGTACGCGTATCCAAAATATCCGGATTGCAGGATGATATCAAAATGGCTCTGGCAGCCACCGATATCCGGATCGAGGCCCCCATCCCGGGGAAAAATGCCGTAGGGATCGAGATCCCGAATATCGATAAGACGCCGGTACAGATGAAAGATCTGATGAGCAGTATTTCCAGCTCGCGCGCAGGGCAGAAGCTCCTTTTTGCGCTCGGAAAAGATCTGATGGGCGATAATGTGTACGGACAGCTCGACCGGATGCCGCACCTTCTCATTGCCGGAGCGACCGGCTCGGGAAAATCCGTATGCGTCAATACGATCATTTGTTCATTGCTCATGCGGACAAGACCGGATGAGGTGAAACTGATCCTGATCGACCCTAAGAAAGTCGAATTTACTCTGTATAACGATGTTCCGCATCTGCTCGCGCCAGTCATTACAGATGGGGATCTGGCCAACAAAGCGCTCAAGGTCGTCGTGCAGATGATGGACGCCCGCTATGATCTTTTTGAAACGACGGGCGTAAGAAATATCGCGTCCTACAACGAATATGCCAGAGAACATCCGGAAGAAAATCTGCAGGAGCTTCCAAAGATCGTTGTCATCATCGATGAGCTTGCTGATCTGATGCTCGTTGCTGCCAAAGAAGTGGAACAATCCATTCAGCGCATTACACAGCTTGCCCGGGCAGCGGGAATCGTGCTGATCGTCGCGACGCAGAGACCAAGCGTCGACGTGATCACCGGCGTCATCAAATCGAACATCCCAAGCCGGATCGCGTTTGCGGTCGCATCGCAGGTCGACTCGAGAACGATCCTGGATCAGGCAGGCGCTGAGCGTCTGCTTGGCTATGGCGATATGCTGTATCTGCCTAACGGCGAGAATTCGCCTCGCCGCGTACAAGGCGTGTTTATCAAAGACAATGAAGTAAACCGGATCGCGTCTTATGTTAAATCCCAGGCAAGACCGCAATATGACGACTCGTTCGTCCTGCTCAAGGATCTGCAGAGCCAGGGCCGCGAGGTGGCAGACGAAAGCTCTGATCCTTTGTATAACGAAGTGAAGCATTTTGTGATCACGACAAGAAAAGCGTCTACCTCTCTGATACAGCGCAAGTTCTCGATTGGCTATTCGCGCGCTGCGCGGCTCATGGATGTGCTGGAAGATGCGGGCGTGATCGGACCGGCAAACGGAAGCAAGCCGAGGGAAGTGCTCGTGCAAAATACTTTGGAAGAGCCGGAAGAAACCATATAATAATATGGAAAGGAAGGCCGAACAAAAAAATGAATGTATTTCTGAAAGTCGGTGATTCGATCCCTCGCGATGAATGTATTTCGGAAATTGTCCAGCTAGGCGATTTTGTGTATATGTCGGCACAGATCGGCCGGGGCCAGACATTTCAGGAACAATGTGTCACAGTTTGCTATCGGGTCATCGATGTATTGAAGGACCTCGATCTGCGCATGGACCATCTTGTCAAATATACGGTGTATCTGACCGATATTTCATTACGGGAGGAATTCCTGGCAGTATTTAAGAACTTTTTGGAGGCACCGTATCCGGCCGTTACAATTGTTGAAGTGAGCGGATTGGAGAACGATGCGATGGTTGCAGTGGAAGGGATGGGCGTGAATACGCTTCGTCATGAAAAAACGATGCAGTCTTCCAACTGTTCTGACTGTGACGAGGACACAACGCATTAAAAAATGCATAGTTTATGACAGAAGCAAAAGATATGATTCATGATATCTTTGACAAATCCGGGCTTCGAACTGAATATGGATGTGTGATCGGAAAAGATGATCTCGCATCTTTTTTTTGTGGATCGGTAATCGATCCGCTGGATCGCTTTGAAGTTGACCCACATGTTCTCGTCTGCTTTGAAAAAAATATGGGTCGGACA